>Ga0307408_100002226_pt1 | contig 13835 bp, 12 predicted proteins | sample 322Cmetagenome_FD_202116 | JGI IMG/M metagenome (GOLD analysis project Ga0307408, IMG submission 202116) | Maize rhizosphere microbial communities from greenhouse at UC Davis, California, United States - 322HYB-C-3 | ecosystem: Host-associated > Plants > Roots > Rhizosphere > Soil | place...
TATTGTGCTGCTAATTAACTTGCTGCTTGTACTGCAGGGTCGCACACTTTTTTCTGAACAATCAGCGTTACGCGATGCCACATTATGGCAACCCTTATTTGCCGATGACCGTCCGATTCTCATAGTCGCAGGCGATTATTTTATTTTTGCGGAAAGCGATGCCAGCGGCAATGTAAAACGTTTGGTGCGCGACTTTGAGCTGAATTCACCAGTGGAGTTGAGCAATCATTTACAGCTCAATCCCGAACAAGCGGAATATAAATTTGATATTGGTTTAAGTTATCTGCCCACCAGCACCGCCTATGCACTCAATAAAATTAGCCCCCTCCTCAACGCACCCAATAAAACCGTGCAGGTAATTGTTGCATCGCAACTGACCGCCGAAGCATTGCGCAATTCCCATATTGTGTATATCGGCCACCTCAGCGGACTTGGTCTTTTATCCGATGCCGTATTTGACGTATCCGGCTTTTCGGTAGGCCGCGGTGGCTTTGATGAATTGGTAGATAAAAGTACCGGCCAAACCTACAGCAACAGCAGTGGTATTCCCGGCGAATACACCAACAAGGGTAAACACCTTGCTTACCTTGCCGCGTTTAATGGTCCGACTAATAACCGGATTATTGCCGTTGCCGGTTTTCGCGATGCAGGCTTACTTGAGTTGACCGATAGCATTACCAATGAAGCAAGTTTGGCTGGACTAAGCGCACAAAAACCAGAATCCAATTTTGAAGCCATCTATCAAACAAGGGGGTTTGGGCAAGCAACCACTCCCGCCCAATTGATTACCTTGAAACCCATCAAAAAATAATCTGTTAACGCTCCGTTAACGTTAACAATTAGCGCTGTAACTGTACTTAACTGGATTAACTGCTTCATTTTCCACAGTCTCCTAACAACCCTGTCGCTGCCAGTTTTACGCAGTAACCATTACGTAGTTAGTAGAGAAAATCATGAAAAAATTATCCGCATCAATACCGTTCAACATCGCGCCGTTAATTACTGCATTAGTGGCTGCGAGCCAATACTCTTATGCAGCAGAGAATGAAACACAACCTGCCAAAAAAGAAACTGCACAACTGGAAACGGTGGTGGTGCTCGGCCATCGCTTGAATCAATTAGGCCAAAAATTATCAGCTGCAGAAGGCACAGTAGGCAGTGCAGAAATTGCCAACCGCCCGGTGTTGCGCACGGGGGAAATTCTGGAATTTGTGCCCGGCATGGTAGTCACGCAACACAGCGGCTCAGGCAAGGCCAATCAATATTTTTTGCGCGGTTTTAATTTGGACCACGGCACCGATTTTAATACCAGTATCGATGGCATGCCGGTGAATATGCGCACCCATGGCCACGGTCAGGGTTACACCGATTTGAATTTTATTATCCCTGAACTGATTGGCAGTATTGATTATCGCAAAGGGGCTTACTATGCAGAGGTGGGCGATTTTTCCGGCGCAGGTGCTGCCTCGTTTAGTTTAAAAAATGCACTCGGTGAAAACCTGGTTTCGGCCACGCTGGGTGAAAATAATTATGGACGCGTATTTGCGGCGGGTGAGGTCCACCTGCACACCGGCTTATTGTTGGTAGGTTTTGAACGCCAGGTGTCTGACGGCCCCTGGACGGATATTGAAGAGGATATCGATAAACTCAACGTCAATGCCCGCTACGTTAAACCGCTTGCCGATGGCACCTTCTCGCTCACCGCCATGGCCTATGACAACAGCTGGAACTCGCCTGACCAAATTCCTGCACGCGCGGTAGAACAAGGCTTGATTGATGATTTCGGCTCGCTCAATACCACTAATGGAGGCGAATCCAGCCGCTATAGCCTTTCGGGAAATTGGCGCACTGACAATTGGAATGCCAATCTCTATGCGATTAAATCGGATCTGGAATTGATCGCCGATTTTACCTATTTTTTAGATGATCCCGTTAATGGCGATCAATACCAACAAGTGGACGACCGCACCATTATCGGTGGCGCCACATCGCGTCAGTGGAGTGCAGAATTATTTAATACCCAGGTTACGCATAAAATCGGCAGTGAATTTCGTTACGATGACATCGCCAATGTTGGCCTGCATAAAACCAAAGCGCGCGAGAGGTTAAGCACAGTGCGTGAAGACAGCGTAGAAGAAGCATCGGGCGGGCTATTTAGCCAAACAAGTTTTTCACTGAGCAATGCATTCAGTACCCATATCGGCTTACGTTACGATTATTATCACGTCAAAGTAGACAGCAATATCGCCCCCAATAGCGGCACGGCTGATAAAGGGAAGTTCAGCTTCAAAGCCGGTGCCACTTATTTATTTACTGAAAATCTGGAAGCGTTTGTTAATGCGGGGCAAGGCTTCCATTCCAATGACGCGCGCGGCGCAACCCTCACACTTGACCCGGTGACCCTGGAGCCTGCCGATGCCGTTGAACTTATCGTTCCCTCTACCGGTGCTGAAATTGGATTAAAACTATTTGATGCGCAGCGTTTTAATATTTCGACTTCACTTTGGTATTTAGAATCAGAATCCGAATTAATTTTTATTGGCGATGCTGGCCACAACGAAGCCAGCCGCGCATCCAACCGTGTAGGTGCGGAGATTGCGAGTTATTTCTGGTTTGATAATCAATGGAGCCTCGACCTGGAACTCGCCTGGACGCGAGCCCGCTTCAGTGAAAAAACTCAGGAGGAAGGAAAATATGTCGATGGCTCAGTGCCGTTTGTTGCCAGCACCGGCATCAGTTACGGCGGGCAAGGCAATGGCTTGCACAGTTCATTGCGCTACCGCTATTTTGGCGCGCGGGTATTGGAAAGTTTTAATGACATAAAAGCCGATTCCACCAGCACGGTGAATTTTGGTATTGGCTACCAGTGGGACAGTATCAATGTCGAATTGGAGTTACACAATCTATTGGATAGCGACGAACACGATATTGATTACTACTATGCATCACGCTTGCCGGGTGAGCCGGAAGAAGGGGTTGACGACTTACACTATCACCCGGCAGAACCGCGCACCTTGAGAGCGAAAGTGGAATACCGGTTTTAACGGAACTGTTTTTATTCATTTAATAATGTGGATACGGCAGTGCTAATCGTATTAGCCTGCTGTCTTGTCTCATGCAAAGCAGTGGTTTCAAATAATAACCCCGACAAAGCCGGGCCTAGTGCAAAAATATTATGCGTAGCAGATATTTTAAAAGTGGTATCGCTTTTCACCAGCGACTGGCGCAGATGATCATCACCATCCAGTAATATTTGGCCAATTTTTTTCAAGCGATTAACACCCGGCGCATAACCGCTGCAGATAACCAATTTATCTGCGTTGATATCGATTGTTTTACCTGATGCCGACAACGAATCCGAACTGAGCTGGAATCCGTTGCCGGTCGGTTTGATTGTGGTTACATGGAGGCGCCTGATCGTTAAACGATCCTGCCCACGCAGCTGTTGCAGATTTGCGTATGCAGCAGGCGGAATGCGGTGGCGATGGATATTCCACCACGGCAATGCCTTGGTTAAACGACGTTGTTCGGCGGCCGTTAACTTCGCCCAGAGGTAGCTGACATGTGGGCGAATTTTATTAACACTCTCCTGCCATTCAAAACCGGCCCGGCAATTGGACTCAACATAAAAACGCAATGCGCGCACAGCCTGACGCGCGGTATTGCCCAGGCTACTTAAATCCAGCGGAGGTGCCGTGGCCATAGGGTGCTCATTACTGTGAGGCAAAGGCAGCAGTCCATGGCGGGAAAAAATCTGGAAATTTCCGGTAAAGCCTCGGCAGGTAATAAATTGCACTGCATCAATCATGCTTAACCCTGCCCCCACAATCGCTACACAATTCACGCTAGACCAATCCTGGCTCAAAAATTCTGTTGTGTAAGGTGATTCAAAGCAGCCTGTGCTTTCTATATGTCGCGCTGGGTTATTGCCTGTTGCAAACACCACTATGTCTGCCGGAATTTTTTGCTGCGCTGTGCAAACGCATACCCGGCCATCAACCTCATTTGCCAAGGGTGCAATCTCAACTACTTGCTCTTTTAATTGAATAATCTGAATATTTTTTTGCTCTAATAAGGATACAGAACGCGAGAATAGGTTTCGCAGATATTCGGCATAAATCATGCGCGGTACAAAATCGTCAGGCTCGAAATTTACATCCGCAAAATCGGGATGCAAACCGCGCCAGCTCTGTGGCTCGTTCAATAACCACTGATAGAAGTCATCGGGCTTGGCGAGATAGGCGCCCATTCTTTTTGCAGCAACATTCAGGATAAAGGCAGGATGATGAATATCGTAGGCGAGGCCCACGGGCACGGAGGGATTATGATCAACGAGATAGATGTCTAGCTGCGAATTAATAGTTTCAGCTAATGCGACTAGCAACAAAGTTGCCGCAGCACCGCAACCAACGATAACCAATTTTTTCCTGTGTAGGGTATTTGGCAAAATAAAGCTACCTTAATTACAGCAAAATCCAATTATATAAGCGCTAAACCGCCAACATCCTTGTTGGACTTTACTCCCGAAATTGCAAGGAATTTCGCAGCAGCAAATCAAGTTTGTTTTTCAGTGATAAATGAAAGTTTTTGGATGCCCGCTTTTTCAATCAACACCATCAGTTTTGCAACCGTGCCGTAAGGAACCGTTTCATCCGCATTCAAATTCAAACGGATTTCCGGATCCAGTGCTTTGCGGCTCGCCAATTCGCTTTCAATCACATCCAGTGAATATTCATCTTTATCAAGGTAAATCCTGCCCTGTTCATCCACACTGACAACTACCGGTTTTTTCGGCTCTTCAATTTGTACGGTAACATCCGTATCCGGCAGGTTTACTTTTATTGCATTGGTCATGAGCGGTGCGGTGATAATAAATACCACCAGCAACACCAACATCACATCAACCATGGGCGTAATATTGATTTCACTTAATACTTCATCGCTGTCGCCACCACCACTGGAAATTGCCATTATGCAAATACCTCTTTACCGTTTTCAGACTTGCCATTATCGGTTTTGCCTGAATCGCCGCGCACAGGTTGCGCCTGGCCAGCTTTAATAACTGGCGCAGTTGCTTTGATACGGAAACCCGCTTTTTGCACAAGGCTGACAAAATCAGTTGCAAAATCATCCAAATCAGCTGCAATTAATTTCAAGCGGCGCAAGAAGAAGTTGTACGCCAGCACTGAAGGGACTGCCACCGCAATACCAATACCAGTCGCAATTAACGCTTCGCCGATCGGCCCGGCAACCACTTCAATACTGGCAGATTTACTGGCGGTAATTGCCGTAAGCGCTTGGATAATCCCGAACACTGTACCAAACAACCCTACGAAAGGCGCAGTGTTGCCGATGGATGCGAGAATCGCCAAACCATTTTCCAGCGAGCGGCGCTCTTTCTGGATTTGTTGGCGCAAGTGGCGCTCCAGTAGATCCTGGCGATCCCAACTGTGTTCCAGATCATTCGCAGGGCTTGCATCAGCATTGCGCAAGGTTTGAAAACCAATTGCAGCAACGCGTGCAGTTGCACCGACGTATTTTTCCAATGAAGCGGCGGCATGCAAATCCGGCGCGCTCCAAAAGGTTTTGGTAAAGCGACGGTTCTGGCGCGACAGCAATATGTGTTGGACGGCTTTGATCACAATCAGCGTCCAGGTAATAATTGAAAACGCGATTAGCGCCCACAGGGTCCATTCAACGATATGTTGGTACAACTCAGACATGATAAATACACCTAAAAAATAACGAATAAATAAAAATTTCTACGACTACATCAAGTTACGCTTCAAATATTTTCCAATCAGTACTATCTGGCAGATCAGGTATTGGAAAGTTTGAAATCAATCGGTACTTCAACCCAGGAATCTACTGGTGTATCACCCTGTTTTGCAGGGACAAACGACCAGCGTTTTACGGTTTGAACTGCGGCGGTATCCAATACTTTACGGCCACTGGATGTTTTGATTTCCACACTGGACGGTTTGCCGTTACCCAATACATGTACATTTAAAATCACTGTACCTTCCCAACCGCGCTCTACCGCTTGCTCCGGATATTCCGGTGCCGGATTGCGCAAATAACCCGGGTTAGCTGTTGCCGGGGTCACTGGCGGTGGCGGTGGTGGCGCTACCGGTGGCGGAGGCTCTACGACTTCTTGCACAACCGGAACCGGTGTCGGTTCTACTGGTTTCGGTTTAGGTTTTTCTACCGGTTTTGGTTTTTCCACTTTTGGTGGTGGAGGTGGAAGCTCTTCCTTCGGCGGTGGTGGAGGCTGCTCAACCGGAGGGCGATATAACTCTACCGTCATAGGTGGAATTTCCGCTTGGGTAATGGGCACTTCCGGTTTGAAATAAAAATAGGCAAAGGTCGCAAAATGCAATCCAACAATCAGTAACAACACCAAACTGCTTAATGCACCTTTGTATTTTGGATAAACCAATTCGATCTGTTTGTCGTGCTTGTGTTCGCGCGGCACCAGCGTAATGACGTCGGCAGATTTGCGCAGCTGCGGCGCTGGTGTAGTGCTGCGCAATAAATTGCGCGCATGGCGACGATCATAACTATGCGGTTCAGAGTATGCATGGGCACCCATAAATTTCTCCCTCCCCTTATCGGGTCAACAGAAGCCGCTTGTGGCGACAGAAATTACAACGATGAGCGAGCCATTAATCAGCATTGTGTACTGCAGCAATGACTCTCTGTTAAATGGTATTTAGCAGCATCTATGCCAGAGTGATGCAATCGTTTTATTTTTTATAAACTGTTGAAATCAATGGAAATATTAAGAGGAAAATAATCGATACCGACGACACATAAATGACCAGATGAGTTTTGCTGTTAAATAAGCAACCACTCTGTTGATTTATCAGCAGACCGGATTTTTATGCAGGCGGGAGGATTGTGGAAAAGTGAACAGATCAATTCAGTCAGTAACACTGATGTTGCAAACCTTATCGAATATTTATATCGATTTAATTGATCTTAAAAAATACCAATTATTTTTTATTAACTCATAAAATTTTTAACCAAAAACGACAAAGGCGCATCCAGCGCCTTTGTCGTTTTATTAATTGCTCCTCGCGGAGCCTGCATGACCAGGTTAATTACGCACGCGGATCCGGCGTTAAACGCAAATAGGATTTAACGACTTTATAACCCTTGGGAAAACGGCGCGCGATTTCTTCCGGATCTTGCAGCGCCGGAACTATCACTACATCATCACCGGATTTCCAATTGCCCGGCGTCGCCACTTTGTGATGTTCGGTCAATTGCAATGAATCAATTACACGCAAAATTTCATCAAAATTTCTACCCGTACTTGCCGGATAAGTAATGATCAAACGGATTTTTTTCGCAGGATCAATAATAAACAGTGAGCGCACAGTTAATGTCGCGTTAGCGTTGGGGTGGATCATGTCGTACAGGGTTGCAACCTTGCGGTCGGCATCCGCCAGGATCGGAAAATTCACCTGGGTCAATTGGGTTTCGTTGATGTCGTCAATCCAGTGGTTGTGTGAATCTACCGGATCAACACTGAGCGCAATCGCTTTCACATTGCGCTTGGCAAAATCCTCTTTCAATTTTGCGGTCAAGCCCAATTCGGTGGTGCACACGGGCGTGAAATCCGCTGGATGTGAAAACAACACGCCCCAGCTATCGCCCAACCACTGGTGCAAACTGATGGGGCCCTGGGTGGATTCCTGGGTAAAGTCCGGTGCTTCATCGCCTAAACGTAAGCTCATTATTTGCTCCTGAAAAATAGGGTGTCTATGGATAGGTTATGTTCTGGGGAGAATGGTAGGAGTTTCGTCCGGCGAATAAAAAGAATTTTTGGTGCTTTGCTTAGAACCAAAGATGGAGATGGGTGCCGGCCGACATTTGATAATTTGTTATAAGCTGATAACCAGTCGATATTTCTCAAGTTCTCGGTATTTCAATAGGATGCGCTCACCCAACACTGGAACGGAAATACGCTTTAATGAAAATTCGTGACCTCGACTTATCCGATAACGCTATCAACCAGGAACATGAAGCACTCGGTATCCCCCCCGTAGAACAAATCCCCCTCCATCCGATTATCCGCACCGCAGTCTGGTTCGCGATACTGACGCTCATTGGCCTTGTTGCCTTGGGTGCAGCGCAGGTATTTGGCGGAAGCTGGGATGAAGGTATTGCCACCATCAAAACCACACTCAACGACTCCATGTTTTGGAATGCGGTGCTGGTGGGATTATTAGCACAGATAGTCGATGGGGCACTCGGCATGGCCTATGGCCTGACCTCAACCAGTTTCCTGCTCGCGACTGGCGCATCACCGGCCCTGGCGAGCGCATCTGTGCATATGGCCGAAGTTTTTACCACCGGCATCTCGGGCATAGCCCACGCCAAATTCGGTAATGTCGATAAAAAATTATTTTTGCGCCTGTTGATCCCCGGCATTATCGGCGGCCTGCTCGGTGCACTGCTCGTCACCCAAATTGATGGCAAAACACTCAAGCCGTTTATCACCGTGTATTTATTGTTGATGGGCGTTTACGTACTGAGCAAAGCCTTCCGCAAACACATAGCCACCCGCAAAAGCGAACCCAGGCATGTAGCCAAACTGGCGCTGTTGGGCGGATTTGTGGATACCTCGGGCGGTGGGGGTTGGGGGCCGGTGGTTACCACCACACTGGTCGGCACCGGCCATGACCCGCGCACCACGATTGGATCAGTGAACTTTGCTGAATTCTTCCTCACGCTTACCAGCGCCGCATCACTGTTTATTTTGGTCGATGAAACCATCTGGCATGTGGTGGCAGGTTTGATTGTAGGCGGATTATTCGCCGCACCTTTTGCGGCCTATGCGTGCAAAAAGTTCTCGACTCGCACCCTGCTGATATTGGTGGGCGTATTGATTAGCGGAATATCGGTGTTTAACCTCTACAAGGCGTTGATTGGTTAATAAGCATCACATAATAAACAGCGGAGGCAATGTTATTGTCACCGCTGTTTTTCTATCAATCACAACAAGCTGAATTTTATACTCAGTCAAGATTACACCATCCGGGGAATCAGCTTGCGTGTAAGTCACACCGGCCAGATTGGCAGCTCCGTATGTTCGTCGTATTCAGGAAAGATAACGATGTTAAATACTTCGCCATCAAAAACCCATGCCATTATTTGCAATTCATCAGCATAGTAACTTTTTCCATCTTTATTAAAGTCTTCATCCAAGCGGAATCCGGGAAAAAAACTTTCAAGCTCGGACTCGGTAATCCCGATTATCGATTTTGAATCCAACAAGGCCGACTCAGCCATAACGGTAATCGAGCTCAGGCGATAATTATCCTCAGCCTGAAAAGACAATTCCAATCCGCTCTCAAATTCCCAGATCTCTTCCTCTTCAACTTTTTCAATATTAGCGGGCGCGCCCAATCTGGTTTGCACATCTTTTTTACTCATGCCCAACTTAATAGAATCAACACCCACTTTTGGAAAAATATTCATATGCTCTCCGGAAAATTAATCACTATCCAAATACCCGCTCCGCCCAAACCCCCAAACCTGCCGCCACACTGCCAAAGTGATCGCCATCCACAATTGCAATTTCATCGCCGAATAATTCGCGGATGACGTGGCGGATCAGCGGGGATTTTGCGCTGCCGCCGGTGATGTAAATCACATCCGGCTGCGTACCGGCTTGTTTCGTTGCCTCGCTAATCAGCGCGGCGATTTTCTGCAGAAGTTGCTCGCTGACATTGGCGTAATCTTGCGAACTGCATTCGGGAGCCAAATTGCGCTCGATAAAATCCAGCTGGAATTTATGTTGCGCTTGCGCAGATAAAGCAATTTTCCCCAGCTCCGCCTCGCGCACTACGGCAAAGTTATGCTTGCCTTCACGCATTTTTATAAAGCGCTCCAACAATTCCAGCTCATGGGTTTCGCGCATTAATCGTTCCAGCAGAAAACCGGTCTTGGCATCGTAAAACTCGGTTTGCGCACCAATATCATTAATCGCCATCGCATTCACAAAAGGCATCAATGGCATCGGCAAGCCAGTTTTTAGCGGCGATAACATGCCGAAATGCGGCATCAATATTTTTTGCGCTAGCTGGATATCAAAATCATTTCCGCCGATACGCTCACCGGTATGGCCTAAAAAATCCTGCGCACGTTCCAATTGCTGGATATGCTGCGGCCCCATCAACACCATGGAGCAGTCGGTAGTACCGCCACCCACATCTACCACCAACACGGTTTTGTTTTCTGTCAGGCGCGTTTCAAAATCAAAACCGGCGGCAAGCGGTTCAAACAAGAATTCGATGTCAGTAAATCCAATGCGCTTACCTGCAGCGGCCAAAATCGCTTGCGCCTGCTGGTTGCTCTCTTGTGCATTAATCCCCTGAAAATTGACCGGACGGCCAATCACTACCTGGGTGATATTTTTTTGCAAATATTGCTCAGCGCGGTTTTTAACGTTGAGCATCATGGCCGCGACTACATCTTCAAAAAAATCGACCGACTGTTGGCGCAAACCGCTCGCACCTAAAAAAGATTTTGGCGATTTAATAAAATACCCTTCGCCGGGCGCACTAATGTAATGCGCTATAGCTTCGCTGCCGAAAAAAATTCCCTCGCGCACCTGATCAATATCATGCTCGATTTTTCCGGCGCGCGCCTGCCCCAAGAGCGCAGCACGACTTTGCGCATAGGTGCGTTTGTCATTTTCATCTGGCAATTGTGTGGCAATCAACTCGGCGATAAACGAGCGTTCCAAGGCGTAAAGCGTCGAAGGAACAAACGCCTCTTCACCATAGAGTGGGATTAATTGCGCTGTGCCATTATCGACAAATGACATAGCGCAGTTAGACGTACCGTAATCAAAGCCAACAAACATACATCAATTCCAACAACTGCGGTTATACAACAATGTCCACCAAAACTTAATCAGCCGATAAATAACGGCGCTCTAGGTGCGCTTTAAAATAGCGCGCATTAAGCGGCTCACCGGTAGCAGCAGTCATTAGTTCATCGGTTGATAACAAACTTCCTTTAGACCAAATATTATCCTTGAGCCACTGGAACAATTCGTTCAAATTGCCCGCTGCGATTTTTTCCCGCAGCTGCGCAATGGCGCGATCTGCTGCTGCAAATTCTTGTGCAGCATACATTGCACCCAATGTGTACGACGGAAAATAGCCAAACGAGCCACCTGCCCAATGGATGTCCTGCATACAGCCGTTGCGATAATTACCTTCCGTCGATAGCCCCAGGTAAGCCTGCATTTTTTCATTCCAGAGCGTGGGAATATCATCAACTTCGATATCTCCCTCAATCAATGCGCGCTCAATTTCGTAACGCAAAATAACGTGCGCAGGATAGGTCAGCTCGTCGGCATCCACGCGGATAAAATCGCGTTTCATGCGCGTATTGACCGTGTAGAGATTAGCATCGCTAAATGCTGCATCCTGTTCGCGCCCAAGTAATTTTGCAGCCATAGGTGCCAACAGTTTGGTAAATTCCGGTGAACGCGCCAATTGCATTTCAAAAAATAAACTTTGCGATTCATGCACACCCATGGAACGCGCCTCACCCACCGGTAAACCCGCCCACTGCGCTGGCAAATTTTGTTCGTAACGCGCGTGACCGGTTTCATGGATCACACCAAACAGCGCTTTCATAAAATCGTTTTCATCGTAGCGCGTGGTAATGCGCACATCGGTGGGTACACCGCCGCAAAACGGATGCGCACTCACATCCAAGCGGCCGTGGTTAAAATCAAAGCCGAGCAATTGCATGGCAGCCAAGCCCAATTCTTTTTGCTGCGCAATCGCAAAAGGGCCTTGCGGCATGATAAATGTTTTGCGCGCTTGAATCTCCGCCGCGCGTTGGATAAATTCCGGCAACCAGCTTTTGACATCACCGAACAGCACATCCAATTTTTCACAGCTCATGCCCGGCTCGTAAAGTTCCAGCATCGCATCGTAGCGGCTCAGCGCTGTACCCGCCGCGCGGATAGCCGCCTCTTCACGCGCCAATTCCACTACCTTGGCCAGATTGGTTTTAAAACCCTGCCAATCATTATTTTTGCGCTGTTCGCGCCATGCATGTTCGCAGGTAGAATTTGCGAGCGATTGCGCCATCACCAAATCTTCCGGCAATTGATTCGCCTGTTGCCAACGGCGTTTGATCGCAGCGAGGCTCACCTTTTCTTGCGTATCAAGCTGTTCTGTTTCTGCCGCCGCAATCCAATCAGCCAATTGCGGTGCAGTGGTGAGCTGATGGATTAATACCGACAATTCCGCCATAGCCGCACCGCGTGCGTCATTGCCGCCGTCGGGCATCACCGCAGCCTGATCCCAGGAGCAAATGGCATCCAGATGATTGAAGTGCGAAATTTTTAAAAAATGTTGGTGTAACTGTTGGTATGACATAGAAACACTCTCATTCAGATAATAATGTGCACGTGTAAAATACACATCGCAATTTAATCGCCATTAGATCAATTCAGCGATGTATTTGCACGCAATCGTTCCACCATCAAATCAATAAAGCTGCGAACTTTTGTCGCCGCATAACGGCCTTCGCGATGCAAAATATGAATCGGCACCGGCGCTGGTTCAAATTCACGCAAAATAATTTTTAATTTTTCGGTTTCTAACTCAGGCGTAACCTGGTACGACATTACACGGGTAATCCCCAAACCGCGCACCGCCGCTTCAATCGCCGAATCATTGCTGGTCACACTTAGACGCGGCTTGATGCGCACAGTCAACGGCTTGTCATCGCGCATAAAGCGCCACTCGATATTTGCACCCAGATTGGTCGCCACTATGATGGGGTGATTTGCTAGCGCCTCCGGATTGGCAGGCAAGCCATTGCGGGTAAGGTAATCCGGAGATGCACAGAGCACACGGCGCACACTGCCCACACGCAGCGCTTTAAAACTGGAATCACCCAACTCGCCGATGCGCAGCGCAACATCCACGCCCTCTTCCAATAAATTCACCACGCGATCCACAAATAGCGCCGACACTTCAGTCGCCGGAAAACGCTGCAAATAATCCACTATGCCCGGCATCACATAGATGCGCCCGAACAGCACCGGAGCCGTGACTGTTAAATGCCCGCGCGGCTCGGTGTTGATGCCGATGGCAGCCTCGTCCGCTTCATCGGCCGCAGCCAGCACCCGCCGCGCGTCTTCCAGGTAGCGCTGCCCTGCATCGGTTACACGCACATAACGGGTCGTACGGTTGAGTAACTTCACCCCAAGGCGCGCCTCCAGATCGGCCACCGCGCGCGTGGCAACCGGTGGCGATATGCCCAACCGCCGCGCCGCTGCTGCAAACCCTTCACATTCGGCGACCGCAACGTAGATCTGCATTTCGGTCAATCTGTCCACGGATTATTCCAGTTTTAAAAACAATTAATTAGTAAATGTGAGTATTCTTTACATTGATGGCAATTGGCAACATCTAGCCTCCAGATTTGTTATTTACTTTACGAGGGGTTTAATTATGTCGCGCGCATTTTCAGACATCACCTTCACACCCAGCGTCAAGGCCACACAGGAACAATACGGCGCCCGCGAAGGCAATCGCAATTTTGAATTGGCGGATGATCCACGCAATGAATTAACAGAAACTGAAATTCAATTCATTCAGGCGCGCGACAGTTTTTACCAGGCGACAGTGGCGGAAAATGGCTGGCCGTATGTGCAACATCGTGGCGGCCCGATTGGTTTTTTAAAAGTGCTGGATGCGCGCACCATTGGCTTTGCCGATTTTCGCGGCAACCGCCAATACCTGAGTGTAGGCAATATCGATGCGGATGAACGCATCAGTATGATACTA
>Ga0307408_100002227_pt1 | contig 13833 bp, 10 predicted proteins | sample 322Cmetagenome_FD_202116 | JGI IMG/M metagenome (GOLD analysis project Ga0307408, IMG submission 202116) | Maize rhizosphere microbial communities from greenhouse at UC Davis, California, United States - 322HYB-C-3 | ecosystem: Host-associated > Plants > Roots > Rhizosphere > Soil | place...
GTGCTGCAATCCGCTCTTCTGCACTGCTTTTGCTGAGCAAAGTAATAACTTGCTGGTCCTGGGTAATCTCGCGGCTCATGAGTTGGAAAAAATGGCGCTGCAGGTTGGGAATTTGCAAACTCAATTCTTCCATCCGATTAAACGGGATTTCGCATACTGATGCTGTTTCCAGAGCAACAACGGAGTTGGTATAACGGTTGTCGGCAATGCCATCCATACCCACAACTTCGCCCGGTAAATAGAACCCGGTGACTTGTTCTTCGCCATTGTCGCTGAGAGTCATGGCTTTTACCGCACCTGAGCGAATGGCGTACACAGAGTCAAAGGGATCGTTGGCACGATACAAATAATCGCCTTTTTGCAGCGGTTTGCCGCGTTGGATGATGTTGTTGAGTCGATCAATATCCTCAATATGCAAACTGATAGGCAGGCAGATGGTATTCAATCGGCAGTTACCGCAGCTCACTTTTTTATCATGAGGGCAACTGGAATCCTGTGTTTTTACAATGGTTTGGTTGACGGTCATGGTGCGGGAGCCTCAAGGGAGCAGCTATCCCTCAATAGGTTTTTTGGTAGGGACAGTGTCTGATAAACCGATTGTTGCAGCTTTGATGGGGGCGGTAAATAGTTGATTTGGGTCAAGTGCTTGGGTGAGTGCTCACCCAAGCGCGATAACATCGTTTAATCGACAGCATCCGTAACCGTCGCGACGCCAGCTTCACTCCACTCCTTTGCCATTTTCTTCGCCAAACTAAAATCTGTTTTACCCGATCCCAGTAATGGCATTGCCTCTACTTGCATCCAATCACTAGGAATAGCGAGTGCATTTAAACCTTGTTTTAATACCTCGGTGCGAATTGCATCTTTTGTAACCTCGGCGTTGGTGATCGCGATCAGGCGCTCCCCTTTTTTTGCATCGTCAATAGCAACCACAATCACGTCGATTGCATCGTTACTGATGGCTTTTTTCAATGCACTTTCAACCAGGGTCAGGCTGATCATCTCGCCACCAATTTTAGCGAAGCGCGAATAGCGGTCCTGAATAAACAGGAAGCCGTCTTCGTCGATCACACCTTTATCGCCGGTTACATACCAGCGCATGTCTTGCAGTTCTTTAATTGCGGCCGCTGTTTTTTCCGGATTGTTCAGGTAGCCAACCATGACTTGCGCACCACCAATTAAAATCATGCCTGCTTCACCGGTTGGCAATTCCTTAAATGTAACTGGGTCAACAATCATGCAGCTGGAGCCGGGCAGGGGCATGCCCACTGAACCGGGACGATTGCCTGCTTGCACTTGCCAATAATGGGTATCGATTTTATCGGGCAAGTTAACGCTAGCGACAGGTGTGGTCTCGGTCGCGCCATACCCTTCATAAATCGGCAAATTAAACTTCAGATTAAATGCCGTGCGCACTTCCTCTTGCAGTTTTTCCGCACCGGCAACTACCAAACGCAAACTCTCTAACATGAGTGGATGAATTTTATGGTTGCGGCAATACAAGCGTAAAAATGTTGAGGTGCCAAACAAAACGGTTACACGGTTTTGCGCGATAGCTTTAGCGCTGCCGAGTGCATCGGTCGGGTCGGCATGGCACACCATAGGTACAGCTTCGAGCAGCGGCATAAACTGCGTCACCGTTAAACCAAACGCATGGAATAGCGGCAGGTTTGCCATTACCACGTCTTTTTCTTCTACGTTTAGGACATCGGTAATCTGTTTTACATTGGCGATAATATTTTTGTGGCTAATCTGCACCCCTTTGGGAATACCTTCGCTGCCGCTGGAAAATAAAATAACAGCGATATCATCTGCTTTTTGTTTGCGCGTCCAGAGTGCTTTCAACACAAATGCCGGCATTATTTTAATCAGCAACAAGCGTGCGATTTTTTCGCTGGTAGAAATGCTGCCTGCAAAATCTTCCATCGCAATTACATTAACACCTTGCAATAAACTGTTGGCAGGGATGCCTTTATCTTCCAGTTTTTTAAGGAAGCGCGCTGAAGTGAATACCGTTTTGATACTCGCTTGTTCTAGTGCCGATGCAAACGCGTTTTGGCTAGCGGTGTAATTTAAATTGATGAGTGTTTTGCCGGTCAAAATAACCGCGAGATTGGTGAGCACACCTGCGGCACTGGTTGGTAAAAGCACACCAATATTTTGGTCGGGCAATTTGGCGATACGGCTGGCAATCGCACTGGCACCGGCAAGTGCGCGGTGCGCGCTCAGCTCTGTACCCATAGTATCGATAACAGCCAATTGGTTGCCCATTTTTTTTGCGGCATCAATCCAGCAGCGGCCAATAGTATCCAAGCCGTTAACATATTCTTGCCAGGAATGAATCGATAAATCCAATACGCGGCGTTTTAACACATCTGCTTTGGTTTCTTTTGGCAGCGATTTTCCAAAAGCGACAATCAGGTCGCGTTTTAACAAGGGGCGGTTTTTGTTTTTTAAGTGGGCAGATGAGCGCGAAAATTGGCTGCCCCATAAACCGCGTAAATAAAAGGGCACAATCACCACATCGTCATTGGCTTTTTCGCAGGCGCGCTCGTAACCGCGACGGAATTCACCTAAATGACCGGTGCGGCTAATCGCACCTTCTGGAAATAAGCAGACGACTTCGCCTTTATTTAAACTCTCTGCCACTGTATCTAATGCATTGCGGCTCTGCGCACCGGATTCAATCGGGATGCAGCCAAACAAATCGAAAAACCACTTCAAATACCAGCGTTGGTAAATCGCACGCAACATAACAAAACGAACCGGGCGCGGGCTGGCGAGTTGCAATACCGCCCAGTCAATCCAGCTCACATGGTTGCCAAGCAACAGCACACCACCTTTTGCGGGGATATTTTTCATCCCTTGCACTAACACGCGGTAGCGCTGTGACACTACACGTGAGAAAACAAAACGTACCAGGCTTTGCGGTAATTCATAGATGGTGTAACAGCAGCCGATCAAGGTGATAACGGCAATAATTTCCAGCAGGGTTTTGCTGCTAAATCCAACAAATGAAAATCCAACGGTCACGCAGAGAAACACCAGCATCACCACATTTTGTACCCAGTTGTTGGCGGCGAGGGTGCGACCTAATTCGTGTTCACCAGCATGGAATTGAATCAATGCATTCAGTGGAACCGTAAACACGCCGCCACTAAAACCGATAAACAAAAAGGCAAGCACAAATGCGGTATAGGAATGCAGGTGTGGCAAACACAATAAGCCCAGTGCAAAACCCAATGCGCCCAAAGGCAGCAAACCTGTTTCAATATAATTGCGCGAGAAGCGCCCGGCGATAATCGAACCCAGTGCGATACCAATACCGCTGCAGGCGAGAATGCCTTGCACGATCATGGCGTTATCCATGTGCAATTCTTCTTTGATAAATGCCGGGAAGGCAGCGAGCATTACCTGGCCAACACCCCAAAAAATCGCAAGGCCGACAACCGACAAACGAATCACCCGGCGGCGCATCACCGGCGCCATATCTTCGGCAAATAATTTTCCGGTCAAATAGGCTTTGGTAGAAAAGCTGGCCGTAGTTTGTGGCACAGGTTGCTCGGGCAGGCGATAAATCATTATCACTTCGATGATGGCGCTTAACACCAATAACCAACCGAGTGGAGCAATTGCTTGAATCACTTCTTTTTCTGAACCGGCGCCTTTTGGGTAGAACATCTCAAAGAAAATCGAAAATACCGCGATACCGGAGAGAATCGCAATCATGGAAAGCGCACCTACGGCGCCGTTTGCTTGCGCGAGGCTTTCTTTGCCAAATAACTCTTTGATGTAACCAAATTTGGCGGGCGAGTAAATGGCGGCTTGTGCGGCGAGTAAAAGCGTCATCGCAAACGCGGCCCAAAACCAGCCGAGGTAATAGAAGGTCGTAATCAACAGGGTCAATGCCAGGGCAAACCAAGCCATAGCACGCATCACCCGGGTTTTACGCATCACATCCGATAAAAAGCCAGCGGGGCTAAGCAGTAGGATAAACGGCAATAGCATCATGGCGTTGACAACCGCGGTGAGCAGAATTTGCTCATTGCCGTTATAGAGCTTGAAAACAGTATTTTGCACAACGATCTTATGGCCAAGATCGACAAACGCATTGAGAAAAACGGCAATAAAAAAGGGGATAGCCCCGGTGACTTTATGAACCTGTTGCATGGATTGCTTCCTTTACCTGTTATTGGTGGCGCTACTTTGCCCGAGCGCATTTTAAACGCAATTAGATTGGTAATGGTGTACGCAAACTCTACCCGAAGTCGCATTTTGCGCAACTTGGTTCAGGTGCAAAGCAGGGGAGTGCTGGAGATAAAAATGGGCTGGCGAGCCAGCCCGAAGGAGATTAACCGGCGACCCGGTTAAGTGAAAGACAGTAAAAAAGTGGCGGGTTTGTATGAAGTTAGCTTAGTCGCTTGCACCCGTTTGCGGGAGTGACAAATTGCCGCACGCGCTATGCCTAATAACTAAAAATCGTATCCAAGCCGGTATAACAAAGACTTTACACAGAGGAGCCCTGAGAATATATTTGGACTGCTGGTCTGTTCGCAGCATTATTTATGGTAAGTCACCTCGTTGTTCTAGCAGTACATCTATTAGCACCTCGGTTTGTTCTACATAAGTAACATCTGAATCCGCCAGCACAGCTCCACTTGGGGTATTCATTTTATTATTTACAAAGAGCATCGAGGTTTATTATGGCTAGAAGTACTGGTACCGTTAAATGGTTCAACGAATCTAAAGGTTTTGGTTTCATCGCAAGCGAAGCAGGTCAAGACGTATTCGTTCACTACAGCGCTATCACTGGTTCAGGTTTCAAAACCCTGGCTGAAGGCCAAAAAGGCCCACAGGCTGAAAACGTAATTGGTCTCTAATCTGGTTGTAGTCAACACCAGATAGCGATAGAAAAACCGCCCCAGGCAACTGTGGCGGTTTTTTTTGGCCTGTAGATTTTGGAGTCGCTACCGCCAGTCAAATAGGGTGGTTTCTCATCTGTTTGCATGGGCTTGAAAAAATACCTCCTTATTTGTTCCGCAATTCAGATTTGCCCCCAGCTTGTCTAGCTGTCGCTCACCCGTCTCATTGAAATATAATTGTCACACAGGGCGCTCTCCCGGAAGCGCTTATGTAGTTACGTCCCATGCGAGTGATCCGGGCAGGTGTGAGGCTGTAGGCAGCTGCTGTGGATTTCGCTCTGTGCAATGACAAGGATGATGCGGTTGCATTTACTTTTCTAGTCAATCAAGTGGATTACCTATGATCGATATGTTCACTGGACTCAGCTTTGCGATGGGTCTTAGCCTGTTTTTTGCCGTTCTTTTTGTGTTGGCCTATGAATTTATCAATGGCTTTCACGATACCGCCAACGCTGTTGCCACGGTTATCTACACCAAAGCTATGTCGCCCCATATGGCAGTTGTAGCCTCAGGTATCTTCAATTTCCTTGGTGTGATATTGGGTGGCCTGGGGGTTGCCTATGCGATTGTGCATTTATTGCCGGTCGATATGCTGCTCAATATCACCTCGGTACACGGTATGGTGCTGGTCTTTTCGCTGTTGACTGCTGCGATTGTATGGAACCTCGGCACCTGGTATTTCGGTATTCCCGCGTCCAGCTCACACACCTTGATCGGCTCGCTCCTGGGGGTATGCCTTGCCAATGCATTAATTTCTGACATCCCGATTAGCGAAGGTGTGAATGTCAAAAAAGCTATCGATATTATGTTGTCGCTATTGATTTCACCATTGGTGGGTTTTGGCGTGGCAGCACTGGTATTACTGCTGCTGAAAAAAATATTTACCGGCCCCAAAATTCATAAAACCCCGCAAGAGCGCGAACAGATCGACGGTAAAAAACATCCACCATTTTGGACGCGCGTAACCTTGGTCGCCTCGGCGATGGGCGTGAGTTTTGTGCACGGTTCCAACGATGGACAAAAAGGTATTGGCCTGATCATGCTGGTATTAATTGGCCTGACTCCAGCGCAATTTGTGTTAAATCTGGATAGCAGTACCTATCAAATTGAACGTACTCGCGATGCGGCAACCCACTTGCGTAATTTTTATAATGCCAATGAAAACAACTTGAATGGTTTGGTCGATTTCACCAAAAAAGAAGGTGAAGTGGTTGCTGACAGTTTCAAATGTAACGGCAAAGAATCACTGGTAGTGATCAACACCCTGGAGAGTCAATTAAAAGGTGTAAATCATTACTCCGATTTGAATTTGGAACAGCGTCGTAGTGTGCGTCGTTTACTGCTTTGTATTGATGACACGGCGAAAAAAGTGTCCAAGCTGGATACGATTTCCAACAAGAAACAAGGCGACCTGAAAAATCTGCGCAAAGATCTGACCGCGACAACTGAATATGCACCTATGTGGGTAATTATCGCTGTTGCCCTGGCCTTAGGCCTTGGCACCATGATGGGTTGGAAGCGCATCGTGTACACCGTAGGTGAAAAAATTGGTAAAAGTGGCATGACCTATTCGCAGGGAATGTCGGCGCAAATTACCGCCGCTACCGCAATTGGTGTCGCAAGTGTAACGGGCATGCCGGTATCCACCACGCATGTACTCTCATCGGCAGTGGCCGGCACTATGGTTGCCAACCGCACAGGTTTGCAATTCTCAACCGTGCGCACAATCCTGCTGGCATGGGTTTTCACTCTGCCTGCTACCATTTTACTGTCGGGTGGTTTGTTTTATATCGGCACGCTGTTTATTTAAGTTTTATTATGTGGCGCTATTATTGCGCCCCCGTACTGAAAGCCGCTTCCGTAATTATCGGGCGCGGTTTTTTTATTGCTGGTATTTTACCCTTCATTCATCGCATGATATTGGTGTGGCAAAAATTTACAAGGTTGATTTCAATGGACGATAAAATTGATCAAAACTACAACCGCTTTCGCAACCTGTTCGTCGGCTTGTGCATACTCGCCGCTGCCTTGCTACTGCTGACAACGCTGAAAAATATTATCAACAGCGTCGCCGCTGCCAGCTGGGAAACCCGTCAGGGAATTGTCACGAATGGCAGTGAGGATATGAACCGTATCTTCGCAACTCCCTACAACGTCACTAACCGTTGGTTGGAATATAAATACGAAATCAACGGCAAGGAATACCGCAATACCACTGTCGGTTACGGCATCAACAAACCCGCGTCAGTTTTGCGGAGTGGTGATAGCGTAACGGTCTATGTAGATCCAGACAATCGTGCAACATCCGTAATCGCGGTTGGTTTTGCTAAAGGTCATTTTTTTGGATTGTTGTTTTCGTGCGGGTTTGTCGTGTTGGGGTTTTATCTTTGGCGAAAGATTTAGTGCTTTTGTGAATTCATCAATGTCTCTAATTTGTGTATTGCACCCCACAAGGAATAGATATTCAATGACAGTTTAAGTGCATAAGATAGCTCGCGCACATTGGATATTCATAAGTTAATGCAGAATGATCGTTCACTACACCCGAAACCGAGCAGGTAGGTCGTGCGGAGAAAATTATGCACCAAATTTTTTCAGAACAAGATAGAAAAGAACTTCAAGTGGCAAAAAATCTTTTGGAAAACCCTGGTGTCGCGGCAAAGGTGACCAATTTTATCGGTACTCCTATCGAAAAAGGTCTAGCTCTACTGCCTGATAGCTGGAATAAAAATATCGGTGAAGTTACCCGTGCTGCGTTACTTAAGGCATCGCAAGCCGCTATCTTTACTATGAAAGATATTCCCGGCGAGGAATCGTCCAATATGTGGCACAAGCTGGGAGTGGCTGTTAGTGGCGGAGTTGGTGGATTTTTCGGCATTGCTGCCATATCTATTGAATTACCTATATCCACTTCAATCATGTTGCGTTCAATTGCAGATGTTGCACGGAGTGAGGGTGAATCCATCACCGCAATGGAAACGAAATTGGCTTGTCTTGAAGTGTTTGCTTTGGGTGGTAATAGCAGGTCTGATGATGGAACCGACAGCGGATATTATGCGGTGCGAGCTACACTTGCGAAATCCATAGCGGCGGCGTCAGAATTTATTGCGAGTAATAAATTGGCGGACGAAGGTGCACCACTGTTACTGAAATTTATCGCAACAGTAGCCCAGCGATTTGGAATCCAAGTAACAGAAAAAGCTGCAGCTCAGGCAATACCCGCAATCGGCGCTGCCGGCGGGGCAATTATCAACACTATATTCATCGATCATTTTCAAGATATGGCAAGGGGACATTTTATTGTGCGGAAACTTGAACGCAAGCATGGTAAGGAACTAATCGAGCGCGTGTATCTTGAGCTACCAAAACTGGGTTAACAGAATTATTTTAGGCTCTGCAATAAAACCGCCAACAAGTGGAAAGTCAGCTTACTGAAAAAACGGCAATAACAACGTAAAACAAATAAAAACACGGTGCTATAGCGATGATAAATGTCAATGATCGCAGCTTATCCAGATTAGTCAGATAGAAAACTCCATGAAGTAAACGACCGATCAGCACAATGATCGCTGCTTCATCCAAGTACTTTATATCAAGCCCCGATGCAATCACCGCAAGTAATGCGGCGCTGTAGACAGCCAGTGCCTCCCAGGAATTCTGTTGCGCAGCCACTGCGCGAGCACCGACCCCGTGGAGTTGGGCTGCTTGTTCGCGTGGATATTGGTTGTCAAATTGACCAAATTGTTTTTTCCGGTAGTAATGTGAAATAACTGCAAATATATAGGGTATAGCGCACAGGCAAAATAAAACGATAATGGCTGTTTTCATTGATTTTATTCCCAAGATTTAGGTTTAACGTGATTGCGTATGCGCAAGATTATGAAGTAATTATTTTCTGCAGGTGTTATACCACAAAGCCAGTAGTGGTTAAGTGCGGTGCGTAACCTACACTACCGCAACTGGCTATCTTTACTGCCGCGTCGGTTAATTGTGGAATAAACCGTTTCGTCTTTATCATGCTCTTCCTGGCATTTCACGCATAACCGCACACCCGGGATAATCTTGCGGCGTGCTTCGGGAATCGCTGCATTGCACTCTTCACAATGCGTCAGGCTCTCGCCTTCAGGAAGGCGGCTGCGAGCTAACTTAACCGCGTCTTCAATGCTCGCATCTATTTGATCTTGTACTGCACCATCGGGTGCCCAGCCGCTGGCCATAGCGTCACTCCTCATCGGTAATCCGATAATTGCTCAACCTGCATCGTTTAAGGTTAACGTAATAGTGATTCTATAAGATTTTGGCCGTGGTGAAGGGGGAAAGTTCACTGCTGATTTATTCAATTGCTATGACAGTAATTGCACGGAAAACTTCCCTACTGAAACAGTAAATCCGCTAAGCTAGGTGCTGCCTGCACCTGTAATCCAGTAAGTTGAATAACATCACACCCTACTGCGCCCTGGAATTTTACTGCTGAGAACTGATTATGAATTTGGAAAAATCAAAAAAACGTATCGCAAAGAGATCTAAAATGGGTTTTCAGGGTTATCCAAAAATTTCATTGACTTACTTTGGTAAGACGGTTGCTCATGCAGATGAAGTGGTGGTCGAATTTATACTGGAGGACGGAGCCGACATTCAAGTCGAGCGATTTTCCAGCAAAATTGATGCGCGCGAAGATGAAGTAATCCAGTCCGCACTCGTAAAGATGATTGAGCGGTCAGAGGCTAAAACCGTAGTGCAGCTAGAGGGGGTACACATATCCGGTTAGGATTGTAGTTCACCATGTGTGAAAGCGCACATACAAGACGAAATTGAATATAGACAATAATGAAGTCTGTCAGTAAGTCCCTAAACAAGGATCTACACATGACGCTATTTGATAAACTAAAAGCGTTTGCATTTATTTTTCGCGATACCTTTAACCAATGGCTAGCGCGCGAACCGTTTATAAATAGTGCAGCTATTTCGTTTTACACTATTTTTTCGCTGCCTGGGTTACTGGTGATTATTATTAATCTGGCGGGTTATTTTTATGGCGAAGAGGCAGTGACGCGTCGCATAAGTGGCGAAATTGGTAACATGATTGGCCGTGATACCGCTAAGGATATTGAAGCGATTATCGCTAATGCCAGTGTGCATCAGGATTTCACTTTTGCGTCACTGGTTGGTATAGCTACATTGATTTTTGGTGCTACTGGTGTGTTTTATCAATTGCAGCAAACGCTCAATATGATTTGGGAGGTGAAGCCACAACCTAAACGTAAAATCTTAAAAATGGTGTTAGACCGGATTTTTTCGTTTGGCCTGATCCTCGCTGTTGGATTTTTATTGTTGGTCTCATTGGTGTTGTCGGCGCTGCTTTCTATTGTGAGTAGTTGGGTGGTCTATTATTTTTCTGAAACCTTTAATATTTTATTCCGCATTCTTGATTTTTCCTTATCGCTAAGTGTGGTGACGTTTTTATTTGCTGCGATTTTTAAATTCCTCCCTGATGCAAAAATTCCCTGGCGCGATGTGTGGGTTGGTGCATTGGTAACTGCTTTACTTTTTGTTGTCGCCAAATTTGCGCTTGGGTTTTATTTTGGGCACAGCGATCCCGCTTCTGCTTACGGTGCAGCAGGGACGATTATTTTGCTGATGTTATGGGTGTCTTACGCGGCGTTAATCCTGTTGTTTGGGGCTGAGTTTACCCGCATTTATGCAGATCGACGCGGTACGCAGGTTAAGCCGTTGGAATTTGCGGTTTCTACTGCTGATTTGAAGTAACAGGCTCAAATCAATGGGTGAATAATTTTTACTTTTTGATTTCCCTCTTTCATTAGATATCTTTTGTCCCTTGTTTAATCCTGCTTGTGACAAATTCACATATTCCCAGTGGAAAAATTACTTCCCGGCAAATGGCTTACAGAAAACTCCGCTTTTAGCGACTATTTCCGATTTTTAAATTCCGTAAAATGGCTTCCATAGCGTCGTAATGCAACGCTTAACAGCACTGGTCTGTCGCGAATTGAAAAGGGTTTCAATAAGATGTGGATAGGTGCTGTAACACTCACTCAATTTTTTATTTTATAAGGATGTTTGAAAATGAACGCAATTCGTTATGTTACCCACGCTCTTCTGCTTGCTTCTGCCACTTTAGGTTCTATTGCTGCACAGGCCTATGATTTTCCTCTGCGTGCAGACGACCTTAATCTTAATCACCGCTATTCAACTGGTGCTCACTGGTCGGGTGGTACTCAGGAAAAAGGTTTTGATATTGGCGCAGTGCGCCATATTGGCAACAACAAATGGCATCATCTAAAAAGCGATAATGCGGATGCTACGGTTAATTCAAATTACCTGATTTACGGTGCAAAAATTCGCGCTATGGCAGCAGGGACTGTTGTGGGTTGCTGGCGTAACTCGCCGCAAAATACCGCCGGTAGCAAGCTGCAAAAAGTGTTGGATGGCTACATCGCCCTCGGCGGAAACCACGTGTGGGTGTTGCAAGATGACGGGGTTTACGCACTCTATGCCCACGCCCAACCAGGCACTGTGCCCGCAGCGATTTGTCCGCACAATGCCACTTACCTGACCAACCCGGAAAAATCCAATCCCTGGACACAGGACGGTAGGGTCACCAACGGTGTGCGCGTGCAAGCGGGCCAAGTGTTAGGTGTGGTGGGTAATAGCGGTAACTCAACTGGACCACATTTGCATGTGCACATGGAGAAAAGCGGTGATCCTGTAACGATCAAATTCGATCACGGCCAAACCACGTCTTATGCTAATAACACAGCATCAGTAAATGGCCCTTGGACATTGTTAAATGGCAACGCTTTACCTGCCGGCAAGGTGTTGGTGTGGGCTCCACATTCAGTAGGTTATTGGACTGTGAACAATATTCCCGATGAGCGCTTCCAAGCCTGGTTTAACCATTTCGCCGATTCAGGTGTGATGCTGGATACCGTACCATGCACCGATGGTGGCCAGATTTATAACACCACTTGGGTTCCGGCGAGTGGATCATGGTACGCACATGCCGGTATGTCGCTGACTGATTTCAATAACAAATCAACTTATTACGCCAACAAGGGTTACACCAGAACCGGGTGGTGGTATTGCGGTGCGAATTACACCGGTATTTGGAGAAAGTAAGTTAAATCGGTATCGCGTTTCACTGAAGCCCCGTACTAAAAAGGCGGGGCTTTTGTATTTCAGGCAATTGCACGCGCTGAATTTCCAATCCCCATCATCAATTCAAATTGCGGTGCTGACATAGGTTTTCCAAACAGATAGCCTTGGCCTTCATCACATTTTTCATTGCGCAGGTAATTGTATTCAGCTTCGCCTTCAATGCCCTCGGCAATGGTTTCCAAATCAAAACTCTTTGCCATATCGATAATGGCGCGAATCACCGATGCATCGCGTTTGGACGTTAAAATACCGCGCACAAATGATTGGTCAATTTTAATGCGCGACAGAGGATAGGATTTTAATAAGCTGAGAGAGGCATAACCTGTCCCGAAATCGTCAAACGCAATACCTACACCTTGCTCGTGCAAGCGCTGCAAAATTCCCAGCACAATATCATCGTTATCGAGCACAATATTTTCGGTGACTTCCAGCTCTAAGGCTTCTGCAGGTAATCCATGGCGAGCCAGGATCTCCATCACTTCAGTGGCTAAATCCCCCACATGGAATTGCGCGCTGCACAGGTTGACACCGATGCGGAAGCGCGGTGCTCCGCTGCGGCGCCAGTAAGCGGCTTGCGCGCAGGCTTCGTTGAGAATCCAAGCGCCGACTGTTGCTGCCAAAGGGCCACCTTCCAGTGCGGGTAAAAAGGCAGCGGGCGATAATATTCCCCGCTCGGGGTGATGCCAACGAATCAGTGCTTCGGCGCCGGTGATGGAGCCATCGGCCATGCTGATTTGCGGTTGATAGAACAAGACAAATTCCCCTTTATCTACCGCGCGGTGCAATTCGAGTCCGTACAGGCGCCGTGCCATCGCCTCCATCCGCAGTGCGGGGACAAACATAAATACGCGCCCGCGCCCGGTGCTTTTTGCTTTGAACAATGCCAAATCCGCATTGCCCACTAATTCCAGCGCTTCCTGTGCCTGAGTGGGAGCGAGTGCTACGCCGCAGCTCGCGGCAACATGAACCTCATTGCCATCGATACTAATGGGTTGGGCAATCGCATGAATCATCGCATCTGCTCGCTGCACTGCTGCATGCGAATCTGTCACGCCTGCAAGCAGGATGGCGAATTCATCGCCGCCAATGCGCGCCACCAAATCGTTGTTGCTGGCCAATTGCTGCAAGCGGTTGGCGACTTCACGCAAGATGGCATCGCCCAACGTATGGCCAAGGATGTCGTTCACATCTTTGAATCCATCAAGGTCAATCATCAAAACTGTTGCCGGGGCAGGGCTGAGCAGAACTTCTTCTACCGAGCGATAAAATTTTCCGCGATTCACGAGCCCGGTAAGGCCATCAATATTCGCTTGTTGGCGGAGTTCTTCTTCCTCCCGCTGTTGTGATGTCAGGTCTTTAAGGATAGCTTCAAATTTCATATGGCCGGCATCGCGCCAGCCAAACAGTGAGAAACCAAAACGAAACTCGCTGCCGTCGTAGCGCAAACCGGTTGCTTCTGCCGGGAGATCAATCTGGTCGAGTGAACCCGCGTCAATCGCCTGCGCGATAAGCTCGCGAAAGTTGGCCCGCTCACGTTCGGGTAAGAGCAGGTCAAATTGCAATGCTCTTTTATCCCGTCGTTGGTATCCATGTGCACTCGCGGCGGCCTGGTTCCATTCGATGATCTGTAAGTGCTCATCAAACCAGACGACAGGTGTAGACGCGTTGCCTGCATATTCTTCAAATGGCGGCCTGGTTCGCTCGGTCGATACTTCGATGCGCCGCAATTCCAAGC
>Ga0307408_100002228_pt1 | contig 13829 bp, 19 predicted proteins | sample 322Cmetagenome_FD_202116 | JGI IMG/M metagenome (GOLD analysis project Ga0307408, IMG submission 202116) | Maize rhizosphere microbial communities from greenhouse at UC Davis, California, United States - 322HYB-C-3 | ecosystem: Host-associated > Plants > Roots > Rhizosphere > Soil | place...
CGACCCCCAGCTTGCAAGCAGAGGCTGGTGCTCTTTCACTGAGCTACTCGCGTAGAAAAAGGGTGTTCGAAGTCTTATAGGATGGAGATAAGATGAACACCCCTTCGGAAGGCCGTTACATCCTAAAGACAAAAATATTAAAGATTTCCCTTTAGATACTGTATAGCTCGCAATAATGAGGTTGGGTTATCTTTAAATTGACCCAAACCCTGATTACAGTTATTGCAAAGCAATCCACGAATACGTTTGGTATCATGATCGTGATCAACATCTAGCACACCGTGCCGAGTTTCACTTTTATGTCTACCGCATATTCTACATCTAAAGTTCTGTGCTTGGTCTAATGCAGCATAAGCTTCTGGAGTTAGGTCGTATTTCTCTAATAATGCAATACGCCGCTCTTCTTCTTTACTGAATGGTCGATTTCTAGCCAAGATTCAATCTTCCTCACCACTGTAGCACACTTTGTAACATTTGTCAAGCGAAAAGTGTTACCGTTTCAAAGTATCTACCTGTTCTCGGATAATATCCTCAATACTTCGGGGTCCGGAGGTTGGAGAAGTTGGTTTGCTAGCGGCTCGCTGAGGCACGGAACTAGCTGTAGGAGCAGCCTTTACCTCTTTAAGCACGTCTTGGCGAACTTTGTTACGTTCTGCAACAAGCTTTGGGAAGACTACCTGACGGTAGGCACCTTCCAAGGAAATACTCTGATCCTTGCGGAGAACCTCAAGAATCTCTTCCTCAGATTCGTTGAATAGAGCCCAACCACGGGCGTCTTCAAGCTGCTTACGGATGATTGGTAGACTTGCTTCCATACGGCGCTGCTTGTCCCAATCCTCCTTAATGGGTTTGTAACGATCCTCAAGCTCCTTGAGCTGAGCGTCGTATTTGCTGGTAACGCGTGTTTCAGCCTGTCTTGCAGCCTGAATTGCATTCCAATCAAGCAACTTCTTTAAACCCTCTTGACTGTAAACCTTGCTACCGTCAGATAGTGTTTCGTCTGGCTCTGGCATGGGCTCCTCGACAACTGGAGCGGCGGGCTGCTGAACTGCTTGAGCCTGTGGCGCCTGCTGTTGCTGAACTGCCTGACGGACGAAATCGAAGAATTCCTGATATTTGGGTAGTTTGGAGAGCATTCCGAGAAACTTTTCGGGATCATTCTCCATTACATCTTCGAACTTACCTACAGCCTCTAAACGAGTTTCATAGTCCTTGACTTTGGTCTGTAGTTCTGGTAACTGTGCTACATGTGTCTTGAGAACGTCTGACGGCTTCTCTTCCTTAGTGAGCTTACGACCTACAACAGACTCGGCTAAATCACGCTCCTTCTTGTCAGTGATAGCCTTTACTCGGGAATATGGGATTCGGTTCTCTCTCCCACCTATGCCATACTGTTTGACCCCGGCTAACTTCTCAAACTCGTCCTGCGGCTCTTCTGGAATGGCCTCAGAAGGCGTCTTACTGGCCGGAGAGGGCACTTCGTTACTTTCCTCGGGGGTAGGTGCCTGCTCCTCACTGGAGGCCTCTACAGGGGCTTCTACGGGCTCTGGTGAGGCATCTACGTCGGGAGTGTCAATTTCTACTGGCGAGTCATCAACTGTGGCGTCATTAACTGAGTCTGCAATTACCTTTTCTAAATCTGACATTGAGTGTCCTTTCATGTGACGTATGAAAACGTCGGTTTAACGCATCCGTGTGCGGACGCTACGGTTTGGGCAAGTCTCTGCCCATTTATGGGCCTCCCTGAGGGGTTAGTCCCTTGCGATTGAGAGAATCTGACAACCGGATACCTGATCCAGAATGCCGTCCAATTCCCAGCCATTGTCGAATTCCAGCCGAGGGTCGCCACGCAGTCCGACAAGCACGGTAACGCCCTTATTGCCCCAAGTTCCGGTATACACTCTGATTACTTGATCAAAGTTTGCACTCTTGATTGGAGATCCGGTCCAGCCGGTGTTCCAGAATCTTATGCGATCTGTAGTCTTTAAGGCGGACCAACCACGGATAAAGTGCTGAGCACAGTTGTTTTGAACTGGTCCCGGCATTACAGCATCCAAGCCATGCTGGGAGTGGTGAACACCGCCTACTTCAAACAAGCGGTTCAAGGCTCCCATGCAGAAGAACACGGCTGGGTCATTCAGGCGTCGGCCTCCAGACTCAACCTCATCTGCCCCAATGGGCTCATTGTTCATGACCGGTTTGCCGTAACGATTGGAAGCGTTTTCCAATTCACGGACCCGGCGCACCATGTTCCACTTATCCCGACTGCGGTCCAAATGAAGAGTGAGGTAGTTGGCGGTGGGCATCGTAACATCCTCAGGCTCATCCCCAGAGGGCGCTCCAAGTGTTGAGGCTACTCCACCGCACACCTCTTGGAAGGTTGCGAAAAGATTACGAATATCATGAGTCCAAGCGCTCTGGGTTGGGTGCCAATACTCATTGGCAAGCTCCAGCAAAGTGTTGTTATAGGCTCGGCAAATGTCTGCAACCGCTGAAATATGCCCACGTTCACTGTAGCTTGGGCTCTGACCGCTATCAGTTACAGCCGTAATCTCTACGTATAGGCCTCTGGCTTGGCAATGATCTAATAGGAAAGGCAGCTTGCGGACAACCTGACTGGCTGACTGCTGAGCCCAAGACAAATTACCGGCAAATACTCTGATTCCGTTGAATCCGGTGTCCCGAACCCAGTCCAAAAGCTGAGCAATCTCGGCGTCTGACCTACGCAGAATAGAAAGCATCGAAGCAAATCGGGGGCGGAAATCTCCATTATCTGTCTGCCAAAATCTACCACTGACTTTGGCACGACCTACCGGCCCGCCGGAAACAATCCCCCCAAGGAAATCTTTGGATGGGTAGAAACTCTCCCATGCATCGGCCACATCCCGAGTAGCAACTACAACATTGCCGCCCCCACCCTCTGCACAGACAAATTTACCGTGGTCGGACTTGAGGGAAATGGCACCGTCTGGGTGCCGGATAACCTCGAAAGACTCCCAAGCCTCTGGTTTCCAGCCGTCTGGGCGCTCCCGATTAGCTACTAAGACTCCATCCGGTTGGGCACTGACCCAAGCACCGTTGTCGGCTTGGAAGCCCCAGCGCCCGGAACCCGGGTTTTGAACTGCCTCGAATAACTCCCATGGACCCTCTGCTAACCTATTGGCTACAATGAGTCCCTTGGGGTAGGTAGCCTCGGTCCCGCCACCGTCCTCAGCGCAGAGCAAATTGGTTCCATTGATACACCGAAATGATACTTTCATGAAGTTTCCTGTAATAATTTGTGCCACTTATTCAAATAATTAGCCGCCGAAACCAAAATTGCTGGATCGTCGTTAGCTAAACCCAATATGGTGTTACACTTACCGCAGAGCAATTCTCTAAACTTGGTTGTCTTATGGCAGTGGTCTATTACCAACTTTGCTGATTTCCCACAAATAACACAATTTCCTTTTTGGTTTCTTACGCGTTTTTGAAGTTCTTTGGCCGTAATTCCATATTTGCGTAATCTGGGATCTGGCTTAGCTCGTTTTCGTCTGGGCTTACGTTTTGAATATTTATAGTCCTTAGACCGCCTTGGAATTTCGTGTGTCTGAGCAGCCTTTTTGAAGAATCTAGACATGGTGATTCAGGGTGAGTCAGCACTGAGTCACTCTAAGTGAATCAGCAAGAAGCATTTTGCTATAAAATATTGATACTAAAGGAGTTGCTCAACTGAGTCAGGGGTGAGTCACACAGTGAGTCATTTTAGGGGGTTGACTCACCCGTAAGTCTTTTATTTGCAACAGTTAGTTGGGGTGAGTCACTTTCTGATTCACTAGGGTATGAGTCAATGACTCACTTTACTGGTTCCGGGTAAGCCACACCTTTAGGTGTGTGGCGTTACCCTTCACCGGGAAACCGTCGGATTTGAATCAGACTCAGTGCCCTCAGGGAGGCCAATAGTTGGGCTCCGGATGTCCTAGTGCTTTCCACCTGCCAGAGCATGAAGCGTCTTGCGCATATTGAACAGCTCTTCCTCAGAAGGCTGCCGCTGCTTGCGGTCTGTTCTGATAACCACAGCTAAATGCTTCTTGTAAATAACCATGTGCTCAGGATCAACCTGTTCGTCAGGGTCTGAAAAGCTTGGTCTGACTACAGTGTCCAACTCGTAACGGTCATCGTATTCAACAGCAGTGTCTCCAGCATCGTGATCTATAGTCACTGTTAGCTTCCCACTGCCCGGGAACATAAAGTTATAATCGGTTACCTTATGTTCCTTGGTCTTCTCCACTAGATTCATTTAACTTAGCCTCAATCTTACGTCTCGTTTTCCGGTGCATGGTGAAACCAATATAATGCCTACCTTTGGATATTGCGATTCGTCCAGCTGGTTTAGACCCGTGTACCCCGGGTGTTGTTATACGCACTCCATATTTTCCAGGTGGTTCGTATTTCTTAATAAACTTACCAAATCCTGTAATACGGGTGAATCCGTCCTTTATTACCCCTTCTATAATCATCCGACATATGGTTTCCAGCACAAGATCTGCTTTATTGACATCCATGTCAAATGGTAAGGCATCAATGATTTCCTGTCGTAATTTACGACTGCGACTTGGTTTCTTTTTAGGCTTGGGTCTATACCAAAGATGCTCATTCATCTTAGTACCACTTAGTAGTATGCTTATTCTTATCCGTGCCGGGTGCTGTTGTGTGTTCTACACGCTGAACCAATCCGCGTCTGGCAGCTTCCCTGGCAATTTCACTTTTGCTGTAATATCTGCGAGGCTCACCAGTCACTTCATCACACAATCCATGACGAATTTCAATTCCACCCGGAATGTCATCACCAATAACGTTGGCTGTGTGACCTAGCTGGAACCAAGCACGCTCTGTTGGTTCTCCACACACGTTGCATGGGACTGGGGAGGGAGGCGTAATGGCCTCCCAACAGTCAATCATTTTTGCTTCACATTTAGTGCAAATGCGATCATAGAAAGGCATTACTGTGCTCCTCCTGTCGTTCCGCCCTGTGGCCCATCCTCTGCACGCTTAGTAATAGCTGGCAGAAGTCCAGCGTCCGGATTCGCTTCCCCAACATTAGGTGGCGGTCCCGGAGGCATTCCCTGCGGAGGTACCATAGCAGGTCTTGGCATAACCGAAGACTCGATAAGTGCTCGTGCCTTTTCTACCAACTCTGGTTCTGGAGCCTGGCCCGTCTTGAGCATGAAAGCCAATAACAGTGGATTCATCATATCTTCCCCGCCAGTCAGTCGGAGACTGATGTTTGGTGGTGGCGGAGTCTTAGGCTGTGGTGCCGCAACCGTTGTATTGGGATCCAGACCCACGAGAGTGGCGATTTCCCGCAATACTGGCTCAATATTGATGTAACCTGACTTAGCGTAAGTATTAACGAAATTGTTCAGGCGCTCTAAGCGCTGATTGGAATCAACCAATACGGTGGAATCAGCAAGAATGCTGTAGCTTAAACGCTCGGATAATGATGGATCAAAACCATCTCCAAAGGTTGTTGGCTCTTCAAACAAGCACATCAACCCACCAAGAACTTCGGCAATGCCTACGACGAAAGAGGCTACTCTAGCTCTCTCGCGGCCTACCTTGGTCTGGAAGTTAGTCTGAATAATTCCGGCTTCACCCTTAGTCTCTACACCCCCGCCTACGCCAAGCTGGTTGGAGCCAACAGTCCAGATCTCCTGTGCGTCTTGCTTAATTACATCGTCGAATTTGTAATTCTCTGGATGGATAGCAGGCTGCTGAACAGTGCCAATAATCCGGGAACCATCACCCTGAACAGGGATGGCATGTTGCCACGTTCCGCGCATAAGAGCACCCTGCAACGCGGGGTCTAACCTATTCACATCGAACCAAGTCCAAGGCGCACTACGTGCTCTCTGCTTATTTACATGGGTTCGGGCTCGATTAAGCTCGATAACCTGTGGACGGGCAACAGCGGAATCAGATGGTGGAATGTCTTCATCTGAGAGATAGGCTAAAGTGAGCACTCGGACAGGCTTCTTGAGCGAGCCGATGATCTCTCCCGGTTTATCCGGGTTTAGAACTTGACCCTTCCATGGCTCATCAATGACTGGCTCAGTCTTGCCATGCAGAAATACTAGATGGTGGATGGTGCTAAAGGACTTAGCGTTTGTATCATACTGAAATTCGTGGTAGAAGATTTCGTCAAATCCTACCTTATCGTCCTTATAATTGGAAGCCTTGTCTGTATCATCCACCAAGCGATCTACAGACGAGATGTCCTCGACCATGAGCTTGTCTTTTTCTACGTCAGACAAACCAAAACGTGCCGCCGCCTCAGCCCAAGGAATACGGCCAGTATACCCAAGCCAAGGAGCGTTATCGAAGTCAGATCCAGTGAAATCTGTAGGCCACAAGAAGTCTGCAGGAGAAATACGACGGATGGTATACCGTCTGGCAACTGGATTTGGAACCTGCGTCATTGGAATTGGCTTACCAAAGAACGTTCCAGTCTTCATTACTTCTGCTTGCACTTCCGGAGGGAATATAGAAAGGTCAACGTCTGGCACTTCCTTCATTTCAGTAAGTGTTTCGGCTGCTACAAGCACGATTCCTACACCAGCAGCGTTAATAACGTCTGGCATGACTTCATCCATGGCGGCTTCAATACCACCACGCACCAAATTATCGTTTAACTTGCGCTCATAAGCCCCCAACCACGGTCCTGCTGACACAGATTCGGGAGAATGTGCTACGCGAACCTTGGGAACTTGTGAAAATAGCGCTGCCTGCTTGGTTTTGGTATAACTCCAGTCCAAATTGACGGCAACAGACTCATCCTCGCCCTGTGAGGCTCCTGTTTTACCTCTACGGAAGTCAATATTTGTTGACCAATTACGAATCAGCTTCTTACGATAAGACTTTGTAGTCTCAATGCGCTGCCGGAACTCGGCCCAACGCTTTTTTGTCTCCGCTGAGGCAGCTTCCTTTGGCTGTTCGCCAGTTGGAACGTCTGTAATCTCAGGCTGGATGGTTTCTTCTGTCATTTTTTAGTCCTACAAACGAGAATAACCTAAAAATTTGTTCTTTTCTTTGTCTTCCTTTGGAACCATCCACTTTGGAAGACGATATGTGGAGTTTGTGCTGCGTCGTTCTACTGCTCCAGAGCTAATTAGGAAGTATGCTAAGGCAATTACGCCATGATCATTCTTGCTATCGGCCATTCGGAGCGGGTGTTTGGGGTCAAAACGCATCTGAGGGATGGTTTTAATGAGATAGGGACAGCCCATATCACCAAATCCCGGCACTTTACTCAAAATTTGAAGTCTGGGAACCCCCGGTTCTGCTTCTTCCTGTAACGCTGTATGCACTGCGTGGGCGTAATGCTCACGATTATTGATACTGGCCTCCATTGGGACGCCATTTTCTTCGAATATTTCCCGAATACTGCGCACGTCTGCCGCTGTTTTGATGTCCATGACCGGATCGCAATAAGTCATGGCGATTCGCATACCCTTAGATTCTTCGATCATCTCCTTCGCAATGTCTGGAGCGACCGACTTATACCAAAGTTTCTCCTTGAAAGCGATAAATCGGTTGCCAATGTGGGCAACCCAAACGCAATATGCGGGATCTGGGAAGAATCCAAGGTCGAATCCACGGTAAATTTGCACTGATTCGTTCTGAAACCATTCCATTACCAGCTTACTCCTACTATAGGCTTGCCATTAATGGTGGGCAACTCGTTAATAACGTGATAAGGTTTTATGTTACCGTTTATATTCTTGGTAGGTTTGAAATCGAATAACTGATTTTCCAAGGCAAACTCGCCATCCAACCACGCTTTCCTTAGATATGCAGGCATACCGGAGAACCTTTTCCTATAGTCCTCAATGTCGATGTGCTGGTGGTTGTCTTCCATCTGAATCTTAATAGCGTCCCAATCGTTGGGATCATAGTCAGGATCGTCTTCTGGTTCTACGTCTTTGTTAACGAAGTAAGAGAAGACTTCCGCAGCTGAAGGACCTAAAGGATTGGTTGCTGCCCTAACCACACCCTTAATGCCCATGTCCTTCAGCTTTCCGCCGATACGAACTGATGCGCAGAGCTTGATAAAGAAATCCCAAGAGATGGTTGATAACTCGTCGAAGTAAGCCGCAATGTATTCAGCAGAGAGTAGGTTCAGTGAATCTTCTTCAGTAGCTACGTGAGAGAAGAATAACCTAGAACCATTGGGATAATACGCGATATGCTCTGTCTTGTGATAGTGTCCCTTCAGCATAGCCATTTCTGATGGGATATATTGTAAGTGGGACTGTAGAAGCTGGGGATAAGTCTTACGGATAAGAATTAGCCTTGATTCTGGAACGCTTAACGCTCTCATGTGAGCGTCAAAACGTAGGAGATGGCTTTTACCCCCGCCCCGGTTACCATAAGCCAGAAGGTTCTTTATTGGAGCCTTATGAAACCAAACATGCTTCTCAGATGCTGGTTTATACATTTCATGCAGATTACCATCCGGCAGTGTTATTGTGAGTGTAGAGTCGTCCATGGCTTAGGTAAGTAAATATCGGTTGGGGTTGATTGCCAGCGCCGCTCAAAAGCACGTAGCAGGTTGTAGAGGTATACGGCGGTAAGTAACTTGTCTTGGACTTTTTTATTCATCCACAACCTCCGTTACTATTACGTCATTAGGCTTAGGTAAAGCTTTCTGTGTACCTCCCAACCCGCCCAAAGCTATCCCAATCTGAATAGCTGGTCCTGTGGGCCCCTTTTCCACAACCTCTTGCTTCTTATCCACGGACTGATCCACCAGTCTGCCACCATCATCATCGGCTGGCATATGGTCTATAAGCCACTGTAGTGCTTTGAGCGCAACTTCGTGCTGTCCTGCGTCTCTAGCTTTAGCTACATTATCCAGATACTCAGACAGGATCTCCTCAGATTTCTCTCGTAGTAACTGGCGGGCAATACGGACCTTGCTGAAATATTTTACAGCGTCTTTGGGAGCGTTCTTTGGCTTGGTTGACATAAGTAAATTTACTTACGCAATACAGCGTCCGGCGTAGGCTTCTTGGGCCCCGGAGCGTGGACTGTAGGTTTTTGTGTTATGCGTAATAGCTGGATTAAAAAGAATAGTTCTAGAGAAGGTTCCATGGCGGTGTGCCGGGATAGGCGCACTAACGCAGAGCCTTACTTGGCGAGGGTTACTTACTATTATTACTTAGTAATGTACACTAAAGCAAGAAGCGCTCTAGTGCTATTTGCGTTTGCTTGCCGGATTGGGCGCAAACTTCATGCCAACTTAGAGGTTGGTGTTTCTTGCTCATAAACGCGGATCATCTTACCACAAAACTGTGGAAAAGTCAAGTGAAAGTTTTGAAATTCTTGTTCGTGTCACATGTGAGACTCCGCCCGGCCCCCAATTTTGCACAGCTGTCCATAGAGTCATGCCGGAAGTGGCGCACGGTTTCATAAGCCGCACGCATGATGCATGCAAAAAACTTATGAGGCGTTACGTAAGACAACGTAATGCAAGGGGAGGCAAAGGAAAGGCCCGCATGGGTAGCGGGCCCTACAGGGGAGCGAAGGAAGGCAGGCTGTTAGAACTTGGCGGCTTGGATGTGCGCCACGCGATATCCTCTGACGGGCTTACGGTCCTTACGCCCCTTGCCAATCTGGCCAATGACTGAGCCAACCGCGAACGCCCCAAGCAACTGAGCAAGAGTGATATCGGTCAGGCCACTACGTTGATACGCGCGCCATGGTCCCGTCGGCAGGGCCCGCAACCGTTCGACAAGGGTAGCCGTCGGTATGAAGGTTTCCCCCGGCAGGATGACGGCCTTGCAATCCTGCAACAGTCTCACAGCGTAGGACCGTTCGCGGGCGGCTTCGTCCTCGATAACCGAATCCATACGCCGCTCTACGCCTCGCAAGGCTGAGAGATCAACGGATGCTGCCGTTAGTTCGTCCATAGTCGCCTTGTCCGCTCCAAGCGTTGCTGCAAGGCTGAATAGCGGAGTCCAGATCTCGCGGTCCCGTTCGTTCGTGAGCCACATCGGATCAACGGTCAGGACTCGGGGAGTTGCGCGCATGACGTTCCGGTATTGTTCGATTACCTCGGCTGCTGTTGCCTCTGCCCGTTCCCATTCGTTGCTGAGGCTTGCTTGCGGCGTCCCCCGTTCTACCCATATCGGAATACACCGATTGTGGATGACCGGCGTCAGCGTTCGCAGCGAGGTAAACACCTTCGGGCACCAGACGGGAAACATCTGAGTTTCCTTGCCCACGCTCACCATGTGCTCACCACCACGCCGGTATCCGCTGGCAAGCATGCTGCGCTGATCGCCGAAGGATGACGAGCTAAGCCGTTCTGCCTCATCCACGAAAAAGGTTACGCGGCCTTCCGTCTCCGCAATCTTCCGGCACATGGCCAACGTTCTCAGCGTTGTCAGCACAATTGAGCCACGCGATAGCAGGGCCATCGCTTCCATGATCGTGGTCTTCCCCGAACCGCTGACGCCGGTCATTTCGACGTAGGGCGTAGTCCGGCCCAACCGGTCGTAAACCCACGTATGCAGGCACCAGAGCGCCAACACAAGTTCTTGCGCCGGAGAGACATGAACGTAGCGCCGAAGCCACGCGCGCACCACACCGATCAATTCCAATCCAGTCATGTCAAACGCTCCATTTCGTTAGGAAAAACACGGATTTACGCGATCATACATAAGTAAGCCGGTTATGTAAATGGGCAAGATGGCACACTGATCCGGCATTCGGGCGGTTTGTCGGCCTAGCTAATACCCTGCTGAAAGACGTTGCACCGTTGCACGCCGGAATGGCTGAGGTATCCCGCGTGCGGTCGGGCTGAACCGTAAAGGGCTCAGCAAGGGGTCTGGCAGGCCGTACAAGGCAGGAAGGGCCAAGCGGTTAGGCTCAGCCCTTGGTCGGAGGTGGGGGCGTTGTGGCGGGGGTTTCAGGCTTCCAGCGGTTGCCAGTCGTCCAGCGGTTTGCCGTCGTCCATGCGGGGCCCAGAGTCATACGTGCCAACGTGGCGCCAGTACCAGTCCTCAACCGCCAACGCGGCCCGCGTGCGGTCCTCCGGGCTGCTGTCCCGCCAGCGTGGTGCCAGCGTGACACGTAAGGTCACTTGCCCGTCACTTTCGTAACGGTCGATCCGGTTGCCGTGATTGTCCAGCACAGTGCTTACCGGCGTCGTGTTGGGGTTCGTGTCGCTCTCTCGCATGCTGCTGTCTCCATTGTTGAAAGGCCCATCGGCAAACCGCACAGCCGAATCCGGGGCAAGTGTGCGGCAAGTATTGACTGATGGTCAGGCCGATACGCCCGATAACCCGTTGCACCGTTGCATCCGGGTCGTCAGACTTCACAATCGCTCACCGGCCCGATAGCGGGCGATTGGATGCTTGGGATCGGTGCTTCCGTAGACCGCGTATTCCGCGTCGGGCTTCGCCTTGCTGACCGCCGTTACGATGGTCAGGGCGGATGCCGCGTGATTGGTGTAGCAGAGGCACTCGCGTTGCGGCAGAGTGCCGGGAGCGTTGCGAATGATCTGATAACGATAGTGCGGTTGTTCCAGCATCATGATTCCCCCATGGTCAAGCGCAATGGGCCCGCATGCCGCCATGCTGCCGACCGCCGCACCATACCGGAGACTTCCGCTTGTGCGCGGGGCCGTTCTGATTCGAAGCTGATGGTCAGCACGCGAGCATGTAAACCCATATGCATGCCTCGATCGTTGTTCTCGTGTGTGATGCAGGCTGCCCAGTCTCCCAACTTCTCTAACATGTGTTCCGCGTCTGCCGTTCCGGGCTGCTCCCCGTAACGGGATTCGAATACGAACGTCACCGCGTATCTCATGCGTCCTCCCGTTTTTCAGCGTCGGACAGTTGCCGCCAAAGATGGTTAGCGGCGTTCCAAAGGATGCAGCGTGCATCCAGTGTCATCGGCAACCGCTGAACCCGCCACAGCACATCGATTGCGTCTTTCGTTACAGATTGCATCTCGGTTGCCTCCATTACTGCCCTTGCCCCGTATTGACAACAGGCGTGCGGGTTATTCATGGCGCCATCCGCAAGCCGCGCCTCTGTCGCAAGCAAGGGCAGTAATCGAGACGGGAACGGGCCCGTAAGCCGCTGGCGTGGCTTGCCACCTTGCGCCAGCACGGTAGGGCGTGCCGCTGATGGTAGAAGCAAGGGGAGAAGCGATAGACCGGAGTGTTAGGAAGGTGGCCTAAGCCTGACCTAGCCGGTATCGATCCCGCTTGCCTGTTGGCGGTCGCTTCGGGCCGTTTGCTTACCTGTTGGCCCGTTCCCGGCCCGCAGTGTTTCATGCGTATAAGTAGGTAGTCAACAAAAATAAGCAGTCCAGTTACGTAACCGGCTCAGTACGCAACAAAAGCCCGGATTTAGGGCTGTTACACCCCTTCCGGGCCCGTTGCACCGTTGCACGTTCTACGATTTCAGGTAGCGCCACAACGCACGCCGTACCCGTTCGCGGGCGGCTTCCAGCTGTCGATGCTGCCGGATGTGCGTTTTCCACATGTCGGGCGCGTGGTCCGGTTCGATTTGTCCGCATACCGGACAGCGTTCGGCGCGGGGGATCGACGGCGATTGGTCCTCCGGGGGTGTCCGTTGTTCCACGCATTGCATAAAACACCTCGTACCAATCATTAACGACGGGGCAGGGAAACCCGTACGGATCTTCGCCTGCCCCTTGCACACTGTTTCACTTTTTCTGCTCGGCTTCCCGTTCCTTCCGGCGTCTGGCCCAGTACGCCCGCATGCGGCGCGAGATGACGTGCCGTTGTGCGGGGGTTATGGTGCGCTTTGCTTTTGGACGTGCGGCGGGTTGGGGTTCCTCGACCTGGGCCGGCTCGGGTACCAGTTCCAGCGGTACCGTGGCTTGCCGTAGCTCGGGGAATGATTCAAGGATGCGATCCCGTTCGGCTTCGATGCGTTCCAGTTCAATGGACGCACCGATCAACGCAAATTGGTGAAGTTGGTTTGCAGGAACGGAAACCGGGAGAAAGCGCGGCGCCTCCCCCCGGTTGTGACGTGCGGGCATCTGTTACGCTGCCCGTTTCCTGCCAGCGGCAACGGAGACGCGGCGTCCGGGCTGCTGCATGGGTTCGGTGGCTTCGGCCTGCGGTGGTGCGGCGGCGCGATCCATGTGGATCACGTTGCCAACCTTGGCCGGACGTGTGGCTTCCAGCTTGATCAGCGGCTTCGTGTCCTGCACGCGACGGCGTAACCGCGTCATCAGCCGTTCGGAGAATTGGAATTCAGTCTGAATCGCGTTCCAGACCCGTTCGTGATCCTCCACGATTTGCAGGACGGTCGCCAGCGTGCGCGCAAGGGCATCCGTCGCGCTATCCCTGACCCCTTGCGGGCCCCGCTGCCTGCCTTGCGTGGCAATCAGGCGACGCATGTACTGCATTGTGTAATAGGTCGGGTGGTTGCGGTAGCCGGTCACACCGTCTCGGTCTGCCGCATGCGTGGGGACCGAATCGTCAAACAATCGAACGAAGTCTACGAATGTGAACCGCTCCAAGTCGGCGACGATGCCGTTGTAGAGCTTGACGACTTTCGGCGCCAGACTGGAGAGCTTCTCGCGCATCCGTCCGAAGGATTGCGCCGCATCCAATACCGGACGCCTGAGCGCTTGCAGCTGCTTGCGGTTCGCAGCACTCAGATCCGCGACCGCAACGGGCGTTAATTTCGCCATAAATCGGTAATCCTCCGTAGTTTGGGCAGAATCGCCCGCCTAGGCTCAGAGCATGCCGTGTGCCAGATGGGATCGAATGCCCCAAACCCGCGAAAACGTTAGGAATACCC
>Ga0307408_100002229_pt1 | contig 13829 bp, 10 predicted proteins | sample 322Cmetagenome_FD_202116 | JGI IMG/M metagenome (GOLD analysis project Ga0307408, IMG submission 202116) | Maize rhizosphere microbial communities from greenhouse at UC Davis, California, United States - 322HYB-C-3 | ecosystem: Host-associated > Plants > Roots > Rhizosphere > Soil | place...
AGGTCCCTGGCCCATGTCAGCTTGCCATCCTCGATCGTCCATACCCCGTTGTCGTTGGTGCACCAGACTTTGCCTTCATGCCAGACCATGTCCTTGAAACCGAGGCTGATACCGCCGTCATAAATTTTCTTCCAGCGGTTCCCACGGCCCATGAAAGTCAAACCCTCATAGCACGAGATATACACGTTGCCATCACCTCCGCAGCAGACCGTCTCGGTCCAGAGATTGGTGGGGAACGCCACCTGTTGCCAGGCCTTGCCGTCGTAATGCCAGACGTCGCCCTTGCCGCCGACGGCATACAGATCGTCTTCGTTGAATCCAGCGATGTCATTGAAACCGCCATCACTCCATTCCGCCAGCTTTGGAATGGCCTCCGTGTGCGAAAACCATTCGCCTTTGCCCAGTCGCTTGCCTGCCGACCTAATGCCTCCGCAAACATATGCGTAGCCGTCGATCATCTTGATGCGACGAACACCACCGCGCAGAGGAGAGCCCTTGCATTGGTCGAGCGGCGCGTCGCGGTAGCTGACACCGCTGCCGATCACATAGGTCAGCGTATCTTCCATCTCCAGTGCAATTACCTGGCTCTGCGGCTTGGTCGCTGCGCCAACGTATACGGTTCCCCAGCCGGTCAGCAGGGTCGAGCCCCATTGTTTGCCTGCTTCGCCATCTCGGAAAAACGTGACCAGCCGCTTGTCGCGATAATCCGAGTCCATTTTGTTTTTCTCCTCTTCCTCGACTTCTTCGTCGGTGTACCAGCGGTTGGCGATAAAACCAAAATGCGTCCGATCGCGCACGGCACACCCATAGATGTAGAAGGTGCTGAGGTTGGTGGCATATTCTTTCAGTGTGATCTGCATAGCTCGTCCTAATGGAGGATTTCAGTGGGGGTATCGTCGGCTGGTGGGCTTTTCTTCGCCCCACCGTCACCTGCATTGGCATTCAATTCCTTGCCACTGCATTTATAGTGGGCATCAAGCTGGGCTTCCAAGCATTTCCGCTCGCACTGGATTGCACCGGCCCGCTGTACTGCATCGATCGCGTGTTTCTTAGCGTCCTCGTAGGATAGTTTGTATTTTCCGGTGTCTCTCTTGTAGTCGCGCATGGCGTCCTTCAAACCTTGGTGTGCCTTGCCATGACTGCCATGGGTCGGCCCATTCTTGGCCCCTTCCAGGCACATGGTCGGTGCACTGTCATAGTCGTATCCCGGGCAGCCTGCCCCCTCGACCATGGCATTCGGAAGAATATGGTGGCCAGTCTGGCCAGGGCAGCAACCGCCGCCATGTTTCGCTTGCGACTTAGCCTTGCTGGATTTGACCGTGGTCTTTTTGCCGGTTTCCGCCGTGCGCTTGGCGCTTTCTTCTTCATCTTTGCTGCCGTCGCTTGCGGCATTCTTGTAGGGCACCAATAAACACTTGCGAGCACGCAGGCAAGGGTCGACCTGCGCGATCAAGCTCATCGCGTCTGCATGGGCGCGGTGTGGTTCTTTTTTGTAACTCTCGAGAATATCCTTGGCTTTGCCGCCGATATTATCGATTTTTTTCAGGGCATCGAGTGCCGCCTTGCCCTTGTCGCCGGCTAGCTCCGCCAGTTTTTCAGCCGTGGAGAACAGGTCGGATACGGTCCACGCGGCCATCACGACCGGTACCACCACGGTTTCCCCCAGGACCCCGCCGATGACCGCCTTGGCCCCAGTCTTGAGCAGGAAATTGGTGGCCATGTCCTGCGCAACGCCGCCGGCTTTTTCCACCGCGATTTCCGCGAGTTCGTCGAAGCCCCCCTTCAGCATGCTCCACTTGTTGCTCTCGATTTTCCCGAGCATGTCGCTGAGCTTTTTTTCGAGCTCTGGATCAGCGACGTCGGTCGGGGAAAACCACATGCGGGTGCAATGGTCGTCCATCCAGCTATTGCCATCGAAAGCGGTTTTACTGCCCTTGTCCCGTTTGTAGCCGGCGGCCATCTTGCCAGCGTCATCGAGCGCTTCAGCAGCCGCCGCCAATTTTCCGCCCAGGCCCATTCTTTTTGGCTTGGGCTTTCCTCGTTTCTTGTCTTCCTCGGACTGTTCCGGTTCCGGCTTGCATTTTTTTTCGATAGCTTTCCGGTCGTCCTTGCACGCGGGATTTTTATGGAACGTATCGAGATAAATACTGGTTGGGGTATTGGCCGCCGTCTGCATTGCTGTTACCCGTGGTTGTGCGTCATGGGATCGTTGTGGCGGCAGACATTTAAACCTTCCACTTTTACATTCGGCGACCAGTCGATAAAGTAAGCCTTGCCCTTGATGTTATGACTCGATACACCCATGCCCAGGTTGCGCGTGGCCGGCTCATCGCCAATGCTATTGGCGAGGTAGGATTGGTCGCGCAACGCCACCGGCGTGCCGCACACGAAGACGGTGGTCGAACCGTTGGTAAGTTCCTTGGCAAAAGCCGTGTTGGTGTAAGGGATGACGACCGGGCCGGCAGCCGGTCCCGGAGGGCTCCAGCATGGATCGGGGCCGCCAACGGATTTGCCATCGGCTGCCTTGGAGCAGATTTCATTCTCGTTTGCGTAGACATGCGTTTCCATCTAACTCTCTCCAATGTGGCGAACGACGACGGCGCAGCGCTCGCCGCCGTCATTGGCCAGGTGTAGAACGCCCAGCTTGCCGGGGCTATGGTTTTTGCGCGGCATGTCATGCGACAGCCAGGCCAATATGGCGGCACCAGTGGCCGCGCCGACTTCGCCGATCTTGTCGGCAAGGGTCAGGTGCGCCAGCTGCTTTGCCCCAAACATAATGCGCGCCATGGCATTGGCTGCTTCGCGCGCGAAAAATTGTTCGCCATTCTGGTCGCTGATCCGGAAGACCAGATCCGCCGGTGTGACCTGGGCTTCTTCACAAGCGGCGCGGATGGCTTGGGTCAGTCCGATCGCGCGGCTCGGAACGCTGCCGTCGGGCCGTCCCGCTTCGTTTGCCTGGCCGATCCCTTCGATCAAGACGCCTTGCGCGTCCGGCGCCGCCAGCGTCAGCAGTAGCGCTGCGGCAGCCTCGCCAGGCAGGAAGCCATTGCTGTTGCCTTTGACCAGCAGGCGCTCGGCGCGCAGCATGGCGTTCATGTCGGCCGCATTCAGATAGCTGTCCACGCCAATCAGCAGCACCTGTTCGGCCACCTGTTCGCTCAGCATACTCATGGCATGCTGCAAACCGCTGCCGAGGCCGGCCCGGCCCTGCGCAATGACCTTGACAATGCGTGCGTCCGCGCATGGGGTGGGCGCATCTGTGTGCAGCTGGTGCAGGGCGGCGGCAACCAGCGCGGCGTAGAAGCCATTGTCGGCCTGCGTGCGCGTGGCATCCGGTGCCAGGACGACGATGGCGGTGCGCGCCGGGTCCAGCAGGGACAGCGGCTCCTGCATACGTTGCGCGCAGTCGCGTACCGCGTGGCTGACCCAGCGCTGCAGGCGTTCATGTCCATAGATATCGTCGGGCAGGCGGGCCACGCGAATCGGGGCCAGGCTGTCGCTGTAAAACTCGCTTTCCTGAAAGTGGTCCATGCCTGCGCGCAACGCGCAACTGGCAGCACGCAGATGGTAGCCAACAGCGCAGCACAGACCGGCTGACCGGATTGCCATGCGTGCCGAAGCGAGACTATCCTGCCGATTTACAGGCGTGCGTTTACTCAGCAGCGCCATCAAGCTGCTCCCTGCCGGTTGTTGCGTCCAATCCAGCCATGACCATCAATACGAGGATGGCGCCGCCACTTCACGTCGCTGTGCCCGGTATTCATCGCTCCTCCTAAATGCCATTAGGAAATTATCAAAATAATACGGGCGGAATGGCAGCAAATTAAAGAAAATCGTGTTTTTCTTTTAATTGTGCCTGGATGGCAATGGGGTGTTGCACAGACCAGTCAGCGCATACGCTGACGGCGCACTTGGCGCACTAGCAAACTTGCAAACTCAGCGTTGCTGCCAAACGCCTCAATGCTGGCTGGGGCGTCGGTTTCTGGCGAAGTTACTTGGACTGTCGGCCTGATCTTTCATGCGATTGCCCTGCTCACTGTGCATGGCTGGTTGTACTCTGTCAGAAATCGAGTCATATTTATGACACTCTGGAGATCAAATAATGCAACCCCTCGCCGAACGCATCCTTGAATACGCAGCCGCATCATCGGAGGGAACTCCTATTGTCGCTAGGGAATTGTTACATTTTGGAACTCGTGCCGCCATCGACCAAGCGCTGTCGCGACTGGCGCAGCGCGGCGCGTTGCTTCGCGCAGGCCGTGGCATTTATGTGTTGCCGGTGGCTACCCGTTTCGGCCAGCGCGCGCCGTCTGCGGAGAGAATGGCCGAAGGGTTGGCACGGCAACGGCTTGAAACCATCGTGCCGCATGGTGCCGCCGCAGCAAATGCACTTGGCCTGACGACGCAAGTACCGGTGCGGGAGGTCTACTTGACATCGGGACGCAGTCGCCGCTTGAAGCTTGGCGCGCGGACTGTCGAGTTTCGTCATGCGCCCGTCTGGCAGTTGATGTTCCCTGGCAGCGTTGCGGGGGAGGTACTACGGGCGCTGGCATGGCTGGGGCCGGAAAACGTTGCCGGCGCTATTGCAAAGCTGCGCGCGAAATTGAATCCTGCGGCATTGAGCGAAATAGCGTCCGCTCGGGCATGCATGCCAACCTGGATGGCGCAGCAAATCAGCGCGCTGATGGCTAATGGTTGATTTCTTTAGTTTGCCGGACAGTGACCGGCTTGATGCCCTGAATATCGTCGCCGATGCATCCGGGCGACCACCTCATCTGCTGGAAAAAGATATCTGGGTGGTATGGGCGCTGCGGCATTTGTTCGCCGGCCCGGATGCAGACCATCTCGTCTTCAAGGGCGGCACATCGCTTTCCAAAGCCTATAGCGTTATCCGCCGGTTTTCCGAAGATGTCGATCTGACCTACGACATCCGTGCCATCGCCAGTGACCTGATCGGTGATGCGGGCACGCCATTACCTGCGAGCAGAAGCCAGGAAAAGAAGTGGAGCAAGGAAATTCGTGGACGGCTCACGCAGTGGGTCGATGCGGAAGTTGTGCCGCGTTTACGCCAGGACCTTGGAGAGCAAGGGTTGCCTGCGACTGTTCGTGCCGATGGCGACAAGGTTTTTATCGACTATTCGGCCCTTACTGGCGGCACTGGTTATGTGGCGCCGGCTGTCATGCTGGAATTCGGCGGGCGCGCCACGGGTGAGCCAAGCGAACCACGCGTCGTAGTGTGCGATGCAGCGGCCCACCTTGGCGAAGTCATTTTTCCCAGCGCGACGCCGCAGGTCATGCGGGCAGAGCGGACGTTCTGGGAAAAGGCGGCGGCTATCCACGTATTTTGTGGGCAAGGCCAATAAATGAACAGGTTAGCCATCTGCGGGTGGCTTTTTTGTTGCTGGTCGCAGGTCCTTTGCACTAGCTCATCAGGGGTTCAAATCGCCCAGGCGATTCTGTTGCAAACAATCGCTTGCGCGTGCGTCCAGGTTCCGGGGTAAAGGCCAAGCGCAGTGGTCGAAAAGCCGTCAGCCAGGTACTGCGCGAACGTCCTGACACAGCTGTCCAGCACCCTTATCATGTCGACACCGAATCGCGTTCAGCCGAAGAAGGGATGATCACCTGGCCGCGTTGTCCGCCAAGCCTACTTGAACACGGCGACGAAGCCCCCGCGAGGCTTCAGGGTGATGGCCGCTTTGCCCGCCTGCAGTTCGGTTTGCGAGAACTCGCGCTCGCCGCTGCCATCGGTGATCACCGTGCCCGTGGTCTTGCCCTTGCCAAGGAAGGACAGGTCAAGCGCGATAGTGCGCTCGGTCTCGTCGGCGTTCAGGCCGGCGACATACCAGCTGTTGCCCGACTTGCGTGCAATGGCTGCATGGCTTCCCGGATAGCCCGCCAGGAAGCGGCTGTCATCCCAGCTCTTCGGCAGGTCGCGCAGGAAGTCCTTCACGTATGTGGGCACGGTCGCCATGCCTTCCGGGATTTCGGCAAAGTGCTGTATCCCCGACAGGAACAGCACCGACTGGGCCAGTTCGAAGCCGTTGCGGGTGGCCCGCTTGATCTTCGGGATGTCGCCGAACACCATCGGTGTGAAATCCATCGGGTCGAACAGGTTGCGGGTGAACGGCGCGGTGGCCGCGTGGCGCGCCACCTTGTCCTGGTCAACCTGTACGAAGGTGGTGAACTCGAAGCCGCGGATGGCCTCCATCGTCATCAGGTTCGGGTAGGTGCGCTGCCAGCCGCGCGGGTAGGTCGATCCGTGGAAGTTGACCAGGATGCCAGCGGCGGCCGCATCCTGCAGGATGTCGACGTAGTACTGGATCATCGACTGGCCGTCGCCGCCGAAGAAGTCGATCTTGACGCCTTTCACTCCCATGGCGCGCAGGCGCGCGAACTCCTTCTCGCGCTTCTCGCGCGTGAGCATGGCGTCGCGCGGGGTCTGGGGCGTATCGTTCCACGCGCCCGCCGAGTTGTACCAGAGGATCAGGCCAATGCCTTTGCTCGCCCCGTACTGCGCCAGCTCCCTGGCCTTGTCGTAGCCGATCTTCTGGTCCCAGTCGGCATCGACCAGGGTGTAATCCCATTTCATGTCGGCCGCATAGTCGATGAACTTCTTCTGCACATCGAACACCGTGTGGTCGTCCTTCAGGATCGCCCAGCTCCAGGACGAATGGCCCGGCTGCACCAGCTTCTGGTCGAACTTGATGGCTGGCGCGGCCAGGTCGGTGCCCAGGGTGGAGTCCATCACGGTTTGCAGGCTGCCCACGGCCAGTACGCGCCAGGGCGTGACCATCGGGCCGCTGGTTTCGGCCAACAGCTTGCCGTTGGTGAACACCTCCTGCCGGTCCGGCGCCCCGATGCGGTAGACGCCATTCGGCGATGTGGCTTCCAGGCGCGATGCGTGGAAACTGCCGTCCATGTTCGCTTCGGTCAGCGCCACCCAGTTATCGCCGCTCTTGAACAGCGCCGGTAACACCCAGCCGGCCGCGAGTGGAGACGGGGTGCCGACCGCGATATCGCGCTCGTAATGCTCCTCGTAAGAGGGGGTGGATCGCGCCCAGCCGGTCTTGGCAACGGACATGGGCTGCAGGAAGGCGCGCGCCTGCGGCGCAAAAGCAAAGCCGGTGGCCTCGTTGACGAATGTCTTGGTGGCGATCGACGGATCGGCTACCACGTAACGGAAGGCGACGCCGTCGTTTGACACGCGCAAGGTCACATCCATCGTTTGTCCGGCGGCGTTGACCACCGAGACCACCTGTTCGTTGGCGCGGTAGTGAATCTGGCGGCGCTTGCCGAGCGCCATGCTGTAGCGTTCGGAGATGGCTTTTACCGGCGTGGTGTTTACCAGTTTCAGGTCACGAACGAAGTCGGCCCCGGCCAGCCGCAAGCCGAGCGGCGACGGCAGCAGAACCGGTTGGCCGTTGCGCGCGATGGTGTAGCTCAGCGTGCGGTCCGGTGCCACTGCCAGTTTGACGTCCAGTTCCTTATTCGGGCTTTGCAACGCACGCGCGCCGCCGCTGGCCAAGGTCAGGGCCAGGCACACGGGCAGCAGTGCGGGGATAGGTGTTCGTTTCATGTCAGTTTTTCTTTTCAAGTGAAGTGCCTTTGCCGCCGCGTGAGTTCGTCCGCCGTGATATGCGTGACCGACCCGTGCTTGGGGCCGGAGAAATTTGTCGCCTTCATGGGCGAACCCGGATCGTCGAAGCGGCCCAGGTTCTTGTAGCTGACGAAGTCGGTCTGCGGCGCCCAGGAATGTTTTGCGCGTCATTGATGCTTCCAATCGCAAAAGAGGTCGTTGTGGAACTTATTCGAGGCGGACGACGACCACGGATTTCGCAGGCAAGTCGAGTTTCAGCGTCCCATCGGCCAGCGTGGCGCCCTGGTAGGGTTGTGCGAGCACGAGCGGAGGCTTGCCGAATTCGTTGAACTGGTCCATGCGCTGCGCCGTGAGCACCTGGCCGCTGACCTTCGCCGCCTTGAGCGCGCCCAGGCCGACCGTGAGCTGCACCTTGTCGTCCGGGTTCATATTGGCAATACTGATGTAGGTCGCGCCATCCTTGCCCCTGGCGGCCGAGGCGTTGATCGAAGGGATCGCGGTGGCGCCGATGCGGTAGGAGGGCGACGAGACGTCCAGCGGCAACGAAGTCGCGTCCTGGAACGGCACATGCATCTTGAACGCATAGTAGGTTGGGGTGAGCACCATCTTCGGTCCGTCCGTCAGGATCATGGCCTGCAGCACGTTCATCGTCTGCGCGATGGCGGTCTGCTTCACGCGGTCCACATGGCGGTGGAAGATATTGAAGTGGGCGGCGGCCACCACGCCATCGCGCAGCGTGTTCTGCTGGTACAGGTCCCAGTCGAACTCGCCCGAGTCGGTCTTGTACCAGGTTCCCCATTCATCGACATACAGGCCGACCCGCTTCTCGGGATCGTATTTGTCCATGATGGCGGCGTGCTTGCCGATGATTTCATCGATACGCAGCGCGGCGGCAAAGATGGTGACCCATTCCTCCTTGCTGAAGCCGGTGGCCTTGCCCTTGTCCTTCCATTCGTTCGGCGGCATCGTGTAGTAGTGCAGCGACAGGGCGTCCATCTTGGCGCCGGCCTGCTTCATGACGACGTCGGTCCAGGCGTAGTCGTCCTTGTTGGCGCCCGAGGCGACCCGGATCGCGGCCGGCGCGGCCTGGCCGTTGTTGTGGAAGAAGGTCTGGAAGCGGCGGTATTCGTCCGCGTAGTATTCCGCACGCATATTGCCACCGCAGCCCCAGCTTTCGTTGCCGATGCCAACCACCGGCACCTTGAACGGCTTGTCGCGGCCGTTTTTGCGGCGCTCGTTGGCCAGGGCGTTGTCGCCGTCCGACGTCATGTACTCCATCCAGTCGCGCATCTCGCGCGGCGGGGCGGAGCCGAGGTTGACGCCGATGTAGGCGTCGGCGCTGACCTGCTCGGCGAAGTCGAAGAATTCGTGGGTGCCGAACTGGTTGCTCTCGGGTTTGCCGGTCCACCAGTTGTTCTTGCGTCCCGGGCGCTGGTTGCGCGGGCCGATGCCGTCGCGCCAGTTGTAGTCGTCGGCAAAACAGCCGCCAGGCCAGCGGATCAGCGGCACCTTCAGTTCGCGTAGCGCCTGCACCACGTCGCTGCGTATGCCGCGCACGTTGGGGATCGCCGATTTTTCGCCGACCCAGATGCCATCGTAGATGCCGCGCCCCAGGTGTTCCGTAAACTGGCCGTAGATGTAGCGCGGGATCTGCGGCCCGGGCTTGTCGGCATGTAATTGCGCCGTCGCGCTTTGGGCGCCTGCCAGCACGTGGCCAGCGGCGCACAGCGCGGATGCCGCCAGCAGCGTTCCGATTATTGCTTTCATGGTATTCCTTTTTGGTTATACAGCCCCAGCACGGTGCCGACGAAGCCGCCTGCCAGTTTGGTGCTGAGGAAAGTCGCATCGTGCCTGGTGGCCAGGCTTTTCCATTCGTCGTTGCGCAGCGCGTAGGCCGCGCCGAGCGTGCCGCCGTCGATCGACAACTTGAGGTAGACCGGCTGGTTGCCGGCGCCCGCGGGCAGGGGCGCGCTGGCGACCAAGCGACCCGCTTGCGGGTCCTGAGCATTCTTGCGGATGGAGAGGGCCACTTCCTGTTTGCCGTTGCGCCATTGCACACCCAGGAACAGGTAGGCGTCGTCGCTCTGCATGGCTACCAGGCCCGCCCGGTCCCCGGCCCGCTCGGCCTGGTAGCGTAGTTGCGTGCTTACCGATGCGATCGCGTGCGCCTGTTTGCGGCCCACGAAGGATGGCGTGCTGTTGATGTCGCCAATCGCACCGACGCCGGCCTTGAGCACCAGGCTGCCGCGCTCCAGCGTGTAGCGGGGCTCGCCCGGGATGCGCACGCTGATCCAGCCCAGCCCCAGCTTGCCGGCCTCGAATTGATCGGTATAGGCGTAGTCGCCGCTAAGCGGCGCTGCGGGCCGCGGCGATGGCGGCAGATTGGGGCGTTCATGCACGAAGGGGACGGTCTTGCCTTGTTCCAGGATCAGGGGCCAGCCGTCCTTCCACGTCACCGGCAGCAGGTACGTTTCGCGACCGATGTTGTACAGGTCCGGCCCGTAGTTGCGGGTGGCGAGGAACACGGACCACCACTTGCCGTCCGGCGTTTGCACGAAGTCCGCGTGGCCCGCCGTCCCGATCGCGTGCGGGCGGTCTGCAGGCAGGTCGCGCTGCGTCAGGATCGGGTTGCCCTGATAGTTCTCGTAGGGGCCGGCAAGGGCGCGGCTGCGGAACACGACCTCGGAATGCTGGTCGCCCGTGCCGCCCTGGGCGGCGATCAGATAGTAGTAGCCGTCCTTCTTGTAGACGTGGGGCGCTTCGGTCCAGAAGGGTTTGGCGGCAAGGTCGGCCCCGCCATTGATGATTTCAAGGCGCGGACCCGTCATGGTCCTGGTCTTCGGATCGAATTCCTGCAGCCAGATCGAGCGGTGCCCATCGTAGAGGGGCGGCTGCTTCGGGTCGCCGTTGTTCACGATGTAGGCTTTCCCGTCGTCGTCCCAGAACAGCGAGGGGTCGATGCCGTCGAACTCGAAGTAGACCGGTTCGGACCAGGGCCCGGCCGGATTCTTCGCCGTGATGACGAAGTTCTTGCGGTTGGTGCAAACGATGTAGTACAAGCCGTCGTGGTAGGAGATCGCGGGCGCCATCATCCCGCCCGAGACTTTCGTGCCGGAGAAGTCGGCTTGGCTGGGGCGGTCGATGGCGTTGCCGATCTGGCGCCAGGTGACCAGGTCCTTCGAGTGATACACGGGCAGGCCGGGGAAGTGCACGAAGCTCGACGTGACCATGTAGTAGTCGTCGCCGACGCGCTCGATGCTCGGATCAGGCGCATAGCCCGAGATGACTGGATTGACGAACTGCCCCGGCCCGGGCCTGGCCAGGGCGCTTTCGTGGCTTTTGCCGCTGTAGGCGAAATCGCCGAAGCGGGCGTCGCCGGCTTGCGCGGGAGCAGAAATCAGGGATGTCACAAGCGCAGCCCACAGATACGTGCGGGGCATGGAGAAGCCCGTCATTTGAAGCTCACGCCGTCAACGTGGGAGCCGATATCCAGGACGTTGCTTTCCGCTCCGGTGAGGCGCTTGCCGCCGACCGTCACGTTGTCGAGCACGATGTTTCGTACCCTGCGGCCGGCGTCATGGCCGGCAATCCGGGAGGCGCTGGGCGAGCCCTTGCCGCTGTGGCTGACGTTGCGCAGGGTGATGTTCTCGATGCCCCGGCCCGGGCTGGTGTTGTACTTTGCCGTGTTGACGACCAGGAAGCTAAACAGCTTCCCCTCCTGGATGTTCTCGACGCGCATGCCATCCACCACCACGTCGCGTACCAGGTTGTCGTCACCGGCCATGATCCCGATCACGCCCTCGTAATCCGGTTCGTCCTCGTCGTGTTCCAGCACATCGATGTTGCTGAAGCGGATACGCTCGATGACTTCGGCCTCCGGGTGGGCCGGGGAGGGCGTATTGCCATGCATGCCGATCATGATGACGTGCCCCACGTCGGACCACAAAGTGCTGTCCCTGAGCGTAATGTCGCGACTGCTGCCCCAGGCGTCGCCACGGTGGTTGTAGACGGTGACGCAGTCGTCCGAGGTGCGGATGAAGCTATCGCTGATGTTGACCCGTTCGCACGAGTAGTTAGGCAGGCCGTCCGACCATTTGCCCCCGCCGAGGGTGCGGATGCTGCGGACTTCGACATCCTGCGAGGCCGTGCAGCCGAGTGTGCCGTGCGGCTGGTTGATGAATATCAGTCCGTCGAACAGGACATTGCGCGAATCGCGCGCCTTGACGCCGGAGACGCCGTTGAACAGACCATCGCTGATGATCTTGACGTTCTCCACGCGGTCGAGGATCAGGGGACTGGTCAGCACGGCGCTGCCGTGGATATAGATGGTGGAATTGGACCGGATGCGATAAGTGCCCTTGTGGATGCCGGGCCCGAAGAACACTTCCTTCTGGCTGAAGTCCGGCGTCTTGCCCTCCGTGACCTGGTAGGGTGTCAGGTCCGCCGGCACGGCAGGCATGTCCTTGCGGATGGCGTGCGTGAAGATGTGCAGGTTGTGCAGCTTGTCGCCGTCGAATTCGACGCTGAGGTTCTGGGGCTTGTCCAGCGTGAAGTAGGCCACGCCATCCTTAAGACTGGCCTTGATGCCTTTCGAGTCGGGCCGCACCGTTACGCGCGAGGCGTCGCCGTTGTTCTTCTGGACTGCCACTTCGACCTTGCCGTCGAAGTTAAAGTAGACCATCGAGGCGTCCTGCTTGGTGTCCAGGTCGACCGTGGCCCGGTACTCGTACAAGTCCTGCCACACGCCGCCGGGAACGCGTACCCGGACGGTGAAGTCATCGTTGTGGTGGGTGTAGCGGTAGGGTTGGGGGAAGGGAAAAACCTGCACCAAGCTGGCATCGGGCGCCGCCATGGCGTGGCCGCCGGCCACTACGCCGAGCGCGTAGGCCGTCAGTACTACAAGCTTTCGTATCATTTACATCTCCGTACTTGTTCAATAAGTTGAATGGTTATCGATAACATACGGGCATGGTCGGGCTTTCTGCGGCAACCCGCATCGTCCGTTCGGACTATGCCGAAGAACTTCGCGACTCAAGCGCGGCATTGATCGCGCGCTTGTGGTTTTGTTTTCCTGTCGCTGATTGCCATTGCGCCTCCGTCATCAGGTCCGAGGCCAGCATGACGCGTTCCGTCGCCAAGTCTGCGAAGGGATCGGACGTGCACCACCTGCCGCGGCAGGTCAGCGCCATTGCGTTGCTTCGGGCGGGAACGCTCACGACGTAGCCGGGATCGCGCGCGACTGGGCGGCAGGCACTTGCTGCAACAGCGCGGCGATTGGCGCTTGATTGGCACGGGGAATGTCTTTAGGCTGACTGGAAAAGACCTCTGTCATGCGCTCCAGGAAGGCGAAATTGGTTCCTCTGCCGCCCACGACCAGTTCAGACTGCAGGAAACCTTGGTCAATGGTCGATGTCGCGCTATTGTCCGCAATACGTTCTGCGTAGGCTTTGTCGGTCTGGGAGAACTCGAACGCCAATGCATGCCCTTCGGTGTCGAACAGATCATGCGCGCCGCTGCTGGCGCCGAAACGGCGATAGAAGGCGAGGTCGCCGCCCAGGGCATCGACGTGCCGCAAGTCGATACCGTTGGCTACCGAGTAGTCATACATTTTCTCCAGCATGGCGCGGTCTTCCCCGGTCAAATAAGGGACCAGTGCGGTGGTGGTGGAGTTCCTGTCAGTCATCACTTTACCGGTGTAGGTCGCCTCGTCCTGTCCGAATAAGCGCGACAGCATCAGCGCATGCCCGCTGAGCTTCACGTGGTCGGCATTGGCTGCCGGTTCGGCAATGGCACGTTGTTCCGCAGTGGATGCCTTCTTGTCAGGCGGTAAAGCCGACTGCGGCGCAATGCTCGATGAACAGATTTTGTTGATCATTTGATGGTTCCCTGCAATGAAGTGGGGGTGGGCAGTGAAGCGCACCCGGCCTGCGACGGATGCTCCGCTATTATCAGTCGTTGTAGTTCACTTGTAATGGTCTTGGTGAGGGAGCGTTCTCGGCGTCATTGGTCTCACATACGGGCTGATGTGAAGCGCCCGATCGGCAGCTTTTTCCAGCACCCGGGCAAGCATGGGCATGAGGACGGTCAGCAAGACGGCTCAGGGCAGGAGATAAACTCTAGTCTTGTTTTACGTACGTAATGGTGTACTTTGTACTCTATGGAGAACACTATGAAAACGGGCGCCGCGGCAAAACGGCTGGGTGTCACGGTCAAGACGATGCAGCGCTGGGAA
>Ga0307408_100002230_pt1 | contig 13826 bp, 13 predicted proteins | sample 322Cmetagenome_FD_202116 | JGI IMG/M metagenome (GOLD analysis project Ga0307408, IMG submission 202116) | Maize rhizosphere microbial communities from greenhouse at UC Davis, California, United States - 322HYB-C-3 | ecosystem: Host-associated > Plants > Roots > Rhizosphere > Soil | place...
CTGCCGAGCTGGAAGAGCTGCTCCGAGTGGAGGGTGATCAGCCCGGATGGCTGCAGACCGCGCTCGACTCGACTGGCGTAACTTCCGCCGGCGGTGCGTTGCCGCCAGTCGTGGCGCTTTCCGAGTGTGGCCTTCCACTCATGACCATGCGCTGCGCCCTGGCCTCCGGGCTCGCGATGCTCCACCGGATGCGCGAGTGGAGGAGCACGCTCGCCCAGGTGTGCGACGACATGAATGCCGGCCTGGCGATCTTCCGCCGTGACGGGCTCCGGGAGGTGGCGCGCAATGTCCGATGGACCGAACTGGTGGACGAGGAACCCGAGCGCGTCCGTCTGCTGGAGCTGATCAGGCGCCAGCTCGAGTACACCGGCGCATCGGGCGGCTTACCGCGGGAGGATTTTCGGGAGCTCGAGCTGTCCGGGCGCAGCTATCGAGTGACAGCAAAATGCGCCGCCGCCGGGACGCTGCTCCCCGATGCCGGCGTGCTCGTCTTGATGGATCGGCTGGGACCCGAGCTCCCTACCACGCGCGAGCTGCGGGTCGCCTTCGGACTTCAGGGTCGCGAGCCCCAGGTCGCTCTTCTCGCGGCCGAAGGACTCTCCAACGAGGCCATTGCTCAGCGGCTCAGGCTGAGCGCCCACACCGTCCGCCACTATCTCGAGCGCGTACTCACCCGTCTCGGTCTCCACTCCCGCAAGGCGCTGGCTTTGCACCTCATGGCCGGCGAGCGCGAGAAGCCCCCGGCTGAGTAAGGCCCAGAAGGACTCTTCATCCCTCGTCGCTTTCGCTCCTCGGGATGAGGAGTTCCAGGCATGGGGATCTCCTGTCTGGAGTAGCTAAAGAGTGCCTCGGAGCCACTCCAACTCGCGGAGCGCTTCAACCTCAAAGCAATCTCGCGACTAGCTGCGCCGTGTCGATTGGGCGATGGTGTTGGTCGTACCCTGGTGTCGGGGAAGGAGGTGCGATGGCCCGGCGTGAGCAGTTAACCAGCGGTTGGTACACCTCTCATTTCTGCCACATCACCGCCGAGCCGGCCGGCCATCCGGACCAGCTCCGCCAGCGAGCCCGCTCCCATCTTGCGCATCACCTTGCCCCGATGCGCCTTCACGGTGATCTCGCTGATGCCAAGCTTGCCGGCGATCTGCTTGTTCAGCAGTCCGGCGACGACCAGGGCCATGACCTCGCACTCGCGGTGGCTCAGACCGGCGTAGCGGTCGCGGAGAGCCTGCAGCTCCGCCTGGAGGCCGCGAGCGGTGCGGCTCCGCTCGATGGCTCCGGCTATGGTTTGCAACAACAGCTCGGCATCGAACGGCTTGGTCAGGAACTCGACTGCTCCCGCCTTCATCGCCCGCACCGACATCGGAATGTCCCCGTGTCCCGTGATGAAGATGATCGGGAGATCGCTCCGCTCGGGGCCGATGCGCTGCTGGAGATCGAGTCCAGTGAGGCCCGGGAGCGAGACGTCCAGTACCAGGCAGCTCGGGGCCGGGACCCGGTCGCGTGCCAGGAATGCCTGAGCGGATGCGTAGGTCTCCGATTGCCAACCCGCCATCCGGATCAGCTGGTCGAGCGAGTCGCGCACGGAGAGGTCGTCGTCCACGACGAACACAACGGGTGTGGGGTCCGCCGCCATGGTTATCACGGCGCTTGCTCCACGGCGCTGATCGCCGCAAGGAGGGCGGTCTCACTGAATGGTTTGAACAGGCAGTCCACGGCGCCCTGAGCGAGCAGCCGCGGGCGCACGGTTTTGTTGCCGGCCGCTGTGATGAAGACGATGGGGATGGGCTGGCCGCGACGCCGGAGCTCCTGGTGGAGCTCCGGCCCCGACATCCCGGGCATCGCGATGTCGAGGATGAGGCAGCCGAACCGAACGAGGTCACTCGAGTCGAGGAGCTCCTCCGCCGACGCGAAGGCCCGGGTCAGGTAGCCGGACTCCCGCAGCAGGTCGGGAACCGACTCGCGCACCGATGCGTCGTCATCTACGACCGCTACCCAGAACCGCTTCTCCGACTCGCGATCCATCCCCATCCTTTTCGTTCGAGTTGATCAGTATGCGGCAGGGCTGGCCGTGCGGCTATCAGACTTTAGTACCGGCTCCGGCAGGCCTCGAACAGATGGGAGGTGAACTCTCCGCCTATGATGGGCTGGCCGGCGGAGCCGCGCAATATGCTCATATATACGTCGCCAATACCATCGTCTAATGGATGCGCCTCTCGCTGGCCCATACTGTGGCCGCATCGGATTCCGCTGAATGCCGTTACCAGAGCCAGGAAAGGAAATCCCCATGCCCGTCGCAACCTCGAAGCCACCTGCGGCCCCAGCGATACGAAGATTTGCCATCGAAACACCCGAGGCAGATCTCGAAGACCTGCGGGCACGCATCCGGGCGACGCGCTGGCCCGAGAAGGAAACTGTCGATGACCAGTCTCAGGGAGTACAGCTCGAGACGATGCGGGCACTCGCCAGCTACTGGCTGAACGACTACGACTGGCGCAAGTGCGAAGCGAAACTGAAGGCCCTGCCGAACTTCATCACCCGAATCGATGGGCTGGACATCCATTTCATTCACGTTCGCTCGAAGCACGAGGATGCGCTGCCTCTCATCGTCACCCACGGATGGCCCGGCTCCGTCGTCGAGCAGCTGAAGATCATCGATCCGCTCACGAATCCGACCGCACACGGCGGGAGCGCTGCGGACGCGTTCCATGTGGTGGTTCCGTCGATCCCGGGCTACGGCTACTCCGGCAAGCCAGCGACCACAGGCTGGGGCCCCGAGCGCATCGCACAAGCTTGGGTGGAGCTGATGAAGCGCCTCGGCTACGCGCAGTTCGTGGCTCAGGGTGGTGATTGGGGGGCGGTCATCGTGGACCTGATGGCGCTACAAGAGCCTTCGGGCCTGCTCGGAATTCACACCAACATGCCCGGCATCTTTCCAGCCGAAGTCGACGCGGCGGCCTTCTCAGGGGGTCCCACGCCATCGGAATTCTCTGAGGATGAGAAGGTCGCGTACGAACGTTTGAAATACGTTTATCAGAAGGGAATCGCCTACGGGTTCCAGATGGGGCTCAGGCCGCAGACGTTGTACGGAATCGCGGACTCACCCGTCGGCCTGGCGGCGTATTTCCTCGATCACGACTTGCGCAGCTACGAGCTCATCGCCCGGGTCTTCGGCGGACAGACCGAGGGCCTCACGCGCGATGACGTCCTGGACAACATTACGATCACCTGGTTGACGAACACGGCGTTGTCTGGCGCCCGTCTCTACTGGGAGTACTTTGGCAAAGGGTATTTCAATGCCAAAGGCGTCACCATCCCGGCTGCCGTGAGCGTCTTCCCTGACGAGCTCTATCCGGCCCCTCGGAGCTGGACCGAGCGGGCGTACCCCAATCTCATCTATTACAACAAGGTCGACAAAGGCGGGCACTTTGCGGCCTGGGAACAGCCGGAGCTGTTCAGCCGCGAGGTTCGGGCAGCGTTCCGTACGCTTCGCTGACGGGTCGTCGCGCTGAGCGCAGCGGGCGACGAAGCTGTGATGTGGTACTGTGAATGCATCCACACCTACAACGCAGGAGAGAGCCATGACCAGCACCGCAGTTCGTAACGAGGAAGAGACCTCCAACGCGCCCGTCGGGCAGGTCGACCTGAAGCTCGAGGTCGTCACCATTCCAGTCTCAGATGTCAACCGGGCGAAGGAGTTCTATGAAAGTCTTGGCTGGCGGCTGGACGCCGACTTCAGCGACGGCGATGAGCGCGCGATTCAGTTCACGCCTCCGGGATCCCAAGGCTCGATTCACTTCGGAAATCCCAGCCAGGGAACACCAGGATCCGCCCAGGGCATGTTCCTGGTGGTCTCCGACATCAAAGCCGCACGCGACGACCTGCTGAGGCGCGGTGTCGAGGTAAGCGAGATATTTCACTTCGCGAAGGGTCCCGCTCCCTTCGGCGGCTTCGTCGGAGGCCCCGCTCCTGACCGCGGCAGCTACGGCTCGTACGCGGCATTCAAGGACCCTGACGGGAACGGCTGGCTGCTGCAGGAGGTCACCACGCGATTCCCGGGGCGTGTGACAGGTGATACGAGGTACGCGTCGGTGAATGACCTGGTGCAGGCGTTGCGGCGCGCGGAAGCCGCCCACGGCGAGCACGAGAAGCGTATCGGGCAGCGCCACGCCGACTGGTCGAGCTGGTACGCCGCATACATGGTGGCGGAGCAGGCGGGCACGGAGCTGCCGGTCTGATGACTGCCACATCCACAGTTGCTCCCGTCTCGTCGCGTCACCCAAGCGCTCTCACTGCCCCGACGCAGTTCATCGAGACCAGGCTGGAGACGTACGCCTACCGCCGGTTCGGCGGTGGGTCGGCTCCGCCGCTTGTGCTCCTGCAACACTTCACCGGAACCCTGGACAACTGGGACCCGGCCATCACCGACGAGCTTGCCGGCAGTCGAGAGGTGGTGTTGTTCGAGAGTGCCGGCGTGGGACGCTCGACCGGAGAGGTGCCCACCACAGTCGATGGCATGGCTGCGCATTTCCTTGCCTTCACCGACACGCTCGGGCTCACTGGGATCGACCTGCTCGGCTTCTCGCTGGGGGGAATGGTTGCGCAGAGAGTCGCGCTCCAACGCCCGTCGCTCGTCCGCAGGATGCTGTTGGTGGGCACCGCACCGGCAGGCGGTGAGGACATCATGCACCTGGAGAAGCCGGAGCTCAGGAGGATCCTCGAGGACCCGAGCCTGTCGGGCCCTCAGATACTAGTGAAGCTCTTCTTTACTCCGAGCGAATCGAGCCAGGAGGCGGGAAAATCTTTCGTGACACGGCTTGCGGCACGCACTGAGGATCGGGAGCCTGTATCGGGCCCGAACGTCGCGCAGAACCAGATAGCCGCGTTTCGTGCTTGGGAGCGCGTTGAGGGCGAGCGTTTCGCGGAGCTCCGCCGGATCGCGCAGCCGTGCATGGTGGTGAACGGCATGCTCGACACGATGATTCCGGTCAGAAACTCGTACCTGCTGGCCGAGCACCTGCCGGACGCGATCCTGTTGATCTATCCCGATGCGGGGCACGGGTCACTGTTCCAGTTCCACGACTCATTCGTGCAGCACGCGAAGCTGTTCCTGGACTGAACGGACATGTCCATGTTCCGATGCAGGCCTGGTTCAGTCGCTGTGCTCGTCGCCGCATCGGTGTGGTTCCTGGGTCCGCGGGACGCAATGGCTCAGGCCTCGGCCGATCCCCCATCGCTGCAGTGGTTCGTCCCCCCTGTGCTGCCCCCCGGCGCGCTCATCGCGGTCGTCAGCGGCGATCCCACTCGCCCCGGAGAGTTCACCCTCCGGGTTTCGATGCCTGACGGGTACCGGATCCCGCCCCACAGCCATCCCGGCGAGGAGCACGTCGAGATCCACGAGGGAACGCTCCTGGTAGGCGAGGGAGACCGGCTCGACCCCAGGATGACCCAGGCATTGGCAGCCGGCGATTCCGCCACCGCACCGGCGGGGATGCGGCACTTCTCGATCGCGAAGGGACGAACCGTGCTGTCGGCGACGTTCATGGGTCCATACACCATCACCTACCTGCGCGCCGAGGACGCTCCGCGGCCCCGGAATTTTCCGTTCGGGTACTAAGGAGGACGGAGAGGACGGTTTCGAGAAGAAGAGAGGTGGTTAACATGGCGGTGTCATTCTCCCGCGGTTTCCATGGCCGCCCGAGACCTACGGCGGCCCGAGACCGGCTGCCACCGGGCCAGTATGAGACCCGGGATTTTCCGGTGCTATCGGCGGGTCCGACGCCGCGGGTCTCGCTCCAGTTGTGGGACTTCACGCTAGGGGGCCGTGTCGGTGGACACTCTCATCACGGAGGCTGCCGCACGTGGCGTGGAGCCCGCGCCGTACGTGCTGGCACTGTGCGACGGCGACTACATCACTCAGTTCCGCACTCCGGTGCCCGTAGCTACCGATGTTGCGGTATCGTCAGCCAGAACGAACTGAAATATCGAGCCCCGTGGTGCGTTCGGTGAGACCCACATCATGCCATTGTGGGCCTCGATGATCGAGCGGCAGATCGTAAGGCCCATTCCCATTCCGCCAGCCTTCGTGGTGAAGAGCGGATTGAATACTCGCTGCACGTCCTCCGCGCCGATCCCCATTCCTGTGTCAGCAACCGAAATTATCACACCCCCGTTTTCCCGAGCACTGGCACTTACGGCGAGAATGCGTGGCCCATCCACCGTGGCCATGGTCTCAATTGCATTGGTGATCAAATTGAGGAGCACCTGCTGCACCTGGATTCGATTTCCCGTCACCCGCAGCCCCGTGGCCGGCTCAACGTTGACAAGGATGCGGTGATTGTTGAGATCATCCTGGAGCAATGCAATGGCCTCTTCGATGAGGTTGGTGACATCGAGCGGAGCTCTGACCCGGGCATCCTGCCGGAAGCTGGCCCGGATGCTGTCGATCACCGCTGCCGCGCGATGCCCATCCTCGGCGATCTGCCGGAATCCCGCTTTTGCCTTTTCGAGATCGGGAGCGGCGCCATCGAGCGAGCGCATGCCGGTGTACGACCTCGTTACCATGGCGGTAAGAGGCTGCTTGAGCTCGTGCGCGATTGTCGCGGCAACGGCATCGCCCGTCATCAGGCGGGCATCACGTTCGCGGCGCTGCGCATCGACCGCGCGCTGCAGCATCCCGCGCTCACGTTGCAGCATCGTGTTGGAGCGAGCCACGCCCGCATACAGTTGTGCCATCTCTGCCAGCAACACCACCATCACGACGGTGGCTGTCACGAGCTGATAAAAGCGGCCCGCATACCATGCAAGAGTGAAGCGGCCGGCGCTCAGGACTGACGCCAGCAGCACTTCGAGCAGAAGCGCGCACAAGGCGACAACGAGCCACTGGTCGAGCAGGGAACGCCGGCGCGGCCACAGCAACGCCAGGGCAAGTCCGCCCAGCGCCAGGACCACCAGTCCGCCGATTGTGCGACGAAACAGACTGAGGGGACCGGCGTCTACAAACAGTATCGGCAGCAGATCCTCATGCTGGGTAACGAACCAAAACAATCCAATGACGAGGGCGCAAACTCCCGCGACGCTCACGCTGATGGCACGTTGCGTGGAGCGGACCTCGGCCACACGATCGGTGTCCTTGAGTAGTGCATAGCCGATGATCGCGAGAGCCAGTCCTGAATGCCAGAACCAGTAGAGCCAGACGGCGGATTGCAATCCTGAGCCCAGGACACCTGTCGGCGTGAACGCGCCCGGAAACGTCAACGCATGTGCAATCACGATCAGGGCACTGAATAAATAGCCGGTCGCGATCACCAGCAGTGCCCACCGACGCAAGATGGAGAACTGGGCGAACAGAAGGGCGGCAGTCACGCAGTCGCTGATAAACAGGGCGGCGGCAAGAGTCGGTACGAACGCGTCGACTTTGGGGAGCTTGACGGCCGCAAAGGGCCAGGTGCCGAGCAGGATGACAAGCAGGGCCAGCAGAAAAGCGCCCGCCATGCGGCGCTGACCGGCAGTTGGGGAAACGTTCGCCAGGACCTGCGGCTCGGTGGTGCCCGTTGCCGGCGCCAACGCTGTGTCCTTGCTTTCCGTCATTTGACTCAGGGTCCGTTCGGGATGCCTTGATAGCAGACTTCTGGATTGCGCAGCCTGCCGGTGCTTCTTCCCGAGTCCGGCGGGCCATCAGACCTCGAGAGACGATCTCGAGACAGTCGGTCAACGTGCTGGTGGTGGTCCAGGGCGAATGTACTTGAGCGATCGTCGCGGTGCCAGCCGGAGTGTGGGCGAAAGCAACGCGATAGCCGCGATTCAACGGCTAAGCGGCGGTCGGTGGGCTGCCTGCGCGGGGGTGAACGTACGCGGAGGGGCTCGTTGCTTCGATAGTGCTACATGGCCTCGCGCAGTGATCTGAACGCGGCTCGGAGCTCGGACGCGAAGAGCTGCGGCTGCTCCCAGGCCGCGAAGTGGCCGCCCTTCTCGGCTCGATGGTAGTAGGCGAGCTTGGGGTAGGCTTTTTCTGTCCAGCTCCGTGGCGCCTCGTATTGCTCGCCCGGGAAGATCGTCACCGCCACGGGGATGTTGACGCCTTTGGCGTTGAAAAACCCCCCCTTGTACTCCCAGTAGAGACGAGAAGCAGAGACCCCCGTGTTGGTCAGCCAGTAGAGTGTGATATTGTCGAGGATTTCGTCGCGGGTCAGTTCACCCGTGGCGCTGGTGGTGCGGCTCAGAGCCGAGACCACCGCTGCCGCCGGCTGGCCATCGGCATCGTTGTGATCCAGCAGCCAGGAGGCCAGTCCCACGGGTGAGTCCGCGATGCCGTACAAGGTCTGCGGGCGCGAGGCCATGATTCTGGCGTAGTCCACTTGCTTGAACGTTCTCACCAGCTGCCGGTAGGCACGCCGCTCCTCCGCTGAGAGGCCGGATGGCGCCGGCTCGCCCCTCAGGAGAGCCTTGTCCACATCAGCGGGAACCGTGGCAGGCATGTTGGTGTGGATGGCAAGCAATCCCGGGGATGCCTGCAAGCCCATCTGGTCTACCACGAACGCACCCCAGTCTCCGCCTTGCGCGACATACCGGGTGTAACCCAAACGCTTCATCAGTTCCGTCCATGCTCGGCCCATGCGCTCAGGTCCCCAGCCGGTGCTCGTCGGCTTCCCGGAGAAGCCGTAACCCGGCATAGATGGGATGACGACATCGAAGGCGTCTTCGGCCTCACCCCCGTGAGCGGTCGGATCGGTGAGCGGACCGATGAGCTTGATCTGCTCGAGCACCGAGCCGGGCCACCCGTGGGTAATGAGGAGAGGCAACGCGTTCCTGTGTTTTGAGCGGACGTGAATGAAGTGAATGTCCAGGCCGTCGATCCTGGTGATGAATTGTGGAAGGGCCTTCAGTTTCGCCTCCCCCTTCCTCCAGTCGTAGTCCGTCGCCCAGTAGCGCGCGAGCTCCCGCATCGTGGCGAGCGGCACACCCTGCGATTGATCGGGCACAGTCTCCTTTTCGGGCCAGCGAGTGGCCGCGATTCGCCGGCGCAGCTCGGCGAGCTCCGCATCGGACACCTCGAAGCTGAAGGGCCGGATCGCGGTGTTCTCGTTGGCTGCGCGCTGCTTGCCGGCGGCCGTCACGGACTGGGCTGCGCCGGGGGAGGCGAGCAGGAGCAGGCCGACGACGCCGGCGCTCGTCAAGCTGTGCTGTAGGTCTTCGAAGGTCATGGTGGCTCCTGAGCAGAGTAGAGCGACAGCGATCACCCTAAGGGCAGCCACAACGATGACCAATTGGACGAAGGTATGGCCGACACGTTGGTATCGGTCGTGATGTTCGTCCGGGTTCAACCGTAATACCATGGTCCAATGGCAGCCGTCTTCTTTGCTCTCTAGATAAGGTCTGTAGATCGTGGCGCGGCTCAGCGAGCAGGCAGGTGACTCTCTGCAATGGAGGGCTGGATGGACCCAGTGTTTCCTCCATTGCTCCGGTTCAGTGAAGTGGCGTTGCTGCTCCTGCGACTGATGGTGGCCTTGGTCTTCTTCGAGAGCGGACGGCGGCATGCCAGTGATCCTGTGGGCCGGGCGGCGAGCATCGGCCTGAGTCCCGGAGTCACCGGAATCCTGGGGTGGGGTGAGATGGCGGCCGCGCTGGGTGTCGCGTTTGGCGTGTTCACCCAGGTGGCGGCGCTGGGCCTGATCGTGGTGAGCTTGGGCGCGATCCAGAAGAAGCTCTTCGAGTGGCATATCGGTTTCTGGGGGGATAAGACGTACGGCTGGCACTACGATCTGCTGTTCCTGGTTGCCAATCTGGTGATCCTGACTACCGGCGGCGGCCGCTTCGTCATCGTCTGATCACCTGCGCATCTTCGACGACGACTGGGGGGTGTACATGAATACGACGCGATTCATGGGGGTACCGGCGCTGATCGTCGCAAGCGGCTTGGCGCTGCAGGTGGCGCAGGCGCAACAGCCGGGCATCAGGCGGACCGACCTCCAGCGGCACGATCTGAGCGTTCCCGGACGCGAGGTCGTCCAGGTCCGCGTTGACTTCGAGCCGGGTGTCGCATTCCCCCGGCACAAGCATCCGGGCGAGGAGATCGTCAACGTCCTGGAGGGTTCGCTCGAGTACCAGCTCGAGGGCAAAGCGCCAGTGACGCTCAAGACTGGCGACGTCCTGTTCATCCCGGCCGGAACCATCCACACCGCAAGGAACGTCGGCCGCGGCAACGGGTCAGAGCTCGCCACGTATATCGTCGAAAAAGGGAAGCCGCTCGTCGCACTGGCCGAGTGACGTTCCGCTCGGAACTCCGCTCGAGCCGGCAATCATCTTCGAAGTCGAGGGAAGAAAGGCTATGGCAACGGCAACGGTGGTAGCAACCATGAAGGTGGCGCAGGTTCCCGGACCCGGCGCGGAATTCCAGATTGTGGAGCGGGAGATCCCCCAGCCGGGCCCCGGACAGGTACGGATCAGAGTGCAGGCGTGCGGCGTCTGCCACAGCGACGAGTTCACCAAAGAGGGCTCGTGGCCCGGCATTCAGTACCCTCGTATCCCCGGACACGAGGTGGCCGGACTCATTGATGAGCTCGGTGCCGGTATAGCGCGATGGTCCGTGGGGCAGCGGGTTGGCGTCGGCTGGCATGGCGGCCACGACAATACCTGCCGTGAGTGCCGGCGGGGAGACCTTCGCAATTGCCGCAACCTGCAGGTTCCCGGCATCAGCTATGACGGCGGATACCAGGAATACATGGTGGCTCCCATAGAGGCTCTGGTATCGCTACCCGATAGCCTCACTGATGTCGAGGCCGCCCCGCTGCTCTGCGCCGGCGTCACCACCTACAACGCGCTACGGCACAGTGGCGCATTACCCGGCGACCTCGTCGCGGTGCAGGGAATCGGCGGCCTGGGTCACCTCGGCATTCAGTTCGCGGCCAGGTTCGGCTATAAGGTGGCAGCCATCGGGCGCGGGCCTCAAACCGCGGGGCTGGCAAAGAAGCTCGGAGCGAGTGTGTACATCGACAGTAAGGCAACGGATGCAGCCGATGCGTTGCAGACGCTGGGCGGTGCACGGGTGATCCTGGCGACGGCGCCCAGCTCGAGGGCTATGTCCGAGCTGGTCAACGGGCTCGGCCCCAACGGCAAGCTCATGGTGGTGGGTGCGGCCTTCGATCCGATCGAGGTCACACCGGTGCAGCTCATCAGTGGCAGCCGCTCGCTGCAGGGCTGGGCTTCGGGCACACCCGCCGACTCAGAGGACACGCTCCGATTCGCGGAGCTGACGGGCGTGCGGCCGATGATCGAGACCTATCCGCTGGAGCAAGCGTCAGAGGCGTACGCGAGAATGTTGAGCGGCAAGGCCGAGTTCCGCGTCGTGCTCACGATGTGACTGAGAGGAGCACGCAATGAGACCAGGAGCCGCTCTTCTCGCCGCCTTTCTCGCTTGCGGCACCAGCGCTTCCACCGGTACCTCAACAAAGGATCGCAGCATGCCGCAGCAGATGACTCGCATTGCGGCTGGATGGCGCACGGAGGGCGAGCTGGCCACGCTCGCTCACGCGACTGCCTGGATCAACTCCGAACCGCTCACGCCCGCGGCATTGAAGGGCAGGGTCGTCCTGGTTCAGTTCTGGACCTACTCGTGCATCAACTGGCTCCGAAACGAGCCGTACGTCCGGGCGTGGGCTGGGAAGTACAAGAAGGCCGGGCTGGTGGTAATCGGGGTACACTCGCCCGAGTTTGGGTTCGAGCATGATCTCGAAAGGGTTCGCCGAGCGGCGCAGGGGTACAAGGTCGACTACCCCGTCGCAGTGGATAACGAGTTCGCGATCTGGAGGGGCTTCGATAACCAGTACTGGCCCGCTCTGTACTTCATAGATGCCTCGGGGCGGCTTCGGCACCAGCAGTTTGGCGAGGGGGAATACGCCCGGTCGGAGAAGGTCATTCAGAAGCTGCTGTCCGAGAACGGTGCGAAGATCGATGAAGGATTCGTAACCGTCGAAGGACAAGGGGTCGAGGCAGCAGCTGATTGGAGCAGTTTGGCCTCGCCGGAGAACTACCTGGGCTACCAGCGCACCCAAAACTTTGTGTCACCCGGGGAACTGAAGGAGGACCAGCGCCAGCGCTATGCAGCGCCAACCCGGTTGAAGCTCAATCAGTGGGGCCTCTCGGGTGTCTGGACGGCAGGGAAGCAGGTGACTCTGGCGAACAGCGCGAATGGGCGGATCGTGTACCGCTTTCATGCCCGGGATCTTCATCTCGTCATGGGGTCTGCGGTGCCGGGCACTCCGGTGCGGTTCCGGGTGCTGATCGATGGTCAGCCCCCGGGGAGTGCGCATGGTCTGGATGTTGACGCGCAGGGCAACGGAACGGCGGATGAACCGAGGCTGTATCAGCTGATTCGGCAGACGGGGCGAATCGCGGACCGAGAATTTCTGATCGAGTTTCTCGATCCGGGCGTGCAGGCGTTCTCGTTGACCTTCGGCTGAGGCGCGGTACCGCTGTCATCTTCGCTCAGGATGACACCTTCGCTCAGTATGACAACCTATTGCTACGCCGGTCCAGCTCAGTCGATCCTCAGCCCCCGCAACGCCGCCTGGCCACCCGACGTGACCGCCAGCTCGGCAGTCAGCTGCCGGTCTCGGATTGCCTGCTCGTAGCGGAGGCCGGTGCCTTCCTGCACATAATACGCCTCGATCCCGAACTCCATCGAGCCGTACCGCTTCATGTGTCCCTTGAGGAAGAGGCCGGTGGCAGGCTTCACCACCGTGGCCTTTCCCGCGCGCATGTGCACGCCATTCGTGTCCGGCACCAGTGGTACGTACACGGTCCGGCCTTCAGACTTCTTCCAGCTGCCGCGCTCTTTCGCTGAGAGTCCGTCGATTTCTTCCTGCGATACCCGGCTGAAATCATAGCTCAGGATCACGTAATCACCTCGGAACAGATCGCGGGGGTCCACCGGCTGTACCCGAACCAGTACCGTCTGACCCGTGACGAGGGGAATGGCGCGCAGCGCGATCATCGCCACCAGGATCAGGAGCTGGGCCGCGACAGTCATCAGCAGAATCTTCCGCTCCCGGGCCTTGAGCCATCCGAACACATCACGCATAGCGCACCTCCTTCCGTCCCTGCCAGTAGCGGGCGACGCCGAAGAGCGCGCCTCCGCACAGGAAGAACATCATCGCGGCGCCGAGCATGCCACCGAAGTCGCCGAAGAGATCCACGTACCGAATGACCGACCAGAGGAGGAAGTACAGCACGCCGGCACTGAACGGACGTCCGCGGTCTTCCCGCAGGCCGACCTGCATCAGCCAGAACGCTCCCGCCACCATGGCGACGTTGACCAGGATGGTTGGAAGCAGCGCAGCGGCATCGGCGCAGCTCGAGTTATTGCAGCCTGCGCTCATCAGGGGCAGGATCGCCATGAGCAGCGCCAGACCCAGGGGAATCGCCTGACGACGAGGGATAGAACGCTGAGTCACGAAAACCACCAGCAGCGCGATGAGCCCGAGCATGGCGGGCGGCCCAAACAGGCCAGTCCATTCTCCCACCAGGTGCTTGTTGAGATCGTAGAAGCTGAGCGGCACCAGGACGCCACCGACCAGCAAGCTGCCGTAGTGTCTGTACGGCACGGCAAAGCGACTGCCCACCGCATGACACTCGGCGGCTACCAACAGCAGGGCGCCGACACTTCCGACGAAGTAGAACGGATTGGACCCCAGCTTCCAGGCGAAGACCTGGAGCACCGTCCACCAGGCCAGCAGCGGCACGTACAGCGCGAGCGTCTTCACCGACTGTTTCCGATAGGCCCACAAGATTCCAGGCAGCGCCAGCAGCGGAAGGCTGTAGGCTCCGTTCGG
>Ga0307408_100002231_pt1 | contig 13824 bp, 15 predicted proteins | sample 322Cmetagenome_FD_202116 | JGI IMG/M metagenome (GOLD analysis project Ga0307408, IMG submission 202116) | Maize rhizosphere microbial communities from greenhouse at UC Davis, California, United States - 322HYB-C-3 | ecosystem: Host-associated > Plants > Roots > Rhizosphere > Soil | place...
AATTGCGAAAACCGGCAAGTACGGTGACCTGCGCAACAGGCTTGTGTTTTTGCTGCTGGCCCTGGTGGTGTACCGCATTGGCGCGCACATCCCCGTGCCAGGGATTGACCCTGGCCAGCTGAAGGAGCTCTTCAAGGGCCAGCAAGGCGGCATATTGAACCTGTTCAATATGTTCTCGGGTGGCGCCCTGTCGCGGTTCACCGTGTTTGCCCTGGGCATCATGCCCTACATCTCCGCTTCGATCATCATGCAACTGATGACCTACGTCGTTCCGACGTTCGAGCAGATGAAAAAAGAGGGTGAAGCCGGCCGCCGCAAGATCACCCAGTACACGCGCTACGGCACGCTGGCCCTGGCTTTGTTCCAGTCCATGGGCATTGCCGTGGCGCTGGAAAGCTCGCCGGGCCTGGTCCTGGCGCCTGGCTTTGGTTTCCGCATGACGGCGGTGTTCAGCCTGACGGCCGGCACCATGTTCCTGATGTGGCTGGGCGAGCAGATCACCGAGCGTGGTCTGGGCAACGGGATCTCGATCCTGATTTTTGCAGGTATCGCTGCCGGTTTGCCGAACGCGATGGGCGGTTTGCTGGAGCTGGTGCGTACCGGCGCCATGAGCATCCTGGTGGCGATCGTGATCGTCGCGGTGGTCGTGCTGGTGACCTATTTCGTGGTGTTCGTTGAGCGTGGACAGCGCAAGATTCTTGTGAACTATGCGCGGCGCCAGGTGGGCAACAAGGTTTATGGCGGGCAGTCGTCCCACCTACCACTGAAGCTGAACATGGCGGGCGTGATCCCTCCGATCTTCGCCTCGTCGATCATTTTGCTGCCGGCGACGGTGGTGGGCTGGTTCAGCGCCGGCGACAGCATGCGCTGGTTGAAGGATATCGCCAGCACGCTGACGCCCGGCCAGCCGATCTACGTGATGCTGTATGCCAGCGCGATTGTGTTTTTCTGCTTCTTCTACACGGCCCTGGTGTTCAACAGCCGTGAAACGGCCGACAACCTGAAGAAGAGCGGCGCCTTCATTCCCGGCATCCGGCCAGGTGACCAGACGGCCCGCTACATTGACAAAATCCTGGTGCGTTTGACGCTGGCAGGTGCGGTGTACATCACGTTCGTGTGTCTGCTGCCGGAGTTCCTGATTTTGAAATACAACGTGCCGTTCTATTTCGGCGGCACGTCGTTGATGATTATTGTTGTGGTGACCATGGATTTCATGGCCCAGGTGCAGAACTACATGATGTCGCAGCAGTACGAGTCTTTGCTGAAAAAGGCGAACTTCAAGACGTCACTGGGCGGTTAACTGGATATTTGATGGGATATGTCTAAAGACGATGTGATCCAGATGCAGGGTGAGGTTGTGGAAAACCTTCCCAATGCGACTTTCAGGGTGAAGCTGGAAAATGGACACGTTGTACTGGGGCATATCTCGGGAAAAATGCGTATGCACTACATCCGCATCCTTCCCGGTGACAAGGTAACCGTTGAATTGACGCCTTACGATTTATCGCGCGCACGCATTGTTTTCCGTGCCAAGTAAGCACAGAGTGAAAGTTTAGGAGTAATAGAAATGAGAGTTTCAGCTTCGGTCAAAAAGATTTGCCGCAACTGCAAGGTTATCCGCCGCAAGGGCATCGTCCGTGTGATCTGCACGGACCCACGCCACAAACAGCGTCAAGGCTGATTTAAGAGTTTTAGAGGACGAACATGGCTCGTATCGCTGGTATCAATATTCCGCCGCAGCAGCACGCCGAAATCGGCTTGACTGCCATCTATGGCATTGGTCGCACGCGCGCTCGCAAGATCTGCGAAGCATGCGACATCGCCTACGCCAAGAAGGTCAAGGACCTGACCGACGGCGACCTGGAAAAAATCCGTGAGCAGATCGCCCTGTTCACCATCGAAGGTGACTTGCGTCGTGAAACCACGATGAACATCAAGCGCCTGATGGACATCGGCTGCTACCGCGGCTTCCGCCACCGTCGTGGCCTGCCCATGCGCGGCCAGCGCACCCGGACCAATGCCCGCACTCGCAAGGGTCCGCGCAAGGCCGCTGCAGCTTTGAAGAAATAATTGAGAGGTCGTCATGGCAAAATCACCCAGCAATAACGCCGCACAGCGCGTTCGCAAGAAAGTTCGCAAGAACGTGGCCGATGGCATCGCCCACGTGCACGCTTCTTTCAACAACACGATCATCACCATCACGGATCGCCAGGGCAATGCCTTGTCCTGGGCTTCCTCCGGTGGCCAGGGTTTCAAGGGTTCGCGTAAATCCACGCCTTTCGCAGCGCAGGTCGCTTCGGAAGTGGCTGGCCGCGCCGCCATTGAGCAGGGCATCAAGAACCTTGACGTTGAAATCAAGGGTCCTGGTCCCGGCCGTGAATCGTCGGTTCGCGCACTGGGCGCACTGGGCATCCGGATCAATTCGATTGCCGACGTGACCCCGGTTCCGCACAACGGCTGCCGCCCACAAAAGCGCCGCCGCATTTAATCCCCCGTGCCTGGCTGTCCGGCGGGTGCTTTCAACCCCGCCAGATACCAGGCATTTTTACCAAGCCCACCGCCGGCGGGTTACGACCTCCGGCTCCTGCATGTCAATGCAGCAGATGAAACAAGGACACTCAAGTGGCACGTTACCTCGGCCCCAAGGCCAAACTATCCCGCCGTGAAGGCACCGACCTGTTCCTGAAGAGCGCCCGCCGCGCCATCAGCGACAAGGCCAAATTCGACTCCAAGCCAGGTCAGCACGGCCGTACCTCCGGTACCCGCACCTCCGACTTCGGCCTCCAGCTGCGCGAAAAGCAGAAGGTCAAGCGCATGTACGGCGTGCTCGAGAAGCAGTTCCGCCGCTACTTCGAGGAAGCCGATCGCCGCAAGGGCAACACCGGCGCCAACCTGCTGTTCATCCTGGAATGCCGCCTGGACAACGTCGTGTACCGCATGGGCTTCGGCTCGACCCGCGCTGAAGCACGCCAGCTGGTGTCGCACAAGGCCATCACCGTCAACGGCGGCACGGTCAACATCCCTTCGTACATGGTCAAGACCGGTGACGTCATCGCCGTGCGCGAAAAGTCGAAGAAGCAGGCCCGCATCGTCGAAGCTCTCGAGCTCGCGAAACAGGTCGGCATGCCCGCCTGGGTCGATGTGAACGCCGACAAGGCCGAAGGCACCTTCAAGAAGGTTCCTGACCGCGATGAGTTCGCCGCCGACGTCAACGAATCGTTGATCGTCGAGTTGTACTCGCGCTAATTTTTCGTTCCTGCGATATGGGGCACCGTATCGCCAGGGTGTGCTTCGCCGGCCTTATCGGTGTAACGAACCGAGGGTATTGAGAGGAAGACTGCATGCAGACCAATTTGTTGAAACCGAAAACCATCAATGTCGAGCAGCTTGGCGCCAACCGCGCCAAGGTGACTCTGGAGCCGTTCGAGCGTGGCTACGGCCACACGCTGGGCAACGCGCTGCGCCGCGTCCTGTTGTCGTCCATGGTCGGCCATGCCGCCACCGAAGTCACCATCGCGGGTGTCCTGCACGAGTACTCGTCGATCGACGGTGTGCAGGAAGACGTCGTCAACATCCTGTTGAACCTCAAGGGTGTGGTGTTCAAGCTCCACAACCGTGACGAAGTTACCCTGAGCCTGCGTAAAGACGGCGAAGGCCCCGTCACCGCCGCCGACATCCAGACGCCCCACGACGTGGAAATCATCAACCCTGAGCACGTGATCGTGAACCTGTCGCACGGCGGCAAGATCGACATGCAGATCAAGGTGGAAAACGGCCGCGGCTATGTGCCCGGCAACCAGCGCCGCTACGGCGACGAGTCGCCCAAGTCCATCGGCCGCATCGTGCTGGACGCGTCGTTCTCGCCCGTCAAGCGCGTGAGCTATACCGTCGAAAGCGCCCGCGTCGAGCAGCGCACCGACCTCGACAAGCTCGTGCTGGAAATCGAAACCAATGGCGCCGTGACGGCGGAAGATGCTGTCCGTGCTTCGGCCAAGATCCTGGTGGAGCAGCTGGCTGTGTTCGCGCAGCTCGAAGGCAACGAACTGGCCGCGTTCGACGCACCGGTTCAGCGCAGCTCGCAGCAGTTCGACCCCATCCTGCTGCGCCCCGTCGACGAGCTCGAACTCACCGTCCGCTCGGCGAACTGCCTCAAGGCCGAAAACATTTACTACATTGGCGATCTGATCCAGCGCACTGAAAACGAGCTGCTCAAGACCCCCAACCTGGGACGCAAATCCCTCAACGAAATCAAGGAAGTGCTGGCCTCCCGCGGCCTCACGCTCGGCATGCGCCTGGAAAGCTGGCCTCCCGCCGGCCTCGACAAGCGTTAATTTATTGGACCCACAAGATTCCGCCTGAAAGGGGATCTCGCACGGGCAGTACCTGATACGGCTGCCCGGATTTTAAAAAAGGAAATTGATCATGCGCCACGGACACGGACTACGTAAACTCAACCGCACCAGCGAGCACCGCCTCGCCATGCTGCGCAACATGATGAACTCGCTGCTGCAGCACGAAGCCATCAAGACCACCCTGCCCAAGGCCAAGGAACTGCGCCGTGTGGTTGAGTCCATGATCACCCTGGGCAAAGAGCCCACGCTGGCCAACAAGCGCCTGGCATTCGACCGCCTGCGCGACCGCGACATGGTCGTCAAGCTGTTCGCTGAAATCGGCCCACGCTACAAGGCTCGTCCTGGCGGCTACACCCGTATCCTGAAGATGGGTTTCCGCGTTGGCGACAATGCACCCATGGCCCTGGTCGAACTGGTTGACCGCCCTGAAGTGTCGGAAGACACTACCGCTGACGCGGCCAAGGCAGAGTAAGCTACAATACACATATATCGCGCGGTGGAGCAGCCTGGTAGCTCGTTGGGCTCATAACCCAAAGGTCGTAAGTTCAAATCTTGCCCGCGCAACCAACACCCTGGCTAACCAAGCCAGTCGCAAACGCCCACTTCATGTGGGCGTTTTGCTTTGTGACGAGAGCTGTGTCGTCGCTGGATGTTGCTCCAGGCGTAGCGACCTTTCGGTTTGCGCCTCTGCCTCGCTCCTTCCGGTGAATCACGCTGAAGTCTGACCAAGGGGGCGGACAAAAACTTCGACTACCAGGAGGTAGTTCCTGTATTCGTACGAAGACAGGATTCGAGGGAAAGGGCCCAGTTCGCTCCGTTGAGTAGCCGTCTTTCATTATCGGTAGGAAAGCACCAGGCCGTGGACCAGCCGTGCCCAGCCATCAAGCATCACGAACAACAACAATTTGAATGGCAGGGATATTGTCGTGGGCGCGATCATCGACATGCCCAGAGCCAGCAGGACGGTGGCGACGATCAGGTCGACGACCACGAACACCAGGTAAATGACGAAGCCGATCTGAAACGCCCGCGTCAATTCGCTCAGGGTGAAGCTGGGGACCAGCACCATAAAGTCGTCGGAACGGAGCTGTTCGGCGCGGGCCTTGGGCCAGATCGTCGACGCCGACTTCAGGAAGAACTGCCGCTCGCGCTCATTGGTGTGCTTCTGAAGAAACTCCTTGAGGGGCGCCTTGGCGGCGTCGATGACGGCAACAATGTCGTTCAACCCTTCTCCCTTGGCTCCGAAACTTCGGTTGCGCAGCGCGTCGCTCACGTCCATGCCTACCGGAGCCATGATGTAGACCGACAGAATGATCGCGATGCCGTTGAGCACCATGTTGGGAGGTGTCTGCTGCAGGCCCAGTGCGGTACGCAACAGGCCGAACACGATGACAAGTTTGGTGTAGCTGGTCACCATCAGGGCCACGAACGGCGCGATGCCGAACGCGACGATCAGCGCGACAAGGGTGAGAGGCTCGGGAAGTCCGCCCTGCATCTGGGACTCTCAGACTTCGCCTGGCGCGAAGTCGGACACGCGCACGCCCAGGCGGTCGCCCACCGCGACCAGGTAACCCTTTCCCAACACATTGCCATGCGCCAGGATGCGCACGGTGGTTCGGTTGAGTGGCTGGCCGAGATCGAACACATGGCCGGCGTGGATGCTCTTGAGTTCGCCCAGCGACAGTGACAGGTCGCCCACCTCGAACCGCAAATTGACCTCGAGCCCATCGAGCCGGTCGATGGGCAGGTGGCCGCTTTCGGCGGTGCTGGAAGGCAGGGTGGGCGTCTCTGGTTTCATGGCGCTGTCTCTTGGTTGCTGAACGGTGATGAGCGATCCTTCCGCGATGGCGGACAGGCGGTGCCCGGCGGCACCTCCCAACTCGGCGGTGACCTCGATGCCTGCGCCAGACGATCGCCACTGCTCGATGCTGATGATGTCGCCGCGGCGAATGTTGCTGATCTCGCGAAGCAGGATGGGCGTGCTCCCGATCAGGAAAGACAGAGGCAGCCTCAGCGAGTCAAAAGCCGGGGGGATGGGCAAACTGCCCGGGCCGGTGTCGGCAGGCACAAGCGCGTCCAAGGCCGCCGCATCCTCGAACTGCACGAAACCTCGCAGGGCATCGCCGCCATCGACTGCAACGGCCTTGAAAAAACCTGCGCGTTCGGGGTCGAACTGAAAGGCTGCCGGATGCGCCGCGGGGCCTTCCGCCGGCCGCCATTCGAAGTGCAGGCGAAGCGATTTCTCGACAGCCTCTGCCACGGGCTGAACCGCATCGGCCAGCAAAATGTAGCGCAAGTCGCTAGGCAACATGTCGGCGCGGCGTTCGCCGAGAAGTTCCGCAACGCTGGGGGCGTCCAGCCCGAGGTGCCCCACGTGCGCGCCAAGCTTGAATCTGAAGCTATCGTGTGCCCGGCTCGCAGCGCCAGCTTCGGTTTGCCAGAGAACCTGGTAACCCGTATGCCGTGCGCTGATGGTGCAGGGTGTTGAATTCCTGTAGAGCTTGTTGAGCACTCGCACGCTGGCCGGATCCGTGCGCGGCAGCGACGGCGCTTGCCCCAGCTCTGTCACTGCATCAACTGTCTGTATGGGCATGCCCGCTTTCAATGGGAGTGTTGTTATTGGCAAGCCGGTCACTTTGCACCATGGCACGGCAACCGACACGGCAGCTTAGCGAATCAAAAGCGGATGTGAAAGTACGTGCAACCGCAGTAACGGTTAAATGCAAATTCTTACGCGGGTGCCTACGGGAACTCGTGGTTTGTCATGCAGGCCGCAGGGCTAGACTTTGCTGGCGCCGCACGATCGAGCATCAGCTGCAACTGACGCAACGATTCCGGCCCACCATCAAGGGAACCACCAATTCATGGCGAGCCACGCAGAAAAAATTCAGCAATACCGCGGCGGATTTCAGGACCTTCTGGGCAGCCTTGGGCGCTACAACGACCTGCTGCTCGCCGGCCTGCTGGTGGTTGTGGTCGCGCTGTTTGTGCTGCCGCTGCCCACGCCGCTGCTTGATCTGTTGATCGCGGCCAATCTGGCCATCAGCCTGGTGCTGCTCATCGTGGCGATGTACGTTCCATCGGCGATTTCGCTCTCCACCTTTCCATCCCTGCTGCTCTTCACCACGCTGTTCAGGCTGGCACTCAACATTGCGTCTACCAAGCTGATCCTCCTGCATGCCCACGCGGGGGACATCATCGACACCTTCGGCAAGCTGATCGTCGGCAACAACGTGGTGGTCGGCGGGGTGGTTTTCCTGATCATCGCGATCGTGCAGTTCATTGTTGTGGCCAAGGGCTCCGAGCGTGTGGCGGAAGTGGCTGCGCGGTTTGCCCTGGACGCGATGCCTGGCAAACAAATGAGCATCGACGCCGATGTGAGGGCCGGGGTCCTGTCATCGGCCCAGGCCCAAAAGCGCCGCCAGTCCCTGGAGCAGGAGTGCCACCTGCACGGCGCCATGGACGGCGCGATGAAATTCGTCAAGGGTGACGCCATCGCCAGCATCGTGATCGCTCTGGTCAACATCCTGGCTGGCATCGCCATTGGAACGCTGATGCACGACATGAATCTGGGAGCCGCACTTCAGCGCTATGCCATCCTCACCGTGGGTGACGGCATGGTGTCCCAGATTCCGTCACTGCTGGTGTCCATTGCCGCCGGTATCGTGATCACCCGCGTGAGCACCGGCGAGCGGCGCGACACGCAGCTGGCGCAGCAGATCGGCCACCAGCTGACGGCCCATCCCCGCGCGTTGATCATTGCCGGCCTGGCCGTGGCCAGCTTCCTGGTCGTGCCCGGTTTCCCCAAGTGGGTGTTTGCCCTGCTCGCGGCCGTCCTGCTCGGCCTGGGCCTGGCCATGCGCACGCTGCGCGATCGCCGCCGCCGCACGCCGGCATGGATCTCGCGCAGCGAGGGCATGCTCGCGGAGGAAAACGAAAGCGATCATGCGATTGCCGCGCCGCTGGCGCTGCGGCTTTCCGACAGCCTGCGGCCGGCTGTGGATCGGTACGCGCTCGATCACCAACTCGCGGCCGTGAAAACGGCCGTCGAGTCGGACCTTGGCCCGGTTTTCCCTCGCCTTCAGCTCGCTTTTGCGGGCGGCCTGCCGGAAAACAGCTACGACCTGCTGGTGCACGACGTTGCGGTGTCGCGGGGAAGCCTCAAGCCCGGCTGGTTCCTCCTCAATCCGGCGCAGGCGGCGGCGCCGCCCGCCGGGGCCGAGCTTGCCCAGCCTTTCGGTCCTTTCGACCGGGCCGTCTGGCTGCCGGAGGAGAAAGAAGGCCTGCAGGCCTGGACCGGCGAAGAAGTGATCGGCCGGCACCTCGAACATGCGGTGCGTCGTCATGTCGCCCAGCTGATCGGCCTGCAAGAGGTACAGAGGCTGCTGCATTCCGTGCAGCGTGACGCACCCGAGCTTGCCGCCGAGGTCTCGCGTGCGGCGACCGGCCAGCGCATTGCGGAGGTCCTGCGCCGCCTGCTGCAGGAGGGCGTCCCCATCCGTAACCTTCACGCCATTTTCGAATGCCTGGCGATCTGGGCGCCCAAGGAGCAGGACGCGATTGCGCTGACCGAACTGGTGCGCATCCATCTGGGACGCTTCATCACCAGCCGCCACGTGGGCGCGAACCGGCAGCTGGAGGCCATCCTGTTCGAATCCAGCCTGCTCGAGCGCGTGGAAAACGCCATCGAGCGGTCCCCGCGCGGCAATCTGCTGCTGCTCAGCCCCGCGGTGGCGCAGGACGTGCGTGAACAAATCCGGCGCATCCTGGACTCCGCCGCCGGCCATGTGGTCGCCATCGCTTCGTCCGATGTCCGGCGGTATGTCAAAACCCTGATCGAACCGGTGGCGCCGCACCTGGCGGTGCTGTCGTACCAGGAAGTAGACGAGGACGTATCCCTGCAGCCCGTGGGCTGGGTCACCAATCCGCAGGCCACCTGATGAATCAATTACACAAGGTCAACCGTGACGCCGCAAAACATCCTGGACATCACCCGCGAAGGGTTGCTGCTCGTGCTGTGGGTATCGCTGCCGGTGGTGGGCGTGGCGACGGCCAGCGCCATCGTCGTGGCCGTCCTTCAGGCGGTGACGCAGGTGCAGGACCAGAGCATCGGCCAGTCCATTCGCCTGATCGTTGTCATGGTCGCGATCATCGCCACCGCCGGATGGATGGGGGGGGACGTGATGCGCTTCGCCGAGCGCGCGTTCCAAACCCTGGCGCAGCTGCGGTGATGCCAGTGCTGATGACCTCCCCCTTTGCGCTTCTTCGCCACCGTGCCTGGCTCCTGCTGGGATTTGCCCTGCTGCTCCTCGCCCAACCGGGCCTGTCTGCGGAGCTGCGCTGGAACAACCGGCCCTTTCAGATCGTCGCCAACGAGAAACCGTTGCCGGACTTCCTGCGGGAGCTGGCGGCCTCGCAGGGGACCACGGCCGTGATCGATCCCAAGGTGGTCGGGGTGATCAGCGGCAAATTCGCGGGTCCCGCCAAGACGATCCTGAACAGCGTGACAGCCGTCAACGGGCTCACCTGGTACTTTGATGGCACCTTCCTGTTTGTGGACCTGGCGGCCGACGCCAAGAGCGAGGTCATCCCGATCGCGCCGGAAACCGCCGGCCGGATCGCGGAGACGCTCGTGCGCCTGAGCATCTCGGATGACCGCTACCGCATCACCATCAGCGAGAGCGACGCCTCGGTGCATGTCACCGGTCCCAAGCGCTATGTGGAGATGGTGCGCCAGGCGGTGCGCCTGGCGGATCAGCGCAACGCGCAGGCCGACGGCGCCGAAATACGCCTCTTCCCGCTCAAATACGCCTGGGCTTCGGATTTCCGCATCAACCGCTCCGGCAAGGAAACCGTGATCCCTGGCGTGGCCAACGTGTTACGCAGCCTTTATGGCCGTAGTTCCAACCAATCCGGCTCCGTCGGGGGGCGTGGGCCCAACGCGCCGTTTGCTGTGGGTCCGAATCGGCAGATCAGGTTGCGCAGCGGCGAGACCATCAACGCCCCCAAGATCGAGGTGCAGGGCCTGGGCGCAGGCGCTGAAGGCGCCAACAGCGGCGGCCTGCCCGCTTTCTCGGGAAACGAGCTTCCGCAATTCCAGGCCGACACGCGCATGAACGCCGTGCTGGTGCGTGACACCCCCGAGCGCATGGCCCAGTATGCGCGCCTGATCGAGTCGATGGACATTCGGCCGCGGCTGATCGAGATCGAGGTGGTCATCATGGACATCAGCTCCGACAACCTCAGCAGCCTGGGTGTCGACTGGCGCCTGCACGGGCGGCACCTTGACCTTCAGACGGGGCGCGGGGACCGCGGTCCCCTGAACTGGGAAGGTGCCACGACCGAGGCCGGCCAGGTCGGCGGGCGCAACTCGGCCGGGCAGCCGACGACCCCGCTCGGCGGGATGCTCACCGCCGCCATCGGCGGCAGCGTGCGCAACTACCTGCTCGCCCGGGTGTCGGCCCTGGCCTCGGACGGTAGCGCGAATTTCGTGGCGCGCCCCAAGGTCATGACCTTGGACAACACCGAGGCCGTGCTGGAAAGCCTGAGCGAGTTCTACGTGCGTGTGGACGGCTTTCAGGACGCAGGCCTGTTCAGCATTACCGCTGGAACCGCGGTGCGCGTGACGCCCCTGATCATCGACGAAAAAGCGGGCCGGGCAGTCATGATGTCCGTGGACATTGTCGACGGCGATCTCAGCGCGCAAGCGGTGGACCGCATTCCCATCGTGCGGCGGCGGACGGTGAACACCCAGGCGCTGGTCGAGGAAGGCACCAGCTTGCTGATCGCCGGCTATTCCTCCGAAGAAAAAAGCAATGTCACCTCGGGTGTTCCGGTGCTCAAGGAGCTGCCCGTCCTTGGCAATCTCTTCAAGTACTCTGACAAGAAGCAGGTCAACATGGAGCGCTTTTACCTGTTGACGCCCCGGCTCGTGGTGCCGGGCTCGCAGGCCGAGCCCTTGCAGCCCCTGCCCAGTCCAGGAGGTTGAGCATGAGTCACGAAACGACGTTCCAGGAGACCCCGCAGTTGCAGGCGCAGTCGCTGCCCACGGCCGGCTGGTGCCTGCGCTTCCTCAGCGGCGCGGTCAAGGGCCGCACCATCGCCCTGAGGCCCGGCACCAACGTGCTGGGCTCCGGCGCCGAGTGCGAAGTGATGCTTCCCGGCGGCGATGTCCTGCCGCGCCACCTGCTGCTCACCGTCGGCGAGGTGGTGGTGTCCATGCAGCGGCTGGGGGCGGCGTCGGCCCGCCTCAACGGCGAGGACATGCAGCTTCCGCGCAAGAGCGTGATGGCGGGGGATATCGTGACCATCGGCCAGATCGATTTCCAGCTCGACCGGAGCTACCCGGTGGGCGCCCGTGAGGACCGCATGTTCGCTGCGCCACCGGAAGCCGCGCCGCCCGGACAGCCCGGGCCCGCGGCATCCGCACCCGACCGGCTGCGCTGGTGGCTGGGCGGCGCGATCGCCGGGGTGGCCTGTCTCGGCCTGCTGGTGCTGATGCTGGGAGCCGGCGGTGGAACCGCTGCGAACGGCGGCGCCAGTGTGAACCTGGCCGAGCTGGAAAAAGCGCTGGTGCCGTTTCCGGAGGTTGAGGTGGTTGCCACGCCCGGCGGGCGTTTCAGCGTCGGCGGTTATGTGGAATCCCGCCAGCGCCGCCGCAGCCTGGAGGAAGCCATTGCGCCCTACGCGCACCGGGTCAGTGTGAAAGTGCACTCAGCCGAGGACATGGTCGAGCAGGCGCGCCGCTATGTCGGCGACCCGGGCGTGGCCGTCACTTACGCCGGCCAGGGCCGGCTGGTACTCACCGGGACGGTTGAGGACAGCGCAGTGCGGCAGAAAATACGCCGCCTCGGCGAGGACCTGCATCCATCGGTGCTGGTGTCCGACAAAGTGCAGTACCGCGAAAAGGCCCAGCCCGACAATGCCGGCGCCGAGCGGCGCGCGCAGTGGGACGCCTGGCAAAGCGTACTGCCCGCCCGGATGGTGGGCATTACCGATGACGGCAGCGGCCTGCGGCATATCCAGCTGTCCAACGGCAACCGTTATTACGAGGGATCGGTGCTGAAATCCGGCGCCGAACTCAAGCAGATCGACGCCAACGGCCTCGTGCTCAGTGGCGGCGTTCCTTCCGACAAATCAGCGAGATGACGACATGAGCCCGCGCCCTGTGCCATCCGCATCCCAGGATTTCGTGCGCCGCACGAAATGGCCCTCGCCCTGTGCGAAGGCTTTCATTGCCAGAGACCTACCAACCCTTTATCAGGAGATTCGATATGCCAGGCTCAGTTGACACATCCATCCAGCAAATGAACCAGGCCGCGGCCGACAACGCCCGCCTGATGTCCGCCAGCATGGCAGCCTCCACCTCGGTGCAGGCTGCAGCTGCCACCGCCCACACGGTCAACGGTGCGAGCGCTGCCGGCGGCGAAGTCGCGAAAACCACAGGCAATGACATCCGTCAGTCTGCCAAGTCTTCGTAAGGTGGCCTGCACGGCGTCCGAGGACGCCGTGCGGCTTTTATTTAGGAGGTGACCCATGACAGATCCCACCGCCCTGGCAGCCGCAGGAGCGCCGCCGCCGGAAATCACCGGTGTGGCCGCCCAGCAGCAGGCCGCAGCGTCCAACCGATTCGACCCGGGCGAGACCCGGATGTTCGCCAGCATGATGCAGGCTTCGCCAGGCGCCGCTGCGAGCGCCAGTGCCAGCACCGCTCCCGGAGCCTTCGGCGATGCGGCCAAGTCGCTCGCCGCGCAGTTTTCGGGCAATGAGCGCTCCTACGAAGATCTGCGCCGCAGCATGCTCCAGTCGGTGGACCTGTCCGATCCGATCAAGACCATGTTCGTGATGACGGACCACTCGATGGAGGCCCACATGATGTTCGCCAAGATGCACATCTCGACCGGCCTGGCCAGCGCCGCCACCAGCCTCTTCGGCACTTTGCTGAAGAATCAGCAGTGAGGCGGCCGTGAGCGATTTTCCAGGCGTCCGCCCGTGGCCGGCCTGCCGCTGGCTGGCGGCGCTCGCCATGCTGTTCGTGCTGGCCGGCTGCAAGGTGGCGCTTTATTCCAATCTCAACGAACAAGAATCCAACGAAATCGTCGCAGCCTTGTCTGCAGAAGGCATCGCCGCCTCGAAGAGCCGCGTGGAGGGTAACAACTGGCAGGTCGCGGTGGAGGAAGGACGTCTTGGCGCCGCCCTCGATGTGCTGCGTGTCCAGGGCCTGCCGCAAGAGCGCTTCGCCACCATGGGCGAGGTCTTTCAGAAGCAGGGGCTGGTTTCGACGCCCTCGGAGGAGCGCATGCGCTACATCTACGCGATGTCGCAGGAGCTGTCGCAGACGCTGCGCAATGTCGATGGCGTGGTCGCCGCCCGGGTCCATGTTGTGATTCCTGCGAACGATCCGCTCAGCGACAGGATCCGGCCATCATCCACGGCGGTGTTCATCAAGCACCGGCCAGATGTGGACATCCGG
>Ga0307408_100002232_pt1 | contig 13824 bp, 14 predicted proteins | sample 322Cmetagenome_FD_202116 | JGI IMG/M metagenome (GOLD analysis project Ga0307408, IMG submission 202116) | Maize rhizosphere microbial communities from greenhouse at UC Davis, California, United States - 322HYB-C-3 | ecosystem: Host-associated > Plants > Roots > Rhizosphere > Soil | place...
TTCGACCAAATCAGCCATCATGCCAGCATAATAGTCCGTGAGATTTTTGAGGCCGTTAACCGCATGAAGTGGATCGCGGAATTGAATATCATCGCTGTAGATATCAACCAGGGAGCCAAGAATTTTTTTATCAAAACGTAAGTACAAATTGCGTACTTTTTGCGGAACCGTAAGCGTCATACAAATGACTCATCCCTTTAATAATTGGTTTATTGTAGTCAGTAGGTCTTGCTGGCTATCGCAAGCATAAAATCCAGTATTGGCATCAGGGCTCAGTGCACGAACAACCCGCGCTACATTTCCCGCTAGTACAACTGCCACAGAAGATCGCTCACGCCATAGGTTCAAGTGTAGCTGCAGCTCGCTGGTATTGACGGCTTCACAACCAATAATCACCACTATTTTTGCACCCAATGCTTCTGCAGCAAGCAATGATTCTTTTGCATTTAAATAACCCCAAAATTCAGCCTGATGCTGGTTCACCAACAATCCATAATGTAAAACCTGCGCCAACAAGGGACTGTCATCCTGAGCAGCTGACACCACCAGGATTTTTGCTCCATGGGCCGCCTGCCGTTGGCGGCTTTGGGCGGCTTGAATATATTCCAGTAAGACGGCAGTAAAAAAAGCGCGGCGCACAGGCTTACCCGACTCATCACCTTGCAGCTCCGCTATTAATGGCAGCAATAAATAATCAGCAATCATGGGGATTGGATACAGCGAAAAAGTCTCTTCGATTAGCCGTTCAAGCTGGTTGCGATTAAAGGCGGTGATTGCCATTTGGATCTGCTGCGTCAATTGCAGCCAGATCGAATCTATTTCGGGTACAGCGTCGCCGCGCTGTTCATCGGCAAGCAATGCTTTTACTTTGCCAATCGCCAAACCGCGCCCCAACCAGACCTGGATTTCTTTCACGCGCTCAATATCGGAACGGCTATACAGCCTGTGCCCTTTAGCGGTTCGCTGCGGAATTAACAAACCATAACGCCGCTCCCATGCGCGCAGGGTCACGGTATTAACACCCGTTACGCGCGAAATTTCACGTATAGGAACCGCGTCACTTACCGACGCTTCATCCGCTTCACTTTCAACAATAGTGTCCACTACACATTCTCAACGATATGATTACGCAAACCTAACCGCTCTGGATGTGGCGACCAAAACGTTTGCGATTTTAAATAGGGATTATCGAGCTTCAACAAATGATGCTTAAGGAGTGTGAGGGGTACCACCAAAGGCACCATCCCCGCCTTGTATGAATCAATTAATTGCGACAGCTCCTGTTTATCCTGGGTATTTAAATGCTCTTTCAAATAACCCCGCAGGTGCATGATTGCGTTCGTATTACCTTTGCGCGTTGCATGGTGCGCAAGCGCTTCCATAAATAAACGGAAAAATTCATCGCTGCTTGTCTGTATATCGCGCCCCGACAAATTGGATAAATAACGGCCTATGGTGAAATAACTGGGCACATGGTGTGCCATCACCTGGTATTTGTAACGGGAATAAAAATCGATGAGTTTTTTAGCGGTGGGGGCAGTGGCAATATTCGTTTTAAAATCGTGATAGGCAAAAACCCGAGCCAGAAAATTATCGCGCAACCCGGCATCATTCAAACGCCCTGCTTCCTCCACGGGCAACAGCGGCATCAATTCCATAAAGCGTTTGGCAAAAGCGCCACGCCCGTTGTTGTCCATAGAGAAACCATTAGTACGGTAGCGCTTCATACCAAAAACACCACAGCTGGGCGACTTTTGCATAAACACATAGCCGCAAATATCGGGCATTTGCTGAACAGCAAGCTCGGCCTGCTCAACTAATCCATCGGTCACATCCAAATCCGGGTTTTCAACACCGCGCACACGGGTTTCATCACCCATCACTACCAGGCGAATCGGTTTGCGGGGTATCCCCAAACCAATAGCCACTTCCGGACAGACCGGGCGGAACTCGATGTATTCACTCAGGACATCCGTCAGGTAGCGATTGCGTTTATGTCCACCATCAAAACGGACTTGTTCACCGAGCAAACATTGACTAACGCCGAGAGGAATCTTGCTCATACCAACCCTATACAAATTAATTGCTTTGTATAAGTTTTACAGCTAAAACTTATACAAAGCAATTAATTTGTATAATATAAGGCAAAATAGATAATGGAAGGAAAAACCAGAAGACGACACTTATGATCAACTAATAACATTAGATAAAACGGCTAACCAATTGATAACCAATAAAAAAGCCGAACATAAGTCCGGCTTTTTTGGCGATCATTTCGATCAATGGGTGGGAATTTTTATATCTTCAAATAACTCATCCAACTCCGCACGGGAATGACGGTTAAAGGCTTCATTGATGATGTCTTTCGTCAAATGGGGTGCGAACTTCTCGATAAAGTCGTACATGAATCCACGCAGGAAGGTACCGCGACGGAAACCAATCTTGGTCACGCTCGATTCAAACAAGTGGCTCGCATCCAACGCAACCAGATCACTATCGGTCGTTTCGTTATAGGCCATGCTGGCGATAATCCCCACACCCAAACCGAGGCGGACATAGGTTTTGATCACGTCAGCATCCGCAGCAGTGAACACTACTTTGGGTGCAAGCCCACGGTTGATGAAGGCCTCATCCAACTTGGAGCGGCCAGTGAAACCAAATACGTAAGTTACTATCGGATACTTGGCCACCTCTTCCAGCGTCAGGTTGGATATCTGTGCCAAAGGATGGTTTTTAGGGACCACCACACTGCGGTTCCAGCGATAGCAGGGCATCATGATCAGATCGCTGAACAGCTCCATCGCTTCAGTGGCAATTGCAAAATCCACAGTACCGTCAGCCGCCATTTCAGAAATCTGCATGGGCGTACCCTGATGCATGTGCAAGGCCACCTCAGGATATTGCTTGATGAAAGAGCCTATCACTGGAGGTAATGCATAGCGCGCCTGGGTATGGGTCGTCGCCAAAGTCAGCGTACCCTTGCGTTCATTGCTGAACTCCTGGGCAACCTGTTTGATACTTTCCACCTTGCGCAAAATTTCCCCCGCAGTCTTGAGGATTGCCTCACCTGCCGGGGTTATGCGGGTTAGATGCTTCCCGCTGCGCGAAAAAATTTCAACTCCCAACTCGTCTTCCAGCAAACGGATTTGTTTACTGATGCCCGGTTGCGAGGTGTAAAGGCTCTGGGCAGTAGCTGACACATTCAAATCGTGATGCGCCACTTCCCAGATATAGCGTAGTTGTTGCAGTTTCATAAGCCCTCCGATTGGCTCACTCACTGGAGGTAGTTGCCAAAGGCATTCACCAGAAAAACCCCAGAGCGAACTCAGGGTTATAAAATCAAGATAAATTATTCATTTATAGAATAGATCAAGTTGCCGCCCTGCGCCCAGCAATTATTAATTGTGCTACAGGCCGGCCTTGTTACAACTTTAGACTATATCCCGAAAATTCAAAGTTTTTTGGCAAAGGAATATTACAAAAATATCAAAAAATGGCAGATGTACACCCCATATTGGGTATATGTCCTGAGCCGCCATCACTCAAGAGATTGGCCAATTGGCTATTCCATGCGGTACGTGACCGGTAGCAACATGCTCGCGTGCTGACTCGCAGTGCATAGGCTGATCATCAAAAAAAACATCGGCGCCATAGGCTTTGAGGAATGTACCTTTGGCAAGCCCCCCCAAAAATAATGATTCATCAATACGTATATTCCACGCGCGCAAGGTGCGAATCACGCGTTCATGTGCAGGCGCCGAGCGTGCAGTAACCAATGCAGTGCGTATCGGGCAGCTTTCGCCAAACTCCGCCTGCAAACCATGGAGCGCCGCCAAAAACTGCTTGAACGGCCCACCGCTCAAAGGCTCTTTGGCTGATGCTTTTTCACTTTCAGTAAACGCGGATAGTCCTTGTAATTTATAAACCTGCTCCGCTTCATCAGAAAAAATGACTGCGTCGCCATCAAAAGCAAACCGCAACTCATCTTCATTATCAACCTGATTATTGGATGCAATTAAGGTTGCCGCCGCCATGCCGTGGTCAAGCGCCTGCCGCACATCATCCGGTTCAGTTGAGAGAAATAAATGGCAACCAAATGCGGAGGCGTAGCGATAAGGTGAGGTGCCACCGCAAAATGCAGCACGGCTAATTTTAAGGCCATAGTGCTCGACTGAATTAAACACGCGCAAACCGGTATCCGCACTGTTGCGCGACAGCAAAATCACTTCTACACGCGGCTCACCGCCCAAACGTTCGTTGAGGCGTAACAATTTTTTAACTAACGGGAATGCATCACCGGGAGCAAGAATTTCATCCTCATGCTCAATTTGATACTGAGCATAGGCAGCAAGCCCTTCATTCACATAAACCTGATGGCTTTCATCCAAATTAAATAATGCGCGCGATGAAATCGCTATCACCAGTTTATCGCCGAAACCTTTAGGCATGATCAATATTCTCCGTTGAAACTCACATTTATAACTGCAATATAAACTCATCTGCATCCAAATGAGCTGGAAACCGCTCACGATGCTCAGTTAATTTTTCTGCGTACAACTCAATTGTTATCAATTCAGCCTCCTGGCTCGTTGCAATCAATTCGCCCGCAACACCGTAAACACTGGAGTCACCAGCATAATGTTGCCCTGCCTCATCCATACCCACCCGGTTGACACCCACCACGTAACTTAAATTTTCAATCGCACGCGCTTGTAATAATCGATTCCAATGCAAACTACGCACGCTAGGCCAATTGGCGACATAGAGCGCCAGATCGTAATCGTTGCGGTTGCGGCTCCACACCGGAAAGCGCAAGTCATAACAAATTAATGGCAACACTCGCCAACCTTTCACATCGACGAGAATACGCTCATTACCCATGGCATAGCGAGTATGCTCGCCCGCCATCCTGAAAAGATGACGCTTATCGTATTGGGTGTAACTGCCATCGGGGCGCATCCATACCAAGCGATTAAAATATTGTTCACCCACCTTAACCACCAAACTGCCAGTGACAACAGCATTGTGCTTAGCGGCTTGGTGTTGCATCCATTCGTAAGCGCGGCCATCAACTGCTTCTGCATACTTGCGCGCACTTGCGCAAAAACCGGTGGTGAAAACTTCCGGTAACACAATCAAATCTGTTTTGGTAATTGCCCCCATCGATTGGGCAAACACATCAAGATTATGTTGTGGATCATTGGGCGCAATGACTTGCTGCACCAGGGTGACGGTCAAATTATTCACGATTAGCCTCTCCTCCAACTTGATGAACAGGATGCAACCAAAAATAACAAAGTACGAATGCAATGAACACTAACACGGCGGCTAATATGAATGTGGTTGATGCACTATAGTCCCACAACAAACCACCAATCAATGCTCCGGCGGCGCCACCTGCGCCAAAGCTGAATGAACTATACATCGCCTGTGCCTGACCCTGGTTTGCACCTTTAAAATGGGTGCGCACCAGCTCAATAGAAACAGCATGGGCAATACCGAAACTGCACGCATGCAATAGCTGCGCAAAGAGCAACACCGCAAGGGATTCAGCACCATAGGCAATCAACAACCAGCGCGCGCTGGTCACCAGCAAGCTAAACAGCATTAAGGAACGTAGGCTAAACCGGTGCAACAATTTATGCATAACAATAAAAATGGCAACTTCGGCAAGCACACCCAGCGCCCACAACAAGCCTGTTGCAGTACTACTGTAACCATAATTTTCTACGAGATAGAGCGTATAAAATGTGTAGTAAGGGCCGTGGCTGAGCTGCAATAAAAAACTGGCGGCTAAAAAACACAGAATGGTTGGTTGCAGTACCAAGCTTAAAAAATTCTGCCGCTGACCATTACTTTTTTTTGCGCCCACATCTTTTAAACTGAGGCTGGAGAGCCAAATTAAAATCAAAAATGTGAGGATAAATAGCGGTAAAAACCGGATCGGCATTACATCAAATATCAACCCGAGCCCTACCACTGCCGCGATAAAACCCACCGAGCCCCACAAACGAATTTGACCGTATTTGTGATAGTTATTGCCCAAGTAGCCAAGCGTAATCACTTCAAATTGTGGCAGTACAGCATGCCAGAAAAATGTATAACAACTCACTACTAACACTAACCACCAATAGCGCTGGTCAAGCAAAATTCCGGCAAAAATAATACTCGCGGCCAAACTACCCAAACGAATAATGCGCAATCGCTGCTGGGTGTGATCAGCCAACCAACCCCAAAAATTCGGCGCGATTATACGGGTCGCCATAATGATGGAACTGATGATGCCAACATCCTGCGAGGAGTAACCGAGGGATTTGAGATAAATTCCCCAGTAAGGAATCAGTGTGCCGACTACAGCGAAATAGAAAAAATAAAATCCGGACAGGCGCCAATAGGGAATTGCTTGCTGCGCAAAAGAAAGGGCCATATAAAAGATAACTGGACGGAGAGGCAACAGAAGGAGTGAATCAAACATCGGATTAGTCATCACGAAGATGACTAATCCGACACACCCTAGGAGAATTTATTTCACGCTAGCAGGAATTACCGGCACAGAACGTTTAACAGCACCATTTTGCCCACGCTGACGCAACAGGTGATCCATCAATACCAAGGCCAACATAGCTTCGGCAATCGGTGTTGCGCGGATGCCGACGCAAGGATCATGACGACCTTTGGTAATCACTTCGACTGCATTGCCATGCACATCCACACTGCGCCCGGGAATATGCAGGCTTGATGTCGGCTTGAGCGCTAGATTGGCGATAATATCTTGCCCGGAAGAAATACCGCCTAAAATTCCGCCAGCGTTATTCGACAGAAAACCTTCCGGTGTCATTTCATCGCGATGCTGACTGCCGCGCTGGGCGATGCAACCAAAACCCTCGCCTATCTCAACACCTTTAACCGCATTAATGCTCATCAATGCATGCGCGATTTCAGCATCGAGGCGATCAAAGATCGGCTCGCCCAAACCGGGTGGAACATTAGTGGCAACCACAGTAATTTTTGCACCAATGGAATCGCCTTCTTTGTTGAGCGCCTGCATAAAAGTTTCCATTTCCGGCACCTTGCTCGCATCGGGGCAAAAGAATGGGTTTTGATGAACTTGATCCCAATCCACGCTGTCAATTTTTATCGGGCCGAGTTGCGATAAATAACCGCGCACTTCAATACCGTGAAAATCTTTCAAATATTTTTTAGCGATGGAACCCGCCGCAACACGCATGGCCGTTTCACGTGCGGACGAACGGCCACCGCCGCGATAATCGCGCACACCGTATTTTTGCATGTAGGTGTAATCCGCATGCGCCGGGCGGAATTGGTCTTTGATGTTGGAATAATCTTTAGAGCGCTGATCAGTATTTTCGATCAACATACCAATCGGAGTACCGGTGGTTTTACCTTCAAATACGCCGGATAAAATTTTCACCGCATCTTCTTCGCGGCGCTGCGTGGTGTAACGAGAGGTACCTGGCTTGCGCCGATCCAAATCAATTTGAATATCGGCTTCGGTCAATTCAAGGCCGGGTGGGCAGCCATCTACGATTGCGCCCAAGGCCACTCCGTGGCTTTCGCCGAAGGTAGTCACAGTAAACAATTTGCCGTAAGTATTGCCTGACATTAGGGATTTCCTGACAGTAAGAATCCAACAAGGGATCAATAAAAAAGTGCGCTGATTATACGTGACTTGCCCAGCCGACGCATCGACATGATTGACTTAGAGCACGCCCGCTGCGCGCGCATTGCGCAAATCCTCGGAGGTTAAGACAAACACGCCGTGACCACCGCGCTCAAACTCAACCCAAGTGAACGGCAGTGTCGGATAGGCACCCTCCAATGCTGGCCAGGAGTTACCGACCTCCACTACTAGCAACCCTTCGTCGGTTAAAAAATCCGCAGCCTCTTTGAGCAGGCGGCGGGTGAAATCCAGGCCATCATCACCAGAAGAAAGCCCCAGCTCGGGCTCTGCGTGGAATTCGTCGGGCAAGCTCGCCATATCCTCTGCATCCACATAAGGGGGATTGGAGACGATCAAATCAAAACGCTGGCCGAGCAGGTTTTCAAACAAATCCGATTGCAATGCAAAGATGCGCTCGCCCATACCGTGCTGTTGGATATTCTCTTCGGCTACCGCCAGTGCGTCGTAGGATATATCGCTCAGCTGCACCTCAGCATCAGGAAATGCGTGCGCACAAGCGATGCCGATACAACCACTGCCAGTACATAGATCAAGAATCTGCTGCGGCTCATTGACGAGCCAGGGCGCAAAGCGTTTTTCGATCAATTCAGCAATCGGGGAGCGCGGCACCAGCACCCTTTCATCAACTACATAAGGCAGACCCGCAAACCAGGCTTGGCCGGTGATATACGCCGCTGGAATACGCTCTTCAATGCGGCGCCGGATATTGGCTATCACACGCTCACGCTCGCTACGGGTCAAGTGAGCATCCAACCATTCATCGCCCAGTGGCGGCGCCAAATGGATTGCATGTAAAACCAGTTGCTCAGCCTCATCCCATGGATTATCCGTGCCGTGGCCGTAATAGAGTTTTGCCGCAATAAACTCACTGGCTGCCCAGCGTAAAAAGTCGCGAATCGTTAATAACTCATCGCGCGCTTGATCAAAAATTGTAGTGGAAGCAACCATAAAAACCTCGGACTGGGCAGAGAGCGGGCATTCTACCCAATAAATCGGCCAAATCAGGATTTATGTTTTCTAGAAATTGGCTGAAAGCGGTAAACTGCCGTTTTGTGACAGGCAGAGCACAGCTGCCGCTTGAGGAGATTCTAATGAGAGAACATTTTGCGAGCATTATCGCTGGCGTTGGTGAAGATTTAACACGCCCCGGCCTTCTTGATACGCCTGACCGTGCTGCCAAGGCCTTTCAATTTTTGACCCGCGGTTACAACCAAACACTCGATGAAGTCGTTAACGATGCGCTCTTTCCGTCTGACTCTGATGAAATGATTATCGTAAAAGATATCGAACTCTACTCGCTGTGCGAACATCATCTTTTGCCGTTTATCGGCAAAGCCCATGTTGCTTATATCCCAACGGGAAAAGTGCTTGGCTTATCAAAGGTCGCACGTATTGTTGACATGTTTGCCCGCCGCCTGCAAATTCAGGAACAACTTACGGTACAAATTGCCGAGTGTATACAGGATATTACCGGTGCATCCGGTGTGGGCGTGATCATCGAAGCAAAACATATGTGCATGATGATGCGCGGCGTTGAAAAACAAAACTCGTCGATGAAAACATCGGCAATGCGCGGCACCTTCCGCAGCAACCAAGCCACACGCAATGAGTTTTTGTCGCTATTGCGCTAATGGCTTTCAAATAATACTGACTAAACAAAAAGGCGGCATCGTGGTGCGATGCCGCCTTTTTTATTTTCGCACAACATAATTAACCTAATGCCAATCAATCATTTACTTTTACAACTTCCACCCGGGCGCCTCTGTCACCTCTACCCGCTGGCGCAAGGCTACCAATACCGTAAGTCGCTATACGTGCAGCGATTATGCCTTTTTCTTGAAGCGCCGCTTTCAGTTGCGCGGCGTAAAGCAGTGAATCTTTTTGTTGTTGGGCAAGAGGTACAGGGGCGTAATCATGTCCAACAAGTGCAAGCTCCCAATCGGTTTTCTGTGTAAGTACATCAACAAGTGCTTGCAGATGCGCCTGTTTAATTTGGATATTCGCACTGCCCTTTGCATCTTCAGCCACCAAATCGGGGAACACATAATAGCCGCTAATTTCAAGTGATTTGATAATTGATTCCGGGCTTGACGCTATGCCCAGCTCGATAATTTTATCGACATGCAGCACATCCAACTGAACATATACACGCTTGTTACCGCGCTGCACGGCATAAAGTGCGACATAGAAAGGCTTTTCATCAGCTGTGGTCACTTCATAAGCGCCGTATTGCTGAAACTGGTCTAACCCGTACAGCATCTGGAGCTTGAAATGGTTATTGGCCCAGGAGTTGCTCGTTCCGCAATCGCGGCTCTTGCAGTGGAACAACTCGCGAAAATTAAAATTTTGTAGTTGGTCCAGATAAAAATCAAAGCCGTTACTAGCACTGTGGCCTTCCGGCAATTCCAGCGTATAGCGTGCAAGCTTGCCACTTAAACGCTGCTGGCGATCGACCCGCCAGCTGCCGGCGATTTTTTTGTAACTTCCCAGTGCTAACACGTATTCATCCGTTTCTGCACTGCTTTCAAATATCACTCTGGCATTGTGATAATTTTGCACAGGCAATTCCGCTGCGGATAACGCACTGGCCAGCAATAACAAAATCGACCCACTGATAAAACGTACAAAATTCATAAGCGCTCACTAAACAATAGCCGTTATTGTTAATTGGGTTTTACTTGATGAATTGAGAAAAAAACCTGTTAAGTTTTTCTGCCACCACATCCACTTCTTGTTCCATATGCAAATGGTGCCCGCCTGATAAGACCTCGTAATCCACCTGCGGAAATTGTTCAACTTCGTGCAAGTAATTCGTATAAAGTTTTGGTAACCCCTCATCGGCTAACAGCAGTTTTATCGGTGCACTAACCTGATTAACAAACGCATAGAGATGCTCGCGCGATAACTTAATCATAGAAGGTGCCAACAAGCGCGGATCGGTGCTCCATGAGACACCTCCTGCTTGTGCAACCACACCGCGCTCAGTCAATGCCTTGGCCGCCGCATGCCCAAGCGGAAACATGCCGCGCTCACGCGCTTTGATTGCGATGCCCATATCCGGGTAAACAGAGGGAATTTTCTGTTGTTGGACGCGCAAACCTTGAATAGCACTCGCCAGCTGTTTGGGGGCATCTTCCGGACGCGCAGGTTCAGGCAGCAAACCTTCAACCAAACCCAGTGCGATAAAACGTTCAGGAAATGTACCTGCGGCAAGCGTGCCAATAATTGCTCCGCGCGAATGCCCCAAGAGGGCAAAACGATCCCACCCCAAATGATCGGCAACCGCAAGAATATCGTTGATATCATCCCAAGGGGTGTACGCCATTTGGCCAGGGCGATGCTCACTTTGCCCATGCCCCGCCATATCCAGCGCAACAATATGCAGATTATTCAAACGCGGCGCCAAGGCAAAAAAACTGGCGGCGTTATCCAACCAACCATGTAATGCAAGCACAGGCAGTTGCGATGAATCACCCCATTCCTGCGCAGCGAAATTCATTCCATTGACAGTAAAGCGCAATTCGCGCGGACCGGGTGATTGCGCCATAAAAAAGACCCACAGAAGAAGAAAGAAATAAAACAAGTTTGTTTTATTTTAGGCGTGATCCAGCCAAAGTAAATCGCCCAAACCAGCGGCAATCACTTGCGCGTGGATCGCCGCGAGGGAGCTGGTGCCCATTGAATAATAATCGCCAGGTTTACCACACAGCAAATTGACCAGCGCGCCCACCAATGGCTGGTGACTGACTAGCAAGACCGACTGGTCAGCGCCATCAATCTGCGCATTGAGTTCTTGCAACCAATTCATTAATGCCCGCGGATTGGCCTCAGGCACCAACAAATCTGTGGTTTGGACTTTTAACCGGGGGAAATAACTCGCCGCAATTTCTGCTGTTTGTTGCGCGCGCACGAGTGGACTCGCCCAGATTTGTGCAAGGGGCATATCAGCAATACGCGCCTGCACAATTCTGGCAGTATCATTGCGGCCCTTACCGGTAAGTTGCCGCGCATCATCGGTAGTGATCTGCGCTTCCGCCTGACCGTGACGCAGAATAAAAATCGTCATTTATTTTGCAGCTTCTTCGGGAGCATCAGCCACAAGCATAGCCTGGACGGGCTGCGCGGCAACCTCCGGACCTGCATTTGAACTCGCTGGCCAGTCAGCAAACGGAAACGGTTTTTCTTCACTGCTGTAACACAAAAATTTTAATACATCGTAAATATAAGTAGACAGCGAGTGGCCAAAACGACGCAGGTGTTGATTATCTTCACCGGTGATCAATGAAAATACAAATTGCACCGCGACCAACACCCACATCACCAAACTCGCCAATTGCAGCACTGCCGCAAACAGCAACATAAACACCAAACGCAACCAGTGTTTACTGGAGGTGAGATTGGATTTTAATTGTTCATTGTCCATTAGTTTCCCCTTAAATATTCAACATCATCAGCTTGCTCGCCCACCATCAAACCACGTGCCACTTCGGCAATCGCTTTTTGTTGGAAGAGTACCGCATAAAGCCCCGACACCAAGGGCATATATACCTGCAATTCATCGGCTTTTTGTTTCACTTGGCGCAGCGTGTTGACACCTTCGGCAACCTGCCCTAAAGACGCCACTATCTCGTCCAGCTTTTGCCCCTGCCCCAACGCAAATCCAACACGGTAGTTACGGCTCAAATCCGAGGTACAAGTGAGAATTAAATCACCCACGCCCGCCAATCCTAAAAAAGTCATGGGGTTAGCCCCCATCATCTGCGCAAAACGTCCCATTTCTGCAAGGCTGCGGGTAAGCAACATTGCCTGGGTATTATGGCCAGCACCCAATGCCGCTGCCATGCCGCAAATAATCGCGTAGATATTTTTCAGCGCACCGCCCAACTCTACACCATAGCGGTCATGGTTGGCGTACACACGGAAGGTAGATGACTTCAATGTCTCTTGCACGCAACTGATAACACTTTGGTTTTCGCTAGCGATAACGGTTCCGGTCTGTTGTTGCTGCACAATTTCTTTCGCAAAATTGGGCCCACTCAATACGCCAATAGGATGGCCAGGCAACTCCTGCTCAAGGATCTGGCTCATCAGGGTAAACCCTTCCGGTTCTATCCCCTTGGCAGTACTTACCACCATAGTGTCGTCGCCCAGTAAAGGTTTTAGCTGTTGGGTTACCGCGCGAAATGAATGGCTGGGGATGGATACAAATATCAGGTCAGCCCCTGTCACCGCTTGTGCCAGGTCGGAGGTAATTACAAGTTGCTCATGGAGCATATATCCGGGCAGATAACGGGCATTTTGGCGCTCGGATTCACATGCCCTAGCCTGCTCCGCAGAGCGCATCCAAAGGTATGTTTGATGGTTGTTACAAGCGATGATATTGGCAATTGCCGTACCAAAACTACCACCACCAAGCACGGCAACCTTCAATCGTTTACTCATAAATAAATCCACTATTTTGAACAAGAAAAACCGCTAAAAATTTGTCACCTGTTACGGCACAAAAGATACAAAGCATCCAAACTGTAACTTTTTTGCACAAAAACCTTCATCAAAATTTTGTCCACATTTTCTGTGGATAACTTAGTGGATAGTTTTTGGGAAACCGCCTCAAAGGCTTATAAAATCAGTATCAATGACAAATTGGTTAAAATTTAATCTATATGAAAATATCTTTATTTTTCATAATGTTACACAAAAAAACCAGATCAAAAGCTCATTTTTTCGCGTTTTTGATCAAGCCATGAACGGCTTGGGCGCCTAAGCACATGAGGTGTGCATAAAGAGTTAGTGGTTATTAACCTTATACAGCCGATAGACACGAAATATTCATATTGCAAGGTAAATTTTTGCCAAATGTTTGCGTCATTTTGAATCACAGGATTTAACAATTCCTTTCATCAGTCTAAAGCGCTATCAACTGCACTGTAAGGAGCTCATAACCGGACGCTATTGGCGCGCAAACGCACCATAGCTGCCATCAGCGTAAAGTAATGGATCTACATCTGCGCCATTTAGAATCACTTTATGAATAACGCCAATAATGATCTTATGGGTTCCGTAAGTGGTCACCTGGTCGGTCTGGCAGATAAAGACGGCCTGGGCATCGGCAAGTACGGGCA
>Ga0307408_100002233_pt1 | contig 13811 bp, 30 predicted proteins | sample 322Cmetagenome_FD_202116 | JGI IMG/M metagenome (GOLD analysis project Ga0307408, IMG submission 202116) | Maize rhizosphere microbial communities from greenhouse at UC Davis, California, United States - 322HYB-C-3 | ecosystem: Host-associated > Plants > Roots > Rhizosphere > Soil | place...
CATAACAATAAACTCCTTTTTAAAACATTCAACTGAATTATTAAATGCTTAAAAAAGGAACCAAGGAGAACATAAATTTCTCCTTGGTTTTTCTCTTTTGGTTTTATTAACTTGCGAAAGAAGATGTTTTTGCGGCACCATTTAATGATGTGGTTCTTTCAATACCTTCTTCTTGATGGTGATTGTTTGTGTTGTGTGCCTTTGCTTCTGTTGAATCTGTTTCAACTCTTACCAAAGAAGCGGGTTCTTCCATGGATTGCATAGCAGAAGTGATTCCCATGAGAAGTCCTTGTGCAAGTGGTCCAGTGATTACATCAAGGAGTTCATCACCAACAGTTGTTAGACCTCTTACACGGAATTCTTCACTAAGTGCTTCAATTTTGTCTTGTGAAATTCCTGGAATGTTATTTTTTGCAAGAGGTAATAGAGAGCCAATTACAACAGAAATCATGGCATTCCCATAAGGTGAAGCAAAGAAATTTTCCATGGTTGAAATGAAATTCTTCTTGCTTGCCCCCTTCATTCCAGACCTGTTTGCAATAGTTTCAGCCAAGAATGTTGAAATCATCTTTGAAATCTTATTGGCTGTGATTCGATATCCAGTCTTTGACAAATCACTCTTGGCAGTTTGAATAATAGCAGAAGTCTTGGATGACGACTTGGTTTCATTGTTGCTCATATTCTTCACTTCTCCATTTTCTTGAATGTTGTTTGTTTGAAACTTAGAACTCTGCTGATTCATTGATTTATTAAACGCTTCAAGTATTTGATTCACTTCAGTTTCTATTGTTTTTACCTCGTCTAATGAACTCTTATCTAAAAGATATTTTTTTAATTCTTCTAGTGATGGGAAATTATATTCTATTTTCATTTCTCCATTTAAAACAGTTATAAAACCATAACCGCTTTGTAAAACTCCATTAAAATTATTATTTAAATCAAATTTTCTATTACCATTTAAACAAGGAAGTTCTCTAAATTTTGAACAAATATTTTCAATTTTTATTTGTTTAATTTTTATTTCCCATGTTTCTTTCACATATCTTATCCCATTTAACCAATAATTTTCTTCTCCAGTGTCCCAGATAATTGCTGGGCCATTTTCATTATGTAACTTTCCATTTAAAAAATATTTTGTTGTACCATTGGAATACTTTAATATTCCTGTATAATCCTTTTGTATATAATCTTCATCAATATGAAATTTATGTTTTTTATCATTTACAATGATAATTGGCAATCCAGTTTCTTTATCTATTATTTGTTCAGTTTTTGGTTTTTGCAAACTGAAAAGTTTTTCCTCAAATTTATTTAATATATCTTCTATGGTTTTATTGTGTGAATAATCATATAGTGTCTTTTTAAGGTTATTAAAACTAACTAACAGTTCTCCATTTACAAAAAGTTTAGTTATGTTTTCTTCAATAACAGTTCCTGTAAAATTGGTTGGAATAATAGTTATTAAGTTAGCGTTTATAGTTGGGTATTTTTTTAATTCTTCTTCAAGTTTTTGAATTCTAAAAATTTTATTAACTTCTTCTTCAAGAAGTTCTATATGTTTTTTATCATTAACTACATCAATCATAAAATCATTTGCAATAAGCCGTGCGCTGCAAATAAGTTCTTTATTTAAATATAATTTTGCTTTATCATGTTGGATAGTATCATCTACAAGAATATAAGAATAAAATGGAATTCTTATATCTTCTACTTTTTTACCTTCTGTCAAGAGAATAATAGGCAATTTTGAAAGAAGGTCTTCAATCTTCTTTTTAGTTTCTATTTCCATGGGATTTTCTTTTTCCCTTTGCAACTTTAATTCTTTAAGTGCTTCTTCGTATTTCTCTTTATTACGACCATAACTTATTCCATTTAAATAATAGTTATTGCAACATTTTTTACCACAAATATATGATGCCCCATTTTCATTGTGTTTTTCGCCGTTTTTATAATAGGTTTCGCCGGCGTGTTCATCTACTGCAATACCAGTAAAATTATCTGGCAATTCATTAAATTTTTTTATAATTAAAGTTTCATTAATCATTTTATTTTACTTTCTCTTATTCTTCTTATTCTTCTCTTCTTGCTTTTTAAAGTGTTTAATTTCAATTGCAGGTGTTGCAATTTGTGCTGGAACATAAGCCAATTCAAGTGCTTTGGTTAATTCTTCATTTGTAATAGCAAATGCTTTGGCTTTTTCTTCATTTACTTTCTCTTGGACTACTTCAATAATTCCAAGTTCTCTTGCTTTTGGATATTGAGCTGAAAGAATAGTTGGGTCATATCCATCGGCTGATTTTTTATTTGTTCCAAACACTTCAATAAATGTACCCACAAACAATTCATTCTTTCCGTCTTTGAGAATAGCACACTTTTCTCTGCCCCAAATTTTTATTTCCTTTTCAATATCTTCCAATTGGAGAAGAAGTTCTTTATATTGTTTAACAACAGGATTTTCTTCTTCAAGTTTTTTGGCTTGAGAAAGAAGGGTTTCGTATAATTCTGGTGGGGATTGAATTTGTGGCATGGATTGTTCCTCCAAAACAATGACAGACCTAAACGAAGGTTTCTATCATTGTTCTGCAAAAACAATACTATTCAGTTAAAGAACAAGTCAAACAAGGGTAATCAGTATAACCAAGATATTTTTGGGTGCCATAACACTCATTACATTCTTTATTTTTTATTATTTCAAATTCCTTTTCACTAAACCAAGAGCATTTATTTTCGTTTTCAATTGCAATTTTATATGGATAATATTTCCTGGTATTGAAATCAGTTTCTGTAATTTTTCCTATGTTATTATAAAACGGATGTCTTTTATTTAATATTTTTACTCTACAACCAATTTTTGTATCTTTTATTTCAGTTTCTTTAACACTTTCTTTCTGTTCTGTTTCTTCAATCTTTGCTGAAACAGAGAATACTTCATATTTTTCTTTATTAATATCAAGTTCAACATTTATAACCAGTCTTGACTTATCATCAAGAATTGAACTTGATGCAACGGTTATAATGTCTTTGGAGATTGTTGCTTTGATTGTTTTCATAAAGCTTTGTTCTCATTTCCCACAACTGTGCTGTTGGTTTTACTTTTTGAACTAGGCAATCTTACTCTTTCTTTGATTGCAACAGCACAGTTGTGGAAAGAACACTTTTCAATAATGTCAGGAGACCAATATACTTTTATTTCTTCTTTTGTTTCAGTGTTTTCTATATGAAGCATTCCATATTTTTCTCTAGTTTCTCTTATTGTCCATTTTTGGTGAACAAAATAATCTCCATTTGGGTGTTGATTATCTTTAAAAATTAAATTAATAACCATTCCAGCTTTGATTGGATAAAGCTTCATTTCAAATGCACTAAGTACTTTCTTTGCCATAATACATTCTCCTCTTGTGTATTTGTTATTTAAAAAAATTATAATTTACCAATTTTTGGAGTTTGTTTTCGTGTGGGAACTGCTTTTGTTTCGCTTTTACAGTTCCCACACGAAGAGATTTTGACTGTTTTGTCTCCTACCAGAAATATAAACCCCTTTCCTTCACAGTATAAACACTTAAAATTAAACAAAGAAGAGATGGTTTGTTTTAAATTCATATTCTATCCTCATATTTAATTGAAAACACGAAATCAATTATTTTTCGTGTTTTCTCAAAATATGAAAATCTTTTATTTTCAACTTCTTTTACAAAACTTTTCCAATTTATCAATAAATTCATTTTCAATGAAGCATCGAAGAAAATATTTTTTTGCTAAATAATGGGACCTTTTCCCATGAAATCTAAGTTTTATATTAAAATTTTCATTAATATTTGTTGGGTCAAATGAAATAGAAAATCTTGCCCAACCTTCATACTGTCCAATTTCATTTCTTGGGCTATAAGCCATATATAATCTAACTAACCCATTTTTGTTTTTATCTTGTCTCCAAGTATCATTAAATCCATTGCCACGTAAATATACATTAAGATATTCACCAATATCATTCCATTTTGGATTTATGATAACTTTCATTTCTTATCTAACCGTTTCCAGTAGAACTGCTGGAACCCAATAAAAATCATTCCCAAAATTTATTCCATAAAGCAAATTTGACATGACAAAAGTCTTATACTTAATTTCCCCTTTGTTCTTCGGAAATGCTGATGAAAAACTATACTCATCAGAAACTTTGACACAATCTCCAATGCCAAACTTCTTATTGCTTTTCATCTTTTTATTCCTTTTTTGTTGAATGTACTTTTTTTTGATTAAAAATATCGCTTGATGGTCTGAAATAACCCCACAGATTTTTTGTTGTTGTTGGTTGGCTTAAGAATTGGCAACTGAACCAACATTTTTTGAATCGTTCGTTCTTGTTCTTTGTTTATTTTATCTAACGTTTCATATTCCTCCTTTAAAATCTTGATTGCATCAAGAAGTTGTTCCTTTGTGCAGTCTTCAAAAGAAAACTTATTGTTATCATCAAAAATTTTATCCCGAAACTCTCTCTCGTTCCTATCTTTTTCAATCAAAGCCCTCATCACATCTTTGAATCCAAGACTTTCCAATTGTTCAACATCCTTAATCATTTTAATATTCTCTCCTGGTATTTATTAAAGTTAATAAACAGTATGCATAAAAAATCTTGACTCAACCCAACTTAAACTCTTCCACAAAATCTGTCAAGACGTTTTTTGATGTAAGTTTCAACTCTTCAAAAATAACCATTATCCCACCTTGTGGGTGGAGGATAACCAATATAATATATATTATAGATATATTATCTAAACATACATAACTCATAATTCTTAAAAAATTTCCCACATAAATCTTCCAATCTTCAAATTCTCTCCTGACCCAAAATTTAATACCCTTTTATTCCAACAAAATAATCCCAAGAGAGCTTTCAAAATTCTTGGATGCCCTAGACACTGTACTTGACCATTCAAGCCTTTAAAAGCCAAATTTTGGATGTAGGTGGAAGTAATATATGTATGATTTTATATAGAATAAATGAATGAAATTATGATAAGAATTGTATTAATGATTATGGAGGAAAGCAGGAATAAGTTTAAATAAAATTTTGAGAATTCGTGGAAACCTATAAAATCTTCCATGAGGGCTTGATTTTCTTCGAGGGTTATGTTAAGCATTTATTTTATCCACAGGTATAATTGTGTTGTTGGTATAAATTTTTTATTTACGAGTTCTTCAACTATTTCTGTTTCGATATAAGCATTTTCTGGTTTTATATTTTCTTTTTCAATTATTTCCAATAATTCTTTAATTGTGATTGTTTTTTTATTTATTCTATGACATATTTTTGTCATTTTCTTCTTTCCTTTATCGGTTGCATCAATTTTTTGGTTAACTGATGCAACCTGAAAAAGATAGAAAAAGAAAGTTAAACAGTCTGTTGATTATGACGACTTTCTTTTGCCTGACAGAATGTTTGTGTTGTTTTTTCAACATCACCCTTCATTTTTTCAATAAGTTTGGGTAATCTGTTTTTGCACCAAACTTCTATATTTTCATCATTGCTTGGAAAAGAATCATCTTCTATTACACCAAGCAATGTGTGTGCTTTGAATGTTTCAAATGTCTTTCTTAATAATTCATTATTCTCATTAAGAGAACGTACTGAATTTAAATAATTCCACCAGAATTTTGTTGTTTCAATATAATTTTCTGGCCCAGATAATTGGGAAAAACAATTCCATTTTAGCATATTTTCAAGTTCTGGAAATATCATTTTTATAAAATAACTCAATTCACCCTCAACCAAATATAACCATTTACCAAGAGAAGACTTTTGTTCAATTCGTGCACGAATAAAAAACTTGGATGTTTCAGTTGTTCCGAAAAATACCTTCATTCTTAGCTTGTTATTATCAAACAACCTCCAATCAGTTTCAAATTCCGTCTTCATATTCCCCAACCCTTTTAAAAAAAAACTGCCAATTGAATTCATTTTTATAACTTTTGTTTCTTTATCTCTTGAAAGAAAACTGAACTAGTCATTTCAAATGTACTCGTTGTTGTTGTTGAAACTTTTGTCTGAAGATAATTCTTTTCTGACATTTCAGTTTCCTTTCTTAAAAAACCTGTTAAAAACTTTCTTTAAATTCATTTTCAAAAATTCAAAGAAAGTTGATTGTTGTCTATAATTGTCTTGATACCTTGCAATTTCAAGAGCATTGTATACAACAATCTCTCTATATTCCCTTTCAAGATATTCATCATGTGGATTCTTGTTTTGATTATTCATTGTTTTGTTTTCTAAACCCAAACATATTCCTTATTGTGTGCATTGTTCATACACACTGATTTACAACACATACGCTTTCTATACGGTTTGCCTCAATGCGTCAAGACATTGTGCACATTGATACAATTAACTGAATTTACAGGGTGTAAACCATGTGTTAATTTCTAATTTTAGTCTCATAAAATATTCAATTGCCGTTTTTATTTTATCTTCCAATTCTTTTGTTTTCAATTTTTCTGGTAAAGAATTGAACCATTTAAGTGGATTTTTGTTTCCTTTTCTTGTATTGCAATTTTCACAAATAATCATAATGTTTAATTCAATATTCGTTCCTCCTTTGCTTCTTGGAATAATGTGGTCATATGTCAATTCATTTGATTTAACAGACGGCATAAATCCAGGCATAAAACCGCAAACAAAACATTTATTGCTAAGCTTTTTAATTTTTAAAATTGTTTTATTAATCTTATATTTTCTTGTCATATGTTAATTCTTTCTCTTTCTCTGGACTGCAATACATTTTTGGTTGCAGTCCATGGAAAATTAAAGAACTGATGATTTCATTTCTTGGATAAAATGAATCAGGTTATATTCAACTGAATTAACATTGTTTCGTTCTTTTACTCTTAGAAAAGTCTTTGCAAGTCCAACAATATACATCTGGTCTTCATGAATAATATGATTTGATATTGTTTTTTCTTTTGAATTTTTTATAATGATATTTGCAAGTCTTTCACCAAGTGAAATATATTCTTGCTTGCAGAAATTACTTTCTGTTTCAAGGTTTGTTATTTGTTCGGCAATTTCAAAAACATCTTGTTTCATTCAATTTCCTTTCTGTTGGATTTATTGAAGTGTTATTCTATTTGGAATATTTAAGCGAAAATGATATTCATATGGAATATAATAATTTCCATATGATGATTGATAAGATGATTTGCATGCTGAAATTAATATTGAAATTAAACAAAGAATAAAAATTCTTGTTTTCATTTTGTTTTCTCTATCTCGCTTTCATCGAACCATTCTTCTTTTCCTTCTCCAATTTCAATTGCATATTCATATAGGCAGGCAGTTCTTAATCTCCAATTCTTTATCGTGCCAACGATATTTCTTGATTTAATCTTAACTTGTTCATTGAGATTATATAAACTTGTTATCATTTATGTTATTCTTCCAAATATTCAACTTCTTTTCTTGCTTTTTCAATAAAGGCTATTGTAATTTCTCTTAATTCTTGTGAATCCCTTTCAAAAAAATTGGCATGCAAACATTTTGTGTTGACCTCTTTCCATGCACCTGTTATCCATCTTTGCAGCCACTTTTTGTTTTCTTCAACTTCTCCCCATCTAATAGCAAGAAATTCAAGTTCAATTAGTCTATTAATAATAAAATTAATGATAATATCATTGTCAATCAAATCATAAACCGCATTAATATAATTTGGATTTAAATTAACTGAACCATATAACCAATTCTTTAACCAAATTTTATTCAGTTTTTTTGTTTGCTTATCAAAAGCATTTTTATTTAACAAATCAATAATTGCTTGGATTTCAATAATATTCTTTCCATCATCATTTTCTGGTGCCAACTCAAATACTAAATCAAATTTCTTCAAAAAAACAGAAGAATTACTAGTAGAAAAGGTTTCTGGCAAATAAATAACACTGTATTGCTGCATTGTTAATTAATTCCTTCCCTTTCTCGCAAGCATAAATTGTATTTCAAATTTACTTACTTATGCTTGCTGGAAAAGTTTGGAACTTTTTTAAAAAAGTTTGGAATTTATATTTTCAATTACTTTTTCTTTGAAATAATCTTATATCTTTCTAATAGCAACAACCATTCGCTGTTTGGTGTAGTTGGTTTGATTGCTTTATATGGCTTTGTTTCATCAGGAGAAGAATCGTTTAACAAATTATTCCAAGTATCTGGTCTTATATTTGCTTTTGGAAATTGTTTTGCAACTGAAAATTGCAATACTATATTATTCTTCATTTAATATTATTATTTCCTTTTTAGTTGGATATTAGTGTCCCGGCCTAGAATTGAACTAGGCATTGTCAGAAAAGTAATGGCGCTTAATCATTACTCTTCAAGGAAAACAGGAGACACTGTGCTTTCCTTTGACAGTTTTTCCGTTAAACTACGGGACATGTACTCTTTCAATCTTTTTGGTGGAGACTGATTACTAAAACCAATCTCCACGGGAAAGATTAAAAGAATCTTTTATGCTTCTGTAGAAGCAGTTGAAGAAGCATCCTTGTCATAAGATGCTAGAACATTCTTTGGAGGTTTTGGGTAGAGAATGAATCCATTCCCTTGACCAAGCATTTGAAAATACAGATTAACTGATGTGAGTCTTATAATTCTTTGCAGTGCAGTAAAATTCCTTGCCTTTATAGCAGGACCGCTGTAATGTTCATTGTTCATATAAAACAAATCAAAGTTTGCATCATAGCATTGAGCAATAAAAATCCTTTGGTCTGTTTCAAGGCAATCTGACAAATTTTCGTCAAGTTCGTCCTTAATATCTTGGTAAAAATCAAGCCAAAAAATCTTTTGTCCGTTATTCATTGTATCATTCTCCAAGAGTTATGTTTTATCGCAAAATCTTAATTGATTTTTGCTTCACACAACATGCTTTCTCTTGGAAGGCTTGTCAAGACAATCTTTGATTTTTCAAGTAATTTATTGAAATCTCTCTTGAAATTTAATATTACCACAACAAACCACGACTGCCTACATACATAAACAACTAAAATATTATTGTTTTCTTTTTCTTTTTTTATTAAATTGATTTAAAATTTGTCTTGTGTTTTTTAAGCAGCCACAAGATTTATTCCTTTTTAAATATCTTTCTTTTACATAAAATTCATTTTTACATAATAAACAACGGCAATGCCATATTCTTTTATATTTAAATTCATTATCCTCTTTTAAAGAAAGAACTTTTATATTTTCTTTAAATATATCACCAGGTTCTATTGATGGAAATTTTATTTCTCTTAATGTTGTGATTTCATCAATCTTTTTATTTAAATTTTTTGTTGCACGTAAATTACTACTTTTATTCATAAATATTCCTTTCCTTGTTCGGTCATACCAATTTATTTTAACTGATATGACCTGACAAATAAAAGAACTTAACTTAATGCTGAATGAACATAAATCCTTTCTGGTTTTTGAAGCAAAACAGAATATTTATCCGTTTCTAGTTCAACCCATGATTTTGTCTTGGTTATACCATAGATTTTAATGCTTCTTACTTTCCTAACCGTTTCAAGCAAATGTTGAGCAAGCATCGTTGCTTCATCTAACGATGAATTGTAATCATCAATCACTTTTCCATTTAGAAATACGCAGTACGAAATTGATTCCATTTTAAATTCCTTTTTGAAAGATTTAATTAATACAAAACTTTCATATGACCATAACAAACTTATTGTTATGGTGCAACAGAATATTTTGTTGATTGATTTTAGAGGGAGGAGAATGTGGTGTAATGTATGAGAAATATTATTGCAGTATTTCTGTTTCTTCTTCTTTTATTTCTTCAAATTTATTTATATCTTTAATATAATAAATTGTATCATTTTCATGTGTTCTTAGGAGAGAATTTGCTGGCAACATATCTCTTAATTCATATAGGACTTTCAGTTTTTCTTTTGCATCTTCTTCTGTATGAAAGTCATGGATAATAATTTCTGTTCCTTTAAGAATATCTCTTGCAATCAGCTGAAATGGCTTTATGTTGTTTGACTTATTGCTCATCTTCTTGATTTGAAAAATTCTGATCAATCTTTGCATTATAATTTAAATCCTCCAATTTCAACATACAAAAGAAAAAATTCTATATGCTGAAATTAAAGGAAAAAAAATAATGCCCCCTGTTTGGTGTTACCCAAAATACAGGGGGCATATTATCTTTTAATTTTTGTTTTTTAATTAATCTTTCTTTATAGCGCTTTGCTCTCTCGTAACAACCTTACAAACTTCAATCAGACTACCATGAATCTTTGGAGTCATTTCAATTATTTCATTAGTTGCCAAATCTTGGATAGACAATTTGACGGCGCTGCTCCGGCCTCTTTCACTATTTCTTTCAACAATTCTTACATTACAAACCTTTTTATTGGTGAAAATCAGAGTCAAAACATCATGCAATTTTGCATGATAAAACAACTTTTGTGCAGCAGGAGTAATTTGAGCAGCATTTCTTGCCCTGCGAGCCTTTACCCTGCGGAAAAACTTCTCATAAATTTCATCAGGCATCGCTTCACATGCAGCTTCCAATTGACTAATCGTAGTCAATCCAAACACCATATTCTCATCAAGCGATGTGTCCTTTTCAATTTCACTCATTTCAGTTTCTTTCGAACGCACAATCTCAGAAGAAGAAGAAACATTAGAAACAACACTTGAAACGATTTCTTGACTTTCCATCTAATAATCTCCTGTCAAACGAGGTTGTATCCATTCAACAATTTGTTTGGCAACAACTCTCATGATTGAACAACAATTATGACAATTTTTACTGCCGTTGTTGTTCAAGGTATGAAAATTGTTAAATCCCAATTTTTTAGTACTTGGCACCATGTTTGTTCGTGCTGTATCTTTCTTCTGTGATGGAATAGTAGCAGAGTGTGTCTGTTTGTCCATCTTCTTCACACAGTATATTCAGTAGGAAGCCCTCTGCCAAGTCCTTTTGAGAGTTCTTCAAGCCCAAGTGCCGCTTCGGTTGTTGCTTTCTCATGCCCTTAACCTGTTAATTTTGGCCTATTTTTGTTTGCCAGACACTAATTTGTAGTTGCAGCACTTGTGCCAATTTAAAATTCCTGAAAAGGCTGGATTTCTGCAAAGATTTTGTACATTTTTTGTTGAATGTGTGCTGGCTCTGTACAGAGCCAGCACACACTGAACAGGTGTGCTGTTAGTAAGTTTACAGAATTCTTATTGAAAAAATTGTGTGGATTTTTAGCAAAAGCTTGATTTTAATAATTTACCATTTCTCAGTTTCGTTAACATTATTTTTATAATCTTTTGATTTTAAAATTTTTCCTAACTCATACCATTTATTAATTAAATATGCTGAAATTAATTTATAGTCTGAACCAAGCAATAAAAAGAATTCTGCTAATGTTGATACTGTTTTTATTGTTGATTGTAATTGTTCTTTTGTAAGTCTAGTTATATTTTTTATTTCACTTAATCCACTAATACAATTAATAAAATCTTCTTTTGTAATTGTACTCAAATCATTTTCTTCAATATTTTTTTGCTCAATCATTAACTCATTTTCGTCATTTAAATTATTGTTTATAATAGTCTCAACGCAAAGATTTCGCTGAATGTTTTTTGTTGACACATAAACTGTTTGCAAATGATTTCTCACCATTGCTGCTTGATTATAACTAGAATATTTTAGGTGTAAATCTTTATATGTTGTCTTGTATCTACCATCATTTTCATAAACAGTTTCGGCCAAAATGATTTTATGATGTTCATTATAATTTTCCATTACAATTTATCCTTTCTTGTTTCTTGAGCTGATTTTGCAGGGCAAAAACTATTATTATTTAATTCTTGCCCTGCACCTATCAATTCAAGCTGAAATTAATGTTCTTGGTTATATTCAAGAAATATAACTTCATCAACAAATTTATAATAAACATCATCATAATTTTCAAGGATCAATGTTCCAAAATATTCATCTTTTGACTTTAAAAACACTTGAACATAATTTGTTCCCAATATTTTCATAACACCGAAAATTGTTGTTAATCCAATTTCATTTTCACCTTTTCTATTGGCATACACTTTATTGTCTACCAAAATGTCCTTTTTTTTATAACACCAAACACTTGTTAATTGATTAGCCTTAATTTGTTCCTGCACAACAACTTTTGAAAAATGGCTATCCATATTTATTCCTTCTCTTAAATTTTATTGGATTTGTTGCAATCTTAACACCTTCAGCAGTTAAAGAAACAAATTCACCATCATACGTAATAAGACCCATTTTCTTTGCTTTATCCCAAGTGATTTTTCTAAAACGATGTATATCTCTGCCTTGATAAAGCATTCTAACAAATCTTAAAACATTGTTGGGAACTTTTGTTTCTTTCTGTTTTTCCATCCTATTTCCTTTCATATTTTTCTGGAACTATTGTTTCTTGCTTGCAAACAACACATCTAATAATGAATCGTTTACAATGCACAACATTCGAATACCTATCATCTATTGATGGAGTCCTCTGAAACCAATTCATCACTTTCACATCCCCTCCATCATATTCCAACATGGTACTGCAATGCTGACAACAGGTTGCATATTTTGTATTTGTTGCCCTCCCATCTGCTTCCAATATTGAAGCACGAAAAATTGGTGGGATAGTGTTTGGAATAGTCTTTGATGATTGCTTATTGATAATCAACCTTATTTCCCTCCTTTCTCGCAAGCATAAATTATATCTCAAACTTATGCTTGCTGGAAAAGTTGGAAACTTTTCTTGGAAAAGATAGGAATCTATTCGTCTGGGTCTTTAACTTTTTGAAATGAAACATCATAACTTGAACAATTTTTAATATATTCTTCTACTGAATATGTCATTTCCCCTATAATTTCAAATTCATCAATTTTGTCAAAATCATTTTTTTTGATTATAAATAGAACATTGTCTAATTTCAACAATATCCGTGTACAATTTTGTTTTTGATTGTTTGTCGGATGTTTTAACCCACCAAAATCCTTCACTATCTGGTTTTTCTTGCCACATTTTAATTAACCTACTTTCCATTTTTCTGGAAGAAATCCGTCAAGAAGAATATTATCTTCATCAACCTTTGGTTTATAATTTGGGTCGTTAAATGTATTTTTTTGATTTTCCTTTCTTTTGTTTATGATATTTTCAATATGATTTTCTTTTAAAACTTCTGGCAGAAATGTTATTGTCATATGTCTTTTTCTATCATATACAACATATAGTTTCTTATCTTTGTATGGTACTCTAAAATGAGAAACTCTATTAGATTCTTTTATAACAAATTCTGCTTGGTTTGATTGGATTAATGAAATAATTTCTTTTATTTCAGTTTTATTTAATTCTAATTCATACCTTTCCTTCACTCTTTTAAAACTATGACAAAATTCAGCTTGTTTTTTTGTAAATCTCATAAAGATAATCCTTTCCAAGATTAAATTTACAAAAAATTTTTGGTATTTTCTCTAATCTCTATTCAATCCTTATACAAATTTCAACTTCATTCACAAACATTTTCTTTATTTTTTCTTTAACATCTTTTCTTGCTTCCCTTGCTTCTTTAAGTGTTTCGTATGCACAACCTTCTATAAACACTTCTTTGTTTTCACCTTTCAATATGTATTCAGCATAAAGTTTATATGGTTTTTTAACCATTTATTGCCTCCAAGGCTTTACATTGTTATAACGTTTCCATTGGTGCTCACTGAATATTTAATCCAATGAGCACCGAAAGAAAAATTACTGCTGAAACATCGTTGACCGGGCTGGTTTGCAACCTTTATTCCAACTGA
>Ga0307408_100002235_pt1 | contig 13806 bp, 15 predicted proteins | sample 322Cmetagenome_FD_202116 | JGI IMG/M metagenome (GOLD analysis project Ga0307408, IMG submission 202116) | Maize rhizosphere microbial communities from greenhouse at UC Davis, California, United States - 322HYB-C-3 | ecosystem: Host-associated > Plants > Roots > Rhizosphere > Soil | place...
GTCGACCAGGCGCTCGATGTGGCGCGCGAGATCAGGCGGGACCTCGGCATCGCGCGGGCCGACGACACGATGGGATCGACTGCCTAGCTGGCGTCGACGTGCAGTCGGGCACTCGCCCGACCATCGGACGCATGGCTGCCCAGCCTGCTTGCAACGCAGCGACGGGTAGGCCGCGCACGCAGACGCGCCGCCGGGCGTGATGGCGACGACGCTCGCGAAGCTCAGCTCGCCGTGCCGACGACGCGCGTCTTCTTCTTCGGCGGATCGCGGCCGGCGGCGGTCCGTTGCACGCCTTCCGGCAGCGTGGCCACGCGCTCGTACTCGGCGTCCGTGAAGCGCGAGCCGTTCATCGCGTAGTCGCGCGCCATGTCGGTCGCGTCCACCCCCCAGAACAGCGCGTCGCCGATCGCGAGCGTGGGGACGCCGAAGACGCCGCGAGCGACGGCCTCGTCGGTATTGCGTCGCAAGGCGCCCTTGACCTCCGGCGCGGCGATGCGCGCCTGCGCATCGGGGATGCCGAGGTCGTCGACAAGCTCGGCCCACTCGATCGGCAGGTCGGGCAGCCGGCCGTCGCGCCAGACGAACCGGAAGATGCGATGCACGGCGTCGGGCGCGCAATCGCAGGCGATGGCCAGGCGCAACAGCGGCAGCGGATTGAACGGATGCTCGTGCGGGAACTTGAGCGTGATGCCGAGCCTTCGCGCCTGCCACACGACGAAGCGGTAGGTGAACACGCGCTTGGCGGGGATCTCGGCCGGCCCCTTCTGACCGTGCGCCTCGAGGAGCCCGGCGAAAAGGATCGGCCGGTAGCGGACGCGAATCGCGGGGGCGAGCGACGCGAGCCGCTCGCTCTGCAGATAGGCGAACGGCGAGATGAAGTCGAAGTACCAGTCAGCGACGGCCATCGTGCACTTCGCCGGCGGTGCGCGCGGGAAGCGCACGCAACACCGCGCGCTTTTCGTCGTCGCTCATCGAGCTCCAGCGGGCGATCTCGTCGATCGTTCGCGCGCAGCCCGCGCACAGGCCGGTCGCCGCGTCGATGGCGCAGACGCTCGTGCACGGCGAAGCGACCGCGCTTCCATGTTTCGTCGTCGCGCTCATGCCGCCGCCGGCTCCTTCGAAGCGAGCGCGCGCGCCACGCGCGAGCCGGTCGGCCGTCCGAGCGCATCCGAGATCCAGCGCCCGGCGGCAGCGAGTTTCGCGAGGTCGATGCCGGTCTCGATGCCGAGGCCGTGCAGCAGGTACACGACGTCCTCGGTCGCGACGTTGCCGGTCGCGCCCTTGGCGTACGGGCAGCCGCCGAGGCCCGCGACGCTCGCATCGAACGTCGCGACGCCGAGCTCGAGGCAGGCGTACACGTTCGCGAGCGCCTGGCCATAGGTGTCGTGGAAATGCCCGCTCACTTCGTCGAGCGGGTAGACGTCGAGCGCGGCTTCGATCGCGCGCTGCGTCGCGGCCGGCGTGCCGACGCCGATCGTGTCCGCGACGCCGACGTGCTGCACGCCGATGTCGTGCATCCGCCGCGCAACGTGGCGCACGGCATCCGGCGTCACCTCGCCCTGGTACGGGCAGCCGAGCGCGCAGGAGATGGCGCCGCGCACGCGCAGCCCGGCATCACGCGCCGCGCGCACCACGGGCGCGAATCGCGCGATCGATTCGTCGATCGAGCAATTGATGTTCCGCTGCGAGAACGCCTCGCTGGCCGCGCCGAAAACGACGATCTCGTCCGCCTTGGCGGCGAGCGCGCCTTCGAAGCCCTTCATGTTCGGCGTCAGGACCGCGTAGGTGACGCCCGGCTTGCGGCGAATGCGGGCCATGACTTCCGCGGCATCCGCCATCTGCGGCACCCACTTCGGCGAGACGAACGACGTCGCCTCGACCGACGGCACGCCCGCCTCGGCCAGGCGCTCGATGAGCGAGACCTTGACGTCGGTGGGTACCGCACCCTTCTCGTTCTGCAGGCCGTCGCGCGGACCGACGTCGACGATGCGTACGCGCTGGGGGAGAGTCGTGGGCATGCGCTTCCTAATACCCGCGCTGGCGGTCGACGAGGCCGGCCACGCGGTCGCCCCGCACGATGGCACGCAGCGTATCGCCAAGCTGCACGGCCGAGACGTCGATCAGCGTCGCCGCCGAGACGTGCGGCGTCAGCGTGATGGCCGGATGATGCCAGAAGCGGTGCGACGGGGGCAGCGGCTCCTCGCCGAAGACGTCGAGCGTCGCCGACGCGAGGTGGCCTTCGTCGAGCAGCCCGATCAGTGCCTCGTCGACCAAGAGCGGCCCGCGTGCGACGTTGACGACGTGCGCGCCGCGCGGCAGGCGGGACAATCGCGCGCGGTCGAGCAGCCCGCGCGTGTCCGGCGTGAGCGGCAGCATGCAGACGAGGACGCGCGACTGCGCGAGCACCGCGTCGAGGCCGCTGTCACCCGCGTGCACGGTCACGCCCTCCACTGCCCGTGCCGAGCGGGACCAGCCTGCGAGCGGGAAACGCAACGCCGCCAGCGGCGCGGCGACGGCGCGTCCGAGCACGCCCAGCCCGAGGAGGCCGACGACGAAGGCGCGCTTGTCGAGGCGCACTCGCTGCGCCCATTGCCCGCGGTGCTGCTGGCGCAGGTACCGATGCTGCTCGCGATAGGCCGCGAGCACGGCGAGCGCGACGTACTCGGCCATCTGCTCGGCCATGCCGGCATCGACCAGCCGCACGATCGGCACGCCGTCCGGCAGGTTGGTCACGCCCAGCAGCGCATCGGCGCCGGCGCCGAGGTTCGCGATCGCGCGGCGGATGCGCACCCGGTCGAAGAGCTCGGGCGGCGGCTTCCACACGGCCGCGAAATCGACCTCGCCGGGCGCATCGGGCCAGGCGTGCACGCGCGCGTCCGGCAATGCGCGCGCGAGTGCTTCGCACCACAGCGCGGTGTCCCGGCGCGCGGCGACGACGATCCGCACCGTCAGGCCGTTTCGTCGAGGTCGACGAGATCGGCGCCCTCGGCGATGCGCTCGCCGACGGCGCAATTGACCGCCGACACCACGCCGTCGGCCGGCGCGACGATCGTATGTTCCATCTTCATCGCTTCCAGCGCGACCAGCGGGGCGCCACGGCGGACGCGCTCGCCAGGCTTGACGAATACGGCGACGATCGAGCCCGACATCGGCGCCTTCAGGTGGCCGCCGTGCGGCGCCTCCTCGCCGGCGTGCGCGAGCGGATCGACCAGGCGCAACCGGCGCCGCAGCGCGCCGGCGAACACGAGGCGTTCTTCGCCGACGCGCACGACGGCCGCGCCATAGCGGCCGGCCTCGTCGGCGATCTCGAGCCGATCGTCGCGAACGCTCGCGTCGACTGTCGGGTGGCATCCCTCGAGGTGGACGCGCATCGCGCCGGCGCCGGTCGCGACGACGCGTACCGGGTGCAACGTGTCTGCGTCGGCGAAGGTCATCGCGATGCCGGCCGCCGGACGGCTCGGCGTGAAGCCGTCGATGGCATCCCAGGGCGAATGCGGATCGCCGGAGCGCGCGGCGGCGCGCGCCGTCGCGCCGGCAACGGCGAACGCTTCCGCGGCGGCGGCCGCGACCAGCGCCCGCGCGGGCACCGGACCCGCCGCGGGGAACAGCGCTTCGCGATCGGTATCGATGAGACCGGTATGCACATTGCCGGACGCGAAGGCGTCGTGTTGCACGACGCGCTGCAGGAGCTCGACATTGGTGGCGACGCCGGCGACCTCGCATTGCGAAAGCGCGTCGGCGAGCTCGGCGCACGCGCGCGCGCGATCCTCGCCCCAAGCGACGACCTTGGCGAGCATCGGGTCGTAGTACGGCGACACCTCGTCGCCGGCGCGAAACCCCGTGTCGACGCGCACTCGCGCGCGGCTCGCCGGCATCCGCCAGTGCACGATGCGACCGATCGAGGGCAGGAAGCCGCGGTCCGGATCCTCGGCGTACACGCGGGCTTCGATCGCGTGGCCGCGCGCGACGATCGCCTCCTGCGCGAGCGGCAGCGGCTCGCCTGCCGCGACGCGAAGCTGCCACTCGACGAGGTCGAGCCCGGTGATCATCTCGGTCACCGGATGCTCGACCTGCAGCCGGGTGTTCATCTCCATGAAGTGGAACGCCCCGCTCGCGTCGACGATGAACTCGACGGTACCGGCGCCGACGTAGCCGATCGCCCGGGCGGCCGCGATCGCCGCGTCTCCCATCGCGCGACGGCGATCGTCGGTCATCGCCGGCGCGGGCGCCTCCTCGAGCACCTTCTGATGGCGGCGCTGCACCGAGCAGTCGCGCTCGAACAGGTGGACGACGCGTCCGTGGCGATCGGCGAACACCTGGATCTCGATATGGCGCGGCGAGGCGAGATAGCGCTCGACGAGCACGCGATCGTCGCCGAAGCCCGCCTTCGCTTCGCGCTGCGCGGACGCGAGCGCCGCGGCGAAATCCTCCGCGCGCGTCACGATCTTCATTCCCTTGCCGCCGCCGCCCGCCGTGGCCTTGATCAGCACCGGGAAGCCGATGCGCGCCGCCTCCTTCGCGAGCCGCCCGGCGTGCTGATCGTCGCCGTGATAGCCGGGAACGAGCGGTACGCCCGCGTCCTCCATGATGCGCTTGGCCGCCGACTTCGATCCCATCGCCGCGATCGCAGCGGGTGGAGGGCCGACGAACACCACGCCCGCCTGCGCGCACGCCGTGGCGAACGCCTCGTTCTCCGACAGGAAACCGTAGCCCGGATGGATGGCCTGCGCGCCGCTCGCCCGGGCGGCGGCGAGGATCTTCGTGCCGTCGAGGTAGCTGTCGCGTGGCGGTGCCGGCCCGAGCCGGTACGCTTCGTCGCACGCTTCGACATGCAACGCTCGCGCATCGGCGTCCGAATAGACGGCCACCGTGCGGATGCCGAGACGGCGCGCCGTGCGCGCGACACGGACCGCGATCTCGCCGCGATTGGCGATGAGGATCGTGTCGAACATGCCGGATCGTCCGCTAATCCGCCTGCGGCGGCGCCTTGCCACCGCCGCCGAACAGCGTGCCGAGGCGCTCGGCGAGGCGCGCGAGGAACCGCCAGACTTTCGGGATCAGCCAGATCATGGCGAGCACGAGCACCGCCAGCACCGCAAGGGCCGCCCACGGATACGCGAACGCGAGCCAGAGCAGGACGCCGACGGCGAGATCCTCGCCGAACGACGCCGCCCAGTTCGAGAACGGCTCGGGTGACGTGTTGATCGCCATGCGGCTGCCGGACTTCGCGAGGTGGCTGCCGGCGGCGAGCGTCCCGCCGAGGATCGCCGCAGCGAGCGTCGCCGCGGCCGGCGCGTCGCCGAACACGCTGCCCGCGAGCGCGGCGCCCGCCGGAATGCGCACGAACGTCTGCAGGAGGTCCCACGCGGAGTCGACGCCGGGGATCTTGTCGGCGAAGAACTCGACCGTGAACATCGCGCCCGACGCCGTAAGAACGTACGGATGGGCGAGAAGCTGCAATCCACCCGGCAACGGAATCCAGCCCAGGCGCCCGAGCCCGCCGACGATGAACAGCACCGCGTACAGCCGCACGCCGCTCGCCCATCCGAGCGCGCCCGCGAGCGCGACGAGCTGCCAGGTGTCGAACGCGGCAACCCCGTCCATGGCTAGCCTTTGCCGCGCTTGTCGCGCCGCAGCGGCTCCGGCACCCAGGCTGGCGAGCGACGCGACAGGAATGCGGCGATGCCCTCGCGCGCTTCGTCGGTCGCGCGCACGGTGGCGATGCGCTCGGCCGTGTCCGCGATCACGCGCTCGTCGATCGGACGATGCGCGATCGAGCGCACCAGCGCCTTCACCGCGGATTGCGCGCGCGGCCCGGCGACGAGAAGCTCGCCGAGGATCTCGTTGACCCGCGCGTCGAGCTCGTCGACGCCCGGCACGAGATCGTGCACGAGACCGAGTCGGTACGCTTCGGCGGCCTCGAAGCGCTCGCCCGAGAGCATGTAGCGACGCGCCTGCCGTGCGCCGATCGCCTCGACGACGTACGGACCGATGGTGGCCGGAATGAGGCCGAGCTTCGCCTCGGACAGCGCGAACGTCGCGCCCGTGACGGCCAGCGCGATGTCGCAGCACGCGACCAGCCCGACGCCGCCGCCGTACGCCGGCCCGTGCACGCGGGCGATCGTCGGCTTCGGGAACGTCGCCAGCCGCTGCAGCAGGTGCGCGAGCGCGCGCGCGTCGGCGATGTTCTGGTCGTAATCGTACGCCGCCATGCGCTGCATCCACGTCAGGTCGGCGCCGGCGCAGAAGCTCGCACCGGCGCCGAGCAGCACCAGCGCTCGCACGCGCGGCGCGCTCTCGAGCGAGTCGAGCGCCTGCGTCAATTCGGCGATCAGCGTCTCGTCGAAAGCGTTGTGGAGCGCCGGCCGGTTCAGCGTCACGAGCGCCACGCCGTTGCGCTCGGCGACGTCGATGGTCGTGAAGCCCGGCAGCGACGGTTGCGCGTCGGGCGTCGCCGCGGGCGTCTTCTTGCGCGTCATCTCGATCGGTCCGTTACATGCGGAAGATGCCGAAGCGCGTCGGCGCGATCGGCTGGTTCAGCGAGGCGGACAGCGCGAGCGCCAGCGTGCGCCGCGTGTGGGCCGGGTCGATGACGCCGTCGTCCCACAGGCGCGCGCTCGCGTAGTACGGATGGCCTTCGCGCTCGTATTGCGCGCGGATCGGCGCCTTGAACGCCTCCTCGTCGTCGCGGCTCCACGCGCCGCCCTTGCCCTCGATCGCGTCGCGCCGCACGGTGGCGAGCACGGTCGCCGCCTGCTCGCCGCCCATGACCGAGATGCGCGCATTGGGCCACATCCACAGGAAGCGCGGGTTGAACGCGCGCCCGCACATGCCGTAGTTGCCCGCCCCGTAGCTGCCCCCGATGATCACCGTGAACTTCGGCACGTTCGCGCACGAGACGGCGGTCACCATCTTGGCGCCGTCCTTGGCGATGCCGCCGGCTTCGTACTTCCTGCCCACCATGAAGCCGGTGATGTTCTGCAGGAACACGAGCGGGATGCCGCGCTGCGCGCACAGCTCGATGAAGTGCGCGCCCTTCTGCGCCGATTCCGAATACAGCACGCCGTTGTTGGCCACGATGCCGACCGGATAGCCGTGCAGCCGCGAGAAGCCCGTGACGAGCGTCGTGCCGTAGCGTGCCTTGAACTCGTCGAGCTCGCTCGCGTCGACGATGCGGGCGATCACCTCGCGGACGTCGTAGGGCTTGCGGATGTCGGCGTTGATCACGCCGTAGAGCTCGTCCTCGGCGTAGCGCGGCGGCACCGGCTCCGCCACCTCGAGCGCCGAGCCCTTGTGCCGGTTCAGGTTCGCGACGATGCGGCGCGCGATGCCGAGCGCGTGGTGGTCGTCCTGCGCGAAGTGATCGGCGACCCCGGAGACGCGCGTATGGACGTCCGCGCCCCCGAGCTCCTCGGCGGTCACGATCTCGCCGGTCGCCGCCTTCACGAGCGGCGGTCCGGCGAGGAAGATCGTGCCCTGCTCGCGGACGATGATCGATTCGTCGGACATCGCCGGGACGTACGCGCCGCCGGCGGTGCACGAGCCCATGACGACGGCGATCTGCGGGATGCCGGCGGCGGAGAGCGTCGCCTGGTTGTAGAAGATCCGGCCGAAATGGTCCCTGTCCGGGAAGACGTCCGTCTGGTTCGGCAGGTTCGCACCGCCCGAGTCGACGAGGTAGATGCACGGCAGCCCGTTGTCGCGCGCGATCTCCTGCGCGCGCAGGTGCTTCTTCACCGTGATCGGGTAATAGGTGCCGCCCTTGACCGTCGCGTCGTTGCAGACGATCACGCACTCCCGCCCGGACACGCGGCCGATGCCGGTGATGATGCCGGCGGCGGCGATGTTGTCGTCGTACATGTCGTACGCGGCGAGCGGCGACAGCTCGAGGAACGGGCTGCCGGGGTCGAGCAGCGCGCGGACGCGGTCGCGCGGCAGCAGCTTGCCGCGCTGGACGTGCCTCGCGCGCGCGGCGTCGCCACCGCCGCGCTCGACCGCGTCGAGCTTCGCCCGGAGGTCCTCGACCTGCAACCGCATCGCCTCGCGATTCGCGGCGAACACCTCGCTGCGCACGTCCAGTCGCGATTCGATCGTGGCCATCGCTTCTCAGTGGCGCTCGAAGGCGGCCAGCCGCGCGGCGAGCACGAGGAACAAGGCGCCTGCGGCCCCGTGCAGCAGCCGGGACGCACGCTCGCTCGCGCGTCCGCAGCGCGCCGCCTCCGAAGCGAGCCAGGCGACGGGGAGGTTCACGAACAGGCTGTTGACATTGAACAGCGTGCCGAGGAACACGAAGGCGAGCGCCGGGCTCGACGCCGACGCATCGATGAACTGCGGCAGGAATGCGAGGAAGAACAGCGCGACCTTGGGATTGAAGACGTTGATCACGAGCCCTTCGCGGAAGATGCGCGGCATCGAGGCCGGACGCGGCGCGCTCATCGTCGCCGCGGCCGCGAGCGGCCGGCGCAACGCGGCGACGAGCAGGCGAACGCCGGCATAGGCGAGATAGGCGGCTCCGCACCACTTGACGATCGTGAACGCAGCCGCGGACGTCGCCAGCAGCAAAGACAACCCGGTCGCGGCAGCGAGCGTATGGATGATGCACCCGGCCGTGATGCCGAACGTGGCCGCGGCGCCGGCGCGAAACCCGCCGGCGGCGGCGCGCGCGGCGATGTAGGCCATGTCCGGGCCCGGCGTGACGTTGAGCAGCAGGCCCGCCGCGACGAACAGCCAGAGATCGTGGACGCCCGGCATCGCCGCGCTATCGGGACGCGGGCAGCGGATGCCCCGGCATGAGCTCGTAGGGCGCGACCCAGCGCGGATGCGAGCGGATGCGCGCAAGCCACGCCGCGATCGAAGGATGCTTCGCGCTCCAGTCGACGCCGATCTCGTCCGGCCAGAACAGGTACCCGCACATCGACACGTCGACGATGCCGAGCCGGTCGCCGACGACATAGCGGCGGCCGGCGAGATGCGCGTCGAGGATGCCCCACGCGGCCTCGGCGCGCCTGCGGAACTCGGCCATGACGACGGCGTCGGCGTCCTTCGCGAGCGCGCGCATGAAGCGGTAGGTCGCCGTGTAGCTCGTGAGCTTGTGGTTGTCGAACAGCAGCCAGCGCAGCACTTCGCGGCGCTCGTTCGCGTCGCGGGGGCCGAAAGCCGGATAGCGCTCGGCGAGATAGTCGAGGATCACGCCCGACTGCGAAAGCCGCAGATCGCCGTGCTCGAGTACCGGCACCTCGCCCATCGCGTTGATCGCGCGATACGCCGGCGTGCGCGTTTCGCCGTTGAAGTAGTCGACGAAGCGCGGCGCCCAGTCGGCGCCCGCGAGCTCGAGCAGCAACGCCGCCTTGTACGCGTTGCCCGACTGCGCGAAGCAATGCAGCGTGTATTCGGCCATTCGCGTTCGCTCAGAAACCGCCTTCGCGCAGCCACCGGTCGATCTGGTCGAAGCGGTCGAGTCCCCAGAACGGCTCGCCGTCGACGATGACGAACGGCGATCCGCAGACGCCCGCCTCGATCGCCTGCGCCACTTCGCGTTTCAGCGCCTCCTTGATCGCCGCGTCGTCGACGGCCGCTCGCATCGCCGAAGCGTCCGCGCCGGCCGCAGCCGCGACGCGCGCCGCCGCGTCGGGATCGGAGATGTCGATGTCGTCGGCGAAGTAGGCCCGGTACAGCGCGTGCACCACGCGCGCCGCGAGCGCCTCGTCGTGGGCGCGCAGCGCGAGCACCATCCGCGCGGCGGCTTGCGTCGGGATCGGAAAGCGCGTGGGGATCCTGAAGTCGCGCACGCCGTGGAACCGCGCGCTGCGCTGCATGTCGCGCTTCGAGTATTCGCCCTTCAGCGGCACCTCGGTCAGCGGTGCGGCGCCGGTCGCCTTGAACACGACGCCGAGCAGCATCGGATGCCATCGCACCGTGCGCCCGTGTCGCGCGGCGAGCGCCTCGATGCGCTCCGCCGCCAGGTAGCCGTACGGGGACGAGAAGTCGAAATAGAACTCGATCGGTGCGGCCATCATCCCTCCATCGCCGCCGGCCGTGCGATCGCCGGGCGGACGAGCAGCTTCGCCTCGCCGGTCACGTAGGCCACGCCCGCATCGTCGCACGCCTGTCCGTCCAGCGTCACGATGTCCCCGGCGAGCGAGTCCTTGCGCTTCACGTCGACGATCGTCCAGCGCAGGTCGAGCGACAGCCCGGCGAGCACGGCGCGAACGAAGCGGAAGCGGAACTCGAGGCCGAGCGGCTGGTGGCCGCGCGAGAAATGCGTGGCCGTCGCCGCCATCATCAGCGCCGTCGGGTGCGTCCCGCTCGCGATGATCGTGCCGTACGGTCCCGCCCGCGCGATCTGCGCGTCGTGGTGCAGCGGGTTGAAGTCGCCGACGCGCGTGGCGAACTCGCGGATCGACCCGACGTCGAACGTCACGCGCTGGCCGAACGTCTCGCCGACCGCCATGCGAACCGCCCCGGCCTCGGCGCCGCTCACAGCGCCCGTCCGATCACCATGCGCTGGATGTCGCTCGTACCCTCGTAGATCTGGCACACGCGCACGTCGCGCCAGATGCGCTCGACGGGAAAGTCGCTCACGTAGCCGTAGCCGCCGTGCACCTGGATCGCGTCCGAGCAGACGCGCTCCGCCATCTCCGAGGCGAAGAGCTTCGCCATCGAGGCTTCCTTGAGGCACGGCTCGCCGGCGTCGCGAAGCGTTGCCGCGTGCCAGACGAGCTGGCGGGCCGCCTCGAGCGACGTCGCCATGTCCGCGAGGCGGAACGCGACGGCCTGGTGCTCGATCAGCGGCTTGCCGAAGCTCGTGCGCTCGCGCGCATAGGCGAGCGCCGCCTCGTACGCGGCGCGCGCCATGCCGACCGCCTGCGCCGCGATGCCGATGCGCCCGGCTTCCAGGTTGGCGAGCGCGATGCGGTATCCCTCGCCTTCGCGCCCGAGCAGGTTCTCGCGCGGCACGCGACAGCCCTCGAACGTGATCTGCGCGGTGTCCGACGCACGCTGCCCGGTCTTGTCCTCGATGCGGGTGACGACGTAGCCGGGCGTCGACGTGTCGACGATGAACGCCGAGATGCCCCTCTTCGCCGCCACCTTGTCGGTGACGGCGAACACGATCGCGACGTCGGCATGGCGACCCGACGTGATGAACTGCTTGACGCCGTCGAGCACGTAGTGATCGCCGTCGCGCATCGCACGCGTCGCGATCGCGCTCGCGTCGGAGCCCGCCGCCGGTTCGGTCAGGCAGAAGCAGCCGAGCTTCGCGCCCGATGCGAGCGGCCCGAGGTAACGCGTCTTCTGTGCATCGCTGCCGAATGCGAGGATCGGGCCGCAGACGACGGAGTTCTGCACCGACACGATCGTCGACGTCGCACCGTCGCCGGCGGCGATTTCCTCCAGCGCCAGCGCGAGCGACAGGTAATCGGCGCCCGCGCCGCCCCATTCATCCGGGACCACCATGCCGAGGGCGCCAAGCTCCCCCAGCGCGGCGAGCTCCGCGCGCGGGAAGTGATGCTCGCGGTCCCAGCGCGCGGCATGCGGCGCGAGACGCTGCTGCGCGAAGTCGCGCAGCGTGTCGCGGACAAGCCGGTGCTCGTCGGACAGTCGCATGGCCGCTAGCGTCGATCGAGGAGCAACCGCGCCGCGAGGCCGGCGAAGACGACGGCGAGAACGCGCCGCGACCACTGCGACGCGCGCGGCCCGGCCGCGAACAGCGCACGCACGCCCGTCGCGGCGAGCACGCACACCGAGTCGCCGGCAGCGACGATGACGAGCTGGGTCACACCGAGCACGAGGCTCTGCGCGAGCACACCCCCGAGCGCGGGATCGACGAACTGCGGAAAGAGGGCGAGCTGGAACAGCGCGACCTTCGGGTTGAGGAGGCCGGTGGCGACGCCATCGCGCCACAGTCGCCAGTACGGAAGCGCCGAGCTCGCGCGGGCGGCCGGCTCGCCGCCGGAACGCCACGTCTGCCACGCGAGCCATGCAAGGTACAGCGCACCGGCGACGCGGACGACGTCGTAGGCCATCGGCACGGCGACGAGCAGCGCCGACAGGCCGAACGCGGCGGCGAGCACATGGCAGCCGAGCCCCGTCACCGTGCCTGCCAGCGAGACGAATCCCGCGGGCCGTCCCTGCACGAGCGTTCGCGACACGAGGTAGAGCATGCTCGGGCCGGGGGTCGCGGCCAGCGCGACGCAGGCGGCCACGAACAGGAGCCAGGTCGAGAGCGGCATCATGCCGGTCGTGCCGCGCGACTCGCGCGACGATTCGCGCGACGTCGCGCGCCGCCGCGGTGTATCGCCGGGCCGGGCAGCGGTCGACGCGGACGATCCGCCGAAGAAATGCGACAGGCCACCAGGCGCCCGGTCAGACGAGCTCGATCGCCATCGCCGTGGCCTCGCCACCGCCGATGCACAGCGCGGCGACGCCGCGCCGCTTGCCGAGCTTTCGCAAGGCGCCGATCAGCGTGACGACGATGCGCGCGCCCGACGCGCCGATCGGATGACCGAGCGCGCAGGCGCCCCCATGGACGTTCACCTTGTCGTGCGGGAGATCGTGCTCGCGCATCGCCGCCATCGCGACCACCGCGAACGCCTCGTTGATCTCGTACAGGTCGACGTCGCGCGACGCCCATCCGACCTTGCGCTGCACCTTGTCGATGGCCGCCACCGGCGCCGTGGTGAACAGCGCCGGCTCGTGCGCGTGCGTCGCGTGCGCGAGCACGACGGCGAGCGGACGCAGGCCGCGCGCCTCCGCCGTGGACCGCCGCATCATCACCAGCGCGGCGGCTCCGTCGGAGATCGAGCTCGAGTTCGCCGCGGTGACCGTGCCGTCCTTGCGAAACGCCGGCTTCAGTTGCGCGACCTTGTCGGGGACGGCCTTCGCCGGCTGCTCGTCCCGCTCGACGATGCGATCACCCGTCTTCGCCTGCACGGTCACCGGCGCGATCTCCCAGGCGAACGAGCCGTCGTTGTTCGCATCGAGCGCGCGCTTCAGCGACGTCAGCGCGAACGCATCCTGCGCTTCGCGCGTGAAGCGGAAGCTCGTCGCGCACTCCTCCGCGAACGTGCCCATCAGGCGTCCCTTGTCGTACGCGTCCTCGAGGCCGTCGAGGAACATGTGGTCCTGCGCGACCTGGTGGCCCATGCGATAGCCGCCGCGCGCGCGCGGCAGCAGATACGGCGCGTTGGTCATCGACTCCATGCCGCCGGCCACCATGACGTCGTTGGTCCCGGCCGCGAGCAGGTCGTGCGCGAGCATCGCCGCCTTCATCGCCGAGCCGCACATCTTGTTGACCGTCGTGCAGCCGGTCGCCAGCGGGAGCCCCGCCTTGATCGACGCCTGCCGCGCGGGCGCCTGCCCCTGCCCGGCCGACAGGACGTTGCCCATGATCACTTCGTCGACGTCCGCGGGACGGAGATGCGCGCGCTCGACCGCGGCCCGGATGGCGACGGCGCCGAGCTCGCTCGCCGTGAGCGACGCGAAGTCACCCTGGAAGCCGCCCATCGGCGTTCGTGCGGCGGAAACGATGACGATCGGATCGTTGAGCATCGGGGACTCCCGGGAAACGAAGGCCGAATGCGCGGCCGGGACGAATCGGATTATCGAGCCAATCGCATCGGGCGCCGCGCCATCGGCGTCGATCGCGTCAGCTCAACGCCTCACCTGGTCTCGTTGAAGAGCTCGCGTCCGATGAGCATGCGGCGGATCTCCGAGGTGCCCGCGCCGATCTCGTAGAGCTTGGCGTCGCGCCAGATGCGCCCGGTCGGATAGTCGTTGATGTAGCCGTTGCCGCCGAGCGCCTGGATC
>Ga0307408_100002236_pt1 | contig 13806 bp, 9 predicted proteins | sample 322Cmetagenome_FD_202116 | JGI IMG/M metagenome (GOLD analysis project Ga0307408, IMG submission 202116) | Maize rhizosphere microbial communities from greenhouse at UC Davis, California, United States - 322HYB-C-3 | ecosystem: Host-associated > Plants > Roots > Rhizosphere > Soil | place: USA...
ATCATGGCTTCGAACAATCCAGGCGACAAACGCGGCAACCGGCCGGACTGTCCGGCCGGCAGCAAGCAAAGTGCACGTGGCTTTGCCTCCATGGACCCACAACGCCAGAGGGAGATTGCTTCCGAAGGCGGCCGCGCAGCCCACCAGAAGGGCACGGCACACGAATTCACTTCCGAGGAAGCACGCCGCGCAGGCAGCATGAGCCACAAGAACGATGGCAACCGCCAGAGCGGTTCGCGTGGCAACGCCAGCCGTACCGAGCAGCAACCCAGCCAGGGCCAGCAAGAAGTCGGCAAGGACTACCAGCAGGACTACCAGGGCAACAAGCAGGGTGGCGACAAGTACTAAGTTTCATTGGAGTAAGGAGGCCAGCATGGGACGGCCTGACAAACCCAGCAAGGACACGGAGAACCAGCAAAACTTTGTGCTGGTCGATACAGAGCATCCGGAAATAGCCAACGCCGACGTTCCGGAAGGGCAGATCCGCCGCGCCGACCGACCTTTGCCGGGCAACCGGCAAAGCGCCACGGAGAGCGGTTCGCGGCAGGGCGGCAGTGGACTGGGCACCGAAGGCGGTGCGCCAGGGCCGGATGCAAGTTCCGGCGTTTGAATAAAAAAGGCGGGCTGCCAGCCCGCCTTTCTTTTTGCACCTGATTCCTTAGAACATGAAATTGGCGGTCAGCTGCGCGTAGCGCGGTGCGCCCAGGGTAGCGCGTGCGCCGCTGTTGTTCAGCGTGTTGACGTAGAACTTGTCGAACAGGTTGTACAGGTTCAGTTGTAGTGCAACGTTCTTGTTCAGCCGGTACGAAGCCATGGCATCGACCACCGTGTAGTGCGGAATCGACGGCATATTGGTTTCAGCCGCCGACTTAGTCGGGTCGACCAGGCGCTCTTGCTTGCCCATGTAGCGGGCGCCGCCGCCAATCGTCAGCTTGTCGTCGAACTTGTAGGTGGTCCACATCGTGGCCGAAACTTTCGGCGACCAGCGGCTGGCTGCACCGGGTGCGGAGGTAGAATTGCCGGTCAGGCCTTCCTTGATCTCGGTGTCCATGGTGGCCAGGCCGGCGGTCACGCTCCAGTTCTTCGTGATCTGGCCGACGGCGCCCAGTTCGATACCTTGCACCTGGCGCTTGCCCAATTGCGAGTAAGTATTGGTCGCCGCGTCCACCAGTTGCGGGAACTCGTTCTTGTTGACGGTGCGGTACAGTGCCGCGGTCAGGGCCAGCTGTTTCTGGATTACGTCCCATTTGGTGCCAAGTTCTACATTGGTGGTCTTTTGCGGGTCCAGCGCCGAGTTGTTGATGTTGTTCGCGGTTTGCGCCGACAGCGAGAAGTTGGCGCTGCCCGGAGGGGTCTTCGAGTTGGCAAAGGCCAGGTAGATGCTGCCGTCCGCGGTCGGCTTGTACAGCAGCCCGGCCTTGAAGCTGGCCAGCGTGTCGGATTTCTCGACGTGCGCCGGGGTGAGCACGTTGTTGACCAGCGCGGCGCTGTTGGTGCTGGTGTTGTAGTGCTCAAAGCGTGCGCCGGCATTGACCTGCCATTGCTCGTTCAGCTTGATGGTGTCGAACAGGTAGGCTGCCACGGTGTCGGTCTTGCCATCGCTGTACACGCCGTTCAGCGCCGGCTGGAAGGCCACCAGCTGGTCGTTCGGGTTCGGATTGTACAGGTTGGCCAATGGGCCGGCAGTGGAGCCGACGGCTGAGCCCGGTGCGCGGCCCAGGCCTGCGCGCGTTGGCGAAAACTGTTCTTCGTGCAGCAGTTCAAAGCCGGTCGACAGAGTGTGCTGCAGGCCACCCAGCGTGAATTCGCTGACGACATTGGTGGTGTTGGCCAGGATCTTGTTGTCCTGCAGGACGCTCTGGCGCGTGCGTGCGATGGTCCAGTCGGCATAGTTGCTGCCTTTGGCCGTGATCGCGTTGATGCCGCTCAGGATGCGGTCGATCTTGGATTTACCGTAGCGGGTGGTATTGGTCAGGGTGGTCTTCGGCGCCAGTTCGTGTTCGATCTTTGCCGTCACCATGTCGGCATCGACTTTTTCATAATCGCCATTCAGGCCGTACCAGTTGTTGCGGTCCACGCGCGGCGCGTTCAGCAGTGTGGCATCGTTGCCGGTGACCTTGAGATCGTTCCAGAAGCCTTCCACGCCCACGCTTGGGATGCCGCCGTCCGGCACGTTGTCCTGGCGGATGTGCTGCGAGAACAGGTAGAGCCGGGTGGGCGTGCCCAGGCCCCAGGCGACGGCTGGGGCAATGGCTTTGCTTTCGCGGTCCAGGGCGCGACTGCCTTTCAAGCTGCCGTCCGAGGCCAGGGCATTGACGCGGAAGGCGCCGCTGCTGCCGAAGGCGCGCGACACGTCGGCGGTCAGGCGCTTGACGCCGCCCTGGGTAAAGCTGAGGGAAGCATCGGTGAATTCTTCGCGCGTCGGCAGCTTGGAAACGAGGTTGATGTAACCGCCTGCACCACCGCGGCCAATGTCGGCGCCGGCCGGGCCTTTGGCCACTTCGACCTGTTCGACATTGAAGGCTTCGCGGGTCACTGCGCCCAGGTCGCGGATGCCGTCCACGAAGACATTGCTTTGGGCGGCGAAGCCGCGCATCTGGAAGGTGTCGCCAGCGCTGGTGTTGCCGTTTTCGCCCAGCTGGAGAGTAATGCCCGGGGTGTTGCGCAGCGCCTCGACGATGGAAGAAGCGCCTTGTTCCTTGATCAACTCTTTCCTGATCACGGAAATGGTCTGCGGGGTATCCACCAGCGGTGAAGTCAGCTTCGGCGAAGACGCGCGGTCAGCCTTGTAGGCGACGTCGGCGGCGGCTTCGACCTTGACTTCGGCCATGGTTTTTTCTTGCCCCTGGGCCTGGACGGACAGAGGCAGGCCGATGGCGGCCATGGCGAGCAGGGATTGGTTCAGCAGTGGCTGGGCGGCCAGCGTGTGCTTGCGGCTACGGATGGTCAAAATTCTCTCCAGATTTGATGCAGTTGATGTTTTGAGGCTGGCTGTATCCGTCAAACTGGACGTGGCTGGCTGTTGCGGGTATGTAAAGCAATGTAAATGATAACGATTCTCAATTGCATTGGCAAGCCTGGTGCATTATCATCTGGTATTCACTTATGGAAAGTAACCACTTGAGCAGTCCAGAAAACGAGGCAATGCGCCAGGCCAAACGCGCCGTATGGCTCAAGCTCCTGCACGAATGGCATTGGGTCAGTTCGGCCATGTGCCTGCTCGGCATGTTCCTGTTCGCGATTACCGGCATCACCCTGAATCACGCCAGCCAGATCGAGGCCAAGCCGTCGGTCGTGCGCAAGCAGGCCACGGCACCGCAAGCGCTGGTGGACGAGCTGCACGCTTTCGCCGAAAAGCACGATGGCGAAAAGGCGCCGCTGCCGGCAGCGGGCGAGCGCTGGCTACGCGACACCTGGTCGATCAAGGCCGGCGGGCGCGAGGCCGAATGGTCGGCCGACGAGATGTACCTGCCGCTGCCCAAAGCGGGCGGCGATGCCTGGGTGCGCATCGGCCTGGAGGACGGCGCGGCGGAATTCGAGAATACGGACCGCGGCTGGATCTCCTGGCTCAACGACGTGCACAAGGGCCGCAACACGGGCGCGGCCTGGAACTGGTTCATCGATATTTTTGCCGCCGCCTGCCTGGTGTTCTGCATTACCGGTTTGCTGATCCTGAAATTCCATGCGGCCAAGCGGCCGTTCACCTGGCCGATGGTGGGCCTGGGTGTCGTTATTCCCTGTGTTATCGCTTTGCTCTACATTCATTAAGGACTCCTGTATGAAACTTCGTTATTCCATCGCCGTCGGCTTGCCGCTGGTGAGCGCGTCCGCGATGGCGGCCGACCTGACGCTGAAATTCGAACTGCCGCAACTGAACGTCGCTGAATACCACCGCCCGTACGTCGCGGCCTGGCTGGAGAATGCGGACCAGAAGGTCGTGACCAACCTGGCCGTGCTGTACGACGTGAAGAAGAAGGACAATGCCGGCACCAAGTGGCTGAAGGATATGCGCCAGTGGTGGCGCAAGGCCGGCCGCGACGTGGCCATGCCGATGGACGGCGTGAGCGGCGCCACGCGCGCACCGGGCGAAGTTTCCCTGAGCTTCCCGGTGGCGAAAGAGGCGCTGAACAAGCTCCCGGCCGGCAATTACCAGCTGGTGGTGGAAGCGGCGCGCGAAGCGGGCGGCCGCGAGCTGGTGAAAGTGCCGCTGGCCTGGCCACCGAAATCGGCGCAGTCCTTCTCCGCCAAGGGCAAGGAAGAACTGGGCGATGTGACCGTGCAAGTCAAACCATAAGGATCCGCCATGAAGCTGAGCAAAACCCTGATCGCGCTGGCATTGGCCGGCGCCGCCTTCAGCGCCCAGGCGCACAAGCCGTGGCTGCTGCCTTCGTCTTCGCTGGTTGACTCCAAGGAGCCCTGGGTGACCGTGGATGCCGCGATTTCCGAAGGCCTGTTCGACATCGACCACCAGCCGCTGAAGCTGGACGCCATTTCGATTACCGGCCCGGATGGCGCCAAGGTCGACATGCAGAACGCGCTGACCGGCCGCCTGCGTTCCACCTTCGACGTGAAGATGGCCAAGCCGGGCACCTACAAGATCGCGCTGGTGAGCCAGTCGGTCATGGCAAGCTGGAAGGTCAACGGCGAGATGAAGCGCTGGCGCGGTTCCGAAGCGGAGATGGCGGCCAATGTGCCGGCCAATGCCGAAGAGCTGAACGTGTCGCGTACCGCAAGCCGACTGGAGACCTTCGTCAGCGCCAACAAGACGGATGAAGCGGTGTTCAAGCCGACCGGCGTCGGCCTGGAACTGGTGCCGGTGACGCACCCGAACGACATGCGCGCGGGCGAGGAGGCGAAGTGGAAGTTCCTGCTGGACGGCAAACCGGCCGCCAACCAGGCCTTCAGCCTGATTCCGGGCGGGGTGCGCTATCGCGGCACGCTGGGCGAGATCCGCATGTCGACCGATGCCAAGGGCGAGATCAGCTTCAAGATTCCTGAAGCAGGCATGTACCTGGTCTCCAGCAGCTGGCCTGCAGCCGCCGCGCCGCAAGCCGGCCAGCAGCCAGGCCCGCGCCAGATGCCGCCGCGCCGCGTGACTTACGCAGCGACGGTGGAAGTGCTGCCCCAGTAAGCAGGTGCGCCGGGTACTGCTGCCGCCCACCATCTCCGCCGAGCCAGCGCCGGCGGGGGCGGGCATCGTCGATTTCGGCGGTGCCAGCATGGGCACCACCTGGTCGGCGCGCGTAGCGCTGGCGCCTGGCGCGATGGCTGCCGGCGCGCCGCTGAGGGCCGCCAGCCTGCAGGCGGGCTTGCAGGAGCAGCTGGACCAGGTGGTGGCGCAAATGAGCCACTGGGAGCCAGCCTCGGAGCTGGGGCGCTTCAACCGTGCCGGCGCCGGCACCTGGCACACGCTGCCAGCCGACTTTTTTGAAGTCCTGCACTACGCGCTCGAGGTGGCGCGCGAGACCGGCGGCGCTTGCGACCCCTGCGCCGGCGTGCTGGTCAACCTGTGGGGCTTCGGCCCGACCGGCCGGCACGACGAAGCCGGCTTCGTGCCGCCCAGTGCACGCGACGTGGCCACCGTGCGCGCCGCCATGGACGGCCGCGTGGTGGCGCTGGATATTCCGCGCCGGCGCGCCTTCCAGCCCGGCGGCGTGCAGCTCGACCTGTCTGCTGTGGCCAAGGGCTTCAGCGTCGACAAGCTGGCGCAGTACCTGGAAGGGCAGGGCTGCCGGCACTATCTGGTCGAAGTCGGCGGCGAATTGCGCGGCGCCGGCTTCAAGCCCGACGGCCAGCCCTGGTGGGTGGCGCTGGAAGAACCGCTGGCGCCAGGCACGGTCGCGGCAGGCGAGGTCGCGGTTGCGCTGCACGGCCTGGCGGTCGCCACCTCGGGCGACTACCGCAAATATTTCATGCAGGACGCCACGCGGCGCCCGCACACGATCGATCCCCGCAGCGGCATGCCGATCGCCAATGCGCTGGCGTCGGTCACGGTGGTGCACGAACGTGCCATGGCGGCCGACGCCTGGTCAACCGCGCTGACGGTGCTGGGCACGGAACATGGCCTGGCGCTGGCTGAACGCAAGCGCCTGGCCGTGCGCTTCCTGCTGCGCGAAGGGAATGGGCTGCGCGAAATCCTCAGCAGCCGATTCCAGAAAATGCTTGAAGAAGAATGATCCTGACGAACGACCCGACCCGCCTCGCCCTGACTGCCGCCATGATTGCCGGCTATGGCATGGTATGCCTGCTGCCGTGGCTGCGCGCGCGCCGCGCACGGGCCGCCGCGCAGGCCGCGCGCGCGGCGGCGGGAGACTCGCCCTGGCTGGTGGCCTACGCCAGCCAGACCGGCAATGCCGAACTGCTGGCGCGCCAGACCAGCGAAACCCTGCGCGTGGCAGGCATTGCGAACCACCTGTGCGACTTTGACGAACTCGATGCGGCCATGCTGCAGTCGGCGGAGCGCATCCTGTTCCTGACGTCGACTTACGGGGAAGGAGATCCGCCGGATGCGGCAGCGCGCTTTGCGCAGCGCGTGATGGCGCGCAGCGACCTGGCGCTGGGCCGGCTGCATTACGCCGTGCTGGCGCTGGGCAACAGCGCCTATGGCAGTTTTTGCGGCTTCGGCCGCGCGCTCGATGCGTGGCTGGCGGCGCGCGGCGCACAGGCGCTCTTTCCGCGCGTTGAAGTCGACCGCAGCGCAGGTCCAGCCATCGCCGCCTGGCGCCGGCAATTGAGCCACCTGGCAGGCACCAGCGATGCGCCGGACTGGGACGCGCCCGACTTCGCGGAATGGCGCCTGGCCGCGCGGCGCCAGCTCAATCCCGGCAGCGCCGGCGCGCCCATCTACCATCTTGAGCTGGAGCCGATGCAGGGCAATGCCCTGCCAGCCTGGCAATCGGGCGACCTGGTGCAGGTGGCGGCGCCGGCCGATCCCGATCGCCCGCGCGAATATTCGATCGCTTCGATCCCCGCCGACGGCCGCGTGCATTTGCTGGTGCGTTTGCACCGCCATGGCGACGGCAGCCACGGCCTGGCGTCTGGCTGGCTCACGCAGCAGGCTGCGGAGGGCGCCATGGTGCGCCTGCGCCTGCGCGAGCACCGCCGCTTCCGGCTGGAAGCCAATGCCGGGCGCCCGCTGGTCCTGATCGGCAACGGCAGCGGCATCGCCGGCCTGCGCGGCCACCTGAAAGCGCGTGCCGCGGCCGGCCAGTCGCGCAACTGGCTGCTGTTTGGCGAACGCGATCCGGCGCATGACGCCTTCTACCACGATGAACTGGAAGCCTGGCAGCGCGCCGGCATGCTGCCGCGCCTGGACCTGGCCTGGTCGCGCGGCCCGGACGGCAAGGAATACGTGCAGGACCTGCTGCAGCGCCATGCCGGCACGCTGCGCGCCTGGGTCGGCGAGGGCGCTGCCATCTATGTTTGCGGCAGCCTGGAAGGCATGGCTGCCGGGGTCGACAGTGTGTTGCGAGCAATCTTTACCGATGAAGAATTGGCCGGAATCGCGGCCGCAGGACGCTACCGGCGCGACGTCTACTGATTGGCAGCCGGCGTACTGTCGCGTTAAGACAACGAGGGGGCTGCGAAAACGTCAAACTAAATTCTGATTTAGTCGTACTGTTTCGAATAATCTCCGAATATTTCGGATTTGTAACAAGTCTGACATCAAATAACCAGATTCTCTCATCACTGAAAATTACGGACCTTGCATAATCCCCAACTGACTTTCAACAATGAAGTTAGTGTGTCCATAAACAGAAAAGGGGAGTAGGGAATGTTTTTCCAGGAAAAGATTGGCGTGCGCTCTGTGCGCCTGGCCTTGTCGGCGTTGACCGTGTTTGCTGCCGGCGCAGCCATTGCGCAGGAAGCACCAATCCAGCGCGTCGAGATCACCGGTTCCGCCATCAAGCGTATCAATGCTGAAGGCTCGCTGCCAGTACAGCGCCTGAGCGCCGAGCAGATCGCCAAGTCCGGCGCGACCAACGTCGCCGACCTGATCCAGGCACTGCCGGCCATGCAGGGCTTCCAGATTGCTGCGGTCGCAGCCGGTACCAACTCGGGCGGCAATGTGACCGCATCGATTCACGACATTGGCGCCAGCTATACGCTGGTGCTGTTGAACGGTCGCCGCATCGCCCCACAAGGTTCCGGTTCCTCGATCAACCTGAACGCCATTCCGATGGGCGCGGTTGAGCGTGTCGAGATCCTGACCGACGGCGCTTCCGCACTGTACGGCTCCGACGCGATTGCCGGCGTGATCAACTTCATCCTGAAGAAGAACTACCAAGGCTTCAATATTGAGGCTACCCACAACCAGCCAACCCAGTCCAGCGCAGGCCGCAACACAAGCTTTAGCCTGACCTATGGCGTCGGCGAACTGGAGTCTGACCGCTACAACGTGCTGCTCTCCTACCGTAAGGATGAGCAGACGCAAGTACGTGCCATGGACCGCGAATTCGCGGATTCTTCTTATCTGCCGTTCAGCTGGAAGGGCAATAATTACATTTATGACCGCACCAGCTCGTCGACCGTCCCGGCCAACGTTGCCGTCGACTTCAAGACGACAACCGTCAACAAGGGCATCGGCTTCAATCCTTACGAGAAGATCAATGGTAAGTGCGCTCCGATGAACGAGCGCATGGTCACCAACACCTCGCTGGTTCAGAACTGCGGCTTTGACTTTGTGCAGACCGTCGAGATCGTGCCGGAAAACTCCCGCGACAGTTTCTTTGGCAAAGCCACTGTGAAGGCCACCGACAGCATCAACCTGTTCGTTGAAGCGGCACTCTCGCGCCTCGACCTGACCGCCCGCATCGCACCGAACCCGGTATCCATTTCGATCGCGAAGGGCTCGCCGCTGTACAACACCTACGTTCGCCCTTACCTGACCACCGCGCAAGATGCCGACGTCGACAAGGTTTCTGCCACTTATCGTACTTCGGACTGGGGCACCCGTGACAGCCAGACGATCACCAACTCCAAGAACCTGGTGCTGGGTGCCGAGGGCGAACTCGGTGCGTGGGCATTCGGTACCGGCCTGACCTGGTCCGAAAACTCCATCAACGAGCGCTATGTTGGCGGTTATGTCAAGAACACGGAGTTCCGTAGCATGCTGTCCAAGAACGAGTTCGACCCGTTCCTTGGCATTGGTGCACAGACCGACGCCACCAAGGCAAAGATCGCCAGCACCGTTTTCAACGGCTCGATCCGCGAAGCTTCGACGACCCTGAAGGGCATCGATGCACGCGCTTCGCGTGAAGTGTTCCAGCTGCCAGCAGGCGCGGCCAGCATCGCGCTGGGCGGCGACTACCGCAATTACCACTACCAGCAGACCCCGCTTGCGGCCAGCTCCGCCATTTACGCCTTCACGGCGTCGCCGGCGTACGATATGGAGCGCAACAACTACGGCGCATTCGCCGAAATGGTGGTGCCAGTAGTCAAAGGCCTGGAAGTGAGCGGTGCTGCACGCTACGATACCTTCGAGGCGGTCAAGAACAATCTGGTCAACCGTGAAATGGGCAAGAAGGAATCGTCCGCCACCTACAAGCTGTCGGCACGTTGGCAGCCGACGCCATCGTTCCTGATGCGCGGATCTTACGGCACCGGCTTCAAAGCCCCGTCCATGCTGGACATCGGCCAGCCATTGGTGGCTGCCGGCGTCACTTCGCGTTCGTGGGCATGCCCGGCCACCCTGCGCGCAGAGAATGAAAAGTACTGCTACAACACGACTCGCCAGTACTTTGTCGTGTCCGGTGGCAACGAAGAGCTGAGGCCTGAGAAGTCCAAGCAATTCGCCGTCGGTTTCCGCTATGAGCCGACCGCCGCCTTCTCGGTGCAGGCAGACCTGTGGGATGTGAAGATCCGTGATGCCGTTTCGAGCGTGTCGGAAAACCTGATCTTCAATGATGCGGTCAAGTACCGCGAACTGTTCACCACCTACGTGGATCCGGGTGATGGCAGCACCCGTTGGGCGAAGAAAACCCTGTCGATCAACATCGGCAAGACCCACAACCAGGGTATCGACTGGGAGACCACCTACCGTCACAACTTCTCGTTCGGCAAGCTGACCACCACCCTGAACGGCACCTACCTGATCAAGTCCGACTACACCAAGCCGGGCACGGACAACGACTGGGTGAACAGCATGAACTACTTCGGCGTCAACGATGCAGTATCGTTCCGCCATATTGTTCGCCTGTCGACCACCCTCGACAGCGGCGCCTTCTCCAACACGCTGGTGGCCAACTACCGCAACGGTTACACCGACGCGGAAGCCAGCAGCCTCAACGTGGCGACCGGCAAGCTGGAATCCTTCCGCATCGAAGTGCCCTCGCACCTGACCTTCGACTGGCAGGGCAAGTGGCAGGCAAGCAAGAATGTGCTGCTGCGCGCCGGCGTGAAGAACATCGCCGACCGCAAGCCGCCTTTCTCGCTGCGCGCTTCGTCCGGCCACCAGGTCGGCTTTGACCCGCGCTATGCTGATCCGCTGGGCCGCACCTTCTACCTGACCGGCGGCTACACCTTCTAAGCTAACCGTCAGTCGCCAACCGACACCCCGGGTGCCCGCGCACCCGGGGTGTTTTTTCTTCCAGTCAAGTATCGATACAATTCAATCAAGTCTAAATACATTTCATTACAAGCACATCTTCTGCTAGGACGGCAAGTTCTGGCTGCAATTAATCGATATATTTTGAATAAGTTTACCGTGATGTTGCGTGAAAACTACAAATGCACAGTTTTTTGGCAAATTTAATTCCGATTCTTTCACTATCTTGCGAATTTTCCCTGTAACTTTCAGAAATGTAATAGCAGGGCATGATATTGCCGGTTTGCTCCCCCCATAATCCGCGGTCGGTGAGCAAAATGCAAAAAAGAAACTTTGCTCATTCGAACGTTTTTAGAAACCCGAAGGAGTAAAGAAATGGCATTCCAAGAAAAGATCGGTGCGCGTTCCGTGCGCCTGGCGATGTCCGCCCTGGCCCTGATCGCAACCGGCCACGCTGCAGCGCAAGAAGCGCCGATGCAGCGCGTCGAGATCACCGGTTCCGCGATCAAGCGTATCGCCGTCGAAGGCGCACTGCCAGTGCAGCGCCTGTCCGCCGAAACCATCGCCAAGACCGGCGCCGGCACCGTGGCCGACCTGATCCAGGCCCTGCCAGCAATGCAAGGCTTCACCGTTGACGCAGTCGCTGCCGGTTCCAACTCGGGCGGCAACGTATCCGCCTCCATTCACAACATCGGCGAAGAGTACACCCTGGTGCTGTTGAACGGCCGCCGCGTGGCCCCGCAAGGCTCCGGTTCCGCCGTCAATCTGAATGCCATTCCGATGAGCGCAGTCGAGCGCGTCGAAATCCTGACCGACGGCGCGTCCGCCCTGTACGGTTCGGACGCGATCGCCGGCGTGATCAACTTCATCCTGAAAGACAACGTCAAGGCCACTTCCGTTGAAGCGTCGATGAGCCAGCCGTTCGACAGCAGCTCCGGCCGCCAGAGCTACTTCAACCTGACCTCGGGCTGGACCGACGAAGAAGGTCGCATCAAATTGGTTGGCTCCTACCGCCACGACGAACGCAAGGCTGTCAAGGCCACCGAGCGCGATTTCGCCAAGACCTCCTACGTGCCGTTCACCCACAATGGCCACAATTACGTGATGGACCGTACCAGCTCGTCGGCAATCCCTGCCAACGTGCAGGTGAAGATGAACAAGGCCAGCGGCACCGGCACCGAATCGATCGGTTTCAACCCGTACTACAAGGCTAACGGCAAGTGCGCACCAGTGAACTTCTACCAGGCCGCTAACGACGCCACCACCCAGAACTGCGGCTTCGACTCCGGCACGATGGTCGAAATCGTCCCGGAAAACAAGCGTGACAGCTTCTTCGGCAAGGCAACCTTCAAGCTGAACGACAACATCAACCTGTTCGCTGAAACCGCGCTGTCGCGCCTGGACCTGACCGCCCGTATCGCCGCCAACACTGCGCCGATCAGCATTGCCAAGGGTTCGGCTTACTACAATGACTACGTCAAGCCATACCTGACCGCCGACCAGGATTCGCGCGTGACTTCGGTCAACGCCCTGTACCGCACCTTCGACTTCGGCAGCCGCGCCAGCAACACCATCACCGACTCGACCCACTTCGTCACCGGTGCAGAAGGCGACATCGGCGGATGGTCGTTCAACACCGGCCTGACCTGGTCCCGCAACAAGATCGACGAGCGTTATGTTGGCGGCTACGCGCTGAACCAGCCGTTCCGCGACATGATCGCCAACCGCACCATCAACCCGTTCGAGCCAATCGGCAGCACCAAGGCGACCGCGCAGCAGCTGTCCGACGCGACCTTTACCGGCTCGATCCGCGAAGCGTCGACCACCCTGAAGGGCATCGACGCACGTGGCTCGCGTGAACTGTTCAACCTGCCAGGCGGCGCCGTGCAGATCGCAGTGGGCGGCGACTTCCGCAACTACCACTACGAGCAGACTCCATCCGAAGCAGCAAGCAACGGCTCGATCTACAACTTCAGCACTCCTGCACGTTACGACATGGAGCGCGACACCTACGGCGTGTTCACCGAACTGGCAGCACCAGTGTCGAAGTCCATCGAAGTGACCGGCGCGGTGCGTTACGACGGCTACTCGGCCATCGACAACGGCCTGACCAACACCAAGATGGGCAAGCGTGAACACGCGACCACCTACAAGGTATCGGCACGCTGGCAGCCGACCCAGGGCTTCCTGGTGCGCGGTTCCTACGGCACCGGTTTCAAGGCGCCTTCCATGCTGAACATCGGCCAACCGCTGGTTACCGCCGGTTTCACCGCCAGCTCCTATGCCTGCCCAACCGTACTGGGTAACGACTCGCTGTGCCAACCGGGCAAATCGCAATACAACGTGTACTCCGGTGGCAATCCGGACCTGAAGCCTGAGAAGTCCAAGCAATTCACCATCGGCTTCCGTGCTGAACCGACCAGTGCTTTCTCCATCGGTGCCGATCTGTGGGATGTGAAGATGACCGACGCGGTTTCGGAGGTGTCGGAGCAACTGGCGTTCTCCGATCCGGTCAAGTTCCGCGACCTGTTCACCACCTTCACCCAGCCTGCGACCGGCGCTACTTACTGGGCCCTGAAGTCGCTGGCGATCAACATCGGCAAGACTCACAACCAAGGCCTGGACTGGGACTTTACCGCTCGCCAGAAGTTCGCCTTCGGTAACCTGACCTCGACCTTGGCAGGTACCTACCTGATCAAGTCCGACTACACTGAGCCAGGCACTTCCGACAAGTGGACCAACGACATGAACTTCTTCGGCACCGACAACAAAGTCGCGTTCCGTCACGTCGTGCGCTGGACCACCACGCTGGAAACCGGCGCGTTCAGCAATACCCTGATCGCCAACTACCGCAACGGCTACACCGATGCGTCGGCGACCGTGCTGAACCTGGACACCAACGTGTCCGAGAAGATCCGCCTGCACGTGCCTTCGCACCTGACTTGGGACTGGCAGGGCAAATGGACTGTCAACAAACAGTTGGCACTGCGCGCTGGTATCAAGAACCTGCTGGACCGCGATCCACCGCTGTCGCTGCGTAACTCCTCGGGCCACCAGGTTGGCTTCGACCCACGCTACGCCGACCCAATGGGCCGCACCTTCTACCTGACCGGCAACTACAGCTTCTAATCGCCGCCCTCAGTAGCGAAACGCCCCGAGCGCGCAAGCGCCGGGGCGTTTCTTTTTGAAAGTCGGGGTCAGGTCTGGCAATCCGCCACAAATTTCGCAAAGCGAAATTTGTGGCGGATTGCCAGACCTGA
>Ga0307408_100002237_pt1 | contig 13804 bp, 29 predicted proteins | sample 322Cmetagenome_FD_202116 | JGI IMG/M metagenome (GOLD analysis project Ga0307408, IMG submission 202116) | Maize rhizosphere microbial communities from greenhouse at UC Davis, California, United States - 322HYB-C-3 | ecosystem: Host-associated > Plants > Roots > Rhizosphere > Soil | place...
TGAGCGGACGGTGGTCTGCGGCCAGTTCGCGCTCCGCTACGGCCTTAGCGTGCTTTTCGCAGGTCCCAGCCACGCCGAGCCGCTTATCACCTTCCCAGGTCTCAACCGCAGCATCGGCGAGACGGCGACAGCAAAACTCGCCGTTCTCGGTATAGGAGCAACTGAAGCGACGGCCATCACGATAGGGGTCGGCGAGGCGGATGGTGGTCATCGCAGCTCCATGAGGTGGGGGCGTTTGAGGTAGAAGACGATTCCGGGATGCGAGGCGCCGTGGGCGTCCATCTTGCCGCCCTCGTGCACGCCGGCCACCTCCCAACCCTCGGCGCCATAGGTGTCGAGCGCTTGACGGATGGCGTCCCATTTTTCGTCTTCGCTCGGATACGGGCGAAAGAACTTCTCGATGCGGTAGGCCCAGCGGGTCAAGCCTGGCCCTCCGCAAGCGTGTCCTGGATGAACCTGAGCAACTGCGCCGCGCGCCCCATGGCAATCATCTGGTTGGGCGAGATGTTCCCAAGCCACGGACTGGGCGCGCCAAACCACATCGTGGTCTTGGCCTCGTCGCCCTTGAAGAAGCCGAGCACGAGGGCGCGGGCGGTTTCGGGGGCGGTCATGCGGCCACGCTGAATCGCTCGTTTTCAAGGGCCCACGCGCGGAACTCGCGCGCGTACACGATGCCGATGTTGGCGAGCCGGTTCTTGAGTCCGGATGACGCAGAGCGGTCCATCCCCTCGTCGATCATGGCCTGCAGCGATGGCCGATTGGGAATCGATGGATCGTCGCCAACGCCGTGGGCGCGAAACCAGGCAGTGAGGGATTCCTCGGGCAGCCATAGCACGTCTAGGACGCGGTCGATGCCCTCGTGCAACACGGCGTACTCGCGACGCTCCCAGGCTATGTATGGCTCCCTGGTAGCAAGCCATAGCAGTTGCTCCTCGCGGTCTGCGCCGTCTGGCTGCTCGCCATGGCATCGCCCGCAGAGCAGGATGAAGTTAGCGGGCTCCCATGAGCCGCCCTTGGCGTACCCCTTGATGTGCGCGCGTTGGATGGCAAGGCACTTATCTTTTGGGCAGCCGCATGCCCAGCAATGCTCGGCGGGATCGCCGGGCAGTAGCAGGCGGGACAGCAGGTCGGACTGCGCCTCCACGATGGCCTTCACCGAAGGCGTCTTGTCCTTACGTTTCCGTGTCTTCATAGCCTCTCTTGGCGCACATTGTGGCGAACATTCAGAAATGGCCCCGTCGAGCCATGCTTGTTACAGCGAGGACAAGTCCCGTCGGTGCCGTTTATGGCAGCGCATTCGTAAACCGTAGGTCCCGGGTTCAAGTCCCGGCATCGGCTCAGCTTTTTCAGATTGGCGCACAAACTTGGCGCACAAACTAGAACGGCAGGCTCGACGACTTGGGCATATCGATCTCGACAACGCGCAGGTACCGCATCGTCGTGATGATGTCGCGGTGGCCAAGCCACCGGCTGATGTGCTCGAGCTTGTGGCCAGCCGCGAGCATGTGAGACGCCCACGCGCGGCGGAAGTCGTGCATGGAGCACTTTGGAATGTTCGCCAGTTTGCATGCGGCCTGAATGCGCTTCCAGACCCCTTTGGGATCGAGGCTCATTTTCGGCCGCGCCGCTATGTATCGCTTGGCTGCCTCGATGCTCTGCTTCGTTGCCGGGATATCCCGATAGCGGTAGCCCTTCGTTGTCCACCCGGGCTTCGGCGTGACCGTGATTATGCGCTTCCTCGCGTCGAGATCCGACATTTCCAGGTGACGGGCTTCGTCGTCTCGCAACCCCGTGCCGATGACGAGGCGAAACAGTGAGCGATAGGGCTCCTCTGCCGCCGCTAGAAACTTGCCGATTTCCTTCTTCGTTAGCCCCCGCTGGTGCGGCTGCGGCCTGGGCTCGCGCAATGGCACGAACCATTCGTAGACGTCCTTCGTGAACACGCGCCATTCGACCGCAATGCGCATCGCCTTCTTCCAGCTGGCGAGTTCCCGGTTGATACGGGCCGCGCTCACCTTGTCGAATCGACGAGCGGTCTTGTAGTCCTCGACGATCTCTGCCTTCAGCCGTTTGCATGAATAGATGCCGCGCGCCGCCAGCCACTCGAGAACACGCCCGTTGTTCAAGTGGTCTTCGTAGGCCGTCTTGGGCGTGTTGTTTGTCTTGGCGCGCTCGTAACATTCGGCGAACAGCTCCGTTAGCCGCCGGTCGTTCGGCGCAATCGCTTGTATTCGTCGATCGTGGAGCAGGCGTGCGAGTTTTTCCTGCGCCTCGTGCTCATCGTTGGTGCCAAGGCTGATGTCTTTGTGGTCGCGGTCGATGAAGGCGTACCAGCCGGCGCGATTTGGCCGACGGTAGATATAGGCTCCTCGACGAGGTCTTGGCATAGCGGGGCCATCCTTTGGGCCAGGACATACGACGCAATGCGTTCTTCTTCAATCCGCACAATGCCATCGAGCTTAGCCGCGCCGAGCCTCTTCATGAGGCGCAGCGCCTTGTCGTAGCTGCAGCACAGGCGCGCGGCGACCTCGCGGGCGTCGAGGTATTGCGGGAGTTTCACTCCACCCCCTCCGCCGCCCGTCGCAGCGCCTCGACCACCTCGGCTTGCATGCGGCCGGGGGCGTCGTTCCAGGCGACAGCAGAACGATCGAGGAGGTCACGTAGTGCTTTTAACGCCTCACTCTTCCCATAGATACCAGCCGCTGCGCGGATTGCCCCGACTGGGCAATAGCAGCATGCCACGGGGTCCGATGAGGCGACCTCGCGCCCCTTCGCATCTCGCGCATATGCTTCCTGACACCACCCCCGCTCCACAAGCTCGGCCGCGCGGAGGAGGATTTCGCGGGGGGTCATTTGTCGCCTCGCAGGGCTTTGGCTAGGCGTTCGCGCAACGCCGGGCGTTCACAGACGCAAGCCATCTCGTTCAAGGCTCCGGCATCGCCGTCCCAGCCGCGTTCACGCTCTTTCTTGGCCGTCTCCCGCAGGAATGCGACCACCTCCCGCACCGCCACGTCGACGGCCTGTGCCGCGCGGGCCTCGGCGGCGTCGAGCAACGAAAGGATCGCGGGCACACTCTGAAACAGCTCCGAGGCCGCATCGGCATGTTCTTCGTCGAGCGAGCAGCGCTCGTGACACAGGCGAATGGTACCGTTGTCCATCGCCTCGAAGTCGACAGGGCCACTCGGAAACGTGGACAGCGCGATGCGCGCGCGCACCTCTTCTCGCGTTCGCTCGCGCGTCATTTCCCACCCGCCAGCGCGGCACGCCAAGCGCGGCAAGACCCACGCGCATTACAAAACTCACCCCCGCAGCATTCATCGCAGTAGCGGCACTCGTCAATGCCGCCGCATGCACAGATGTCTCGTTCACAGCTGGGGCACATCCATGCGAAACGCACCCCGTTGCAGTCAAGACGCCCATGATAGATGCCGTGCTCGTCGAGCGCGAACGAGTGCTTTAGCCCGACCTCAGCCACGGCGGCGCTCCTCGCTCTCCAGTGCCGCAATCTGCATCCGCAGAATCGCGGCCGCCGCCTCCAGCTTCTTCGCGCCGTCGCCGAGGCGGCGAATCCACATCGCAGGCGGGTAGCCATTGTCCACGGCAGCCTGACACCGCCGGACCTCACGTCGACAGGCCGCTAGCTGGTCATCGTCGCAGCCGCATACCTTGCACTGACTCACGATGACACCTCTTCCCTCGCCAACCGCAACGCCATCGCGTAGCGGTCGCGCACTTCGCAGGCTGTCGTCAGTCTCGCCCGCGCCGCCGCCCGTTGCCGGGGGCCGCGTTCGCAGAGGCGGGCGGCCTCACTGCGCCGCTCGACCTCGCGCTCGGCTTTCTCCAGTCCCTTCTCCAGCTTCGCAACGCCGAGCACTAGCAGGGCGCGGGCCGCGGATTCGGTGGGGCGGTAGGGGTTGACGCTCACGCCTCGCCCTCCCCGCCGTCGGCGGCGCCGATCGGTGGCCACCACGTCGCATCGCAATACAGGCACTCGTCGACACGGTGCTCGTCGACGGTAAGAAACGGATCCAAGACAATCCATTGCTTCCACGCGGTGTCGCAGCCACATGGATTGCCGCCCGGCGCGGAGCCAAAGCAAGGCACGCCGGGCTCGAGCTCATCCTCCACGGCTGCGTCGGCATCATCGGCAGCCGAGCGAAGGTGAGTACCGAGCGCCCGCGCGCTCTCTGGGCTCAAGCTGCATTTCGCCGAGCCGCGCGCATCACCCAGGGAAAGATCGATCGCGCCGCGGTAAACATCAATTACAACGGAAATGCTCACGCCCCCGCCCCCACCCTCACCCTCGTCTCCACGCCCGCCTTCTCCCTCGCCTCAAGCCGGTCCGCGAAATCCAAATGCGCGGCCAGCCAGTCGGCGACGTACACAGGGTCGCGGCCCGCATCACGCATGCGCTCGGCGCGCGCGCGGGCATACACGCGATGGGCCTCCGACTCGAGCGGGCGCACGCGCTCGCGCTCGCTGTACTCCTCCCAGCGCTGCCGCTCGCTTTGGTGCCAGGCCCAGCCCGCGGCGCCGACGAGCAACGCCCACGCAGCGTGTGAGCCGAGGTATCGCGCGAGGTCGAGATAATAGGCACCGCCCGCGGCGAGGCACGCGACGGCGGCGACGACGAGGATTGCGGGGGCGACGAAGAAGGCGAGGTACAGCGACTTCATGGGACCCCCAGCGCTTTGCTGAATTTCTCGGTCATCAGTGCCGCAACGCTTTGCTTTAGCCGCTCCTTCGTCGAGGCAATGGCCGCGTCGATTTGCGGCTTAAATTCCTTGTCAACGACGGCCGCAATGGATGTGGACACGAGCCATTGAGCGCGGGACTGCCGGTTATCGCCGTAGCCACCGGTGCGCCCATCCCGGTCGACGGTCTCGGCAAGATATTTGCGGACCACCTCGACGATGTGCTCTCGCATCGGTATTGATTCACCGACCGGCTCGCCGTAGGTGTTCGTTTTGCGTATCGGTGTCTCAAATACCTCCGTCACGAGCTCACCGACCTTCGCCTTGATTTGCGCGTCGATTTCAGCGCGGGCGGCCGTTAACACTTCCTCTCGCGCGGCTTTCACCAGCATTGAGGCGGCGAGCTTCACCACGGCGTCGCCGAGGCCCTGCAGCGTCCATCCTGAGATACCAATGGTGGCCTTGACCTCGCCATTGCTGCCAACCTCGATTCGGCCGCTATCATCCTCGTACTCGTCGTAACTCACTTGGGGGACTCCTTGTGTTGCTCGAGAGCGGCGCGGATGACGGCGAGGCCTTCCCCGCTCGCCATCCATTCGGCGGGGTCATCCTTCTTCACGGCGACGGCATAGAGCGCGTCGGCGACACGGGCGGCGACGGCATAGGGGTCGAGCCACTTGGCCGCATTGATACACGGCTCGCAAACCTCGCCTTGCCACGGCTGCGGAATGCCGCAGTACGCGACGCTGGGGTGCTCGGGATACGGGATGTGGACCTTGGGCGCGACCTCTTTCCATCGAGGCGGCTTCGCCATCGGCGTCAGCCGCGGCGGCTCATAGGGCTGCTTCGCCTCGGCGGGCGGAGTTGCGCCAGCGGGCCACGTAATCCCCTCCGGATTGCAGTCAGGGCACGGCCAGTGGAGCGTCGTTCCGTGAATCGGGTCCAGGTGGGGCACCTCGCGCGCCCCATTGCAGGTGGCGCACGGCGGCCGGTTCGTCATCTCCCCCTGCCCCGTCGTCGCCGGGGGTGCCGCCTTCTTCTCCGCTTCATATCGCTTGCGACACGCGGGACACAAGCGCCCGCCCATGCCGCAGAAGTCGGGGTCCTCGCACGGCGGTGAGCACTCAGGACACGGCGACTGGACCCAACCGGGGCGCGGGCCGGAGCCTTGGTTGCCGCAGCGCGCGCAGGGCTCGACCCAGTTGCCGGCAATGTCTTGCGCCTTCGTCGGCACGGCGCCGCTCGGCGCCGATTGCGGGGCGAGTATCTCGTTTACGCGCGATTGAATATCTCGCTCCGTGTCGAGCGGAATGCCGAGAATGTTGTTCCGGCACGTCTCGCGAACGAGCTTCACCAGCGCATCCCGCTGGGCTTCGGCGCGTTCGGCGCGGGCCGTCAAGTCTCGACGGTCCTTGTCTGCATCGCCGAGCGTCTCCTGCGTCGCCTCCCGTTCAACACGCAGGTCAAACTCCGCCTTCTCCGCGCGCGCCCTCCACTCGTCGCGGTCGCGTATGAGGGCGCGCAATTGCGCATGTGTCAGGTCGATGCACTCGCGCAGCTTCTCCAGTTCCTCCTCTGTTGGAGGGACATACGGAAGCATGATCTTGGGCGGCTTACCCACGGCTGGCCTCCGGCTCGGCGGTGAGCATCACGACGACGGGGCCGTTCCGCATGTCACCGACGAGGACGCCGTCGAGCGCGCGGCGCTCGTGCGCGCGTAGGTTGTGCCATTTCTGGATGTCCCAATCGTCGGCACCGATCATCAGGCCGCGCGGCATGCCGCGTTCCATCCGACCGACGGCGTAGTCGTGCTTGCGCAGCCAATCCTCGGCGGCGCGGCAGGCGGCGAAGTCGCCGGCGTCTGCGAAGGTCTTGCGATGTGGCAGCGCCTTCCCGAGGGCCTTTTCCACGCGTTGGATGCTCGTCATGTCCGCCCCTTGCGAAAGTCAGCCGCCTTCGGGCACGTCGCGAAATGGCTGCGGTGTCCGCGTACGGCGTCGCCGGCGGGCGTCATCACGACGGTGACATCAGCGTCGACGGGGGCTTTCTTGCCGTCGCGCGTCGCGACGAACAGAATGGCCGTGCCGCAGGCGCGGCATGGGCGCACCTCGTTCATTTGCCACATCCTGGAAAGCTGTCGACGTACTGCACCGTGAAGTCGGGAAACGAGTCGACGAGCTGCACGGTGAAATCAGGAAAGCTGTCGACAAACTGCCACTCCCCCGCGCTCGTCGGCAGCGACTTCACCTTGCGCACGCGCACGTCGGGAAAATGCTCGACGACCTTCACGCGATACGTCGCGCCGCTCTTGACCACCTTCACGCGCCCCTTGAGCTTGCAAGGCGGCTCGGCGTGGGCGAGGGAGCAGAGGAGTAGCAGGGCGATGAAAAGGATTCGGGTCATGGTCACCTCAGAACGGGATAGAACTGTCGTCTTCGTCGGCCGGCGCATCTCCAACCGTCATCGGATTCGCCCGCCGAAACTCCGCCCACGCGCGGACGAGCGCCGCCGCGTCGGCGTCCTTGGCCGCCTTCTCCGGGCCGTCCTTCGCCTTGCTCGCGAAGTAGTCAAGGGACCGTGCGTACTCGTCGAGGCCGTCAGCGGGACACTCGGAGAAGCGCAAGCCCTTTAGTGAATCGCCTTTCCAGTCGCGCGGGTTGAACTTCGCTTCCCAGTCGCGCGGACCGCCGATGTCGTCGCGCGTGATCGGCTTCGTCGCGCGCGGTGCAGCCGATGCGCCAGCAGGCCGCGCCTTCGCCAACGCCTCGACCCTCGCGGTGAGGTTGTCCACCTTGCTCACTAGCTCGTCGAGCTTGGCCATGATGTCGGCGGCGGTTGCCATCAGCCTTCCTCGCCAGGCGCGCGCTCGTCACTCTCGATAATCGGCGGCTTCTTCGCCTTCTCTTTGGCAACGAATTCATCCATCCGCGTCACCGGCTTTTCGTCGTCATCGCCGGCAAGTTTCACCTCGACGGCGTCGAGCGGCGAGGCCATGCCAATCTCGATCGCCTCGTCGTGCGCGACCGCCTTCTGAATCTCAACGCTGAGCGGCAGCAGCTTGCAGAGGCGGCGGAGCACCGTCTTCTTGGCCATCTCTTCGTAGTCGGTCACCCACGGGCCGTTGTTGCCGGCCTTGCTGCGCTTGCGGATTGCCTCGACGCGGCCCTTGCTCATCACGTCGTATTGCACGCCCCCATCGCGCAACTTGCAGACGGCATAGACGTATTGCAGCGTGCCCTGCGGCGGGTCCTCGTCGGTGAGCTGCGGGCGGTGAATCAGGCGGGGCTCCAGGCCGCGCTCGTAAATGAACGTGTCGCCCGGGTACACGGCGCACGCCTCTATGGTGCTCACCTGGCCCGAGCGGCGGGCGAGGTCGATGAGGCCCCGGTAGCCGGGGATAAACGTGACCGTATTGCCATACGGAACCAGGTAGGCGTGGCCGAGCGCACCGTCGGGCTCCAGGCCGAGCTGCGAAGCTTGGATGATGGCGGCAACAAGCGACCGCGGGTCGCAGTCGAGCAGCTTCGGCGTGCGCTGAATGCTCGTCATGGCGACGCGGACCATGCGGTCGGGCGTCATCTGGCGCGGAAGCGCGAGCGCGATTTGCGCCTTCGATTTCTCGAGCAGGTCGCGGACGGTCGAAACCTTGTCCTTCGTCGTGGCCAACGCGGTGTTGCTCATGGGGCGGAACCTTTCTCGGCCGCAGCCGCTACTTGCTTTTCAGGAGGCGGAGCACGCGCGTCGTCGTCGGCTGCACTGTGTAGCCGACGCGCGTTTGCGTTCGCCACGACCAGCGGCGCTTCTGCCCGTCGAGCACGCCAAAGGCGGCGCTCCCGATGGCGGCGCACAGCTTGTTCTCGGCTTCGAGCTTGCGCGCGTTGGCCGCCTTCTCCTCGGCGTCGGCCGCGAGCCATGCCGCCGTCCACTCGTTCGCCTCGTATGGCAGCACGATGCTTGTTTCGTCTTCCGTCTCGCGCTGGAACACCTTGCGCAGCGCACGCTTCGTGGCCTCGCTTCCGTCGACGGGCGGCGGCGTCGCCGTCACAACGTGCTGCCAAAATTTCTCGCAGCGCTCGACAATGAGCGCGATGGCGGAATCATTTCGCTGCAACTCGAAGGCGCGAAAATGCCGCCCGCCGACCAGGCACGCGAGCACACCCCATTTCCACCCCGTCACCGCGAGCTGCGCCTGGAGCTGAAGCTGGTAGTGCAGCGGCGGTTCGTCGCCGTCCCAGTCTTCGAGATAGCGGCCGTCCGTCGTCTTGCACTCGAGGGCGCCGGGGCCGCGGTCGTCGACAGGGACAATCTCACGGTCCAGCGTGGCGCCGAGGAACGGCCATTTCTCTGCGCGGCGAAGCGCGTAACGCCCATGGTCGACGAGCTTGCGCTTGGTTTCTTCGGCGTAGGCCTCGGCCACAATCGGCTCAAGGCGGCTGCCCCATTTCATCGCTTCCGTTTCTTCTTGTGCCTCGACGAAGCCGCACTTGCGCGCCCACAGGGTGTAGGGCTTTGCGAATGGAGACACCTCAAGGACGACCGGCACCTCGCTCGCTCCCACAACGCTTTCGCGCATCTTGAGCCACGCGGCCTTTGGATCCGGCGCTTTGTCGAGCGCTTTCAGCGAAGCCTTGAGAGCGGCTTCGAGGTCGATAATTTGGGCGCCGTCGCTCATTGCTTGATTCCTTTCCGCTAGCAACCACACCAGGTCAGTACCCATCCGACGCCGGACAGCGCGCCTGCTCCAACCAGGACACCCCACAGCATTGTGCGCGCGTGCTCTTCGCGCTCATATCGCTCGCGCTCGTACCGCAGTGGCGGCCGCCTCGTCGGCTCGACGGGGATGTGACGATCGGGCTCGAAGTTCACGAAGCCAGCCTCCGACCGCCGTCGAGCCAGCCCACGCGATAACGCATTACTTAGCCATCTCCGCCCGTAGCTCCGCGTCGTGCGCATCAAGCTCGTCGTATGCCTGCTGGCAGAGCTTCAGCATCAATGCCGTGACCTCCACCGCGGCGTAGTAGCGAGCGCGAGGGTCGCTGGCATTCGTGAGGCGCTGCAGCGCCGAGTCCAGGCCAATTACCGTCGACGGCGCAACCGGCACCTGCTCGCACAGCACGTCCTCGAGACAGTCGGGCGCCTCGCGACACACACGGCACCTCATGCGGCCACACGGTCCGTCGCAGGCCGGGTGCACTGCGCATGGATACGCACCCCGTCGACGACAATCGATGCAGACTCAATGACGTCGCCCGGACTCGCGGGATGGGCAATCACCTCCCGCTCGCCGCCGAGCTCGCAAAGCAGTGCCACGGCGCGGGGTGTCATCACCAGGTTGATTCGACCGCCGAGACCTTCTCCGGTGAGTCGCTGTAAGGCTCCGACCACTGAGCGCAGAATCACCATCGCGGCTTCGCGTTTCATGCGGCTACCTCCAACGTTTTCTGCTCGGCCGTCTCGGCCGTAAACCTGACAATCAAGGCGTCGCCCACTGCCCAGCGCTGGCCCGGCGGGCTGCAGCGCGTCTCGAGGTAGTGCGCCTGCGCAATCTCGAGGGCGAGCGCGCGGAGCGTCTCCTTGCCGAGGACGGCGGCGATTTGGTCAACCCAGGTGCGGACGACGGTGCCGCCCGTGGCCTCGACCCAGCGGATATCAAGAGGCTCGCCGAGCGGTACGCCGACTTCGTAGCGCACGGTCCAAAGGCAGCCCGCGCGATGGACCTGGGCAATGCCGGTGTACTTCTTCATCACGGCACGCTCCGCATAAGGCGGCGACGGCCGAGACACTCAAGCTCGCGCTCGATCTTGTCGCCGGCCTCAGCAGCTTTCGCCGTGGCGCTGAGGATGTCGACGATGGCGGCGCGGATTTCATCCCGCATCGGCTCGTCGGCAATTCGATTGCCGGCGTCCGCGATGGCGGCCAAGGCATCAGCAAGTTCCTGTGTCATGACGCGCTCCTTGCCTCCGCCCTTGACGCGGGCCCAAGCCGGCGGCAGGCTCTACTTGTGTTGCACGGGCTGAAACGGCGAATTCGGCGCGCACTGCTCGAGGCGCTCGCAGAGCTCGAGGCGCTCACGCGCGAGAATGAGGCGCCCAATGATTGGCGCGCCGTCGGCATGGATTGGCGCGTCCATAACGATCGACTGCGGCGCGCAGTCTCGCGACTCCAGCAGCCCTCAGCGTGAGCACCGACGGCGAAGAAGAGCGCCGCAAGCGCGCGATAACTCCCGCCGGCACCCCGACGCAGCCAGCCGTCGGTCAGCCCGGCGCCCTGATCCAGTACCAGTACTCGGGCGACATTCCCGACCCCAATATGATGCGCCAGTACGAGGCGCTCTTGCCTGGTGCCACGCAACGCTGCTTCGACGCCGTCGACGAAGAGCGACGTCACCGCCACTTCATGGACAGGTGGCAGCTCATGGGGCGCTGCCTGGTGGGCCTCGTGGCCATCGGCGCCGCTACGTGGCTCGGGCTCACTGGTCACGAAGCTGCCGCCTCTGCCGTCGGCGGCAGCGGTATTGTCACCGCAACGCGCGCATGGCGCGCAATTCGTCGCAGTAAGCAGTAGCGCCGCGACCATCACGCAGCCTCCGCGCGAAGGTTGTCGACGCAGTTGCCGCACGGCCGCGGGTCAAGCCAGGGCTCGAGCGGGATGCTCAGCGCCTGGCCGCACTCGGCGCATTCCCCCGCCCGGCGCTCGTCGCAGCGGTCGCAGGGACAAGCGGGGTCGTCGAGTTCGCGGAAGGTGCAGGCGTCCGGCGAAAGGGACTCGGCGGCGGCGGGGTTGAACATGAAAACTACAGTATCGAAACCATACTCAGCGTGTCAACTCAAAAAAGTATGAAATGAATACTAAGCATCGTGACGCCCACGCCACGCCCACACCGCCGCACCGAACATTTGTGGCGGATTGCTAGCTTTTCCCTTCCGTTTCTAAAATGAAAACATGGCACTCAAGGCGGTGGCGGTATTCGTGGCAACAACCGCGCTGGCGCTGGTCCTCTTGGTTGCGGCAAAGCACGAGCCGTCGGATGAGCGCCCCGCCTGGATGCAGAGGCCGGCTGCGCAGCAGGTACCTCAGCCCCCGCCGCCCGCTCCTCCTGAGCCGGCAATAGACAGCCCAAAAGAGCTTGCACAAAAAGCGGCCGAGACGCTGCCTCGAAGTCGCGCCATCCGCCTATGGTTGGCTGCGTCGGCAGCGACAAGGGAAAGGGCTCGAAAACATGTTACGAAATCGGCGCTGAAGGCTCTTCGTCAGGATTTCAAATCGGCGAACGAGAGCTTGGATTTCGATTCTGCAATACCCGCTGCGACGCTGCTGGCGCTCTGGGACGGCAAAGACCCAATTCCTGTCGTGGCGCGGCTCACCGCAAAGCAGCAGCTGCGCGCCGGTGTCCGCTCAAACGGCTTGCGAATGGGCGTCACGGAGATTCGGGTGCGCCGCAGCATCGACAACGGTTTTACGACGAGCTCCTTCAGTGGCAGCGGGCGCTTTCTAATGCTGAATATCGTGTTTCAGAACGAGAGCGATCGCCCTGTCCACGTCAACCCGCTGTTTTTTTCGGTGGTGGCGTGCCGGGAAACCGGCAACTTCCGGCAAGAGAGCTTCCACTTGGATTATTTGGAGGCGACCAATGTCTTGCCCGGCGCCCAGGCGTCGGGCTGGCTTGCCTTCCCCGCCGACGTGAACTGCGCGGACAACACTCTCGTTTTCCAGTCGCCAAACGGGAGCTTGCTGCTCACGTTGCCGCCGCCCAGCCTCGGCGATATTAAATAGCTCTACTTCGCCGGGCGAATCGTCAGAGGCGCGGGAGGGTCGGGAGGGGTGGCAACAATTTCGACTGGGAAGGCGTTGACTATTTCCGCCTTCGCTTCGCAGCCGTAATAACCTTTGTGTGAGTTGGCGTTAATGGCTAACTGTTTACCAGTTTGCCGCACAACCTCGCTGCCCCAGTACAACGAAAACCGCGCTTTTGGATTGGCTAACTGGGTACTGAGGCTGCTGAGATACGGCGCCCCGGAGCAATCAGCGGACTCAAAAGTAAGCACTCCCTTCCACTCCGACGTCGCTGTGCCAGTTGCCCGCTTCCAGATGGAGCCCTCGGCGTCGACATACATCGCCCAGGCGAGATTTTCCTCAGTGCTAAGCACGTTGCCTAAAACGCGCCCCTCGGCATCAACGAGCTCGAACCCGCCGGTGGGCCCCGCAGGCCCGCGCTCACCCTGAGGCCCCGGCGGGCCAGGGAGTCCCATTTCGACCGCGCTTTTGTCGCCCACCGGCTCGCCGCCGCATGCTGTTAGTACGATCGCAAGGCAAACCGCCCTTTGCATTGCGCACCTCCGTAAGACACAAGTGGAATAGCCGTGTCCTTATTCCCGAGCTTAACCTTTTATTTGTTTTCCCTGAATATGCGCAAATGTGCAGGTGAGACAATGTCACCGACGGTGAGTTCCTCCTTCTTTCACACAGGAAACGTTTTTCCCCTTGCTATCCTACACTCAGGTGTCTAGAAGGCCGCTTTGTACACTCCCGGTGGTAGTGCGCACAGACAACGGTGTTTGGCTGGAGTGAAAAGGGTTTTTAGGACGGAAGAGGGAAATGCTCACTTTGGTTATCGACGGGGACGGGTTTTTCCGTCTCACAGCGCACTGCGCACTGGGGCCCATCCTCACGGCTTCAACGATCGAAGATGGCGTGAAGCTCGCGGCTCACTGGCAACCCCCTGTGGTGTTGCTGGATGGCGCCGTGCCCAAGCTCGCCGAAACAATCAGCGAGCTGCGACGGTTTGCGCCGGAGGCGCAGGTAATTGTTCTCACTGCGGACAAAGCTCGGCAGCGCGAAGCCCTCAATCTTGGTGCTCGTGGCGTTATCGGAAAAGGCTCGCTCGCCAAGATTAGCGAGATGGTTTCGCTTGCCGCCGCCGCGTGCGCGTCGCAGGCGGCAAGGCGCCCGCGACGGGCGAAGGATTGGGCAGCGACTTTGAACTAGTTTCGTCGAGGACAAAAACCCCGTCCTCGCCCACGCGGATCCGTCCCACGGCTACGATATGGGCCAGGTCTTCGGCATGGTCGCAGAGGCGGCCGAGCTCAGCCAGGATTGCACCCATGGGCTTT
>Ga0307408_100002238_pt1 | contig 13803 bp, 13 predicted proteins | sample 322Cmetagenome_FD_202116 | JGI IMG/M metagenome (GOLD analysis project Ga0307408, IMG submission 202116) | Maize rhizosphere microbial communities from greenhouse at UC Davis, California, United States - 322HYB-C-3 | ecosystem: Host-associated > Plants > Roots > Rhizosphere > Soil | place...
AGCTCGCGGTTAATACCACTTACAAGAGGATCTTCCCATGGTTCACGATTGTAAACTTGGGGCACAACGGGAACAGCCGCAGGAGTTTTATCAACCAACTGGCCAAAGGCATTACTTACAAATAATGCTACAGAAAAAGCTAAAAGACAGCGTTTCATTAAGAGAAACAGGGTTATGGATTATTTAAATGTTATAAAAGGCTGTTTATTAAAACTCAAGTCATAAAAATATGAAAGCTTACAAAACAGGTCAGTCCAAAGCAAATGTATAACGGTGAAGGTTTGATTTTTTATACCATGTTCCCCTAACATTATACGATTTTAGCCTCGACCTTTTAAAGAAAACAAGATGATTACACCAAACGCTTAGCATAGATAACAGGATTTTATAACAAACCATATCAATATTTACAAAGCAGGTAAGAGAATTCCAATATCTCACCCGCTTTGTAAATCAGGATGACTGTGGTATTCGAACTCAATTCTTAAAATCTCACGACGTAAAGTTGCAGAAGGCGCAACTTCTGTATCATCCCTAAAACTAAGATCGCAAAAGAGGAACAATCTTCGATTGCCAGAAAAGTGTTCCTCTTTGAAAACCAGTTTACTTATAGTCCTGATTTTGTTCCAACTTCGGATTGTTATCTAATTCGTATTGCAGGAACGGTAACACGTAATGCTTCTGCTCAAATACCAGCGGCGTATTTGCCGGAGTTTTAAGTGTGGGAAGCTTAATATGCGCAATGTTCCAACGTTTAAGATCATTGTAGCGCTGTCCTTCTAAAGCAAATTCAACTCTTCGCTCATGGCGGATATAATCTCTTAACGAAGTCTGGCTACCATATTTCACCCTATCCACAACCGGCATTCCGGCACGTAAACGAACGGAGTCAATTGCACTATAAACGGTAGCATCCGGACCGCTTGCTTCGTTTTTAGCTTCGGCAAACATAAGTAACACTTCGGCATAGCGGAGGTGCACAAAGTCCTGATCGGTTTGCGATGGAGTTGTTGCCGGCAGAAAAGGTGTACGGGAAAGATCCACATATTTCTCCATCATAAAACCTGTGCTTGATGTATTTTGAGGCGTAACCACCGCATTGGTTGTTGGATGCCGCCAAGTTTCCGTGGGCAGTTTCAGCGTTAAATCCAAACGGGGATCGCGGTTTGCATAAGGCAAAAGCGGATTGTATAAAATGGATTCGGATGGCAATTTCCCATCTATCATTTCGTAATCATCAGCCAGATCTTTATACGGCTGCAAAAGCGCATAATTGCCCAGTTCCATATCCATCCCGTTTAAAGCACGTTGAATATTATTGGGCGCCAGGTATTGGGTAGAGAACATAATCTCCTTGTTAATACTTGCGTTTGCCTGGCCAGACGTTTTAAATATGGCCGCATAATCTGGCGAAAGGCCAAATACCTTCGAATCTCTAACTGCCTGCAATAAAGGAAGCGCCAATGCCCATTTTTGCTGGGTAATCAGCACTTTGGCCTTTAAAGCCTGGGCCGTTCCCTTTACCGCGTGACCGTTATAACGAGCCTGTGGAAGGTTCTGAATGGCAAAATCAAGGTCCTCTTCAATAAATGCATATACTCCTTCTTTACTGCTTTTCGCGATTTTTGCAGATTCCAGTGTGGCAGGAAAATGATCGTAAATGATAACTCCGCCAAAACTTCTTACCAGATCGAAATAAGCCAAAGCTCTTACAAAACGAACTTCACCTTTGTAAACAGCTTTCGCAGCATCTGCTATCGGGGCCTTGTCTACATTATCCAGAAAGTAGTTGCATGAAGTTATTATCCGATAAGGGGTACTGTACATTACCCCCAAAGGCGAGCCATTTCCCAAACCCGGATTAATGCCGCCTGTAGTTAACTGCGCCAGGTTAGGCAAAAAGGAATTTGCAGGGTCGCCGTAAGCATTATCGCTCAAAGCATCCAGGTAAACACGCTGATAGCCGAAAAAATCAGACTGCAAGCGAACATAAACACCGGCCAAACCGGCTTGAACATCAGCTTCCGATGTCCAGAAGGTAGCGGTGGAAGGATCTTTTAAAGGATCGCGGTCCAGAAAATCTTTTTTGCACGAAACTGCACTTATTGCTACCGCCAACAGCCACATAATTTTATTTGTGATACGCATTGTTGTTATCATTTAAAATTTAACATTAAGTCCGGCACTAATAATTCGGGCTTGCGGATACGGAGGTGTTCCGGTTGAAATACCCGTTCTTTCAGGATCGCCAAATTCGAAGTTGGTGATGGTGAAAAGGTTGTCTGCCGATAGATAAACCTGCAGGTCTTTTGCCTTTATCTTAGAAGCTGCCTTTTGCGGCACATCGTATGAAAGCACAATATTTTTTAGCCTTAGGTATGAAGCATCAGATAAATAAAATGTAGATGCCTGGTAATTGGTTACACCTAAATAAGATCCCGCATAAATGGCTGGCAGCTCATTGGTAGGATTGGTTGGTGTCCAGGCGTTTCTCCACTTTTCGGTAGGTGCAGTACCTTGCGTAAACGGATCTACTCCCCATCCAGTTTGGCGACTCTTAATTCCCTGCACTCCTTGAAAAAATGCAGTTAAACCAAATCTTTTATATCCTGCATTTAAAGCAAAAGAATAAATATAATCAGGATATGCCCCTTTGATTACCTGCCTGTCATCTACATCCACATCGCCATCACCATCAACATCTTTCATTTTTAAATCGCCAGCTTTGGGGTTGGGATTAAGTGCATGTTTAGGATAATTTCCGCTTGTTATATCGGATTGTTGGAAAATCCCATCCCATACATACAAATAATGCGAATCGAACGGATAACCGATATCACGAATGGTTGAGCCCCTACTTGGTACTTTTATGTCCAGTACTTTGTTTCTTGATCTGGTTATCTGAGCATTAAGTCCGTATGTAAATTCTCCAATTTTGTTACGGTGACTCAATTCCAGTTCAATGCCCTTATTGCGCACTTTACCTAGATTAAATGTTGGCGCATCTAAACCTAAACTTAAAGGAATAGGCTGTTGTGCTAACAAATCAAAGCTCTTTTTATTGAACCAATCGAACGTAACGCCTAATAGTCCTCGCCAACCTGAAAAATCAAGACCGATATCTGTAACACTTGTTGACTCCCATTGCAACCTTTGATCTTTGAAGGAATTTACCAGAGCAGATGCCTGCGGGGTGGTATTTCCAAATGGATAACTTGTGCCTGAGCTAATTGTATTTTGATACAGGTAGGTTCCTATATCCTGATTTCCAAGTGTACCGTAAGATGCTCTGAGTTTTAAAAGATTCATCCAGCTAAACTTAGATCGGATAAAATCTTCTTCCGACGCAAGCCACCCAACTGAAACTGAAGGGAACAAGCCCCAACGGTAATCAGGAGAAACCTTAGAGGTTCCATCATAACGTAAATTACCTTCAAACAAATATTTCCCTTTGTAATTGTAGTTTAGCCTTCCAAAAAAGGATTGCAATGCCCATGAAAATGGATCAGGCAGTGATGGTAAGCGGGGATGTGTTGGAAAAAAATTAACCGCCTCATTAGTTGCCGTATAACCAGCAATTTCATCAATAGCAGCTGCAACTCCACTTTGTCTTCTGGCACGTAAAGTTCTGAAACGGGTTTCAATCTGTTCATAACCAGCTAAAGCGCCAATGTTATGGTCTTTGGCAATAGTTTTAGAATAATTTAAGGTGCTATAAAGTGTAGTAGTGATCGTCTTTGAATACTGATCGGTAACTCCCAAAACATCCGGACCAAAAGGATTAAACAGACGATAATCGCCATTTGCATCCCTTTCCTGCAATAAATAAGTATTATAAGGCACCTGATGCATTTTAAAAAACTCATCCACGTAGTTTGCAGCAAATTTTGTTGACCAGGTGAGATCTTTCATCACATTTACATCTACGAAAGCCTGTCCATTCAAATTATACTCTTTGGTATATTGGTTACCCATTAAATAATATTCGGATACGTTACGGTTACGACCCTCAAAATTATAAGCACGGGTTACTATTCTGCCACTGCCATCGGGCAAATAAGGGCCATAAAGCGGTCCGGTAGCATATACCGTTAAAGCCATAAATTCACTTCTTACAGGAGGTTCCTCCCGGTTTTTATGAGTGAGGTTCATGGTGGTACCCACGGTTACTCTTTTATTAATTTTATTGGAATAGTTAAGAAGCGTATTGTAGCGTTTAAAGTCGTACTGCTTAAAAAAAGCCTTCTGATCCAAATAGCCAAGAGATATATTATATACGCTTTGATCATTTCCGCCACCAACAGAAAGATTATGATTGGTTACGGTTGCTGGTTCAAAATAATAATCTATCGCATCGAAATTAGGAAACTGGTTTCGATCTGTTGCATTACGATATTTATCAATTTCGGCCTGCGGATAATAAGTTGTTGTACTCAGACCGCTTCTTAGGGCCGCGGCATTATACATTTCCATATAATCGGCCGAGTTAGTGACCAGATCAGGTAATCTAAGGGCAGTATGACGGCCAACATTAAAGCTATAATTTACAGATGCAGGGCCTTTACGTCCCTTTTTTGTAGTTACCAATATAACACCATTGGCAGCTCTGGAACCGTAAATTGCGGCAGAGGCAGCATCTTTCAAAACGCTCACATTTTCGATATCGTTGGGAGATAGATTATTGAAAGAACCAGCCACCCCATCAATTAATACCAGCGGACTCGCATTTGCACCAAATGTACCTCCGCCACGAATTAATAAATTAGGATTGTCCCTGCCAGGTTCCGAAGATGGCTGAGTAACCTGCAAACCTGTTATCTTTCCCTGCAATAGGTTAGCCGCGTTTGGTGCCGGACGCTGGGTAAGTGAGGCTCCGCTAACGGAAGCTACAGATCCGGTAAGATTTACCTTTTTCTGCACACCATAACCTACCACTACAACATCTTCAAGGTTTTTAACATCTGCAGTAAGCTGTACATTGATAGTTGTTTGACCGTTTACAGCCACTTCTTTGGTTATAAAACCTACAAATGAAAATATCAGGGTGGCGTTAGCATCCGCGGAAATGCGGTAAAGCCCATTCAGATCTGTAGTGGCTCCGCCAGATGCTCCTTTTATTTTAACTGATACTCCCGGCAGGGTTTCTCCGTCCGTAGAGCTTACTTTTCCTGTAACAACCGAATTTTGGGCCTGTGTAGTTTGAGGATAAATCACAGACATTAACAGTAGGAAGGCCGGAAAAATGAGGCAAAGCCGTCCCCCGTAACTAAAAGACCTTAGTTTTAACATGTTCTCAGATTTAATGGTTAGTAAGAAATTCCGAATAATCTCGGATCAAGCAAAATTTGTGGAATGAGTATTAAAAATTTTCTGCGTTCCGAACCTTTTTGCTTAATACGTAGCGTCTGTTAACAGACAAAGCTGATGAAGCTTTAAACGTCAATAAATAGTAGCTTAAAATTTCTGCTTAGTGTTTTCATATTGGTATCATTAAGAGTTAAATAGATCAGAAAATCATCACTCAGTAGACAGTGAATATATTCTGAATTTGGTTATATGTAATGGTAAGAATGAAGTAGTATGTTATTCAAATATAAAAACTATTTTTAAATATAAAAAACTATTTTTCATTCCGAGGTTGTTTATTTAAGAGGCATAGTTAATTGTTCAATTACTATGTTTGCTGATAACAATTATACTTCGCCAATAATGACCCAAACTGAAACGAAATATCAGGCCCCGGCTTTAGATAAAGGTTTAGATATTCTTGAATATCTGTCAGCTCAATCAGTTCCATTATCTCAAACTGAAATTGCAACGGGGATAAACCGCAGCTCAAATGAGATATACCGGATGCTGATGAGCCTGGAAAATCGTGGCTATATTTTACGGGATGAAGTTTCGGGCAAATATCGTTTATCTTTAAAGCTTTACCATTTGTCTCATCGGCACTCGCCGGTAGATGAACTTTGCAAAGCGGCCCAGTTTCCTTTAGAAGAGCTGGCACAATCGGTTCGCCAATCCTGCCATTTAAGCATTTTGTACATGAACCAGGTAATGGTAGTTTTACATGTAAAAAGTCCGGAGCCTATTGCGCTATCAGTTGAGGAGGGTAACCTTTTTCCGCTCCCGCTTACTGCATCAGGAAAGGTTTTACTGGCTTATATGGAGGAAAAAGAAAAGCTAAAAACGCTTAAAGCCAACCAGATTTTCAAGAAATACGACGATGATTCGAAGGGACGCTTTTTGGAATCGCTACGGCAGATAAGGCAGGAAGGTTTTTACATCAGAACCAGTGATTTAGCCGAGGGTGTTGTGGATATTTCCGTGCCTATTGGAACGGAGGAAAGCGGCATTGTCGCTTGTTTAACTGTCTCCCGGCTTAGTACTCTGAATATCAATAAGACAGTAAAAAATGACGAAATCCTTCAGGAAGCTTCGAAGTGTTCGGCAAAGATATTGAAGAGGATTGGGGTGTAAGGTACATTACAAATGCACTTCTCAATCATCCGCGTTACAAACACGGACGATTTATCGTCTTATCGTTATTATCGTCCGCGTTTGTAACGCGGATGACCGAGCATGGCGATTGTATCGCCCCTTCTATACCATTTCCAAATCAACCAACCCTTTCATACCCGCATAATCTCTGGCACTGCTCAGCAAATAATGCTCTGCCTCCTGAACAATACCAGCTCGAACCGGGTTATCATGTATATAATGCAACTTCTGCATAATATCGAAATCGCCCATCTCAATGGCATGATTACTATCTGTCCATATTTTATAATTTTCTGCACGTCGTGTTTTTCGTGCTTCGAATGAAAATTTATCCAATAACCAATCTCTCCTGCTCTCAGGAAATTCAATAATCTGCTCAGCTAAACGCTTTGAAGTAAATTTTTTAAAATCTCTCAAAAAGTCCGACATACGATGCGGCCCTTCACACCTTCCAACAAAGTGCAAATGGTTAGTCATCAGCACCCAACCATTAAGATGCAATCCTTTAGCTTTAACACAATAATTCAATGATTGAACAATAATATCCTGATAAACGGGACGAGTAAAAATATCTATCCAATTAACAACAGTGCAGGTTATGAAATAAGTATAATGCTGATTAGTGATAAAGTAGCGATCGCCAGACATGTTATTTAGGTTAATAAGAGAACTTCGAATATTCCAATGTGCATTACAAATGCACATAACAATCATCCGCGTTACAAACGCGGACGATAATTAATAAAAGATCATATATGCGGTTCCAGAGCAGCCCCGATAAAATTGGCCGGTTGCTGTAAAAATCCGCCTTCAATCCACTCCCAACCATCTACTGTCTTATGAATAACAGCAACGGGCACCGCACCTTCACACAAAGTAAAATAAGATGGCAGTGGTTTTCCGTCACATCCTACAACCACATCAAGGCGGTAGTTTCTGTCGTTGATTAAAATACGGATGGTAAATTGACTTTCCTTAGTTTCCATTTTAAAGAACAGTTATCGATATTTTTAACATACAACTTTACAAAAGATTCCGCATAATTGGAAGCCCTGAGCCAGCAATCTCATAAATAAAACCTGAGAATGACAGTCAGGGCTTTTCGAACCTAGTGCCCGTAGCGCAATCTGTAGGCTGGCGCAACATCTGCCAGATAAATTCTGCCCCAGCCCTCCACTTTTCCGGCATTAAGAATCACTGGTGTTAGCTCATCGTCGCTAACTTTCGTCTCATCTTTCTTTTCATCTGTGTAAAAAAACAGCACCTCCATCGTTTTCCCATCATTATCCTTAATCGTTTCTACACGATAAGGCGAGGTAACACGCACATTATGATCCACGGTGGTTAATGTTTGCGTTCCCATAATATTCAGCACTTGCTCCTTTGTCATGCCTATGGCCAGCTTACCCAGATTTTGCCGGTTTCGGGAAGTAATGTCGTTAGAAAAGATCATGTTCACCATACATGAACTGAAAAGTGCTGTACTAAAAATCGCAAAGCAGAAATTGCGAATCCATTTGGATTGTAAGTGAAGGTAATTAAGTTTCATATATCTATTGTGTGCTTGTGAGAGGTTGGATTACTTGTTTAATCGAAGGTTTAATAAGTTTCCATATTTTTTAAACTTATACAAAATTCGAAAACTTATAATATTGCACAGTTATTGGCGGATGGAGCAATTATCTTTACGGCAATAATTATGGTAAATACACCTCCAGAGCTTCGAACGGTTAACGTAATCCGCTATATAACTCCTTTACGGGAAGGCGGATCGCTGCCTGCTATTGCCGAAGCTGATGACGACTTTTTATATGTTTTGAAATTTCGGGGCGCCGGACAAGGGCCACGAGCTCTGATTGCTGAACTTATTGGCTGCGAAATTGCCCGCGTATTGGGTTTTAAAGTACCCGAACTGGTTTTTGCTCACCTTGATGAAGCTTTCGGCCGCACGGAACCAGACGAAGAAATTCAGGATCTGCTGAAGTTTAGCAAGGGCTTAAATCTTGCGCTGCATTACCTTTCGGGAGCTATAACTTTTGATGCTACGGTAACCAATGTTGATCCCTCCACGGCTTCAAAAATTGTTTGGCTGGACGCTTTTCTGATGAACGTTGATCGCACCCCGCGTAACACAAACATGCTGATTTGGAAGAAAGAACTGTGGCTGATAGATCATGGAGCGGCATTATATTTTCACCATTCCTGGGATAACTGGCGTGAACAGGCTTTAAGACCTTTTGTGGCAATAAAAGATCATGTGCTTATATCTAAAGCTGCCGAAATCAACGCTGTGGATCAACAATTCAAAGCCCTTTTAACTGAAGATGTAATTAAGAACATCATACACTTAATTCCGGATGACTGGTTGGAAGGCGACTTCTTCGAATCAAAAACCGAGCATAGAGAGGCCTACATTGAGTTCCTTTGCAGCCGCCTTGCAAACTCTGTAAATTTTGTAAACGAGATACAAAATGCTGGAAAGAAATTTATTTGAGTTCGCCATAGTTCGTGTAGTACCAAGGGTAGAACGCGAAGAATTTATAAACGTTGGAGTGATATTATACTGTAAGAAAGAGAAATTTTTGCAGGTAAAATTCCATTTGGATGTACAGCGACTTGCAGCCTTTGCCCCCCACCTGGATATGGAAACCGTGAAGGAGAATTTGGCGGCCTTTGAACGTATTTGTACTGGCATGAAAGATGGCGGCCCCATTGCCCAGCTGGATGCACCTTCGCGATTCAGGTGGTTAACTGCAACCCGGAGTACGATCATCCAAACGTCTAAAGTACATCCTGGTATGTGTTTAAACGCTGCCGATTGCCTGGAGAAAGTTTTAAGGGAGCAAGTGCTGTAAAAAAACATCCCCCCCAGGGAATACTTAAACATAATTATGCACGCAAAGTCATATCTCGAACTTGGAATAGGCAAAAACCCCCGAAACGCTACATTTGTCGCAAAATGAGAGGGCTAAACAGCCATTGCGAACAGCACTGTTCATGAAAAAATCAACACATACTTTATCTTTTTTAGGATTTGCCATAGCGTTTGTTGGCGCAATTTTGTTCTCAACCAAGGCTATCATGGTTAAGCATGCTTTTGAACACATTAAGGTTGATGCTCTTTCACTTCTAACCCTACGCATGGTGTTTTCATTGCCATTTTATGTGACGGCGGCCTTTTTTATCAGTAAAAAAGTCGGCAATGTACGGATGTCTGCACAGCAATGGATCTATCTTTTAATGCTTGGTATTTGTGGTTACTACCTGAGCAGTCTGTTTGATTTTATTGGGCTTCAGTACATTTCGGCGGGGTTGGAACGACTTATTCTTTTCCTCTACCCCACTTTTATTGTGCTGATCAATGCGGTAGTTTACAAGCAGAAAATCAATCGGAATCAACAAATTGCCCTTGTGCTTACTTACCTGGGGATAGCTCTTTCGTATTATGGCGAATTAAAAGTGGACACTTCGAATCCGAACTTTTATTGGGGTAGCTTCCTTATTTTCATTTGTGCCATTACTTATTCCATTTACATTGTTGGCAGTGGCAGGATTATCGAGCAGGTTGGTGCCGCCAAATTTACTGCCTACGCTATGCTTTCCGCTACTGCGGGAATTTTCATTCACTATTTTCTTCGGGGCGAGTATACAGTTTTGCAACAAGGCAAAGATTTATGGCTTTACGGATTGGCTTTAGGAATAGTGGCAACCGTGATTCCTACATTTATGCTTTCTAACGCCATTAAGCGAATTGGCTCTAATAATGTGGCTATTATTGCGAGCGTAGGCCCAGTTTCTACCATTGTTCAGGCCCACTTTTTTTTGGACGAAAAGTTTTTTATGGAGCAGGTAATAGGGACAATACTGGTTGTTGCAGGAGTTTTATTGCTGAGTTTGAAGGTGGAGAAGAAAGTGGCTATCTCTAAATAAATTTGTCACAACAACTGCCTTTACCTTTATTGCCTGATTTTATAAAGGTGTTGAAAAATCAGCGCAAGCATCGACATTGGAATTAAATACGTTCCAAAATTTACTATCTGCAATCTCTGCAAATCTGTTTCCAGGTAAATTGCCAGTGGAGGTATAACCACCCTTACAATAGCTGTAAGAATTAACCCAATTGCGAGGTACTTCAATAATCCCCCAAGTTCTTCCATTCGAATTTTAAAGTTCGCTATTACAAATGATGTGAATATTAAACCACTAATTGGCGTCTTTATATAAAGCAGCTGATGTACATTGAGATGCGAATTAAGAAACATGGAGACGACCAAATCGGCTACAAACAATACATATATTACGGTTATCGACTTCTTAGGTTTAAATGACAGTATGGATAAAAGGAAAAACAGCCAAATACTAATCTCCGCTATGGGAGAAAAATAGTTAACATAAAATTGAAACGGTACATTAAAAAAACTCATTTCCCATCCTAACAACATCATTACAATAAGAATGCATCTGAAAAAAGTTAGATAAACAAAAAAACGGATTAAAGGCGGATAGCTTATTTTATTCATGATCTGCATGCTAATTCACAACCACTTTACTTTCCAAGCCCTCCGTTATCGACTTCTCTACCCAGTAAACTGTATTTGGCGCTAAGCCGCTGGTATGAAAAATGATATTGGAATTTCTATCTAAAACCACATGGGTTGGATAGCTTTTGATACCGTAACGTTGAGCATCATAACGGCCATCTGCTACTATATTGTAATGATAAGGTTGTTGTTTTAAAAAGTCTTCAAGTTGATAAGGATCATCCAGTGCTACCGCTATGAAAACAACATCGGGATTATTTTTAAAACGGTCAACAAGGTCGTTCAGATCTGGAATTTCCTTTCTGCAAGGCGGACAATTTATAAACCAGAAATTCAATACAACTACCTTCCCCGCCAAGTCCTTAAGCTTGTACTTATTTTTGTTTAAATCACGGAATGAAAACGCCCCTAAACGCTCACCGGTTGTAAAGCAGGTAGTCTCTCTTGGCTTACGTTTTTCCATTTTATCCGCAACCTCAGTCTGTGATAATCTCATCAGCACTATAGGGCTAAGATCCAAATGTATAAATAATATAAAATGGCAAAAATGGCAAAAATGGCGTTTGTGATAGTACTGATGCGGTTTTTGCCTTAATATCCAGAAATAGCAGCCGAAAACGAAATGTATAATTTACTACTATCCAGTTACTATTTCACATGGTAGAAAGCGGCCTAATTATAATGTTAATTCTGATTACTGTTTAAAGACTACTAAAATGGCGTTTAAACAGTATTTAAAAGGTTATTTATTCAGCAGCTTTACCATATCCTCAAAGCGATCCTCTAAACGCTGCAATCTGCTGTAATACTGATCATGCACGTTGATAAATCTCCAGCTTAAAAAGCACTCAGCATACCAAAGTGTTTGAATTTCATCTATTTCTATATTGAAATTGGGGTTGGATGCTTTATCAGGGTTATCACTCATGCAGGTTACAAAACCTTTGTTTAAGCGGTTTTTAATGCGTTTTAAATAGCCTACGCCCTCTTTTGTAAATACTCCACACACAACCTCCTTAGATAAATTGGCCCATTCTCCCCGATCCATCAGCCTGATCATTACTAGGGAATCATCATGTATGGTTGGAGCCATTGAATCTCCTCTAACTTTTACCCAAAAATAAAGCGCTCCACGCTTTAAAAAGTAATTAGGCATATCAATATGTGCCTGATTTACAATAAAATCCTCATTAAGATAACCGCCTCCAGCAGCAACCTGTAAATCAATAATAGGAACAGGAGTGTAATTCTCTTTCTCAGATGAGAAATGGATAACAGGAGCCTCAGAGTTTGAACGGTTAGATAAAAATTTAGGTGTGTACTTAGGTGTGGATTTTTCTAACAAATTAGGTGTGTTTTCTGAGTTAGGTATACTATTAGGTATACTTTCTACAATCGAATTAGGTATGCTTTTATCGGGTACAATAAGGTTTTTTAACGCTGCATATTTATTTGATTCTTGCACTACAGGCTGACCATAACCAGTAACAATATAATAGAGATCCATATCTGGATACGCTGAGAGTATTCTCTCCATCTTGTCTGCACCAATGTTATTCGTCTTGTCCAGAAAGCCATTAGAGAGGCCAGTAGATAGATAAAACTCTCTCTTACTAACGCCTTTTAGCTCCAAATACTTAAGAACCCTTTCCTTAGAATTTTCCAATGTAGATTAAAATCTATTTTTTATTTGTAGAGTTGAGATTATACTCTATATTTGTTTTGTTGTTCGCAACAAAGGTTTAGAAAATAATCATCATTTCAAAATGAAAAAGTTCGGAGAGGCTTTACAATCAACAGCGGAAATTCACAATGTAACAGAGAGTTACGTGCGTCTGATCCTTAACGGAAAAAGGAAAAATGAGGCTATTGTAAAGACCTATAATACACTTAAGGCCAATACTGAAAAATTAGTTGAAAAGCTAAAAACTAACTAATAATTGAAGATCCTGAATAACATATTGTACTTAGAGTTTGCCGAGTTGGTGGCTTGTGGTGTACCTGAGGTGACCATAAAAACTGCCAAACTTCGTGGCTCTGCCTCATGGACTTTTACAAAAGATCCCGAGGATAAGCGCAAAGTGCTTGTACGATATGATGATCTAAAGGATAAGTATAAGGTTCTTATTTGTGAGCATTATAAGTGTGAGGATCCTTACGAGTACTGCCGGATCCAAACCCTGGTTGAACAATTCTTTAAAAGGGATGATAAAGCCTGGAGATTTTACAACACATATAATGAAAACGGCTTTGGATTAACGCCTCAGCAAAAGGAAGATTACACTACTGGAGCCAGCTGGCTAAATCTGCTTATTGAAGTTGATGCAACCTGGAGCAAATGCAAAAAGGCTTTAGGTATGGATAAAAAACCTGAGCTGTACACCGCAGTTACCAGAATCTTTGAAGTTGAGCAGGTTAAATTACCAAAAGCATACGCCCGATTAAAAGAAAAAATGCGTGTGTATGAGGCTGAGGGTTATGCCTGCCTGATCTCTGATAAAATAGGTAATGCTAACAGCAAAAAGGTTAAGGATGAGGTTGCTTTATCGCAGTTATTAAAGCTTTTAAAGCATCATAATCAGTTAGAGGATACTCTGGTTTGCCTAATGTATAATGATTGGGCTGCTAAAAGTGGATATAAGATGATCACTGATGTAACAGTTGGTAATTATCGCAGGAAACATGAGCAGGAGATCATACTATTTAGAGAGGGAACTGCAGCATTTAAGCAGAAATATGGTAAAAACGTTAAACAGGAATT
>Ga0307408_100002242_pt1 | contig 13791 bp, 11 predicted proteins | sample 322Cmetagenome_FD_202116 | JGI IMG/M metagenome (GOLD analysis project Ga0307408, IMG submission 202116) | Maize rhizosphere microbial communities from greenhouse at UC Davis, California, United States - 322HYB-C-3 | ecosystem: Host-associated > Plants > Roots > Rhizosphere > Soil | place...
CGGCGGTCCGGGCGCCACGGGCGTGACGATCGGGGCGCCAGCCTACCTGAGCCCGGAGCAGCTCACCGGCGAGGGCACGCCCGACGCGCGGAGCGACGTCTACGGCTTCGGCTGCGTGCTGTACGAGACGCTCGCTGGAGAGCTTCCCTTCGGCACCGACCGATTCAGCTCGATCAGCCGAAAGCTCAGCCAGGCCGCGCCGTCGCTGCGCACGATACGCGAGAGCGTCCCCGAGGCACTCGACCAGGTCGTGCGGAAGTGTCTCGCGCGCACGCCGGCGGATCGCTATCGCACGGGGAGCGAGTTGCGCGACGCGCTGGAGGGAGTGGCCCGCGGCACGTGACCGCCGCCGTCACGGCCTCAGTCCGACGCGCGCGAGCAGCGAGGCGAAGCGCGGGTCGGCGCGGAACGGATCGCCGACCGAGGCATTCAGGTAGACGACCTTGTCGGCGCGATCGTGCGCCACCGCGCGCTCCAGCCACGTGAATCCCTCGTCGATGTCACCCAGGGCTCCGGCGATGTACGCGACGTTCAGGGCAGTCGGGCGTCCAGTCCGCCACAGCGCGGCGAAGTCGGCGGCGATTCGTTGCGCCTCCTCGCGCTCGCCGGCGCGTGCGCACGCGTACCCGAGGGCCTCGAGGGCGAGCGGGCTGTCGGGGGCCAATGCCACCCCTCGCCGCGCGGCGGCGATGGACTCCGCGGCCCGCCCCGTCTCGGCCAGCGAGAGCGAAAGAAAGAAGTAGGTCAGGAAGAATCGCGGCTCCAGCTCGATCGTGGCGTGGCACTGGGCGATGGCGTCCTCGTACCGACGCGAGCAGTAGAGTGCGTTGGCCAGATTGGTGAGCGCGACCGGAGACAGCGGGTCGAGAGCGATGGCTGCCCTGCACTCCGCCACCGCCTCGTCGCCGCGTCCGAGCACGCCGAGCATCTGGCCGAACCACTGGTGGGCGAGCGCGTAGCTCGGGTTGAGCTCGAGCGCTCGCGTGAACTCCCGCTCCGCCGCGCCGTAGTCCCAGTCGTGCGAGAACAGGGCGAAGGCCAGCGAGCAGCGCGCCTCGGCGATCCCTTCGTCGATCGCGAGCGCACGGGCCGCCGCGGCCTTCGCCTTCGGGAATGCCTCCGTCGACTTCAGGCACTCGTACTGTCCGAGCATGTCGTACGTGTCGGCGATCCCGGCGTGCGCTTCCGCGAACGACGGCTCGAGCGCCGCCGCCTGCTCGAAGAAGCGAAGGGCGCGGTCGAGCGCCTCGGCGGTCCGCTTGTTCCAGTTGTAGCGCCCCTTGAGGTAGAGCTCGTACGCCTCCAGGTTCTGCACGCGGCGGACGGCGGGACCGGAGATCGAGGCGCTTGTCAGGCGCGGCACGAGCGCGCTCACGATGGCGTGCGCGATCTCCTCCTGGATCGCGAAGACGTCTTCGACGTCACGCGCGTACGACCCGGACCAGAGCTGAAAGCCGTCGCCGGCGTCTATCAGCTGCGCCGTCACGCGCAATCGCGCCCCCATACGGCGCACACTCCCCTCGAGGATCGTGCCGACGTTGAGGCGGCTGCCGATGGCGCGCACGTCGTCAGTCGCGTCCCTGAAGCGGAACGACGAGGTGCGGGCGGCGACGCGGAGGTCGCGGACCTTGGCCAGTGCGTTGATCAGCTCCTCCGTCATGCCGTCACTGAAGTAGTCGCTGTCCGCGTCGCCGCTGCGGTTGACGAAGGGGAGGACCGCGATGGACACCGGGCCGGGCGGCGCGCCGGACCGAACACCTGCCGGGAGCGACGCGCGCGGCGCGGAAGCCCGCGACGGCAGGGCGCCGTCGCGGCCCGTCGTGGTCGTCGCGGCCGCTCCCGTCGCCGGGCCGGCCGGCTCGACCAGGCGCTCGAGCAGCTCGGCGACCGACTGCGGCCGGCGATCGGGGTCCTTTTCGAGGCACCACATGACGAGCGACGCGAGCGCCGGCGGCGCATCCGGGCGGTACGACGTGAGGGGCACCGGCAGCTCGGTGATGTGCGCGACGACGAGCTGCTGCGGCGTACGCCGGGAGAATGGCGGCGCCCCGACGAGGAGCTCGTAGGCGACGACCCCCAGCGCGTAGAGGTCCGCGCGGTGGTCCACCGCCGGATCGCCGACCGCCTGCTCGGGCGCCATGTAGAGCGGCGTGCCGACGACGACGTTCGTCGCCGTCACCGACGCCGCCGGCGTCGCCGCCGCGCTCAGCGCCTTGGCGATCCCGAAGTCGGTCACCACGGCGTAGCCGCCGGAGAGCAGAACGTTGTCCGGCTTGAGGTCGCGGTGGACGACGCCGGCCGCGTGCGCGTGGGAGAGCGCCGAGGCGACGTCGCGCAGCACGCGCATGACTTCCGCGATCGGCATCGCCCCGCCCCGGGCGATCTGCGCGCGCAGCGAGTCGCCGCGCACGAACGGCATCGTGTAATAGAGCAGGCCGTCTGCCTCGCCGGCGCTGAGGAGCGGCACGATGCACGGGTGCTGGAGCCGGGCCGCGACCGTCACCTCGCGGCGGAAGCGCTCGGCGCTGACGGCACCGCTCATCTCCGGCGGCAGGACCTTCACGACGACCCGCCGCCCCAGCGCGGCCTCGGTCGCGACGAAGACGCGCGACATTCCGCCCCCGCCGAGCTCCCGCTCGATGGCGTAGGCCGTTCCCAGCGCAGACTGGAGTTGGTCGCGAACGTCCGCCACGTCGGCAGGCTCCCGGAAGGGAGCCCAAACATACGACCAGCGTCGAAACGCAGCCAGCGGAAACGGGGGCGAGCAAGAGACGCAAGAGACCAGCACACCTGTGGAACCCTGCATGGTGTGCCGGTCTCCTTCTCCGTTCAGCAGTCTTGCTTGTTTCGCCCTTCGCCGTTGGTCTATGAGTGGCCAGGCAGGCTACATAGCACAACGCCTCGCAAGCTTGCGCTCACGAGACGTTGTCTGAGTCGCGCTGTTTCTGTGCGAAGACAGGCAGCACGCCCCAACTGCAATTAATTATGTAACGACCGAACCGGCGTTGTTCAGCCTGCCGAGCTCGCTTTCCGCAGGGACGACCGGCCGCTCAGCCCGTCACCGGTTCGAGAAGCCCAGGTAGTCCACGACGATCACGACGTCGTTCGGGTCCTCGCCGGCGGGCGTCGTGAAGATGCGCACCTCGATCGCCTGCGTGTCCGGGTTCATGAACGCCGTCGCCCAGTGACGCACGCCGGTCGCCGCCGACGTGGCACCGTCGCTCTGCGGGTCGTGTGCCGCGTACGTGGCGGGGCGCGGGGCGCCGCCGGTACGAACCACGCGAAGCATGGGGTAGCGCTCGGCGATCGTGGACTCGATCGTCTCCCACCGCTCGGCGACGTCGTCCGACGCCGCGGGGACGCGGTATCGTCCGCGCACCAGCTCCTCGCGCTGCGTCGTGAAGGTGAACTCGGCCTCCGCCGACACGCGGTGCGAGCGGCGCGTGCCGATCTTCGCCTTCCGCGTCACCACCGTGTAGCCGCCCTCGGAGCGGACGCCGCGGTCGCGCGTCACGGCCTTGCGCGGCGCGTTCCATGGGTGCCCCTCGAAGCGGTCGACGACGACGCGCGTGGTCGGTCGCGCCAGGCCGGCGCACCCGCCGGCCCGTGACAGCTCGCCGTGCGCCTCGACGAGCGCGCGCTCCACTCCCGCCCGGTCGGCCTCGGCGACACCCGTCTGCACGATCGAGCGCGTGCCGGCCAGCGCGTCGTCGAGCCCCGTCGCGCTACCGGCCGCGCACCACTGGCGCGCGCTCGAGCGGAAGGCGGCGACGTAGATCTCCTGGGCCAGCACCGGCGACAGCGGGGCGCTGGAGGCGACGCGCGTCGTGACGCGCACGGCGACGGCGGAATCCGGGGCGATGGTCAGCGGCAGCTGCGCGGCGAGCGGCGGGGCGGTCGTCAGCGCGCCGGCCGCGACGGTGACGGCGAGAGCGACGCGGCGAATTGTCGGACGCGGCACCGGAAGGGGACGCACGGTGCGGGCGAGGGAGAGGTACGTCATGACGGATGGGACTCGAGAAGCATGCGACGCCGGAAGCAGGGCTCCCGACTACAGGACGACTTGGCGAGCTGGGCTGTAACTCCTTGGGTGTGAGTGTGATCACGGAAATCGCGATGCGCCGGCGCTAGCGCGCGGCGAGGGGGCACGATGGTGTCGGCCGAAGGCCGCCCTCGCTGTGCGCGACGTCACACTGTCGCGCACAGCGAGGATCGCGGCGGCGAGCAAACCCTTTGGCGTTCGCCTGCATCCAACGCAGCAGGACCAGGGTGCGCGCCAGCCCACCACACACCGTCGCTCGCCGCCCGCCGCACAGTCGAAGGCCGCACAAGAGGACCCATGCCTCCCACCATCCCGCTCCCCATCCCGCTCGCGCACTACGACGCCGACCAGCGCGGCACCGTGCGCCTCGACGTGTGCCCCGCCCCGCCGGTGATGCGTGGGCTCTCCGGGCTCTGGCAGGGCACGGTCTTCCGCGCGGGCGAGTCGGCGGGAACGCCGTTCTCGCTCCTCCAGGAGGCCGACGACCGCTCGCCGGACGGCGTCGTCGGACGGCTGGCGTTCACCGGTGCCGACGACGCTCCGGCGAACGTGCAGCTGCTCGAGGCCAGCGCGACGACCTTCGTCGCCCTCGTCGGACCGTACCGCGACCCGGCGTCGAACGCCGAGGTGGTGACGGTGCTCGAGGCTCGCCGCGCCGGCGACCGCCTGTACGGCACCTACCGCGCGCACCCGACGACCGGCGGCCGTGTGACCGACGGCCACTTCGTCGCCACGCGCGCAGCGCTCGCCGCCTAGTACCGCGGAGGGCGAGCGCGCCGCCGCGGTGCGGCTCAAAACATCTGTAGCACGAAACGATGAAAGCTATCGGCTGCGACCGCACGATGCGAGCGCAGCCGATTACTTTTTTCGCATGACCAACCCAACGAATTCCGGTGCGGGCTCGACCGTGGTGGACGTCGTCGTCATCGGCGGCGGACCCGGCGGTTACGTGGCGGCGATCCGCGCCGCGCAGCTCGGGCTCTCGACCGTGTGCGTGGAGATGGACAAGACGCTCGGCGGCACCTGCGTCAACATCGGCTGCATCCCGTCGAAGGCACTGCTGCAGTCGTCCGAGCGCTTCGAGTTCACGAAGCTGCACGCGAAGGAGCACGGCATTATCGTCGGCGACGTGCGGGCCGACCTCGCGCAGATGATGAAGCGTAAGGACGACGTCGTCGCCGCGAACACGAAGGGGGTCGAGTTCCTCTTCAAGAAGAACAAGGTGACGTGGGCGAAGGGACGCGGCACGCTGCGGCCGGCACGGGACGGACTGCACGTCGTCGAGGTCGCGGCCGAGGGCGCGGCGGCGACGACCTACCGCGCGAGGGACGTCATCCTCGCCACCGGCTCGACTCCGATCGAGCTCCCCTTCCTCAAGTTCGACGAGCGGCGGGTCCTCTCGAACATCGGCGCACTGCGCATCCCCGAGGTGCCGCGCCACCTCGTGGTGATCGGCGGCGGCGTCATCGGCCTCGAGCTCGGGTCGGTCTGGCGCCGGCTCGGCGCCAAGGTCACGGTCGTCGAGCTCGCGCCGACGATCCTCCCCGGCACCGACGAGGAGATCGTCAAGGAGGCGACGCGCGTCTTCACCAAGCAGGGGCTCGAGCTGCGCACCGGCGCCAAGGTCACCGGGGCGACGGTCGAGCAGCAGCGCATCGTCGTCCAGGTCGAGAAGGACGGGAAGCAGGAGTCGCTCGACGCCGACTACGTGCTCGTCTCGGTGGGGCGCAAGCCGTTCATGCCGGGGATCGACGCCGCCGCGCTCGGCGTGAAGACCGGGGACCGCGGCCAGATCGTCGTGGACGAGCAGATGCGCACGAGCGTGCCCGGCGTCTACGCGATCGGCGACGTCGTGTGGGGAAAGCTCCTCGCCCACAAGGCGGAGGAAGAAGGCGTTGTCGCCGCGGAGGTGATCGCGGGCAAGCCGAGCGCGATGCACTACCGCTCGATGCCGTCGGTGGTCTACACGTGGCCGGAGATCGCCACGGTCGGCATGGCGGAGCACGAGGTCAAGGCGAGCGGCCGCCAGTACCGCGTCGGCAAGTTTCCCTTCTCGGCGAACGGCCGCGCGCGCACGATGGGCGAGACGACGGGGCTCGTGAAGGTCATCGCCGACGCCGAGACCGACGAGCTGCTCGGCGTGCACATGATCGGCGCCAACGTCTCCGACCTGATCTCCGAGGTGGTGCTCGCCTTCGAGTACCGCGGCTCGTCGGAGGACATCGGCATCACGGTGCACTCGCACCCCACGCTGTCCGAGGCCGTGAAGGAGGCGGCGCTCGCGACGCTGGGCAGGGCGATCCACATCTGACACGCCTCGGCCTGTTTCCCGATTCCTGTTGCCTCGCACTCCGTCGGCCACCGGAGCCCGTACGCGAGAAGGCAACAGGAATCAGGAAACAGGAAGTAGGTCGGGGTACGCAGTGCTCACCATCCGTCCCCTCCGCACTGAAGACCGCCCGGCGGCGCGAGCGCTGCTCGCGGCCGAGGGGACGCGTCACGCGTACGCGGCTCGCGCGATCGAGATCCTCGACGCCGTAACGGCCGCGCGGGAGAACACCGAGTACGACGCGACCGTCGCCGAGGAGGATCGCGTCGTCGTCGGCGTCGTGCTGCACGGCACCGTCGCCGGGTCGGTGGGCGCGGGAATGCTCTACGGCGGCGCGGTGGCGCCGACGGCGCGGCGCCGCGGCGTCGGCCGCGCACTCGTCGAGGGCGCCGTCGCGTCACTCGCCGCGGCCGGGTCGAGGGTCGTCTTCGCCGAGCTTCCCGACGCCGCCGCGCTCGCCGACGTGCAGTCACTCCTGCGCCGCAGCGGCTTCGCCGAGACGGGGCGCGTCGCGGATCTCGTGCGCGACGGCGTGGCGATGGTCGTCTGGCGGCGCGAGGCGGAGGGCGTTCCGTAGGCGGCGCCGGGAGTGGCAAACGCGACGCGGGGGAGCCGAGGCTCGGCTCCCCCGCGTCTTTCTGCCCGGTCGTACGTCGGGCGCGTGTTACTGCTGGCGCTGCGTCGAGTCGCGCCGCGTCGTGGTGTCGGCGGGCGAGGTCGGCGAGTTGCCGCGCGGCGCGGTGCTGTCGCCGGTCGTCGGGGGCGGCTGCATGCGCGAGCTGTCGGCGCTCACGCCGCCACTCGGGGTGGTCGGCGTGCCCGTCGTGCCGCTCGTGCCGAAGTCGAGGTTGAGCGAGCGGTAGAGCTCCTCGTTGCTCGTCACGTTGTTCTTCTGACGTGCGCAGGTGATGGCGCGGCGCGTGCGCGGGCCGATGATGCCGTCGGCCGCGCCGGCGTCGCAGCCGGCCTCGTTGAGCGCCGTCTGGAGCTGCACGATGTTCTCGCGCGAGAGCATCATGCCGCGCGCTCCGGAGGTGCGGCGCCCCTGCGACGAGCGCGCCTGGTTGGTCGGCATGCGATCGGGCTTCACGTCGCTCGTCGCGCCCGGCGTCTGCGCCTGCATCATGCGATTGGTGTCCGCCGGGGTGCGGGGCGACGTCTGCGGCTGCTGCTGCCCGCCGCGCGCGGTGGTGTCCTGCCCGCCCCGCGAGGTGGTGTCCTGCGCGAGCGTCGCGGCGGGCATCGCGGCGATCGCGAAGAGCGTGATCATGGTGCGTCTCATAGCTGCATCCTCCCTCGAATGACTCTGACTCTGCGGGTGTACCGCTGCTACTCGGCAGCGGACGACTGCGCGTGCAAGGAGCACGCCCCACCGTGCCGGACAAGCGGACACGGCCGCAGCGCATGCGAGCTCATGCGCTTGGGAGCCCATCGAATCGCCGGTGTTGTGTGACGCAGCTCACATGACAGGAGAGGCCGGCCCCGTGAAGGGCCGGCCTCTCCGGCGCGCCGCGACGCAGAGGTCGCGGTGCGCGGCTTCGACGAGACGACTACCGCTGACGCAGCGCGGCGCCGACGGCGGCGCCGACGGCGAGCAGGCTGGCGGCAGCGGCGACCGCGGCCGCCGAGCTCATCGAGATGTCCTTGCGGTACCAGGGAGTCACGGCGGCCGCCGGCGCGTCGGCCGGAAGCGCGGCCATGATCCGCTGCTGGACCTCGACCGGGGTCCGGACCTGCCGGCGGTGCGTCGTCTCCGCGTTGACGCGTGCCCAGAACTCGACGTGGCGGGCTTCGGCGCCCTGGATGCTCGACTCGTCGGCCTCGCCGTCGAGCCACGCCTGGACCGAGGCCGGCGTGCGGGAGACGCCGATCGGGACCTCGCGATCGGTGAGGGGCTCCGCGGACTGCTGGGAGGCGCCGTCACGGCGGGCGCGGTCCCGGCCGTTGTGCGCGTTCAAGTTGTCGAACATCAGGCGTATTTCTCCTCTAGAAGAACTTGGAGCGCCTCGCGTGCGCGATGGACGCGCATTTTCAGAGCCCCGACGGTGGTACCCAGTAGATCGGCCATCTCCTCGTAAGACCTTCCTTCCACGTGCTTCATCACGAACGCCTCGCGCAACGAGGGCGCGAGAGCCGCGAGGGCGCGATCGAGGTCGGTGCGCAGCTCCGTCCGGTCCAGCTCTTCATCCGGCGTGGAGTAGCTCGAGGGCTGATCGTCTTCGTCGTAGCTCAGATGAGTACGACGAATGTTCTTCAGCCAGTCCTTGCACCCGTTGGCGACGATTCGAAAGACCCAGGCGTCGAAGCGTCCCCGCACCTCTGCGAGATGTTGGTACGCTTTAATGAAGGACATCTGAAGGATGTCCTCCGCAACATCAGGGCTCCCGGTCATGCCGAGCGCGTGGCGATACAGCGGGTCACTGTACCGTTGAATCAGGACCGAGAAATCCTCCCGGTGTCCAGCGAGGACCCGATGGATGATTTGCTGGTCGGCTTCCAGCTGTTCGGCTTGCGCCGCCTGCACCGTCGTGTTCACGGCGCTAGAATAGCGCGTTTGCCTTCCGCTGGATAGTCCCGCGGGGCTGGGAGCCTTCCGATCCGGTCGAGCGACGCTGGTCACGCCGGTAAGACGACGCGGCGAGAGCGAGGTAACAGGTCGCGTTGCGAAGTGCGGGAAACCCTCGCGAATTGCGAATGGCCACTCGGACCGGGGCGGTCACTAGTCACTGGATACTGGCTACTAGCAACAGCCCTCGTGCTGGAAGCATCCCGACAGTGCTACCAGTGACTAGTAACCAGTCACCAGTGACCGCCCGGCGCGAAGGCGCCCCAGCCGCCCTTCCTTATAGAAGGGCCGTGTTCGTCGAGGAGTGGTGGGGGAAGGCGGACGGCGGTGCCGGGGACGCTGGGGGCGACGCCGGTGAGGGGGGAGGCCTCGACTTCGGCCAGCGTCTCGAGGACGGTCTTCACGCGGCCGGCGGGGACGCCGGCGGCGTCCAGGCGGGCGAGCCAGTGGGCGGCGGGGGCGGTGCGGAGGCGTGCGCCGATCGCCCGCACGACTTCATCGCGCCGGGCGAGGCGGCCGGCGTTGGTGGCCAGGCCGGCGTCGTCGGCCAGCGCGGGGATGTCGAGCGCGAGGGCGCAGGCACGCCACTGGGCGTCGCTGCCGACGGCGATCACGATCGGCCGGTCGGCGGTGTCGAAGAGCTGGTAAGGGACGAGGTTGGCGTGGGCGTTCCCCCAGCGGAGGGCGTCGCGGCCGGAGACGAGGACGTTCTGGGCGACGTTGACGAGGGCGGCGGCGGCACTCTGGGAGAGGGAGACGTGGAGCCGGCGGCGGTCCGCCGGGAGTGCCTCCGTGCGGCGGCCGCGGGCGGCGAGGGCGGCGAGGATGGCGATCGTCGCGTCCTTGCCGGCGACGACGTCGGCGAGGGCGACTCCGACCTTCATCGGCGCACCGTCCGGCTCGCCCGTGATGGCCATCCAGCCGCGCTCCGCCTGGACGACGAAGTCGTAGCCGGGTCGGTCGCTGTGCTCGCCGAACCCCGTGATGGTGCACCAGAGGAGGGCCGGGTGGCGGGCCAGGAAATCGGCGGGGTCGAGTCCGCGACGCTCGAGGCTACCGGGGCGGAAGTTGTCCACGACGACGTCGGCGTCGGCGGCGAGGCGGCGAAGGAGCCCGCGATCGTCGGCGTCGTCGAGGTCGGCGGCCAGACTCTTCTTGTTGCGGTTCACGCCGAGAAAGTAGGCGCTCTCGCCGCGCTCGTCGAACGGCGGTCCCCAGCCGCGGGTCTCGTCGCCGCTCTCCGGCCGCTCCACCTTGAGGACGGCCGCGCCGAGGTCGCCGAGCATCATGGTGCAGAGCGGTCCGGCGAGGACGCGGGTGAAATCGAGCACTTTGAGGCCGGAGAGCACTATGCTGGCGTCATGATGATTTGTTGTTGTTTACTCGTCAGGCGCTTTGCCACTCGGACGAGGGGCCCGGCGGGGTCGCGGGTGATGCACGTCAAACTTGCGTAGCCTCAGAAAAATCATATACTTACCGCCGACAGACGCCTCGCGCCGCGCGGCCGAGAAGCTAGCGCGCCGGGCGCTGGCATTCAATGAACGGGGAGATCCTCCCCCCCAACGTCGCGTGGACGGAGTACGCATCGCATGACGGATAAGGCGCAATCGATCGACGCGGCATCGTCCGATGACACGCCGGTGACGCCGACGGCCGCGGTTCCGCGGCGCGGTCCTGGTCATCGCGGCGCCGACGTCCGCGACACGGTCGCCGAGATGGCGGCGCGGGCCCACGAGATCAGCCAGGAGGCAGGGAGCAAGATGGCGGCGGCGATGAAGGACGTCATCAACGCCGCGGCCGGGCTCGCCGGCTTCGCGGTGGAGAGCGCCCGCGACCTCGTGCAGTTCATGGTACGACGCGGACAGATGACGCAGGAGGAGGGCGACCGGCTCCTGCGCGACGCCGAGGAAGCGTACGCGAAGCGGAGGCCGGCGGCCCCGGCCGCCGCGACGGGGTCGAGCAACGGCGACGCGCCGACCGCGCCGGCGAAGGCGGCCGCGACGCGAGGCGGCGACGGGACGCGCGCCGAGTCGGCGAAGGGTGCCGCCGTCGGCTCGGCCGCGACGAAGCCCGCGGCGAAGCAGAGCGCGACGAAGCCCGCCGCCGCGAAGGCACCGGCGAAGGCGGCCGCCAAGAGCCCCGCCAAGGCGGCGGCGAAGTCTCCGCCCAAGTCCTCCGCCAAGTCCCCCGCCAAGAAGAGCGCCCCCGCCAAGAAGACGGGCGCAAAGCGGAAGTAGGGGCCCGGGGCGCCGAGTCTCACACGCAGTCACCCCGAGCGAGCGCCGGCGTCGGCCGCCGACTGCCCGCGCTACGCTCCCGCGTCCCGCTCCGGGCTCCGCCGCGTCTTCAGCTTCTCGAACACCGACGCGCAGTTGATGAGTGCGATGTGGGTGAAGGCCTGCGGGAAGTTGCCGAGGAACTCCCCCGTGCCGGGGTGCAGCTCCTCGCTGTACAGCCCGACGTGGTTCGCATGGCGTAGCATCCGCTGAAAGATCCGCTCGGCGCGCTCCATGTCGCCGCACATCGCCAGCGCCTCGGCGAGCCAGAAGGTGCAGATCGAGAAGACGCCCTCCTCGCCCGGTAGCCCGTCGTCGTTGCGGTAGCGGAAGACGAGCTCCTGGTCGTCGCTCGTCAGCTCGCGCAGCGTCGCCGCGACCGTCCCGACGACGCGCGGGTGCTTGCGCGGGAGGAAGTGCACCATCGGAATGATGAGGTTCGAGGCGTCCAGCGCGTCCGTGCCGTAGTACTGCACGAAGCTCTGCTTCTCCTCGCTCCACCCCTTCGCCATCACGTCGGCGTGCACCGCGTCGCGCTCGCGGCGCCAGCGCTCGAGGTCGGCCGGGAGGTCGAACTTCCGCGCGAGGCGGATGCCGCGGTCGAGCGTCACCCAGCACATCACCTTGCTCAGCACGTAGTGCTGCGGGCCGGCGCGGACCTCCCAGATGCCGCTGTCGCGCATAGTCCAGTGGTCGGCGATCCAGTCCACGAGGCGCTTGAGCGTCGCCCAGGTCCCCTCCCCCATCGTGTGGTGGCGGCTCCAGAGCCACGCCGTCTCGAGGAGCTCCCCGTAGACGTCGAGCTGGACCTGGTCGAAGGCGCCGTTGCCGATGCGCACGGGCGCCGAGCCGCGGTACCCCTCGAGGTGGTCGAGCGTGCGCTCGGTGAGCTCGCGGCGCCCATCGATCCCGTACATGATCTGGAGGTGCGCGTCCGTCGCCTTCCGCGTGATCCGCTTCAGGAAGTCCATGAAGTGGTCGGCCTCGTCGTAGTGGCCGAGGACGTGGAACGAGTAGAGGACGAAGGCCGAGTCGCGGAGCCAGGTGAAGCGGTAGTCCCAGTTGCGGATCCCGCCGAGCTCCTCGGGGAGCGAGGTCGTGGGCGCGGCGACGATCGCTCCCGTGGGCTCGTAGCACATGAGCTTGAGGGTGATCGCCGAGCGCTCGACGGCCACCCGGTAGGGCCCCTCGTACGTGATCTGACCCACCCACGCGTCCCAGAACGCGATCGTCGCCGCGAGCTTGTCGGCCGACGCGTAGCTCTCGATCGGGTCCACCTCGTCGTCGTCGTAGCGCAGCGCGAACCAGTGCTCGGTGCCGGCGGTGAGCTTGAGCGTGGCGTAGGCGCTGGCGTCCTCGAGGTGCCACCAAATGCCGCGCGGCGCCGAGAGCGTCAGCGCCTCGTCCTCGCCGTCGGTGGCGAGCACGCCGTTGGAGCGCGCCGCGAGGCGCGTAGTGGAGGTCGCGTAGTCGAAGCGCGGCCGGAAGCGGACGACGATCTCCGCCTCGCCGCGCGTGCAGCAGACGCGCCGATGCAGCTCGGCCGGCCGCTGCCGCGCCGGGTCGGCGTCCACCGGCATGAAGTCGGTCAGCTCGACGACGCCGCCGCCGTCGGTGCGGAAGGTGGTGACGACGACGGCGGTCGCCGGCAGGTAGCGCTGCTCGGTGGTGTAGCGGCCGGAGGGGGAGATGCGGAACTCGCCGCCCCGCGCCGCGTCGAGGATCGCGCCGAAGACGGACGGGGAGTCGAAGCGCGGCAGGCAGCACCAGTCGATCGAACCGTTGAGCGCGACGAGGGCCGCGGTGTGCAGGTCGCCGACGAGGGCATAGGCGGCGATCGGCGGGTACTCGCCCGACTCGGAGAGCCGCCATGGCTGTGTCGACTCGGCCCAGGCGGGGATTGTCATAAGTGCGAGCGGAGAGCGGTGAGCGTCGAACGGCGAGCGTGCACCTGGTGAATACTTCGTAGTCTCACGCGGAGGCAAGCCAAGCGTCGAGCTGCTCGAGGGCGTCGCGCAGGGTGTCGAGGCCGACGAGGGTCAGCTCGGCGTCGGTCGGGATCGGGGGCGCGTCGCCTCCCGCCCCGCGCACCGGCGGCTCGCCGACGACCTTGATCGTGACCGCGTTCGGCAGCTCGGCGCGGAGGACGCGGAACGCGTCCTCGTCGGTCGCGTCGTCGCCGGCGTAGAGGAGCCCGGCGCCGGGCGCCGCGGCGCCGAGGTCGCGCGCCAGGCGGAGGAGCGCGGTACCCTTGTTGACCCGCACCGGCGGGCGCAGCTCGAAGACCTGCTTGCCGCGGTGGAGCACGAGGCCGAAGTCGCGGCCGGCGGTGGTGGTGGCCGCCTCGAGCGCGGCGACGCCGGCGGCGTCGGCGACGCGGCGGTAGTGCAGGGTGAGCGTCCACCGCTTGTCCTCGAGCCGCGCCCCGGGGACGGCGCGCACCGGCGCGGCGAGAGCGCCGGCCGCCGCCGCCACCGCCGGGGCGTAGGGCGCGACGAGCGGATCCACGGCCAGCGTCCCGTCCGGGGCGACGACCTCGGCGCCGTGGTTGCCGATCACCCACACACCGTCGAGGGCG
>Ga0307408_100002243_pt1 | contig 13790 bp, 13 predicted proteins | sample 322Cmetagenome_FD_202116 | JGI IMG/M metagenome (GOLD analysis project Ga0307408, IMG submission 202116) | Maize rhizosphere microbial communities from greenhouse at UC Davis, California, United States - 322HYB-C-3 | ecosystem: Host-associated > Plants > Roots > Rhizosphere > Soil | place...
CAAGGGCGCCACCGATTTGGCCGCATCCTTGGCCGGGTCCAGAATGGTTTTGGCGCTGTCGCCGTTGACCACCACCTTCACGGCATTGATGACGGTATTGGTGGGCGCCGTCACGATCTTGGTGGCAGCCTTGATCGGGTCGAAGCCGCCTATGGAGATGGCGTGTGCGGCCGTGGTGGCCAGGGCGGCGAGCGCGGTCGCGGCCGTGAGGATGGATTTGATGTGGGTCATGGTGCCTCCTCTCTGTTGTTGCTGGCTCTCTTGGAGAGAGTCTTTTGGCACTCTATTCCTGGGCTGTTCTCTTGCATATCCTGCAAATGGTGGAATTTACGAGCCGCTACTTCAATGGCAGCCGCGCTCGGCCTGTTCACTGGTTTTAGGCCCTCAATCTCCCCCAATTAGAGGAGGCGCCAAGAAAACGTACATGTCACGATGTGTATCAGGTTTCTGAAGTGTTGCGGACGTACTCCCGTTGCTTGATCGGCTTGGGACAGTTCTACATACGTACACCCCTTGTTCTGCTCTATCAGAAGGAAATTTACATGCCGATCGAAAGAATTTACAGCTTCCTGACTTATCCAAAAAATCACGAGAGGGCAGCTGATGAAATTGAAGGCGTTCGCATCCGGCCAGATGGGGGGAAGCTTTCGAAAATGCTTTCAGAAGTATTTGATGGGGCTAAAACCAAGCGAGACGTTCCGGTCTCATTCGTTACAGACAATCAAGTTAACCCTACGCGGGTGAATCTGCTTTCTTTCTTCGAAAGACCTAACTTGGCGAGTGCTTTGGCGATGGCGCAGGCGTTGCAGGCTGCCACACCTGGCACGGCAGGAATGGGGCTGTTCTTCGTGTGCTTAGGCAGCGATGAAGGAAAACCAGGAAGACGGGTGGTCCTGTCACGCTTCGCGGCCGACGAGGGCGTAGTAGCTAGTAAGAACGGCGGCGCACTGAGTGTCGAATTTGTCGAGCAAGTATTCCTAAAAAATTCCCACACCTACAAAGCGGCAACCTATCGGCACGAGGCGGGAAGGAATGACGCTTGGAAGGGAATAGCAACTGATCGCCAGCTCAATCACGGGTCGAAAGCGATTGCAGATTACTGGATCGTTGACTTTCTGCGCTCAGAACTTACTACCACGGCCGCTGAGGGCACGCGTCGTCTTGCTATTGCTATGAAGGAAGCAAGCCGGTCCTCCGTAGATCCGCGAATACGCGGTGAAATCGTTGCGGCAGCTCGGCTCGCTGGAAATTTACCAGCAAATGCAATGACCATCGATCAGTTTTGCGATCAGTTTGCTTTGTCCCGAGGTGCTAAAGATGCGGTAATAGCCGCTGTTAAGCCTGCTCGATTGATGACCGAATCGTTTAGGTTTGATGCAGAGGAGTTTCTCCGGCACGTGCCGTACAAGCAAATCGAACTAGACAATGGAGCGACACTTTCAGCTCCCACTGAGAAATTTGAGGAGGTGTTTCATCCAAGGAAAGTTGGCGACACTCATACGTACTCGACTCAGGGAATGATCGTCGATGAAAAGTTAAGGTCTAGCCCATGACAGACGATGAACTTCTAGCCGAATATTCGGGTCGACATGCGAGGGCTCTCGTGCCTATGGCAATTGACCTAACTTCTCTTCTAGAGAGTCGTTTAAGCGGTATACATCGCATCGATCGAATCAGTGCTCGCGCAAAAGACCCGAAAAGCTTTCTCGTCAAAGCGACGAAAGAGCAGGATGGGAAGCGAAAATATATTGATCCATTTAGCGAGATACAAGACCAACTTGCCGCTCGAGTTACCGTTTTCTACTTGTCAGATGTCGATGTTGTTGAAACCACGATAAAGAGGTACTTTAATCATATCGAATCGAAAATAATTGCGGACTCACCGAAGCAGTTTGGCTACGAAGGGCGGCACTTCATTCTCTCGATCCCCGAGGAGCTTTTTGAGGAGGACGAGCATCCGGGCGTACCGGATTTCTTTGAGTTGCAGATCAAAACTCTCTTTCAACATGCCTGGAGCGAGGCTGAACATGACTTGGCTTATAAGCCGCTGTCACCGTTAAGCGATCTTCAAGCACGTGAGATTGCCTTTACTGCAGCGCAAGCTTGGGGGGCAGACCAGATGTTCCTCAAACTGTTCAAAGAACTCTCACAAAAATAGATTTGCACCCTATTCTCTTTTGCGAGTTCCTGGTGTTTGGCTTACACATCGAAAGAAATAGAGATTAGCGATGGTGAGCTAGATTTAGCTGAAGTGCTGCCTGGTGATGTAGCTACTGCTCAAATGAGCGAGGATTGGCGGGATATATCGCATGAGTCAAACTACGATTTCGGATAACTGGTCGCTTCAAGATGTGTCGCATCTTCTCAGCGAAGGTATTGACGCCAGAGGAATAGGACAATTCATCGTTGTCGATAAAGCTGCCAACAGCCATGACTACAAGGATGTCCCGCAGGCGGTTATAGCAATTGAAGCGCTCTTTGATCTCCTGACCGACATTGTTCTCAGAGATGAAATTCGGGTGGATGAGGCGTTCATTGATGCCTGGGCGGAGGCAGACGGCCCCTTAGTGGTTGCTGTTCAACAAGGCATCGTAAAGTCGTTCCGTTTTCTGGGGCAGCCACAGGAGCTGGTTTCCCCACGAAATGAGTTCGTAGAACGGATGTGCGTTACCGCGTCACTCAAGAAGCGGCATGAGGAAAATGTCGCTGAATGGGAGCGCAATAAGACCACACCTGATCGGTATCTCTCACAGGCGTTGTGGGGTGGTGCGGGCATGTTGGCACGTGCGCTTGTCTATCAAACCAGCTATACACCCCACCCGGTCAGAAAACGCCTATTTCAGGAATCGGGTATAGCGCTTCAAAACAACGGTGCCATGGTTCGCCTAAATCAAACTATTAAAGAAAAACGTGCGTCGATCTATTCGGTTAGATCGGATAAAGACAATCTTTTGTCGCTTCAGGTGCGCCTGCCGCCATTGCCTGTCAAGATAATTCAAGAATCCAGATCCCCGAACGACTTGATTAAAGTGGCACTTCAATTTCGGGGCGAATACACAGAGCTTCGAGGGTGGCTGGCCGAATACCAGGAAAGCTTGGACGGTGGTGAATTCGTTGACATACAGAAATATCAACGAATTCTGAGATCCATATCTCAATACGTCGATTCAAGGGTTGGAATTGTCGACTCCAACGCACCTTCCTTTACGGTAGGGATTGATATCCTAAAATTCGCGTTCAAAGGTAACCCGATTAACACACTGAAAAACCAGTACGGGGTTAGGTCCGTGATCAACAAACTGGTGACTACACGCTCAGGCGACAAGGAATTGGAGAAATTCCTCGGATTCTTCGGGCACCGTTCTAGCGCGGTTGGATTGAAGGTGCTTGATCATTTCGCAACTTCTTAACGGTGATTCGACTCTGTTAACTTTCAAATTCGAATTAGTTGCTCGCAAAATTCAAGCACCAGCCTTCGTTTGGTTCTTGGCCCCCACAAACGGCACCGCCCCCTCCACCGTCTCCCAAATAAACCGCCCCGAGGGACTGTTCTGCTCCTCGACGATGTGCGCCACCAACCCAGCCGCGCGTGAAATGACGGCAAAGCCGCGCATCACCGCTGTGGGCACCCCCATCTCCCCCAGCAGCGCCGCGACGGCGCCGGTTGCGTTGATGGTGATGGGCCGGCCCGCCACGGCATCGACGGCGGCAGACAGTTGCTCCAGTGCGCGTATCTTGTCGCCGGCCAGTTCGGGTTCGGCACGGGCCAGGTCCAGCAGCTTGTAGGCGCGCGGGTCCACGGGTTTGTGCAGGTGGTGGCCGAAGCCGGGGATGGGGCTCTTGAGTGCTTTGTAATGCCGGGCGATGGCAAGTGCCTCGGCTTCCGGGTCGGTGGCTGAGGCGATGCGGTCCAGCAGGCCTGAGCAGTTTTCCATGGTGCCGACGAAGGAGCTGCCGACGGCCAGCAGGCCGGCGGCGACGGCGCCTTGCAGGTTTTCGGGGGCGCTCATGTAGACCAGGCGGGTGGAAATCGCGCTGGGGGTGAGGCCGTGTTCCATCAACACGATCAGCACCGCGTCGGTGATGCGCAGGTCCACGCCGCGCGGTTCGCGGTTCAGGATTTGCATGAGCATGACTTCGGTGAAAGTCTTTTTGCCCATAAGGTCTTCGACCAGGTTGGCGTTGCGATAGTGCAGGCTGGTGAGGGTGTGGGTGCAGAGGCTGGTGGTGGGCCTGGCCTGGGGTTTGCCGGAGGACTGGGCGGTGGATTTTGCGGTGGTCATGGGAAATCCTTGTTCATGAAGCGGTGGCTGCATCGGCAGCCGTATCAAGAGGTTCCGGTTGTGTTAGCTCCACCGTTCGGGCTGAGCCTGTCGAAGCCCCTTCGACAAGCTCAGGGCGAACGGTATTAGTCGTATCGGCAGCCATGGCCTGCGCACGCACAGCGCTTTTGAGCACCTTGCCCACGGGTGAGCGCGGCAGGCTGTCGTGGAAGTGGATGTGTTTGGGCGTCTGCACCGGTCCCAGGCGTTCGCGCACAAAGGCGATGAGTTCGGACTGGCTGGCCTGCCAGCCGGGGCGCAGCTGCACGGCGGCCTGCACGGCTTCGCCCCATTTGTCGTCCGGTATGCCGAAGACGGCGCATTCATGCACGGCCGGGTGCTGGCCCAGGGCGTTCTCGACGTCGACGGGATAGACGTTGAAGCCGCCGGTGATGACCAGGTCCTTGAGCCTGTCCTTGAGGTAGAGGTAGCCGCGCTCGTCGATGAGGCCGCGGTCGCCGGTGTGCAGCCAGCCGTCCACGATGGTCTCGGCCGTCATGCCGGGCAGGCGCCAGTAGCCCGACATCAGCAAATCGCCGCGCGCCACGACTTCACCGACCTCGCCGGCGGGCAGCAGCTTGCCGCCGGGCGCCATGATGGCGACGTCGCTGAACCAGGTGGCCCGGCCCACGGCGGCCCAGTTGCGTTCGTCCTCAAAATCCTCGGGCCGCATCACGGTCAGGATTTGCGGCGCTTCCGTCTGGCCGTAGGTGGTGCCCAGCACGGGGCCGAAGAAGCTGCGCACTTCGCGAATTTTTTCCGGCGGCATGGGGGCGCCGCCGTAAATCAGGCGGCGCAGTTTCGGAAAGTCCGCGCGCGATGCGCCGGGCAGGGCCATCAGCATGTAGACCAGCGTGGGCGGCATAAAGCTCACGGTGCCGCCCTTGTGCTGGAAGGCCGCGCGCACGGCTTCGGCGCCCGCGCCAGCCAGCAGCACATGGCAGCCGCCCTGGGCCAGTATGGGCAGCAGATAGGTCGATGTGCCGTGCGTGATGGGCGCGGCCACCACATAGCGCTCATGCTCGTTAAAGCCCCAGGCATGGATCTGGTTGCTGATGTTGGCCATCCATGCGCGGTAGGTCTGCATCACCCCCTTGGGCGCACCCGTGGTGCCGCCGGTGAACTTGATGGCCTGCGTGGCCTCGGGCGGCAGGATGAAGCCGGGCCGCGTGGCCCCCGCGCCGGTGTGCCGGGCGCTGAGCGTGGCGACGCTGGGCGCGCCGTCATTGCCGGCCACGCCGCAGTGGATGCGCCGGCCCGGTGCGCCTTCCAGCAGGGGCAGGCCGTCGGCGTCCATGATGAGGATGGAGGGCTCGGTGGCGTCGACGATGCGGCGGATTTCGCTGCGCGTGCTCTTGGGGTTGAGCGGCACCCACACCTTGCCGCAGGCCAGCACGGCCAGCAGCGCGGCGATGTGTTCGCTGCTGTTGCCGGCGCAGATGGCGACGCGGCTTTGCGGCGCGGGGTCGATCTCCACCAGCGCGGCCGCGAAGGCCGAGACCCAGGCGGCCAGCGCGTCGTAGCGCAGCGTGCCTTCGGGCGCGTCGATGGCGATGCGGGCCGGCCAGCGCTCGGCGGCGCGCCAGAAAAAATCAATCGGGTTCATGCGGCTTTGTTATTTCTTCGTTGCTTATTCAGCGCGTGCACCGGACTGCTTGACCACCTCGCGCCAGCGCCTGGTTTCCGACTGCATCCAGCTGCGCATCTGCGCGGGCGTGCCGGGCTCGGGCGTGGCGGCGAGGTTGAGCAGGCGCTGCCGCACCTCGGGCAGGGCCAGCGCCTTGACCAACTCGGCATTCACGCGCTGCACCACAGGCTGCGGCGTGCCGGCCGGCCCGGCAATGCCGAACCAGGACTGCACGTCAAACCCCGGAGAGCCGGATTCGGCCACCGTGGGCACATCGGGCAGCAGCGGCGAGCGCTGGGCGCTGGTGATGGCGACCGCATGCAGCTTGCCGCCGCGCACATGCGGCAGCACCGAGGGTGCGTTGTCAAACATGGACTGCACCTGGCCGCCCAGCAGGTCGGTCACGGCGGGCGCGCTGCCGCGGTAGGGCACATGCAGCATGGGCGCCTTGGACGCCGCCTTGAAGAGCTCGCCCGACAGGTGGATCGACGAGCCGCTGCCGGACGACGCAAAGGTCACGCCGTTGGGGGAGGATTTGGCAAAGCTCACATAGTCCGCCAGGGTCTTGACGGGCAGTTGCGGATTCACGACCAGGATGTTGGGCACCTTGGCGATCAGGCCCATGGGCTCGAAGTCTTTCAGCGGGTCGTAGCCCAGCTTGTCGTAGAGCGAGGCATTGATGGTGTTGGCGATGGTGTAGATGTACAGCGTGTAGCCGTCGGCCGGCGCGCGCGCGACCACCTCGGCGCCCACATTGCTGTTGGCGCCTGCGCGGTTGTCTACCAGCACGGGCTGCCCCAGCTGCTTGCCCAGCTCCACCGCGACGATGCGTGCGATCACATCGGTCGCGCCGCCGGCCGCATAACCGACGACCAGCTTGATGGGTTTGGTGGGCCAGGCGGCGGGCTGGGCTTTGGCGGGCAGGGCGGCGGTGAAAGCGAGGGCGGTGAATAGCGTGAGGGCCAGCCGGCGTGAGGGGCTTGTCTTGAGGTTCATGGTATGTCTCCTGTTGTTGGTATGCGGTGCGTGTGCCGGCTTGGCGGCGACTGGCGGAATTCTTGACCAGGCGTTTGCCGGCGACAAATACAAACGTCCGGCCAGTGGACGTTTTATAGTTGGCTGCATGGCGCCCCGCTCTTCCAAAAACATCCCCGCAGCCCGTGCAAGCAACCCGGCGGAAGCACCCGACGACGGCGGCAGCCGCACGCTGCGGCGCGGCCTGCAATTGCTGGAGGCCGTGCTGTCAAGCGGACGCGAGGGTGTGCGTGTGGTGGACCTGTGCCGCGCCGCGGGCCTGGAGCGCGCGCCCGTGTATCGCCTGTTGGCCACGCTGCTGGAGGCCGGGTATGTCGCACCGCGCGGACGCTTTCGTTATGTCGCCGGGCCGCGGCTGGCGCAGTTGCAGGCACAGCCCCCTTCATCCATGGACTTCGCTGCCCGCCTGCAGCCGGTGCTCGCACGCGTGAGCCAGGCGTGTGGTGACGCGGCCTTTGCCATCGTGCGCGAAGGCCCGGCCTCACACTGCATCGCCCGCCAGGTCGGCACCCACCCGGTGCAGATGCTCGTGATCCAGGTCGGCACCCGCCAGCCCCTGGGCGTAGGCGCTGCCGGCCTGGCCCTGCTGGCAGCCCTGCCCGAAGAAGAGGCAACGGCCGTCATCGCCGCCAACGCGCCGGTGTTGGGCCGCTACGGCGGCATGACGCCGGAGCGCATGCGGATTCTGGTGCGCGCCACACGTGAGCGGGGTTGGTCTGTGATCGGCAATCACGCGACGGAAGGTGTACTGGCGGTTGGCATGGCCGTGCCGGGGCGGGATGGCTCGCCGGCCGCGGCCATCAGCGTGGCGTCGACGATGGAGAGAATGCCCAGGGCCCGGCAGAAGTTGATGGTTCGGTGGATGAGGGAAGCCTTGGAGGCCTTGCTGCCCGAGGGTTTGTAGACCGGTGCAACCCGGCTCAGTTCCAATTCCGCAAACAGACCACTAATCCCCCGCCTTTTCAAGGCAATCAAGTGCACGCTTTTTCCTTACAGTGCGCTGCAACACCACGCTAGCCAGTGGCCGGTGGCAACAGCCGGCCTGCCATGCGTTCGGCTGCTGCGCCGCAGCCGGCCGGTGTCGCCCCCGATCCCCCAGAGACCACAGCCCAAGAAGCAAGAAGAAGCAAGAAGAAGCAAGAAGAAGCAAGAAGAAGCAAGAAGTCAACAGGCCGGCAAGCCAAGCCGCCACCCAAACCCAAAAACTAAATCGATTCACTTTCACCACCATGCCAGACAACAAATACCTTGTACGCGCGCCGCTGCTGGACCCTAAACAACAGGTGGTCGGCTACAGGCTGGCCTGGCAGGGTACTGAGCCGTCTTCGTCATCCGATGCGCTGCAGGATGTGCGGGAGCTGCTGGCGTTTGTGGGTGAGCGGATGCAGGTGAAGGGGGAAGCAGAGTCTGAGCTGGGCTTGCTGTTCCTGGATGCCGATCGGGGTGTACCGGCGGGCAGCCTTTTTGCCGGCGGTGTGCCGCCGAACACGGTGCTGACCTTGGACTGCGCCGGCCTGGCTGAAGACAGCGCGGCGGGCATGGCTTCGATGCGTGAGCAGGGTTTGCAGCTCGCCTTGCGCGGGGCCAGCCTGGCGTTTATGGAGGCCCATGCCGGCACGCTGTTGCCGCTGGCCACGCATATCGAGTTGCCGCTGGACCATCCTGACTACGCGGCGCTCGGCAATTTCGCCAAATATGCCGAGCCGCCGCTGTCGGTGGTGGTGCAGGACTTTCCGGGCTGGCGCGAGTTTGATGTGTCTGCCGCGCATGGCGTGAGCGGTTTTTTTGGGCGGATGTGCAGCGTGCCGCGGCCGTTCAACCATGCCGGTGACTTGAGCCCGCAGGCGATCTTCATCCTGCAGCTGATGCAGATGGTGCAGGAGAACGTGGATGTGCGCTTGGTGGAGGGCGTGCTCAAGCGCGATGCGGCGCTGTCGTACAAGCTGTTTCGCTACATCAACTCGCCGGGCTTCGGCATCGAGGTGGAGATCGAATCGCTGCGCCATGCGGTGACCATGCTGGGCTATACGCCGCTGTTCCGCTGGCTGTCGGTGCTGCTGGCCACGACCAACACGGCCGGCTATTCACACGCGCTGCTGCAGGCGGCGATTGTGCGCGGCCGCTTTGCCGAGCTGCTGGGCAAGGACTTGCTGCCGCGCGGCGAGTCGGAGCACCTGTTCTTTGTGGGCATGTTCTCGCTGCTGGACCAGCTGCTGGGCATTCCGCTGGACAAGGTGGTGAGCCAGCTGCTGCTGCCCGAGACAGTGGTGCAGGCGCTGCTGACCCGCGAGGGGGTGTATGGGCCTTTCCTGAAGCTGGTGGAGGCTTGCGAGCACAGGGACGGCCGTGTGGCGGAACTGGCGGATGCCTTGTTTGTGACCGCTACACGGGTCAACCAGGCGCATTTCGCGGCGCTGGCCTGGGCGCATACGGTTTCCATCTAGGGCCGCGCACCTCTTCAATCTGCGTAAATCTGCGAAATCTGCGGATGAATTCTTGTATCCACAGATTACGCAGATTTACGCAGATGGGAGAGAAGCTTTCATGATGCAGCTCGCCCCCCTCCCTGAGCGATTCAGGCTCTGCATCACGCCTGTTCTTTTATCGGTGTAGGTCCGCGCAGTCTGCGGATGAAACCAGCTGCCCCAGCCGGCCGCTCCTCCATGCAGCGAGAAGCGGGCGTTTTCGCGCGCTTTTCGGGCCATGGTGCACAGCGCGGGCTTTGTACATTGAAGCATTGCCGTTTGCTGCTGGTGCACAAGGCGCGTGCCCCGCGCGCGGCGGCATGAAACCCTATGAACACACCCCTGCATGGCGCCACGGCCTCATCGGCCGGTCCGGACTTCCTGCTGACGGACCATGATTTCTCGAAGATACGCACGCTGATCCACCAGCGGGCGGGCATTGCGCTGAGCTCCCAGAAGCGGCAGATGGTGTACAGCCGGCTGGCGCGGCGCCTGCGGGAGCTGCGCCTCACGGAGTTCGCCAGCTACCTGCGTTTCCTGGAGTCGGACCCGAATGGCGATGAATGGCAGCAGTTCACCAATGCGCTGACGACCAACCTGACGGCATTTTTTCGCGAGGCGCACCACTTCCCGGTGCTGGCCGAGCATGCCAGGCGCTGCGCCCCGCCCCTGAGCGTGTGGTGCTCGGCCGCCTCGACGGGCGAGGAGCCTTATTCGATTGCGATGACGCTGATCGAGGCGCTGGGCGAGCGCGCGGGCGCGGCCGCCAGTGTGATGGCGACCGACATCGACACCCAGGTGCTGGCCAAGGCGCGGGCCGGCATTTTCACCATGGAGCAGGTGAGCAAGCTCTCGCCGGTGCGGCTCAAGCGATTCTTCCTGAAGGGCACGGGCGCGCAGGCGGGCAAGGTGCGCATACGGCCCGAGGTCGCGGCGATGGTGAAGTTTGAGCAGCTCAACCTGCTGGACGCGAAATGGGCGCTGCGCGAGCCCTTTGACGCGATCTTCTGCCGCAATGTGATGATCTACTTTGACAAGCCCACGCAGGGCCGCATCCTGCAGCGCTTTGCGCCGCTGCTCAAGCCGCACGGCCTGCTGTTCGCCGGGCATTCGGAAAACTTCTCTTTCGCCAGCGACATCTTTCGCCTCAAGGGCCAGACGGTGTATGAAAAGGTGGGTGCCTCGCCATGACACCCGCGCACCGCGAGACGCTGGCCACCCACCACTACTTTGACCGCGAGTTCGGCATCGCGGCCGTCAAGCTGCTGCCCGGCGAATATTTTGTGACCGCCAGCGACATGGTGCTCACCACCGTGCTGGGCTCCTGCGTGTCGGCCTGTGTGCGCGACAGCGTGGCCGGCATAGGCGGCATGAACCATTTCATGCTGCCGGAAGATGCCGACCCGTCTTCGCGCGGCGCGGCCGCCTCCATGCGCTACGGCGCTTACGCCATGGAGATGCTGCTCAACGAGCTGTTCAAGGCCGGCGCGCGGCGCGAGCGGCTGGAGGCCAAGGTGTTTGGCGGCGGCGCGGTGCTGGCCAACATGACGCTGCTCAACATTGGCGAGCGCAATGCCGATTTTGTGCTGCGCTATTTGCAAATGGAACAGGTGCGGGTGGCGGCGCAGGATTTGCGCGGCAACTACCCGCGGCGCATCAATTACTTCCCGGTGACGGGCCAGGTCGCCATGCGCAAGCTGCGCCAGCAGGCCGACGTGGCGCTGGTGCGCGACGAGGAGCAGGCGCTGGCCGCCACGCTGCGCACGCCGGCGCGGCGCGAGGGTGTGGAGATCTTCAACAACAACGTTGCGGCCGGCAGGAATGCGTGGGCCTTGTGAGCGGGAGCGTGGGCATGAACAACAAGATCAAGGTGCTGTGCGTCGACGACTCGGCGCTGATACGCAGCCTGATGACCGAGATCATCAACAGCCAGCCCGACATGGTGGTGGTGGCCACGGCCTCCGACCCGCTGGTGGCGCGCGACCTGGTCAAGCAGCACAACCCCGATGTGATGACGCTGGACGTGGAAATGCCGCGCATGGACGGGCTGGAGTTCCTGGAAAAGCTGATGCGCCTGCGGCCCATGCCGGTGGTCATGGTGTCGTCGCTGACGGAACGCGGATCGGAAGCGGCGCTGCGCGCGCTGGAGCTGGGCGCGATTGATTTTGTGACCAAGCCGCGCCTGGGCATACGCGACGGGCTGCTCTCCTACACCGACCTGATCGCCGGCAAGATCCGCATCGCGGCCAGCGCCAAACTGCTGCCGGCCCGGCGCGCCGCACCGGCGGGCGGCCTGGCCGGCGGAGAAGCGCCGCTGCTGCACAGCCCGCTGCTGAGCACCGAAAAGCTCATCATCATCGGCGCCTCCACCGGCGGCACCGAGGCCATACGCGAGGTGCTGCAGCCGCTGCCACCCGACAGCCCGGCCATCCTGGTGGCGCAGCACATGCCGGCGGGCTTTACTCATTCTTTTGCGCAGCGCCTCAACGGCATTTGCCGCATCGCGGTGTCGGAGGCGGTGCACGGCGAGCGCGTGCTGCCCGGCCATGCCTATATCGCGCCGGGCGGTTTCCATCTGTCGCTCACGCGCAGCGGCGCCAACTATGTGGCCCAGGTCGACCAGGAGCCGCCGGTGAACCGCCACCGCCCTTCGGTGGACGTGCTGTTTGATTCGGCGGCGCGCCATGCCGGCAAGAACGCCATCGGCGTGATTTTGACGGGCATGGGCCGCGACGGCGCCGAGGGCCTGCTGCGCATGCGCCAAGCCGGCGCCCACACGCTGGCGCAGGACGAGGCCAGTTGCGTGGTCTACGGCATGCCGCGTGAAGCGGTGGCGCTGGGGGCGGTGAACGAGGTGGCGCCGCTGCGCGAGATCAGCCAGCGGGTGCTGGCGCACCTGCGCTCTTTTGGCGAGCGGGCCAACCGGGTGTAGGGGCTTTGTGCTTGTGGGCTTTGCGGCCTTTTTGTATTTGATTGAAGAACTGGAGTGACGTGTGGTTGATAAAAACATCAAGATCCTGGTCGTGGATGACTTCCCGACCATGCGCCGGATTGTGCGCAACCTGCTCAAGGAGCTGGAGTTCGTCAACGTCGACGAGGCCGAGGACGGCGCCGCGGGACTGGAGAAGGTCAAGGGCGGCAGCTACGGCTTTGTGGTGTCGGACTGGAACATGCCCAATATGGACGGCCTGGCCATGCTGCAGGCCATACGCGCCGATCCGCAGTTCGCCAAGCTGCCGGTGCTGATGGTGACGGCCGAGGCCAAAAAGGAAAACATCATCGCGGCCGCGCAGGCCGGCGCCAACGGCTATGTGGTCAAGCCCTTCACCGCCGTGACGCTCGAAGAAAAGATCAACAAGATTTTTGAAAAGATCGAGAAGGAAGGGGCCTGAGATGGCGCAAGAAGCACTGCAGCCCGCGGCCACGGGCGATTCGGCCGAACAGCTGGTCAACCGCATTGGCCATTTGACCCGCCAGATGCGCGAAGGCCTGCGCGAACTGGGGCTGGACAAAAGCATTGCCCGCGCGGCCGAGGCCATACCCGACGCGCGCGACCGCCTGAGTTATGTGGCGCAGATGACCGAACGCGCGGCCGAAAGGGCGCTCAACGCCATCGACGTGGCCCAGCCCATCCAGGACGCCTTGTCCAAACAGGCGGTGCAGCTGGGCAAGCGCTGGGACAGCTGGTTCGCCAGCCCGCTGGCGCTGAGCGATGCGCGCGACCTGGTGGAAGACACCCGCAGCTACCTGGCCGAGGCGCCGCAGCAGGCCAGCGCCACCAATGCGCAGCTCATGGAAATCATGATGGCCCAGGACTTCCAGGACCTGACCGGCCAGGTGATCAAGAAGATGATGGACGTGATCAAGGACATGGAGACGCAGTTGCTGCAGCTCTTGATCGACAACGCCCCGCCCGACAAGCGCCAGGAGGCGCAGGAGGCGGGGCAGGGCTTGCTCAATGGTCCGCAGATCAAGGCCGGCAACGCCGATGCGGTGGATGGGCAGGCGCAGGTGGATGATTTGCTGGCGAGTCTGGGGTTCTGAGCCCAGATAAAGAAAAATCTATATCCACAGATTTCGCAGATTTACACAGATTAAAAAAACCATGGAAATGAAGTCCGGGTATCAACTCCCTTTCTTCAATCTGTGGAATCTGCGTAATCTGCGGATAAATTCTTCGATCAGGTTGAGCCCCACCCTGTTCGGCTGAGTGCTCCCCGTTCGGGCTGAGGTATCGAAGCCCTTCGATACCTTGTATCTTTACGATTTGATTTCGGACCGGTTCATGCAGCCCGATCTACCTCTGGGACCAAGAGCCCGCCCCTGAGCCTTGGGCGCATG
>Ga0307408_100002244_pt1 | contig 13788 bp, 9 predicted proteins | sample 322Cmetagenome_FD_202116 | JGI IMG/M metagenome (GOLD analysis project Ga0307408, IMG submission 202116) | Maize rhizosphere microbial communities from greenhouse at UC Davis, California, United States - 322HYB-C-3 | ecosystem: Host-associated > Plants > Roots > Rhizosphere > Soil | place: USA...
CTGTTGGGCATCGACAAGAAAGGCGGCTTCCAGTACATCCAGGAATACACCGGCTTCGTCTCGCCCGGCATCCTGGCCATGTTCCTGATGGGCTTCTTCTGGAAGAAGACCACCTCCGGCGCGGCGATGTTTGCCACCCTGGGCGGCCTGGTGGGCTCGATCATCCTGAAGTTCCTGCCGGAGATGATGGACCTGTCCTTCCTGGTGCCGATCGGCTTTGCCAAGGCCAACGCGGCCGGCATTCCCGAAATCCCGTTCCTGGACCGCATGTTCATCGTGTTCTGGTTCGTGATCGCGGGCATGGTGGTGATCAGCAAGATGGCAGAAGCCAAGCGCGAAGGCGCGCACCAGCACCACCTGCATGTCGATACCTCGCTGTTCCGCGTCGACGGCGCATTCACGCTCGGCTCCGCCGTCATCTGCGTAGCGCTGGCAACGATCTACGGCGCCTGGTGGTAACACCGGCACCAGGGCGCTTCCCTCGGGTGCGCCCTGGATCTCCAGCCGCGGGCAGTCACGGGACCAGCAACGCGCGAATTTCCGGCTTCCGGTAATTCTCCAGGGTCACCATGACCCCGTCGATGAGGATCGTGCGCGGTTCCATGGGGGCGTTATTCACTGCGGCCAGCGCCGCCTTGAGCCCCATATATCCCATCCGGCGCGGGTCCTGGACCACCAGTCCGTGGATCTCCTGCTGCTCCAGGCCACCCAACAGGAAGGTGGTCGAGTCAAATCCCACGAATTTCTTCTTGCCTGCCAGGCCTGCCTGGCGCAACGCACGCAACATGCCGTCGCTCGACGATTCGTTCACTGCAAAGATGCCGTCCACCTCCGGAAAGCGCTGCAACAAGTGCCCTGCTTCGTGGAACACCTTGCCGCGGCTGGCGCCGACATATTCATCCGCCACGACCTTAACCTTCGGCGCGTGCTTTTTAAGGTAGCCGGCAAAACCATCGGCGCGCTGGTCGGTCGACGCGCTGCCGGCCACCGTTCGCAGTATCAATACCTCGCCTTGCCCGTCCAGCAGGGCCGCCAGGCGCTGCGCAGCCAGCGCACCGGCCGCGTGATTGTCGGTCGCGATGAAATTCAGGTAGTCGCCGCTATCGAGCGCGGAATCGACCACGATCACCTTGATCCCCATGGCGGTGGCCCGTCTGACCGGCTCCACCAGGCGAACACGGTCGGTCGGCGCCAGGACGATCGCATCGACTGTCGGCGAGGTGTACATCTGCAGCAGCTTGATCTGCGCATCGATCTGGTCGTTATAGGCTGGCCCGCGCCAGGTCAACTCAACCTTGACATTGCCTGCTTCGCGGATGGCCCGGTCCACGCCGCCGCGCATGAAGGTCCAGAATTCCTGGTCGCGCGACTTGGGGATGAAAACGACGTTGACTTCCGTGCCAGCCGCCCAGGCGGCATCGGCCAGGCAGGCGGCTGCAACCGCCACCCCAAGGACAAGCGACAAGCACCGCCGCCGCATCGACGATCCCATACCTTCCGCCCTTCACGTTGGTACTTCTCCAAGTCTATACAGGAGCGGGCGCCATAGCCAGCAGTCCAGGGCAAAAAGACAGTCTTCCCTGGCTACTCCTGTCTCTATGGCAATACAAATTTCAATGCTGTAAGGGCGCCGTAAGTTTCATCCCGAAAATAAGGATGGAGACAAGTCCGTCCATAAAAACCACAACCGATATTGCGGCACACCATGAACAATCCCCTGCCGTTTCACCGCATCGGCTCAGCCGCCATGGCAACTCTCGCTGGCGTAGCCGCCGCCATGGCATGCTATTGGGCGGCCGGCGCCGCGCTGGCGCCGCTGCCCCTTGCCTGCCTCGCGGCGCTGGGCAGTGCCGGCGCCAGCGTGCTGCTGCGTAGCGGCAGCATGCAGCAGAATGCGCTGGCGGAGAAGGTGGCGGCCGAAATCGACACCATCATGATCGGTGCGGCCGAGACCTCCTACTTCGTCGATTCGATCAGGAACCGGATTAGCGGCGACGTCGAGTCGACCAACCAGATTGCCGCACGCTCCGCGTCCAGCGCCAGCGAAATGGAGGAAATCGCCGCCAATGCCGAGCGGGCATCCGAAGTCGCCACCATGGTGCGGCGCGAGAGCGTGGCCGGGCGCGGCGCGGTGGACCAGGGACTGCAACAGATCAGCGACGCGCGCGGCAACGCGCATTCAGCCTCGCAATTGATGGATGCCCTGCAGGAAAAATCTCGCAGCATCCACGGCATCACTGCGGTGATCACCGAAATCGCGACGCGCACCAACCTGCTTGCGCTCAATGCGGCGATCGAAGCGGCGCGCGCCGGCGAACATGGACGCGGCTTCGCGGTCGTGGCCGGCGAAGTGCGCCAGCTGGCCCAGCGCACGGCCGAAGCCACCGCCGACATCGGCCACAAGGTGACCGCCATCCTGGCCGAGGCGGAGCGCGCCTCGTCGGGCATGGCCTCGCTCACCGGCAAGGTCGCGCAAGCGGCGGTGGAAGTGGAGCGCGTGCACGCCAGCTTCAGCACGATCGAACGCTGCGCCGCCGAATCGCACGGCGAAATCCACAAGATCGCGCTGGCCTCGCGCGAGCATGCCGCATCGACCCGCCACATTGCCGAGGCCATCGGCCAGATCCGCGACGGCATGCTGGGCATGCAGGCCGAGTTGCCGCGCGCGGCCAGCTCCGCGCAGGCCCTGGCCGAACGCGCCGAGGCGCTGTTCGAAGCCACCACGGAAAGCAACGCTGCGACGCAGCACGATGCAATCCGCGCCGTCGCACAGCAAGCGGCCAGGGATGTCGGCAAACTGTTCGAAAAAGCCATTGCCAGCGGCGAAATCAGCGAGGCAGCGCTGTTCGACCGGCGCTATATCCCGATCCCGGACACCGATCCGCCCAAGCATCGCAGCGCCTTCGACAAGTTCACCGACCGCGCCCTGCCCGCCTTGCAGGAAGCTTTGCTGGCGGCCATGCCGCAGCTGGCGTTTGCCGGCGCGGTCGACAACAACGGCTACTTCCCGACCCACAACAGGAAGTTTTCACAGCCTTTGACCGGCGACTACGCCACCGATCTTGTCAGCAACCGCACCAAGCGCATCTTCAACGACCGCACCGGCTCGCGCTGCGGGGCCAACAAGAAGCCTTACCTGCTGCAGACGTACAAGCGCGACACCGGCGAAGTGATGCACGATTTGTCCGCCCCCATCTATGTCAATGGCAGGCACTGGGGCGGATTCCGCATCGGCTACCGTTCGGCGTCAGGCCATTAGGCCAGGCCGCTGCGGCGGCACGGACGGGTCAGACCCTTGGGTCTGACCCTGCCTTTCTGGTCTGGCGCTTTCGGGATGAGACAGCATGCCCTGTTGAAACCAAAACCGGTAAACCAGGGTCAGACCCAAGGGTCTGACCCGCTCCTGGTCTACTCCGCCTCCACCGCGAGCGCCCTGTCGCGGTAAGCCCTCGGCGTGCAGCCAAGTTCGCGCTTGAACACCAGGTGCATGTACTGGGTCGACGTGAAACCGCACTCCAGCGCCACATCGGCAATACTGCGTTCGCCGCATTCCAGCCCGGCCTTGGCGGCATTGAGCTTGAACTGCAGGATCACGTCATGCACGCTGCAGCCCAGCTCCTGCCGGAAATACGCCTCCAGCGAGGAACGCGATACGCCGACATATTCGGCCACCTGGTGGGTCTTGATGCCCTGGCAGGCGTATTGGCGGATGAAGTGCCGCGCCCTGGCGACATGGGGGTGCCGCACAGCCTGGTGCTGGCTCGACGCGAAAACATTGATCCCGGCCGGCGGCATCAGGATGCGGGTATTGGACAGGCGCACGCCGTGCAGCATCTGGTCCAGCAGGTGGGCTGCGGTGCGGCCCATCTCCTGCGCGCCCTGGATCACGGAGCTGAGCGGAATGCGGGTCAGCATGCGCACCAGCGGGTCGTTGTCGATGCCGATGATCGCCACCTGCTCCGGCACCGCGATGCCGGCGATGATGCAGGCTTGCAGCAGCTGGCGTGCGCGGGCATCGGTCACCGCAATGACGCCGACCGGCTTTGGCAGGCTGCGCAGCCAGGCGATCTGTCCTTCCACCGACTCGTCCCAGGCCGAGGCGCTGGTCTCGCAGCCGCGGAAGATTTCAGCATCCATGCCATCGGCTTCCATCAGGCTGCGGAACGCGATCTCGCGCTCCTGGGCCCAGCGGTTTTCCCTGGCCTTAGGCAGGCTGAACAAAGCAAAACGATGCAGGCCGACGTCGATCAGGTGGTCGCGCGCCAGCTTGATCAGCTTGAAATTATCGGTCGCCACATAGGGGATGCCGCGCGGGTATTCCGCCTCGTCGGCATAGGAGCCGCCCACCGCCACCACCGGCACGTTGCAGCGCGACAGCGCCGCTGCCACTTCCGGATCGTCGAAATCGGCAATTATTCCATCGCCCTGCCAATTCTCGATTCCGGCCAGGCGAAGGCGGAAATCCTCTTCCAGGAATAAATCCCAGGCTGCCCGCGTGCTGCCCAGATAGGCGGCGACGCCGGAAATAACGTCGCGGTCGAAACTTTTATTAGCGTTGAATAACAGGGCAATACGGTGTGCTTTCGAAGTATTCATGATCGCCATTACCAGACAGGTTTCAATGGAATGCAAACAAATGGCGATTGCCGCTTGCTTGTAGCAATTTGAATGTGCAGGGAGGCGATATGGCAGAAATGCCGCGCATGGTGTTCTTCATGGTGTCTCCGTATAGCCGGGTGGCGTCGTGCACCCCCGGTCTTGCTTCAGGGTTAGAACGGTTTTATCCAACAGTGGGTAGCGGAAGCTAAGCCACCGTTGCCCCAAGCATAGGAGGAAGCTCCCTACAGACGGTAACGCCCATAGGGAAATTTCTATCAAAATGCAGAAATTGCGATTAGTCCTGCAGGGAGTGCAAGCGCATCAACCCTGTTCTGTGGCGGAAGCTGGCTGGGTGTCGACAGGTGCCGGCTCGCAGGGAGCCTCCTGCTGGATTGCGAGGGAACGGAAGGATTTCGGCGTGCAACCGTATTCTTCCTTGAACAGCTTATTAAAGTAGGAAACGTTGGAATAACCGACCGAATAGGCGATTTCCGCAATGGCGGCGCCGCTTTTCTCCGCCAATAACCTGGCAGCCTCGGTCAGCCGCAATTTATTCAGGTAACTGGTAAATGTCATCCCGAGTTCGGTTTTTAAAAGTTCATTGACTTTATTGCGGTTGGTGCCGGTTGCCGAAACCACGGATTCCAGGTCGATTTCGGTATTCGTGTAATTGGTGGCAATATATCGCAGCACCGTGGCCTTTTCTTTATCCTTATACGGCTCGAGCGTTAATTGCCGATAAGCGGCCAGCGGCAGGTCTTTCTTCATCCGGGAATTCAGGCTGGCAGTCAGGGCCAGCGAATGGGCGCGGAAGAACCACCATGCGAATGCAGCCCAGCTTGCCAAAAGCATCACAACCATTGCAGCGATGTAGCGGTAATCGCGGCCATGCAGTGCCAGTTCGCTGATCTCGAGGTGGGAGGCAATATTCTTCGGGCTTTGGCTGCTGGTGCCAAACACAAATTTGCTCACCTTGGTCAACTCATAGCCCTGATGCGACAAGTCCAGCTTGACGCTGTAGAACCACCAGTCCGGGATGCTCAGGCGCGTCAGGTCCAGCGAAACCGGTACGCCGCGCTCATTACACGAAAAATACGTCCCCGGCGAACGGTAAGTCAGGAACTCGCCCACCCTCGAAATCTTGGGATCGAAGGTGGACACGCTGAAAATCATCGAATTGGCCGGCGCGCATTTGGCCAGGAAGGTGATATCGGAATATTTTGACCAATCCACCATGGCCAACCGGCCTTTGGCGTCATGCAGCACCAGGCCGGCGGAAGCGAAAGGGTATTGTCCGACGTCGGTCACCTTGAATTCGAAGCGCAATTGCCCGCGCCCAGGGCCGGAAATCGCGACCGTTGACGTGCCGCCCATTTCCACATCCGAATTGGTCATGTGATGCCAGCCTGCGGCGGCCTTGGGCGCAGGCACCAGCGCAATGGTCAAGTAACTCTGATAGAACAGGAATGATGCCAGCAGGGCGTCCCCGATCACGAGGCCGATCAGCGCCAGCAGCGCCTTCTTAAAAAACTGTTGCATTATGTTCGGGTTGGTTGAACTGTCTCGTTGCAATGCCTCTTGCCGGGCTTGCTCGTTGCATCATAACAGTTCAACCAGTGAAAGGGGGCACGTTCGCCCCTCCCTGCCCTTAGCGCGCCTGGCGCAGTGGCTTGCCGTTCACATCATAGGTGGCAGCCTCCAGGTGCACGACCGTACTGAGCGCCTTGTCGTCGGCGGCATCGGCCGCCAGCATGACCTTGTAGTCGCCCTTGGCGACCTTCCAGGTCTTGCTGGCTGAATCGTACATCGCCAGCAGGCGCGGATCGACAGTCACGCTGGCCCTGGTTTCGGCGCCCGGCTGCAGGTCGACTTTCTGGAAGCCGGCCAGGCGTTTCGGCGCTTCCCATTTGGCTTTCTGCGGTGCGACATAGACCTGGGCCACTTCCTTGCCGGCGCGCTTGCCGGTGTTCTTCACCGTGAACGAGGCTTGCAGCACCCCGCCCTTCACGCTGGCGGACAGGCCGGAGAAGCCGAACTCGGAGTACGACAGGCCGTGGCCGAACGGGAACAGCGGTTTCAGGCCCTTCTGGTCGAACCACTTGTAGCCTACGGCTGCGCCTTCGCGGTAGTTGACCTCGAAACGCCTGTTCTCCACTTCAGGGTAGCCATCCAGCGCAGGGCGCGGCAACTGGGCTTCCGACACCGGGAAGGTGGCCGGCAAGTGGCCGGACGGGTTGACTTCGCCAAACAGTATGCTGGCGATCGCCTCCCCGCCGCTGGTGCCCGGGTACCAGGCTTCCAGCACGGCCGGTACTTTCGCCAGCCATGGCATGGTCACCGGGCCGCCGGTTTCCAGCACCACCACGGTTTTCGGATTGGCAGCGGCCACCGCAGCAATCAATTCGTCCTGTTTGTTCGGCAGCGACAAGTTGGCCACGTCGAAGGCTTCGCCGGTCCACTGGGTCGCGAACAGCAGCACCACATCGCTTTCCTGCGCCAGCTTGGCCGCTGCCGCCTTGTCGGCGCCATCGGCGTAAGACACGGTAGCCGACGGCAGGCGCTTCTGGATCGCTTTCAGCGGCGATGACGGATAGACCATCACCGGGCCCGGCCAGGTCTTCGGCTCCATGCCCGGCACCGCGTTGCCGCCGGCCGGGTACACCAGCGAAGAACCGCCGCCCGCCAGCACGCCCTTGTCGGCATAGCCGCCGATCACGGCCACGCGCTTGACCGATTTATCCAGCGGCAGCACTGCAGCGCTGTTCTTCAACAGCACCATGCCTTCCTGCGCATCCTTGAGCGACACCGCGGCATGGGCATTGAAGTCGATCTTGCCCGGTTCAGGCTTCACCGGATGATCCACCACCCCATGCTCGAACATGGCGTGCAGCACGCGGCGCGCCATGTCGTCCAGGCGGGCCTGCGGCACCCAGCCGTTCATCACGGCTTCTTTCAGCGGCGGGCCGAAATAGTCGGCCAGGTCGAACGGCATGCCCGATTGCTGGTCCAGGCCCGCATTGGCGGCCGGGATGGTGCTGTGGGTCGCGCCCCAGTCCGACATCACCCAGCCCTTGAAGCCCCAGTCCTTCTTCAGCACCTCGGTCAGCAGGTAATTGCTTTCGCAGGCGTACACGCCGTTGACGCGGTTATAGGAGCACATGACGGCGCCGGGATTGCCCTCTTCCTTGGCGATCTGCAGGGCCAGCAGGTCCGACATGCGGGCCGACTGGTCGTCGATATTCACGTTCAGCGTAGTGCGGCCGGTTTCCTGGTCGTTCAGCGCAAAGTGCTTCAGGGTCGATACCACGCGCTGCGACTGGATGCCCTTGATCTGGGCGCCGACCATCTTGCCCGCCAACAGGGGATCTTCGCCGCCGTACTCGAAATTGCGGCCATTGCGCGGATCGCGCATCAGGTTCACGCCGCCTGCCAGCAGCACGTTGAAGCCGTAGCCGCGCGCCTCCGCACCGATCATGGCGCCGCCGGCATAGGCAGTCGGCAGGTCCCAGGTGGCGGCCGTGTTCAGGCCCGACGGCAGCGCAGTGCCCGGACGCGCGTTCGGGCCGGCCTGGCTCGCCACGCCGATGCCGGCATCGGTTTCCCACAGGTTCGGGATGCCAAGGCGCGGCACGCCATGCACGAAACCGGCCGACTGCACGTGCGATTCCTCGGGACGCTTGTACTTCTTGTGCTCCATGTCGGAACCCAGGTAGCCGAACACCAGCTTCAGTTTTTCGTCCAGGGTCATTTCTTTCACAGCCAGGCTGGCGCGTTCTGCCGCGCCAAGCTGCGTATTCATCCATGGTTTGCCATCAGGCGCGGCCAGCGCAGTACCGCAGCACATTGCCACGGCGGCGGACAGGAGACTGATCGTTTTCTTCAATTTCATCGCTTCCTCGAAAAAAGGGGCGGCCGCGGCCGCCCCGAAAACTACCGGAAAAGGTAGAGGAGACTACAGGTTACAACATCGGCTGAACGCTCGCCTGGCCTTGGCCTGACGGGCGTTCAAACAGGGTTCGCGACAGCCAGCCGCGCAGCGGCCTGTCGTACCAGCGCGATAGCGCCAGCGCAAACAGGGTCACGCCGCAGTACATCGCAACGACGGCCATCGACTTGACGGTCCCGGACGGGTGCGTCGACCAAATCCACCGCGAGATGCGTATGCCGCATCGGATTCTGCTCCAGGCCCGGCACCAGCATCTCCAGGATGTGGTAAGCGAACACGCTGAAAGCAGCGGTGCCGCGCAGGCCGTCCAGTACGTGGTAGTGCGACTTCATTTTGCGGCGTTCACGATGGTGCTGATCACGTCAGGGAAGGCTTGCGCACCGGTGCTGCGGTTGAACAGGCCCATCTGGTGGTTGTCGGCGTAGCCGTTATCCCAGTACATCGGCACAATGCCGCGCGTGAACGCAGCATGGGTAATATACTGGTCCCACATCTTGCGGTAGGTACCGGCCGGATCGTATTCGGTGCGCAGGATGGCGGCATACTCGCCCATCAGCACCGGCACGCCCTTGTCGATGAAGCCGGTCTTCATCTTCTGAAACTGGCCATCGGTAAAGGATTCGTTGGCCCAGCCCGATGGATTGGCGGCCTGGCCCCACTTCCAGGACGAGCTGTTGGCGTCCAGCGTGAAGTCGAACGGATCGTAGTAGTGGATCTCCATCATCATGCGGTTCGCCGTCCAGTCGCTTGGCATGGTGGCATTGCAGCTGATGGAGTTGTCGATGTTGGTGTTGAATGCCTGCACCACCAGGTGACGGCTGCTGTTGTTGCCGCCGGTCGCGCGCACCGCAGAGATGAAGGCCTGGTTGAAGCCCTTCTGCACGTCGCAGTACTCGGCTGTCGGCGGGTTGTAGTTACCATCGACCATGACTTCGTTGGTGCCGGCGAACAGCAGGGTATCGTCGTGGTTCCTGAAGTTGTTGGCGATCTGGGTCCAGAACTTGGTCAGCCGTGCATTCGCCACTCCCTGCTGGGCATAGGTTGGCTGCATCCAGCCGCCGTCCCAGTGGATATTGATCATGGCGACCAGCCCGGCGTTGTGGGCATAGTTGACCACCTCGGTCACGCGCTCCATCCATTGCGGACTGATATTGTCGTTGGCATCGGCATATTGTTTCCAGGAGACCGGAATGCGCACGCTCTTGAAGCCCGCCGCCTTGATGGCGTTGAACAGGGTCTGGCTGGCCTTCGGGTTGCCCCAAGCCGTTTCGTTGAAGTTGGTGCTGCCCCAGACGTAGGAACCAGTCGCTTCCAGCGTGTTGCCCAGGTTCCAGCCCGGCGCCATCTGCCCCGACATCTGCATGCTGGTCATATTGCGCATGAGGCCAACGCGCACCGCGTGCGCCGCGCCCGAATTGAAACTGCCGCTGCCCGCATTGAACTTAACCCAGTACCAATACACCGTGCCCGGGCTTGCGCTGCTGTCGGTGTAGCTGGTTGCGCTCTTGCCCAGCAGCGCAAGGCGGCTGCGCCCATTCGGGTCGCTATCGGTATCGCGATAGACCTGCAGGCCGCTGACGCTGCCGCTGACGGTCCAGCTCAGGCGCACGTCGCTGCCCGTGCCGCTTGCAGTCAGGCAGACAGTGGCGCCACCGCCGCTGCCGCAATTTTGCGCCTGCGCAAACGGGGCCGCACAAAGGACCAATGACAGAACGGTCTTGATCAACCCAGGTTTCATTGTTCTACCTTTCTTTGAAGGTGCCCGCACGGCGTCTCCTCCGTGGGTGGGCGGTTGGGATGCTGGCGTCCAGCTTTCTTATAGGACGCATTGTGGAAGCTGCAACCCCGCGCCGCAATTGCAAAAACCGCCAACGCGGAATATGAAATTGCGCAGTCCCCATGCAAGGCATTGCTACCGCAGCCAGTCGCTATGCACAATGGGAGTACTGTCAAAATACCAAGGAATAACCGATGTTGAAATGCACTATGCTCGCGAGCGCCCTGTGCTGTGCACTGCTTGCTTCCGCCGGCGCCATGGCAGCCGACAAGGCGCCCGCCCCTGCCGTTCCGCCCTTGCAAACCGTTCTGTACGGCGCCGCCTACTACCATGAGTACATGCCTTCCGAACGCCTGGAAAAGGACGTGCAGATGATGAAGGCCGCCGGCTTCAACGTGGTGCGCCTGGGCGAATCGACCTGGAGCCTGTGGGAGCCTGAGGATGGCCACTTCGAATATGCCTGGATGGACCGCGTGATTGACGCCATGGGCAAGGCCGGCATCAAGGTCATCATGGGCACCCCGACTTATTCCATCCCAGCCTGGATGGCCAGGCAGAATCCCGAAATCCTGGCCCGCAAGTTCAACGGCGCGCAGAATATGTACGGCATGCGCCAGAACATGAACACCGACTCCAAGGCCTATCGCTTTTATGCCGAGCGCCTGATCCGCAAGATCGTCAGCCGCTACAAGGACAATCCGAACGTGATCGGTTGGCAGGTCGACAACGAAACCGGCAGCTACGGCGCGGCCAACGAAGACGTCTTCGTGCGCTTCCAGCATCATCTGGAGAAGAAGTTCGGCACGCCGGAGAACCTGAGCAAGGCCTGGTTCCTCAATTACTGGGGCCAGGACCTGCATTCCTGGGTCGACCTGCCGCGTCCCGACGGCGCCCAGAGCACCGGCTACAAGCTGGAATGGTCGCGCTGGGGCCAGATGCGCGTGACCGACTTCCTGCACTGGCAGGCCAGGCTGGTACGCGAAAACGCGTCGCCGCGCCAGTTCGTGACGCACGATTTCGCCGGTTCCATGCATGCCGACGTCAACGAGGAAGCCGTCTCGGCAGCCCTCGACATGCCGGCGGTGAACATCTACCACTGGGGCCAGCGCGAGTATTACAACGGAGCCGAGCAGACCTTGCAGGCCGATTTCACCCGTTCGCTCAAGCGCAACAACTTCCTGGTCACCGAAACCAACGCCCAGTCGACCGACTGGAGCTCCTCGTTCCAGTACCCGCCATATGACGGCCAGTTCCGCGAGGATGTCTACACCCACCTGTCCAACGGTTCCAATATGGTCGAATACTGGCACTGGTCCTCGATCCACGCCAACCAGGAAACCTACTGGAAAGGCGTGCTGTCGCATGACCTGGAACCGAACCGCGCCTACGCTGAAATGAGCCGCACCGGCCGTGAGCTGCAGAAGATCGGCCCGCGCCTGGTCAACCTGAAGCTGCAGAACGACGTCGCCATCCTGTGGAGCCGCGACTCGCTGAACGCGCTGAACGACATGCCGTTCGCCAAGGAATCGCAATGGGGCGGCGGCGGCAGCAAGGCCGATTACGGCACCCTGGTGCGCCAGATGCACCGTGCGCTGTACGACATGAACGTCGGCACCGATTTCGTCTTCCCGGAAGTACAGGACTTCTCGCAATACAAGCTGCTGATCGTCCCGGCCCTGTACGTGGCTGACGATGCCCTGCTCAAGCGCATTTCGGACTACATCCGCAAAGGCGGCCACGTGGTGATGACCTTCAAGAGCGGCTTTACCAACGAGAATACCGCCGTGCGCTGGACCATGGCGCCCGGCCCGCTGCGCGAAGCACTGGGCTTCCACTACCAGGAATTCTCCAATCTCGCACAGCCGCTGGCGCTGAAGGACGATCCATACCAGGCGGGCGGCGACAACAAGGTGCAGTATTGGGCCGAGTTCCTGCAGCTCGACACGGCCAAGGCCCTGGCTTACTACGACCACCACTTCTTCGGCCGCTGGCCAGCCATCACGCAGAACCAGTTTGGCGCCGGCAAGGTGACCTATGAGGGTACCTTCCTGTCGGACAAGCTGCAGAAAGCGGTGCTGAAAGCGGCCGTGCAGGAGGCCGGCCTGGCCGGCCCCGACCAGCAGTTGCCGCCGCAGGTCCATACGCGCAAGGGCGTCAATGATTTCGGCCGCAACGTGCGCTATTTCTTCAACTATTCCGGAGCGCCGGTCACCTTCAAGTACCAGTACAAGCCCGGTACCGACCTGCTGACGTCGCGCCAGGTGAAGGCGGAAGATGCAGTGAACCTCGGCCCATGGGATCTGGCGATTGTGGAAGAAGGCCGCTGACCTAGCGGGCCCGGACGGGTTGCGGCGCAGCCAGCAGGCGCGCAATCTCGCTCACCAGCGCCGCCCCATCCCCATACAGTGCCGCCCCGCTCACGATGTATTCGCCCTGCCCGCCTTGCAGCAGCAAGACAGGCACGCCGTTCACGCCCGCACGACGCATCAGGTCCCGTGTTGCATCGACGCGGGACGTGGCCTGTTGCGCCAGTTCGGCATCATGCTCTAGGCGGCCGGCAAATTCGATGGCATCCAGAACGGCGACCTGGCGGGCGCACTCCGCCGCCACGATCGTCGCATTCGAAGTGTCCAGGCCACCAACGTAGCGCGCGGACTGCAAACGGCGCAGCACCAAGGGTTCAAGCAGCGGGTCAAGCGCATGGATGGCCGTCAGGGCGCGGTTCATCACGCCGGAGTCGAAGCGCGTGCCCGGGCCTTGCAGGATGTTGCGCTGGTAGGCGGCGCTGAACGGCTGGCCGGTCATGGCCTCGATGCGCTGGTCGTTGCTCCAGGCGCGCCCATTCCGGCGTCATGGCGCGTGCGCCCGCGCCGGAAAACAGGCCGCTGGGCATCAGCTCCAGCACGTCCGGGTACGCTTCGGACAGGGCTTCCAACGCAGGCGCGCTGGCATAGCACCAGCCACAGAGCGGATCGAATAGGTATTTCAACCTGGCAGATAGCATTGCGGCGCGTCCTTTAAAATGGAGCACCAATTCTATTCGCGCAAGGCGCGCGGATATATAGGCTTCTGGTACACAGTCTGTTGCACAGGACGGGCGAATAGCCCGGGCATGCGGCCGCTAGCGGAAAAGCAGTTTGGAAAAGTGGTACAGGTTCTCTGCCCAGCTTTCCCTCACGTGCGCAAACTCGTCCACATGCCAGACGTGCCTGATCCCGTGCTGCCGCAGGTAGCGGTGCAAACCCTGCGAGGCTCCGATCAGGCCGTCCTTCTTGCCGCACGAGAGGTAGAGCAGTTGAAGGCGGCGCGCCACCGCGGCGGGATCGGGCAGCAATTCAGTGCCGGCCCGCGTGTTCGGCGCCGAAGAAAAACCGCCAACCCAGGCGAACGTATCGAGATGGCCAAGGCCGAAATTCAGGGCCTGGCCACCGCCCATCGACAGCCCTGCAATTGCGCGCTTGCCGCA
>Ga0307408_100002246_pt1 | contig 13781 bp, 13 predicted proteins | sample 322Cmetagenome_FD_202116 | JGI IMG/M metagenome (GOLD analysis project Ga0307408, IMG submission 202116) | Maize rhizosphere microbial communities from greenhouse at UC Davis, California, United States - 322HYB-C-3 | ecosystem: Host-associated > Plants > Roots > Rhizosphere > Soil | place...
GTCGGGTACGACTACTGGGATCTTTACTACCCGGGCGATGCGTACGTGGATTGGGTCGCGACCGGCGTGCTCAATTTCGGCCCTATTGCACAATGGTCGAAGTGGTGGACGTTCGCCGAGATCTTCTGGCAGAAGTACGCGCGACTCGCGTCGTTCGGCAAGCCGATCATGATCGCGGAGCTGGGGTCACTCGCAGTTGGTGGCGACCGCGAACGGTGGTATCGTGACGCCCTCGAGTCGATCCCGCGAGAATATCCGGCGGTGCGTGCGGTTCTCTTTTTCCACGCGCGCGACGATCAGACCGTCACCTATCAGAAAGTCGACTGGACAATCGCGGGCGACTCCGCTTTGTCCGCTGCGGTTCGTCAGTCCCTCAGATCGAGCGGGCTAGCGCGTCACTAGCGGCGAGATGTTCGCGATCATCGCTTCGCGGGGCGATGCCGACCGTAGAGCTGTCAGCAGCGAGTAGCCAGCAGCCAGCGGGCCTAACGATCCTGAATCACCGCCTTCGTATCGGCGGTCTTCACGCCCGTCGAATCGTCGAGCGTCTTCAGGACATCCCGCCACGCGAACTTCTTGCCGCTCCCCCGCACCCAATAATCCATCCACGCCATCTCGGCCATGGACTTGACGAGTTGATTGCGCGGATCGGGGATGCCGTGGCTCGCGCCCGGATAGACATAGAACTCCGTCGGCACACCGAGCTGACGAAGCGCCATGTACAGCTCCTCCGACTGCGGACGCGGCACGCGCGGATCATCGTGCACGACGTGAATCATCGTCGGCGTCTTCGCGTTCTTGATGTACTTGATCGGCGACTGGTTCCAGTACGCGTCGAAATTGTCGTACGGCAGCTTGTCGCCAAGGTAGAACTGGCGAACGCGCTGCATGTCGCTCTCGGCGTACATCGAGATCCAGTTCGTCGTGCCGGCACCGGAGCTGATGGCCTTGAACCGGTTCGTGTGCGTGAGGATCCAGTTCGACCAGTGACCACCCGCGCTCCAGCCCAATACGCCCATCTTCGTGCTGTCCACGAGCCCCTGGGCGATCAGGTGGTTCACACCGGTCATGATGTCGTCGTAGCCGAGCCGGAAGTAATCGCCCACGATGTCGGTCTTGTGCTTCTCGCCGTAGTTCGTGGATCCGCGATAGTTCGGCATCAGCACCGCGTACCCCGCGCCCGCGTACGCCTGCGCGCCGTAGCCGCCGTTGAAGCTGAGAATGTCCGCGCCGGCCGGTCCGCCGTGGATCGCGACGATCAGCGGATAGCGCTGGCCCTGGCGGTAGCCCACCGGCCTGATGAGCACACCGGCGACCGTCCTGCCGTCGGTCGACTTCCAGGCGATCTCCTCCTCCTGGCCTAACGCGATGCCGCGGATCTGCGGGTTCGCATCGGTGAGCTGCTTCCACGCCGACCGGTTCGCGATCTGGTCGATCGATGTGACCGTGAAGTACGTCGGCGGCGTCGTCGGATCAGCGAAATTGATCACGATGGCCTTCGAGTCGTCGTCCTGATTGGCCGTCACCGAGGCCTTCTCGTTCGTCAGCTGTTTCACGGTGCCGGTCGCGACATCGAGTGCCATCACCTGATTCGTCGCGCGGACGCCCTCGTTGAAGTAGATCGTTCTGCCGTCCGGCGACCAGAAACCGACCGTCGCGTCGCCGTCGAACGACGAGCCGAGCTTCTTCCACGGTCCACCCTTGTCGGCGACGGCGCGGAGGTAGACGCGCTGGTTCTTGAGCGTGTAGCGCGTCAGGTCATCCGGCGCCGAGAAGGCGATCCACTTGGAGTCCGGCGAGAAGCTCGGCGTGCTCTCCGGGATTTCCGTGTTGTTCGTGAGGCGCTCGATCTGCCCGCTCGCGACGTCGAGCAGGAAGTCGTCGCCATTGATCGACTGCTCGGTGATGCCGCGTTTGTAGCGGTTCGACGCGATGCCGCGGAACGCCACGTACCTTCCGTCATCAGAGGTCTCGAAGTCGGTGACCGTGATCGACGTGTCCTTCGTTAGGCGTGTCGTCTTGTGACCGTCGACCTCAAACGCCCACAGGCTCGAGAGCGGCGTCTCGGGGTTCCGGATGTTGACGGTGAACCGCTTCTCGCGGCGGAGCTTCTCGTCGAGGTCGATCGTGTCGGCCGTAATGAAGTAGATGCGGTTGCCGGTTGGCGCGAAGCGCCAGATGCCGACGCCCGTCGGGTGCCGTGTGATCTGCTCGGCCTTCGCGCTATCGATGCCGGCCACCGGCATTCGATAGAGCTGTTCCTCGCCGGCCTTGCCGCTCCGGTAGACCAGCGACTTGCCATCCTTGCTGAAGGCGAACGTCGTGACGCCTTCCTTTGCGTCGGTGATCTTGCGCGCCTCACCGCCGTCGGGACGCATCATGTACAGTTGAAATCCGGGGCCGCCGGTGGGGCCGCCGAACGGGCCGGCCTGCGGCTCGCTGCCCGCTGTACCGCCTGGGTTCGGTGGCGCGTCGCGGTTCGACGAGAACACGAAGAACGAGCCGTCAGGCGACCAGCGCGGCTGAGCTTCGCTCTTGTCCTTCGTGTACGTGAGCTGCCGCGTGGACGGGACGCCCTGGTCCATCGATACGACGTAGATGTCCGTCTGGCGCTTGGCTTCCTGCCAGTCCGGCACCGAGATCGTGTAGAGGAGCCACTTCTTGTCGGGGCTCGGCGTCGGCGACCCAACCTGCCGCATGTTCTGCTGGTCGAGGAAGGTCATGGGCCGCTTGCCATCGGTGGGCGTCTGCGCGGCCACCGCGCGCACCGCGCAGACGAACGCGACGGTGAGGCCCGTGGCGACGTGGATGGCACCGAAGTGCCGCGAGCGAGAGGACATAACTGCGCTCCGGATTTGCACGCGTGAGGTCGGGTGACGATTCACCCGAGGTTACGCAGGAGGGTGGGGAAGTGCTAGGCCGATCGGGAATCGGGAATCGGGAGCGGGAATCAAACGGTCGCCGTTTGAGCTGATGGCTGATGGCTGATGGCTGATAGCTGCATTTCATGCAGCCGCCGGAATACGACGATGTGCCCGACGATCGCCGCCGCGACGAACACCGACGGTAGCCACACCCACGGCGCGTGCGCGATCCACTCGTTCGCCGGCTCGTTGTGGAACACGCGGATCGGCGTCGGTGTCGAGAGGACCGCTATCGTGAGGATATTCGCCAGCAACACGATCCCCGCCGCGTTCCAAACGCGCACCACGACGACCGCGTCGGGTCGTCTCGCGAGGTACAAGGCGACGACGATCGCAGACAATCCGGTGAGAATGTCGAAGTTGAATCCCGAATAGCTCATCTGCACTGGCATGAGCCCCTCTCGATAGGCGCGATGCAGCATCAGCTCGAGCGGGAATCTGAAGGCCTGCACGCCGACGAGCGCAGCAAGGGGGATACCCGTCGCGAGTCTCGACCCAAGCCGCGATGTGCCGACGGCCAACGCGAGCACGATCGCTGCGGCGATGAGAACGCCGGCGGTCGGCGGGCGCGATGTGAAGCTCAGCCGCCCACTCGCCGCCAGAGCGAGCGTCACCGCCAGCCAGGCGGCGGTCGCGATGCCCGCGACCGTCGTATCGCGGCGAGCGGACGAGCGCCCCGTGCTTACGGCAGACGCATGAACGGCCAGGACGAACGCGCCGGCGACCACGACGGCGAGCGCGACGAAGGACCAGACGAGTACAGGAGATGCGTTGACCATAGGGCCCAACCGAAGTAGGTTGATTGTAACTATCAGAAAGTAAAGTACAGACTTTACAAATCAATAGTTTCATGCCTCGGCGGTCCTACGACCAGTACTGCGGCCTCGCCCGTGCCCTCGACGTCCTCGGCGAACGGTGGACGCTGCTCATCGTGCGGAACCTCCTGCTCGGGCCGCAGCGCTACTCTGATCTCCTGCGCGGCCTTCCGGGCATCACGACGAACCTGCTCGCCAAGCGGCTCCAGGAGATGGAGGCCGAAGGCCTAATCGACCGGGGCGAGGGGCCGAGCGACGCCACCTCGTATCGACTCACGGACATTGGGCGGGATCTGGAGCCGGCGATCCACGCGCTAGGCAGGTGGGGCTGGCGGCGCATGGGCAAGCCAACAGGCCGCGATCGTCGCAGCATCGAGTGGCTGCTGGTGTCGCTGCGCCGTCGCTACCGCGGTGGCGTTACGCTGTCCACCGAGATCGAGGCCGACGGCAACGCCTACCATATAGTCCTGCGCGGCGACCGGGCCGAGATCGGTCGGGGCCGCGTGCCCGCTCCGGATCTGCGCGTTCGTGGAAAGGGCACCGAGATCGCGCAGCTCTTTCTCGATTGGCTGCCGAAGGACCCCGAGGCATCGAGTCTCGAGGTCGATGGCCACGCTCGACAGCTGCGAACGCTCGTCAGCGCCTTCGAGCGCGGCGACCCACGAGGCGCGTCAGCAGGGAAATGACAAGAGGGCCCGGACGACTCGCGTCAGTCGCCCGGACCCTTCGGTTGTCAGCGATTTATCGTCGATCGGTCAACTGGCTGAGTAGAAGCGAAGCTCCATCAGCTTGAGGCCGTTGTTGTCGTAGTTCCAGAAGTAGTTCTCGAAGCAGCGATCGAAGAGGAACACGTCAAGCGTCGTCGACGTCGTCGTGCTGATCCCGAGGCAGGTCGCCAGCTCCACGTTGGTCACCCCGTCGATCGTGACGGTCATGTGAAGCAGGTTACCCGTGATGTCCACGGCCTTCCTCGACTTCGCGTACAGCGTGATGCCGTTGCTCCCACACCACGTGTCGCCGGCGGTCGTGATGGTGTCGGTGGCGCAGGTCGTGATCGTCGCGCTGCCGCTCGGGCCGTGCGTGCGAGCCCATACGCTGTATGACGGCGTGCACGGGGTGAGCGGATCATCATCCGCGCACGGATCCGGCACGGCGAGGATCGCGCCGTCGCCATCGGTCGCGTTCGCGTCGATCACGCCGAACCCACTCGTGTGCGATGCGCGCCAGGCGTCGCAGCGCGGGTCGTTGACGTCGTTCTCGCCGTTGGTGCTGTTGCAAAGATAGATGTGGTTCTGGTCGTCACCGCCACCCTTGGAGAGCTGATTGTTCTTGCCACCTGGCGTGGTGACCGCGTTCTCCGACTGGAGCTGGACGAAGATGCGATGACCATCGCTGTTGTCCATCGCGACCTTCTTGTCTTTCGGAACACCGATGATGTTCAGGTGGTAGTCGTGCCCACCCTGCGGGAACCCATTCCCGAGCAGCTTGGATGGGCCAGGAAGGCTGGACGCTTTTGACGGCGTCGTTGGCGAATCGCTACACGCCGCCAGGAACGCGATTGCGGCAACCAGGGCAATCGGGGATTTGTGCATTCGGCTGCTCCCTGTGAAACGGTGAGGCAACTGCGATCATCGAAATCGGCATCGATAACGAACTGTGTCGCACGACTTCCTGGCGGTGTCGACAGACGCGTGTCGGCACCGTCGACCATCTCGACGAAGCACGTGCGTGATCGAGCCCACCTGCATAACGTGACGGGGCACGCCTGTCGTTCAGGGGACGGTCGATCGGTCGCGCAACCTAAACAGATGAACGGTTGCCGACCATATCGTGCGTCACCTTTTTCCTGCTCGTTGCACGCGCATAACGAGTTGGTCCTGGTCGATCGCGTCATTCCGTAACGCACATCACACGCTGGAGCCTACACGGCCGAGCAGGTGGCCGTGCGGTCAAATTCGCGTTACATGCCTAACGCGATTCCGGCAAGGGCGCCGGCAACGACCAGCCATGCGGGATTCACGCGCCGCGTCGCGAGCAACGCGCCGGCACTCAGCGCCACGACACATGAGGAAACGCTCACGATGCTGGCGCGCCCGAGTTGCCACGTCACCACGGCCATGAGGCCCAAGGACGCCGCGTTCACGCCGTCCAGCGCAGCACCGGCGAGGCGAGACCGCCGCAACCGCGGAATGAGCGGACCGCTCACCGCGACGAACACGAACGCCGGCAGAAAGATGCCCACCGTCGCGAGCACCGCTCCCGGTACGCCGGCGAGCACGTACCCGATGAACGTGGCAGTCGTGAACACCGGCCCCGGCGTCACCTGCCCCACCGCAACGGCATCGAGAAGCTGCCGCTCGGTCAACCAGCCAAGTCGCTCCACGAAGTCGGCGCGAAGGAACGCGAGCAGCACGTAGCCGCTTCCGAAGAGAACGGAGCCGATCTTGAGAAAGATCGCGAACAGGGACCACACGGACACGGCTGCGGGCACGCTAGCGGCGGCGCCTAACGCACCAGCAAGCTTTGGCGTGCTCGCCAGGATGGGCCCACCGATCGACATGCCCGTGTCGACCCGATCATCGGCGTCGCGCGCTCGCGCTGCCACACCCATGGCCGAGACAATGGCCGCGCCAACGAGTACGATGAGCTCGTGCACGCCTGCCGCCACCGCCACGATCGCCGCAACGGCCAACATGCCGAGCCAGCGCGTCTTTACCGCTGTTCTGGCGAGCCTCCAGAGCGCCTGCACGACGATTGCAATGATCACCGGCTTGATGCCGGCGAACAGCGCGAGCGCCGCAGGCAAGTCACCGAACCGCACGTACGCCCACGCCGTGATGCCCACGATGAGCGCTGCCGGAACGATGAACGCGACACCGGCCACGATGAGGCCCGGCCAGCCCGCGCGATCGCGTCCGATCTCGATGGCGAGCTCGGTCGAGTTCGGCCCGGGAATCAGGTTCGTCGCGCCGAGGTAATCGAGAAACGCCTCGCGGGTCAGCCACCCCCGGCGGCGCACGACCTCGTCCTCCATGAGCGCGATGTGCGCGGCCGGGCCGCCGAAGCCGATCGTACCGAGCTTGAGGAAGAGCCGCGCGAGCTCGCCGAGCGTTGTTCCGTGCCTAACGTGCCCTTCCCTCATGCGCCGCGGGACGCACTCGCGCGTGAGGCAGGGGAGAGCGACTCGGCGCTTGTCAGGCTCGCGCTGAGGTCCCAGAGCGCGCGGCGCACCGCCGCATCGCGTGCGCGGCGCGGGAGCGAAACCGGACGGAGCGTAGCCGCGAAGCACTTGCCGCTGACGCCATCCAGCGCCTCCGACGTCGCCACGCGAACGACTCGCTCGGCCGCCTCCTCCGGGGAGAGGAGCCAGCGTGACCAGAGCGAGCGGAGCCAGCGGGGCTGGAACCACCAGTGCTCTCGCATGAGGTCCGTTGCCACCAGCCCCGGCGAAACGCAATTCACGGTGATACCCGAGCCCGCGAGTCGTTCGGCAAGCTCCATGGTGAACATCACCGTCGCGAGCTTCGACTGATTGTACGCACGCGTGGATGAGTAGCGCCGTCGCTCGAACATGATGTCGCGCACGTCGAGCACTCCAACGTGTGCGAACACCGACGTGACGTTCACGATGCGCGATGGGCCACCGGTGGTCAGTGCGGGGACGAGCAACGACGTCAGAAGACATGGCGCGAGGTGATTGACCGCGAACGTCAGCTCGAAGCCATCCGCGCTCACCTGCCGCCGTCCGGCGTTGATCCCGGCGTTGTTGACCAGCACGTGGATCGCGGGCCAGCGGTGCGCAATCTCGCCGGCGGCGCGCCGAACCGAAGCGAGCGACGCGAAATCCGCGATTACGCAGCCCACGTCTGCATTGCCGGCGCGACCCGCCTCACGGCAGACTTCGTCCATCCGGGCCGAGTCGCGACCAACGACCACGACCGACGCGCCGAGCTTCGCGAGCGAGATCGCCGTTGCGCGACCGATACCTCGCGTCGCGCCGGTAACGACGCACACTCGGTTTCGCGACATGCTAGTGGTCGGCGTGGCCTGTGGCATATTGGCGAGCTGTTTGGGATCCACAACAGGCCACTACCGAGGAGCGGTACGATCTGCGCCCGACTGCGGCGCATCTGTCGTCGCTCGAACGGACCGGTGCCCCGATTTGTCATCGTACGTGCCGCGTCGCCTTCGGGTCACAAGGTATCCCCTCCGACAGTGCGTGACGATAGGATTCGACACGAACCTCTCCGCATTGAGAATCCGTGACCGCACTGGGACGCACGCTCGCATTCGCACTTCTCCTCGGCATGATCCTGCTCGGTTACGGCGCTGCGGTGCATCCGATACTCGCGGGCGGACCGGAGAGCCAACTCCGAACTATTGCCGACACGCCGCACTGGCGTACGATGCATCTGTTGATGCTCGCCGGGTCCGGCCTGGTCATCGCCGGCATCTGGGTGCGGCTTCTGACCGATCGAACTGCTGTCGGCGTCCAATCGCCGCCAGTTGGACCGGCCTTCAACGCGCCGCTCGTGGCGGCGCTCGCGCTGGTCGCGCTCGGCCTGGCGATCAACGCGCTGAATATCGGGTTCATGGCCGGAGCCGGAACGCACATGGCCGAAGAGTTCGCGGCGGGCCGCACGGGAGTCGCGCCGCTCTTCGACGCGACGCATCCCATCGGGCTCGTTGCTGCGCGGTTCGGGAACTTCATCGTTGCGCTTGGGGCGCTGGCGCTCGGGTGGGTCGAGTCGCAGGATCCCGCTCGGCCACGCTGGCTTGCGTGGCTCGCGTGGGCAGCCGCGGCGGGCGGGTTCTTCGGTGTGATCTTCTTCAATGAAGCGAGCCGGATCGCGCTGGCGGCTGTCGCTCTGCTCTCGGGCTGGGAACTTGCCACGGCGGTCCTCGCGCTTCGGTCGGCCGCCGTTTCGCGTCAGGCGCCTTGACGCGCGCGCCCGGCTAACGTTTCGTACAGCATCTGGGCGCGTGTTCGCCGCCCGTTATGTCCCTTCTTCGTCTACCTGAGGCGCCTGTGCGTACCGCCGTCGTTGTGAGTCCGGCCGCGAGCTTCGCGTCCTGACGACGGATCGTTCGACCGAGTCGTAGCAAGCCTGGTCGTTCTCCCTCCCCAGGGCGTTCCAGCCGCGGATAGGGCGTGATCGTTCACGCCGATCGCCGCGTGCGGTCGGTTCATCCGTGCCCCGGAGCTCCAGCGCGCTTTCGCGCTCGCTCCGCGCGACCAGGAGCTTTCACAGTGACAATAGATGACACCACGCACCTCGCCTCGTTAGGCTGGGATGCGGGCTGGGCGGCAGCATTCCACGCCGCCGGACAGACATTTGGTGATCGATCGGAGAACCGCACCGGACCGGGGCGCGTCGTCGCCGAGCATCGTGAGCGCTACACCGTGTCCGTCGGTGATGGCGAAGTGTCGGCCGTACTTGCGGGACGCGCGCGTCATGTCGCCAGCGCGCGACAGGAGCTGCCGGCCGTTGGCGATTGGGTAGGCATCTCGCGCGAACCAGGTGATGGGACGGCCATCGTGCGATTCGTCGTCCCGCGGCGCAGCGCGTTCATGAGGAAGTCGGCTGGAATGGTCACGGAGGCGCAGGTCGTCGCCGCGAACGTGGACGTCGCCCTGGTTGTGACGGCGCTGCCGGGCGACCTGAGCTCACGGCGTCTGGAGCGGTACCTAACGCTGGCATGGGAAAGCGGAGCAACACCCGTCATTGTGCTCACGAAATCCGACCTGAGCGACGATGTGAGCGGTGCGTTGAGCCAGGCGGGGCTCGCAGCACCGGGTGTCGAGGCAATCGCAGTCTCCGCGATGAGTGGTGACGGAATGGACGCGCTAGCGGCGAGGCTGGAGCCCGGCCGAACCGCGGTTCTCCTTGGCTCGTCGGGCGTCGGCAAGTCGACGCTCGTGAATTGCCTGCTTGGGACAACGCAGCAGCGAACGGCCACCGTCGCCTCGACCGGCAAGGGTCGCCACACGACCACTCATCGCGAGCTCGTGCGGCTCGCCAATGGCGCGCTGCTCATTGATACGCCCGGGATGCGCGAGCTGCAGCTGTGGTCTGCGGACGATGGTTTGGATTCCACGTTCGCCGATGTCGCGGCGTATGCCGCGAGCTGTCGATTTCGGGACTGCGTGCACGATCAGGAGCCCGGTTGCGCGGTTCGCGATGCAGTCGCGTCAGGCAAGCTGGCGGGCGAGCGACTCGAGCATTGGCACAAGCTGAGGCGCGAGCTCGCGTTCCTCGAACGAAAGCAAGACGAGCGTGCGAACGCCGAGCAGCGCAGCCGGATACGGAGCCTGACGCGTGGCCTCCGCGCTCACCTGCGAAGGAAGTACGGAGACGCCTAACGCTCGAGCTTCCATGCCAACCGTCGGGTCCGCTGGATGGTGCGGTGTCGACCGCCCGATTCCTTCGGTCCGGTCTGCCACGCGTGCACGGGACTTGCCCTTCTACGGCTGGTCGAGGGTAGGCCACCACACGGAGGAGGACGCAATGCAACTAATCAGCACAACGCGGCTTACGGGCGCCTTTGCGATGGGCGTGTTCGGGGTCCTGGCCGCGTGCTCGCCACGCAACGAACAGAGGACCGATACGCTCGCCACCACGCCGCCAGCGGCCGCGACGACGCCAGCTGCGGGTGAGACCACGAGTGCGTGGACCGACGCGAACGTCGTCGACGTCATCACGGTCGCGAACCAGGGCGAGATCGACTATAGCCAGTTGGGCGTCGAAAAGGCGACGAACCCGAGCGTCAAGCAGTTTGCGCAGCTGATGGTGAAGGACCACGGAACGATGCTGGACGGGGTCAAGAGCCTGGCGAGCAAGCTGAACCTAACGCCGGCGCCGAACGACAAGGTCAGCGACCTGCAGAAGGAGAATCAGAAGGACATTTCCGACCTGAACGGCAAGACCGTCGGCAAGGACTTTGACCACGAGTTCATGGAAGAGCAGGTCGACATGCACCAGGAAACGCTCGACCTGTTGAACGACCTGGATAGCAAGACGACGAACGCGGACCTCAAGGCCGCGATCGCCGAGGCGAAGCCGAAGGTGCAGGCGCACCTGGATCAGGCGAAGGCGATCAAGGACAAGGTCGACTGAGCCACCGTCTTCGAGTCCCAACGGTTGAAGTTGGGGCAGATCAACTCGTTAGGGCCGGTCTTTGACCGGCCCTTTCGATTTCCGCCTCGGTTTGCAGCACGCTCCTTGCTCGCCGACCCTGCGCCTTTCCGCTCGCACGAGGGCGGCGGCGGGCCCATGGCTTCGCAGAAGGAGGCAGGCAGTATGCTCAGCAGATGGCAGGAGATCACAGCCGCGACGGCGTGTGCGACACTGGTCGCATTCACGGCATGCGGTAAAGGCGACCGGAACAATGCCGATACGACGACGGCGGCCACATCGAGTGGCGATGTCGCGCGTCCGGATAGCGCGGCGAGCGCAACCGCACCGGGTGGCGCTGGGGCGACGGCGGCGGCGACGACGCCGGGATCGACCGCGGGAAGCACGAGCTCGATGCGGATCACCGGCGGTGACGCGGAGATCCTTCAGGTATTGGCGGTCGTCGACCAGAGCGAGGTGCAGGACGGCCAGCTCGCGCAGCGGAAGGCGCGCAACGCTCAGGTCAAGTCGTACGCACGAGACCTCGTCACCGATCACTCGAAGTCGCTGCAGCAGGATCGACAGATCGCGAAGTCGGCGAATATCGACCTGTCCGGCGTCATGATGTCGGGTTCGAACAAGGCGGGCACGAGCGGCGCGCCGAAGACCGGCTCGGATACGAGCCGCTCAGCAGCGGCGACCGCGGCCCAGCCGGGCCCGACTGGCGCGACGGGCGTAGTGGCGGAGCTCGTGAACATGCACTCGCAGGCGATGGATCGCATTCGCCAGCTGCAAGGCGCGGCATTCGACTCGGCATTTGTGAACGTGCAGGTCCAGGGGCACCAGCAGGTGCTCAGCCTGCTTCAGTCCGCGCAGAGCCAAGCTCAGAACGCGAGCCTGCAGCAGCACGTGGCGGCGGCGATCAAGGATGTGCAGTCGCACCTGGACAAGGGGCAGCAGTTGCAGCAGTCCCTCACGAGCGGCGCTTCGGGCTCGCCGAGCGACACGACGTCGAAGACCAAGTCCGACACGGGGAAGAGCAAGTCCGACACGGGTCGCCGCGGCTGAGCACGCCCGAGCGTTCAGGCCGAATTTACGGCACGAAGCGTGAATTGTGGCTGATGACAGAAAAGGGACGAGCATCGCTCGTCCCTTCGGGCCACATCCACGCGGAGCAGCCATCGTGCGGAATGAATCGCGCTCGAGCGTCAAGGAACGACGGCCGCGTCGGCCCACAGCCGTGCGCCGCGGCCGGCGAAAGGAAACGCCTAACGCGGCTCGGACGCCCAATGCCGGCCCGAGGCCGCAATCGGAGCGCGTCATCGTCGACGCCTCGAACGTCGCGCACTCGACCGAGAAGAGCTCGGCGCGTCTCGCGAACGTGCGACTCGTGCGCGACCGCCTCACTGAGGATGGGCTCACGCCGATCCTCGTCGCCGACGCCGCGCTGCGCCATCAGATCGACGACGTGGACGGCTACGAGGCGCTCGTGAAGGCCGGCGAGATCCAGCAGGCGCCAGCGGGTACGGATGCCGACTACTTCATCCTGACGTTCGCGCGCGAGCTCGATGCCGCGGTGCTGTCGAACGACCGGTTCAAGGACCGCATCGCGCGCTACCCGGAAGTGGAGAGCCGGATCATCCGGTACATGATCGTGGCCGGTGAAGTCGTGCTCGAGCGGCGTACGAAGCGGAGGAGACGTTGACGCGCCGCGCGGACGATCCACGCGCAATCGATGCGTCCAGCGATGGCGCGATCGAGGCCATCCTGCTGGACATCGACGGCACGCTGCTCGACAGCAACGATGCGCACGCACAGGCGTGGTCGGATGCCTTACGCGAGGCGGGTCTCGAGATCGGCTCGGAAACGGTCCGTCCGCTGATCGGCATGGGGGCGGACAAGTTATTGCCGAGGCTCACGGGAATAGACGTCGAGAGCGACGAAGGAAAGCGGCTGGTCGAGCGACGGAAGGAGATCTTCGCGAAGGAGTATCTCCCGCTTGTGAATCCGTTTCCCAAAGCGCGTGAGCTGCTCGAGCGGTTGCGGGATGACGGGGTGAAGCTCGTCGTGGCGACATCGGCGAGCGACGACGAGCTCCGCGGCCTGCTCTCGGCGTTAGGCGCCGAGTGGCTGGTCGACGCCAAGACCAGCTCGAGCGACGCGAAGAGGTCGAAGCCGGACCCCGACATCGTGCGCGTGGCGGTGGACAAGGCGGGCGTGGGCCCGGCGCAGTGCGCGATGCTTGGCGACACGCCGTACGATGTCGAGGCGGCGACGCGCTCCCGGGTGCGGATCGTCGCCGTGCGGTGTGGCGGTCACGGCGACGACGAGCTGCGTGGCGCGGTGGAGATCTACGATGATCCAGCGGCGATCCTGTCGCGTTATGACGAGTCGGTGATCGGTCGCGGTATCCGGGCGTGGCGCGGGCGGCCCGCGTCACGGCGCGACCGAGAGAGCCGGGAGGCGGAGCCGGAGTCCGGGCGGCGGTGATCGCGGTTGAACAACGAGCGCCCTCAGGGAAGCGCGATCAGAGGAGGAAACTCATGCAGTTGGCAATTGGCAGGCGTGGATTCGTGTTGGTGGTTGCCGTGGCAGCCGGGCTCTCGGCGTGCAAGGCGAAGGGTGGTCGGACGGATTATTCACAGTCGCCAGATTCGGGGGCGGTGGCGCCGGCGATCAAGCTGGATACGACGATGACGCGGACGTATCCGGAGAGCACGACGGGTGGACCGGATCGCACGGGGAAGCGGGGTGTGGCAGGCGACACGTTGTCGACGCGTGGGCAGCCGGCGGGGACGAAAATGCGGCGTGCCGACACAGCGAACAAGGCGCGTCCGAAGCCGTAGCCCTTGCGGCGGTTATGCCAGCGGCGCTCACGGCGATGGCAGCGGCGCGATTCGAGCCGACCCCGTTGCTTTCGCGCTAGG
>Ga0307408_100002247_pt1 | contig 13781 bp, 10 predicted proteins | sample 322Cmetagenome_FD_202116 | JGI IMG/M metagenome (GOLD analysis project Ga0307408, IMG submission 202116) | Maize rhizosphere microbial communities from greenhouse at UC Davis, California, United States - 322HYB-C-3 | ecosystem: Host-associated > Plants > Roots > Rhizosphere > Soil | place...
AACGGTACACATTAAGGGTTCATTTGTTCCTATTTTTTTATTGTCTCCATGATAGCCATATGCAATATGCGACGGAAACAGGAAAGTAACAGTTTCGTTTTTATGCATTAGTTTGATACCGTGGCGCAGCCCCATCATGATTTCTTGTTTGTCAACATAATAAGTTTGTGGCCCCAAATCTGCTTCGGCATAAATAACTTTACCTTCAATATCTTTTACTTCTAAATTGTAATAGGCGATATCACCTTTTTTCGGTCTCAAAGTGTCAGTTAGGTTTTGCTCTTCGTATGTATACCAATATCCTTTTTGAGAAGCATAATATTTTACTTTTGGATTGCTTTTGATGATTTTTTTAATAACATCTTCTTCATTGCTGACTAATTTTTTATTTCGGTCAGCCGATTTTTTCATAAAAGTACCCGAAGACCTGTGAATAGGCATCCTTACATCTTCGTGTTGTTTACAGCTTACCAATAAAACAGCAAAGAGCAGGCTATAAATGCTTAGTTTTAAGTAGTTCATATGGGGTTATATTTTTAGTTTAGTTACTAAATCTTCAAACTTTTTAACAGTCTCTTCCATGGTTGCTTCAGATCTTCCGCCGGCTGCATTACTGTGCCCGCCGCCATTAAAATGATCTCTGGCAAACTGATTCACATCAAAACCTCCTTGTGAACGGAATGATATTTTGATTATTTTTTCGTCTTTATTTTCTATAAAAATAGCAGTAAAATTAATTCCTTTTATACTTAATCCGTAATTAACAATTCCTTCTGTGTCTCCTTTTATATAATTAAACGCATCCAGTTCGGCCTGAGTTAGTGTTGTATATGAGGCTTTGTATTCTTCAAAAACCTTCATATTTTGCAAAGCGCGGCCTAATAATTGTAAACGGCTGTAGGAACTATTATCAAATAAAAGTACAGGAATTTGAGTGTTTTCGACTCCCAAATCTATTAATTCTGCAATAATACGATGTGTATTTCCAGTTGTTCCGGGAAAACGGAATGATCCTGAATCTGTCAATATTCCGGTATAAATACAAGTTGCAATTGTTTTATCTAAATCTCCTTTTTTATCTAAAAAGGAAATAAAATTATACAGCATTTCACAGGTAGATCCAAAAGAAGTGTCAGAATACATATAAGCTGCATAATCATCGGGTTTTTGATGATGGTCAATCATAATAAACGGAACTTTTAGTCTGGCTAAGGTATGTTCCATTTCACCTGTACGATGAAAAGCATTAAAGTCAAGAGTAAATACCAACTCTGCTTCTTCTAAAATTTTAGTGCAGTTATCAGTATCTTTTTCAAATATTTTGACAGTTTCTGAACCCGGAAGCCAGGCTAAGAAATCAGGAAAATCATTTGGGGCAATCACAGTTGGCTGATGATTGTTTTTGATTAAAAAATGGTATAAACCAAGCGTAGAACCCATGGCATCACCATCTGGGCCTCTGTGCGGAATTATTGCAATTTTTTTTGGTGTTGCAAGCAACAATTGTATTGCTTGAATATCTTGTATTTTCATAGTGTGCGAATTTACATTTTTTTAATGTAATGCTGAAAACATTTTAGACATTAACACACTTTTAAGGGTTAAGAATAGCAAGTTATGAGTTATAAGTTTTTGGATTTGGACCCAGTCTACTGCGAGACATAGTATTTTTATTTTATAATTTAATCACAAATGTTCCAATTCCTTTTTAGCAAACTTCTGGTATAATTTATATTTTGCGCCCCTGACAATCTGCGATTTGTAAATACCTACAGAACCTGAAGAAAAATAAGCAATTAAGCAGGCAATAGCAATAAAGATACCTGGGTGTAATCCGAATAATTCAATTCCCATAACCGTGCACGCAATAGGAGTATGGGTAGCACCCGAAAAAACAGCGACAAAACCCATTCCGGCCAAAAGTGCAATTGGCATCGGGATTACAACTGATAATGCGCTCCCTAAAGCAGCTCCGACAAAGAATAATGGAGTTACTTCTCCTCCCTTAAAACCTGCGCCAAGTGTAAAACCGGTAAATAATATTTTGAGTAAAAAATCATACCACGGATTTGCATTCGAAAATGAATCTACAATAGACGGAACTCCCAGTCCTGAAAATTTTGTTAACCCCAAACCTGCAATGGCAATGGCTAAGAAAATCCCTCCGATGAAAGGACGCAACGGTGGATATTTAATGTTTTTTGAAAAAAGAGCACCCCAAAAATGAGTACTTCTTGCAAATAATAATGCAGCAAAACCGGATAAAAGACCAATAATTATGGTGTAAAATAAATTATTAAAATTAAATTCTGGAACAACAGGAATACTATAATGTGTATGTTTAACTTTCCAAAATTCGACTGTAAAATAAGCAATGTAAGCAACCAAAAAAGAGAGTATCAGACTTTTGAAATTGATTTTACTAAAGTAAAGAACCTCCAATGCAAAAATAGCTCCTGCCAGAGGTGTACCAAAAACAGAGGCAAAGCCGGCGCTTATACCAAGAATTATTAAAATTTTACGTTCAGATTTGTCCAGTTTGAAAATCTTGGTAAACTGATCGGCAATTGCTCCTCCCATTTGTACAGCTGTGCCTTCACGACCGGCAGAACCTCCAAATAAATGTGTTACTAAAGTTCCAAAAAGAACTAAAGGTGCCATTTTGAACGGAATTATTTTTTTTGGTTTTTCGTATTCTTCCAATAATAAATTATTGCCTTTTACGACAGATTCTCCCCAATAGTAATAACTGAATCCAACGATTAATCCGCCGAAAGGCAAAAGCCAGACAATCCAATCGTGGTGAACTCTAAATTGTGTTACCCATTCTAAAGAAACCAAAAAAAACGCTGATGCCGATCCAGATAAAATACCTGTCAAAAAACAGATCAAAATCCATTTGAAAGTAGTCAGTAATATTTCTTTTAGTTTTTGGGAAGCCATTAATTATGAAAAGTTTTTGCCACGAATTTCACTAATTTTCACGAATTAATAGCGTTTAATTAAGAAAATTTAAAAAAGTTTTTTTTCTAAAATTCTTAATCTGTGGCAGGAAAATTAACAAATTCGTGGCAAACTTTTTTATTGTATTACAGCTGTAAATTCAATTTCAACAAGATATTCAGGAGCAACAAGTTTGCTGATTTCATAAAAACCAGTTGTAGGCTTTACATCTTTAAAAAAAGAAGCATGCGCTCTTGCAACTTCTTCAAAGGAATTAATATCAGTTGTAAAAATACGGGTTCTGATTACGTCCTTCATTCCAACGTTCAAATCCTCAAGTACTTTTTCTACGCGTTCTAAAATGTTATAAGTTTGAGCATAAGCATCGTCAGCTTTTACTTTTTCTCCATCAACAATAGCTACAGTTCCCGAAACTTCAATGATGTTACCAATTCGCACAGCACGACAATATCCCATTTTATCCTCCCAAGGTGAGCCTGTTAAGATGTTTTCTCTTTTCATTTTTTTATGTTTTTAGAATTGTTTTTATCACTTTTTAAAACAAATTCTGGTTAGTTAATTCTGTTGCAATTTAAGAAATATGAAACTTAAAAAAGGAGTTATTAATTCGAAATGATTCGTCAAATCAACATTTTTTGTGATATTTTAAAACAGTTTATTTGAAGTTTTATTCTGTTTGCTGATGTTCAAAAAGGCGAAGCTTATTTTGTGTTGCAATGAGATTTTGTTGCAAAGTCTCAATTTTATTCAATAAATGTGCGATAGCATCAATTCCTTCCATGTTTATTTTAAGATCATAATGTAAACGGATCATTTTTTCTATGTCAGGCAATTGTTCAGAATGAAAATATTGGTCGTCTTCCTGAACAATGATTTCTATCAATCCGTAATTATTCAGCTCCATTATAAAGGTGTTTTCAATTTCGTGATAAACGCAAAATTGTTTTATCTGGATTAAATTTTTGCTATTCATGATTTCTCATTTTAGATAATTCTTGAAATAAATCTTTTTCTTTTTTGCTCAGTTTTGTTGGTATTTTTAATTTATATGTAATGTATAAATCTCCAAACTGATTTTCTTTTTTATAAAGAGGAAATCCTTTTCCTTTTAGCTTCACCTTTGTCCCTGGCTGAGTTTCTTCAGGAACTTTTATTTTTACTTTTCCGTCAAAAGTATTTACGAAGATTTCGCCTCCCAAAATCGCAGTGTACAAATCAAGATCGACATCTGCGTATAGATTATTGCCTTCTCGTTTAAAGTCTGAATTGTTTTCAATAGAAAAAGTAATATATAAATCACCATTAGGCCCTCCGTTTGCACCTGGTCCGCCATGTCCCGCAATTTTTATAATCTGTCCGTTTTCTACACCGGCAGGAATTGTAATGCGAATGTTTTTGCCATTTACAGTCAGGTTTTGTTTATGCGTTGTATAAGCAGACGCAAGATCCAACTGCAGCTCGGCATTAAAATCCTGACCTCTGTATTTTGATTGTGTTCTGCCGCTCCTTGCCGAACCATACATAGAATTGAAGAAATCAGAAAAATCACTTCCAGAGAAATCACCTCCAAAGTCTGAAAAATCCCCACCAGAAAAGTCAGAGCTGCTTTGTTGTCTTGTTCGCTGTTGGTTTGGGTTATAACCGGCCTTTTCGAATTCATCAGCATGCTGCCAGTCTTTTCCATATTTATCATACTTTTTTCTATTCTCAGCATTGCCCAAAACTTCATTGGCTTCATTTATTTCCTTAAATTTTTTCTCGGCCTCTTTATCATTAGGATTCAAATCCGGGTGATATTTTCTGGCCAATTTTCGATAGGCTTTTTTGATTTCAGCTTCTGTTGCTGTTTTTGAGACTTCCAATGTTTTATAATAGTCTATATAATCCATTTTGTAAGTTTTTAATGAAGTAAATTAAACACTGAATTTAAGAATAAGTTGGTAATTATCAAAATGATGTCTTTGTTTTAAATAAAAAATAACGGATCTTTTTTATGTGAAGATAATTTTTGAACTTGGAACTTTTTAATTGGAATTTTGAAAGCAAAAATGATTTCTGGCAGGTTTTTTGTTTTCAAAAAAATAACATAAGATATTGTTATAAAAGTCTTAAAGTTGCCGAGCCTAATTAAATTATATTATTTTTGCGAAGCACTTGATTTTTATAATAATTATAAAAGCCTACTCGATAAAAACTTTTTTTAATGAAGCAGATTTTATTTTTCATATTATTTTTTACTGCGGTAACCGTATCAGCCCAAACTGAATTCAGTACAAAATTCAAGTCTATTCCGGCGCCAAAGTTTGGTGCTAAACCTAAAAAACTTCCAACTCCGGAAATTAAGGACCCTCAGGCTGATAATTTAGACATGCCTGCTATTAAGACACCAAATGTTTTTGATAATACGAGCATTACTCCAAAATCTAGTTTTGAAATTGGAAAGACTAGCGATTTTTCAATGACTCCTAAAAACGATTTTGCCAATCCGGGCGATCGGTATGTTCCGAAAATGGAAAAAGATTTGAATAGAGCTCTAAAAGATGCCGGATTAAAAGAAGATGAGCAACCAATGATTATGGCTGATGTCAAATATGGGGATATTAGAACGAGTTCTTCTTATTTTATTATTAAATGCCGTGATTATGGCGCCATTGATGGAGATTTGATTAAAGCCGTTTTAAATCAAGATGTTATAAAAGAGAGAATGTCATTACAATATGAATTTCAAGAGTTTAAAATATTTCTTCAGGATGGCATTAATACATTCGAAATGATAGCTCTTAATAAAGGTTTATATGGAGGAAATACAGGTGAATTTGAGATATATGATGCTGAAGGGAAACTTGTTTTATCTGATTATTGGCAGAATTTTAATACTGGAGTACAGTCGAAATTTGTTATTATTAAGGAAGAAAAAGGACTTAGTAAAAAAACAAAATAGTTTATTTATAATTTAGAACCTTTGTACCTAAAATGGAAGATGTAAAAAAAATTTTTTTTTTCACATCTTCCATTTTTCATTTTCGAATATAAAAAGTATTTTTGCGCATGCAACACAACGTACTTATTTTAGATTTCGGATCGCAATATACACAGCTTATTGCGCGTAGAGTTCGCGAATTAAATATATTCTGCGAAATTTTTCCTTACAATCACTTTCCTAGTGATTTATCACCTTACAAAGCAGTAATTTTAGGAGGAAGCCCTTTTTCTGTTCGTGCAGAAGATGCTCCCCATCCTGATTTATCGCAAATAAGAGGTAAACTTCCAATGCTTGCCGTTTGTTACGGAGCACAATATTTAGCACACTTTAGCGGAGGCGAAGTTGCGGCTTCAAATACAAGAGAATACGGCAGAGCCAATTTATCTTATATTAAAGAGAATGAAGTTTTCTTTAATGGAGTTTCAGAAAACAGTCAGGTTTGGATGAGCCATAGCGATAGTATCAAAGCTTTGCCAACCAATGCAGTGAAACTTGCAAGCACGCATGACGTAGAATATGCAGCTTATAAAATTGATGGCGAAACTACTTATGCTATTCAATACCATCCTGAAGTTTTCCATTCAACGGATGGGTCAAAAATGCTAAAGAACTTTTTAGTAGATATTGCTGAAGTTCCTCAAAACTTTACACCAAATGCCTTCGTAGAAGAAATGGTGGGAGAATTAAAAGAGAAATTAGGTAACGATAAAGTAGTTTTAGGATTATCAGGAGGAGTAGATTCTACTGTAGCAGCAGTTTTATTACATCAGGCAATTGGTAAAAACCTATACTGTATTTTCGTAAATAATGGTTTACTTCGTAAAAACGAATTCCAAAATGTATTAGATCAATACAAAGGAATGGGATTGAATGTGAAAGGTGTTGATGCCGGAGATCGTTTTCTTGGTGAATTAGCCGGAATCAGTGATCCTGAAACCAAACGTAAAACAATCGGTCGTGTATTTATCGAAGTTTTTGATGATGAATCACATTTGATAGAAGACGTAAAATGGCTGGCGCAAGGAACTATTTATCCCGACGTAATTGAGTCAGTTTCTGTAAAAGGACCATCGGCAACAATTAAATCGCACCACAATGTTGGCGGATTGCCAGATTATATGAAATTAAAAATAGTAGAGCCGCTTAGAATGCTTTTTAAAGATGAAGTAAGAAGAGTAGGAGCTACTTTAGGAATAGATCCTGAATTACTAGGAAGACACCCTTTCCCGGGACCAGGATTATCGATCAGAATTTTAGGAGATATTACTCCGGAGAAAGTTCAGATTCTTCAGGATGTTGATTCTGTTTTTATTGAAGGATTAAAATCCTGGGGGCTTTATGATAAAGTTTGGCAGGCCGGAGCAATTCTGCTTCCTGTAAATAGTGTTGGTGTGATGGGCGATGAACGTACTTACGAAAAAGTCGTTGCGTTGAGAGCTGTAGAATCAACAGACGGTATGACTGCAGACTGGGTACATTTGCCTTATGACTTTTTGATGAAAGTGTCAAATGACATTATAAACAAGGTAAAAGGCGTGAACCGTGTAGTTTACGATATAAGTTCAAAACCACCAGCAACAATTGAGTGGGAATAGTACTATTTTTCAAATTAAGGCGTTACATTTGTAACGCCTTAATTTTTATAACCTACTATTTATGAGAGAACTTTTAACGATTTCTCTTGTGTTTGTTTTGTCTTTTAACAAAATAACTGCACAAGATTCAATAATTGAACACAAAATTCAAAAAGGAGAAACAGCTTATTTTATTGCCCAGAAATATAAAATCTCCGTTGATGAAATCTACAAACTCAATCCTGAATCTCAAAGTGGCATAAAGGATAATCAAATTATTAAAATTCCTGTTCATTCTTCAGAAAATGGGAATCGAAATCAAAACCAGCAAAACAAACATGTTGTTGGTGCAAAAGAAACGCTGTATGGTATTTCAAAACAATACAAAGTATCAGTTGAAGCCATTCAGAATGCAAATCAGGAAATTCTTTCCAACGGACTTCAGGCTGGTCAGGAATTAATAATTCCGCAGAACACTGCAAATCTTTCAAAAACAGAAACTACAACATCTTCAAAAACTACTCACCTTGTTGCTGCAAAAGAATCTTTGTTTAGTATTGCAAGGCAATATAATGTTTCGGTTCAGGACTTAGAAAATTTAAACAAAGAACTGATTTTCAATGGATTACAGATTTGGCAAACTATTGTAATTCCAAACAAAAGAAAAACCTTAGATGGTAGAGTCCGTGTTATAAATCAGGAAACTATTTTTCATGTAGTTGAAGCAAAAGAAACTAAGTTTTCAATTGCAAAAAAATATGGTATTTCAATTGATCAGTTAGAATCTCAAAATCCTGAAATTGTAAATGGACTGGTGATCGGTAACAAACTAGCTATTAATACAAAAGAAATCAAACCAACAAACGAAAGTGAGGAACTAATGCTGGCTTTGGCCGAAAAACAGGTTGTAGTCGAAAAAACAAAGGCTAAGACAGTTGAGTTAGAAGATTTAAAAGACCGCCTTGTAATTCAGAAAGAAATGAATGAGAAAATCATAAAAATTAATGATTTGAAAGTTAATCTGAATGATATGAACGGATCTAAAGAAAATGGTTTTGAAAAACTGCGTTTAGTTCTGGAGGCCAATAAAAATGTGCAGGATATTTTAATGGCAAAGCTCGATTCGCTGGTCAATACAATGAATAACGATCTGGTCGAATTAAAAAGGATGGATGTTCTGAACATTGACGAATCTAAACGTTTAGAAAAACAATCGTACGAAAGTATAGGTAAAACCAGTGAATTGTCTTCTCAGTTAAAGAAAGAGCTGGCAGAAAACAGAAAAGCGTATGCCGGTTTGATGAACAAGGCAGAACGAATTGCACTTGAGGAAAATCAGGAATACAAAAAGAAAATCCGCGAAGGCGAAAAAAATAATAATGCTACATCCTTACAGCAGCGGCTTTCGCTTGACGAAATAAAACGTTACAAAATCGAGCAGGAGCAAGGTGATGCTCAAAATCAATTGTTGATTAATAAAATAGACTCGCTTGATATTCAGAAAACCATAGAGGTAAAACGTCATATCAGCAAAGCGGCTTTTTATAGTATGGAAGCCCGTAAATTTGATGATAAAGTGGCTTTGATAAAACTAAAAAAATATCAGGATGAGGCTATTAAAAATCAAACTAAAACAGATACAAAAGCTATTTCAAAATCAGTTTCTTTAGAAGAAATGAAACGGGAACTGAAAGAAAATCCGTTTAAAAATGAAAAAAACGTTAAGATAGAAGTTTATGATAATCTTAAAGAAGTTTCAAACGGCTATTATTTAGTTTTAGGTATATTTACCGATGCAACACCGCGAGATAAGTTTATTATGCAACTTATTGATTCAGGTGATTTTAATGCCAGCTTCTTTTTTAATGTAAACAGTCTTTCGTATTATGTTTATTCAGATAAATATCAAAATATAGAAGAAGTTATATATGAATGCAAGAAAAATGAAGAAGATGAGTTATATAAGAACATCATTATTGCTAAAGTTGAAATCGATCTGAGATAATATTTGTGAAAAAATAACAAGTGGCGCGAATCTTGCTTTGATCAAAAAATAGTATAATTGTTTTCGAAATAAAATTAAATTGTTTAAGTCCTGTATATGAAATATTATTTTACATTATTGTCCTTTGTTTTTTTAGTTACATCCTCTGTTTTTTCACAAGAAAAAGTAGTGAAGTATACTATTTCCAGCGGAGAAACGATTAATCAGATTGCTCAGAAATTTAAGATCACTCCTTATGACATCTATCAGTTAAATCCGGATGCCCGTGGAGGATTAGTACCAAATACGGTTTTGTTGATTCCGACTAAAAGTGGGAAAACTGAACCTGCTGCTGCAAAAACGAACACATCTGGAAAGGCAATAACACATGAAGTACAGCCAAAAGAAACTCTTTTTGGTATCGAAAAAAAATATGGCGTTTCTGATGAAGCCTTAAAAGCGGCAAATCCCTTTTTAGTTTCAAATGGACTGCAAATTGGTCAGACGCTTGTAATTCCGTCAAAAGGTACTGCAGCAAAAACTTCAGCTTCTGCAGAAAAAAAGAATAAAACTGCTGCTGCAGAAAAATATGTTTATCATGAAGTTTTACCAAAAGAAACAAAATATTCAATAGCAAAACAATATAAAACTACGGTTGAGGATTTAGAAAAACGCAATCCGGAAATTATTGCTAATTTACCTGTTGGATATCGTGTTACAATAAAAGGTACAGCTCCAAAAACAGAAGCAAATTCTTCTGTATCTGCAACTGTTGCGAAGCCTGCTGAAACTAAAAAAGTTGATGAGTCCTCAAAAAAAGGAACAACTTACATGGATTATCAGGTAAAGCCAAAAGAAACTTTATATAGTTTGTCAAGAACATTTCAGTTGACTCAGGCAGAATTGACAGAACTAAATCCGTCACTTTCTGAGGGTGTAAAAGAAGGAATGGTTTTAAAAGTTCCATCTGGATTCCTGGCACCAGCTCCTATTATTGTACAGCAACAGCCACAACATGTAGAGAAAACTATTGATAAACCAGTCGAAAATTCAGGCTCAACTGGCGGAATCAGGATTCTTGAAAAAGTAAAATCTGAAACTGTTTCTGTTGATCCCGAAGTTGTTGAACTTACTAAAAAACGTGGACAAAGCGAACGTAAAAAAATAGCTTTATTATTGCCTTTTAACCTGGCTAAAATGCAAAATGATACAACAAGCACAGCAAACAGGATCAAAAATGATAAGTTCCTAAACATGACTCTGGATTTTTATTCCGGAGCTATGATGGCAATTGATTCTGCAAGAGTACTAAAGCTGCCAATTGATGTGTCAATTTATGATTCTCAGGAAACAAAAAGTACATCAAACGTTTCTGGTTTAATAGCTCAAAACAAATTGCAGGGAGTTGATGCTGTTATCGGACCATTTTATCAAAGTAATGCAGAAAGTGCTGCCAATTCTTTGCGCTTGTATAATGTGCCCGTGATATCTCCATTGTCAAAAGATACAGCAAATCCAATCGATAATTTGTATCAGTCAATACCAACAAATGATGTAGTCAGAAATGCTGTTTTTGATTATATGCGAGCCAAAAACGGAAACATTGTGGCTGTTGTAGATAAGAAAAAAGAGTCGGTTATAAATTATATCAAACAAAACCAAAGAGGGGTCGTATTTGCTGCCCTGTCTGAAACAGGAGGTTTGGATGTTGCTAATCTAAAAAGTCTTTTGTTGCCAAACAGAATGAATTATGTTGTAATGGAAACCGCAAATACAGCTATGGTTAAAACGACCATTAAAGCTTTAATAGATGCGCAAAGAACCTGTCAGATTCAGTTGGTGATTTTAGAACCAAACAGTACTTTGGATACAGATGAAATTAGTTTTGATAATTTAGTAAAACTTAAATTAATGTTTCCTTCGGTTACCCGTGAAAGTAATGAGCCTGCCGTTTTAATCTTTGACAAAGAGTACAGACTTAAAAATAAAGTAAATCCAAATACTTATGCAACACGTGGTTTTGATGTCACTTTTGATACTATGATGCGTTTAGTGCAGGGAAAAACATATCAGGAAACTACAGACTTAATGACAACAGAGCAAGTTGACAATAAATTTCAATATTATAAAAAAGAAGATGGCGGACACGCTAATAAAGGTGTTTACATTTTATATTACGATTCAGACTTAACTTTAAAAGTAGCAAATTAATGACATCAAAAGTAACCTATTTGGGTGATTTAAGAACTAGTTCAATTCACGTGCAATCTGGAAATGAAATCATTTCTGATGCACCGATTGATAATAACGGAAAAGGAGAGGCTTTTTCTCCAACAGATACTGTTGCGAACGCACTTGCAAGCTGTATGATGACTATTATGGGAATAAAAGCCCGTGATCTTGAAATCAATATCAACGATTCGACTGCGGAAGTAACTAAAATTATGAATGCAGAGCCAAGAAGAATCGGAGCAATAGAAATTGTTTTTGAAATGAAAGGTAACGCAGACGAAAAGAACAAAACTATACTTGAACGTGCGGCTATGACTTGTCCGGTATTTTTGAGTTTAAGTACTGATATCGAAAAACGAATTTCTTTTAACTGGAAGTAATTTAAAATAAATATCTTAGAAAAGCCATCAGGAAACTGATGGCTTTCTTTTTTTTGCTATTTAGAGATTTCATTCTAACAAATTAACATAAAATTGATATTAAATTTTAGACTTAAATAATAGGATTGCGTTATATTTGCAAAAAAAATGCATAAATTTGCTTAAAAATTGCAATACACAATATTTTTCATCAGTAAGATAATTTAAACAAAATTATTGGTAATAATTTATCTTTATGTTGTTGATTTTTAGTAAATTAACTGTATTGTATTGGCCCCAAAATAAACACAACTAAGAATAAAATTTGAACATTATGTTAAAAAGTAAAATAGACAAAGCAACAGGATTCGAAAAGCGATTTGAGAATATCAATACCGTTGTTTTTGAAAACTCCGGCGAAGCATCAAAAGCAGTTGCCCAGCAAATAGCAGCTTTAATACAGGAAAAGCAAAAAGAAAATAAGCCTTGTATTTTAGGGCTTGCAACAGGTTCTTCCCCAAAAGGGCTTTATGCAGAACTGGTGCGCCTGCACAAAGAAGAAGGTTTGAGTTTCAAAAACGTAATCAGTTTCAATCTGGATGAATATTATCCGATGGAGCCCAACTCAATCAACAGTTATGTTCGTTTTATGAAAGAATTACTCTTTGACCATGTCGATATTTTACCTGAGAATTACCATGTTCCCGACGGACTTTTAACCAAAGAACAAATTGCGGATTACTGCCACGATTATGAGGCAAAAATCGAAGCCCTTGGCGGAATCGATCTTCAGATTCTTGGAATTGGAGGAAACGGGCATATCGGCTTTAACGAATCAGGATCACTTCAAAACTCAAAAACACGTTTGGTTGCTCTGGACCACATCACAAGAGTTGCGGCAAGTAAGGATTTCTTCGGATTGAGCAATACACCAAGAACAGCCATTACACTGGGAGTCAAAAAAATCATGGAAGCCAAACAGGTAATCCTTTTGGCCTGGGGTGAAGGAAAAGCTAATATTGTAAAAAAATCGGTAGAAGATGAAGTTACCAATCAAATTCCTGCATCTTTTTTGCAGGAGCATGATAATGCCGTTTTTGTTCTGGATAAAGAAGCCTCTTCAAAACTAACCAGAATCAACAAGCCATGGCTGGTAGAAAAAGTTATCTGGACAGACAAACTAACCCGCAAAGCAGTTTTAGGATTGGCATTACAGCTAAAAAAGCCAATTTTAATGCTTACCGATGCCGATTATATCGAAAACGGAATGAGCGATTTACTGGCAGATTCAGGTCCGGCTTATGATATCAACATTAAAATATTCAACAAACTACAAAATACCATTACAGGCTGGCCTGGTGGAAAACCAAATGCAGACGATTCCAACCGTCCCGAAAGAGCAGAGCCTGCAAGAAAACGAGTATTGATTTTTAGTCCGCATCCCGATGATGACATTATCAGTATGGGAGGAACCTTCATGCGTTTGCAGGAGCAGGGGCATGAGGTGCACGTAGCCTATCAAACTTCAGGAAATATTGCTGTTGCAGATGATGAAGCGCTGCGTTTTGCAAGTTTCGTGATTGATTACAATGAAAAATTTGGAATCAAAAGTCCTGAGGCCGATGCAATTTATGAAAAAGCAGTTGCCTTTTTGAAGAATAAAAAGAACAGCGAAATTGATATTC
>Ga0307408_100002248_pt1 | contig 13773 bp, 8 predicted proteins | sample 322Cmetagenome_FD_202116 | JGI IMG/M metagenome (GOLD analysis project Ga0307408, IMG submission 202116) | Maize rhizosphere microbial communities from greenhouse at UC Davis, California, United States - 322HYB-C-3 | ecosystem: Host-associated > Plants > Roots > Rhizosphere > Soil | place: USA...
TGAGTCGCGGTGCCGCCCGACATGCGCACGGTTCCACTCGTGGGCATCGGCGTCTTGCCCTGCTTCTGCGCCCAGTAGCGGTCGTACGGAAGATTCGTGACGACGCCGTTCTCGATCCACGTTGTCTTCGAGATGGGTTGGCCGTCATTGGCGAACGTGTTCGCGTACGCCTCGGGATCGAGTGGATCGGACGAGATGGTGATCCGCTCGTCGACGACCTTCATGCCGATCTTGTTCCCGCCGCCCGGCTTCGAGAAGAACGACCTTCCTTCATCGGCATTGCGGGCGTTCATCGCGTTCGTGATGAACTGAATGAGATTCCCGACGGCGGTTGGCTCGAGAATGGTGGTATAGCGTCCAGGCTCGATGGCAACCGGGTTGACGGAACGCTTCGCCTTGTCGATCGCGCGCGCTCCGAGATCCTTCGGATCGAGGCTGGTGACGTCATGGCTCGTTCCACCAGCCCACCCCGACCCTGTTCCATCCTGCGTGCGAACGGTGGTTGTGAGCGAGAGCGCGGTCTGCTTGTTGTACGCGAAGAGGCCTTTCGAGTTCGCGATCGCGGTCGCGCCGGCCTGCGTCTCGAGATATCCCGTGGAGATGAGACCGCCGGCACGCGAGGGTTCGGTGATCGAACGCGCGGCGTTCGCGCGCGCGCCCGGATCGAGCGATGCGGTGGCGTCGCTCCATCCTTTTCCTTCGACGTACGTCTGCGGCCCGAGCTCCGGCATCGCCTCGGGATCTTCCGGCGAAAGCCTCGCCAGTCGCTCCGCGAGCTGCACGGCAGCCTTGAGGCTCGCGTCGTCCAACTTGTTGGTGTTCACGACGGCGCTGCGTTTGCCCACCGTGCTGCGCACGGCGACGGTGGCGTCGTAGTTGTCGCCGCCGGTCGAGATCTGGTTGACCGCAAACCGCGTGTTGCCGCGTCCGCCGCTGTTGATGGTGATACGTGTCTCATCGGCGGTGGCGAACGACAGCGCGCGCTTGGCGAGTGCTTCACACTCCTCGCGGCCCATCGTGCGTGCCGCCGTCAAGAGCGAGCGCGGCCTACTCACGCCTTCCGCCCGGTATTGATGACGTTGATCCCGCGATGCCGAGTCGGCGGGCATCCATGCGAGACCGCGTTCGCTTGCGTCGGTTGACCCTTCGCGTCGCCGAACGCCCCCCATAACCAGTAGCTGTCCTTGCCGCCGATCATGTCCATCGCGTTCCAGAAGTCGGGGGTGCGCATCTGGTACGCTACATCCTTGAGCATGCCGGTGATCTTCCCGCCTCTGATCTGATAGAACAGTTGGCCACCGAACTGCGCGTTGTAGCGCTGCTGGTCGATGGAGAACGATCCGTCACCGACAATCGCGATGCCGCGATCAGTGGCAGCGATGAGATCGTCCCATTTGAGATTCTTTTCGCCCGGGAGCAGCGACACGTTCGGCATGCGCTGGAACTGCACGTCGGCCCAGGATTGGGCGTACGAGCAGCCGTGCGAGCGGGTCGGCTTGCCTTGCTGCTTGTACCACCAGTCGAGCCAATTCGCCTGCTCGCGAGTCGTCTGGTAGTCGTTGACGACGCCGTTCTTGATGATGAGGAACGTCTCCGGCTGTACGCCTTCGTCATCCCACCCAACGGCCCCGAGCGATCCCTCCTGCATGCGATCGCCCTGGATGTTCATGAACTCCGGGCCGTAGCGAAACTTTCCGAGCTTCTCTTCGGGCGGCGACACGAAGCTCGTGCCGGCGTAATTCGCTTCGTAGCCGTAGACGCGGTCCAACTCGGTCGGATGCGCGATCGACTCGTGAATCGTGAGACCGAGGTGCGTGGGGTCGAGCACGAGGTCGTATCGCCCCACTTCCACCGGCTTGGCCGAGAGCTTCTGCACGGCTTCTTCCGCCCAGCGCGGCGCGTTCTCGACGAGCTTGGCGTCGAGCACATGCTCGTAGCCACGTCCCATTGGCGCGATGTCGGTCGACTGGCGAGACTGGAAGTCGGAGAAGTCCTGCGATACGGCGGTCACCGTCATCGTCGGTGACGCGCGGTAGATGGTCTGAACGGTGAAGGAGCCTTCGCTGTTCGCGTAGGTCTTCTCTTCGCGAAGGAAGAACATCGCGGAATTCACGAAGCGCGATCCCTGCACTTTCAACGCGGCTTCGTTCGCGGCGAGAAGGAGTGCGACCTTGTCTTCGATCGGAATATCGAACGGGTCAGTCTTCACAGGGCTGCGCCATGTCCCGTCTTTCGTGACGGGTGCGGGCGCCAGCACGACCGGCTTCACGAGCGAGGCGCGATTCGCCTTGGCTTGCGCCACCGACTCACGCGCAATGCGTGCTACTTCATCGCGAGTGAGGTCGCTCGACGCAGCGAACCCCCAGGCGCCGTCCACGAGCGTTCGAACGCCGAAGCCGAACGTCTCATTGTCGGAGAGACCCTGCACGCGGCGCTCGCGCGTGCTGATCGACTGCACGCGATTGCGACTGATGCGCACGTCCGCGTACTGCGCGCCGGCACTTCGCGCGGCATCGAGCGCGAGCATTGCGAGCTCGCGGTATGATGATTGAGTTGTGGACGGAGCGGCGGTTTGAGGAGTTTTATCGGGACGAAGGAGACTCGCGGGGGGCTGTTGAGAACCGACGGTGGCGTTCACGCCGATCGTCGCTGCTGCCGCTGAAGCTGTCTTGAGAAAGTCTCGTCGCGATGTCGCCACGCAGTATCCTCGCGCTCACACGCAGAAAGGAACTGTTCGCGAATATAGACCGATGAAAAAGTGGATGCAATAGTTGTGCGTGCCTTACGCGAGTTCCATCGCCAGGCATGTGCACGACGTATATACTCAAAAGACACCGCTTGATCTCCTCGACGAGTCCGTCTTTATGCCAACGCTCACGATCGACGGCCGCTCTGTCACGGTTCCAGCTGGATCGACAATCCTCGACGCCGCGCGCGCGCTGGCGATCGATGTGCCGACGTTGTGCTGGTATCCGAAGCTGCCGGTCGTCGGCAACTGTCGAATCTGCCTCGTGCAGGTTGAAGGCGCGCCGAAGCTCGTAGCCGCATGCGCCACCGCCGCTGCCGATGGTATGCGCGTCAGCACTGAATCCGACGACGCAGTCAAGAATCGCCGGGGTGTATTGTCGATGCTGCTCGAGCGCTATCCCGCGGAAGACATCCCGCACTCGCGCGCTCGCAACGAGTTCGAGTCGCTCGTGCATCGCTATGAGGTTCCCACCGCGCGCCGAGCGGGCATGCCGCTTCGGTCCGGCGACGAGCGGGATGGCGATCCCATCATCCAACATGACATGTCGACGTGCATTCTCTGCACGCGATGTGTTCGTGCGTGCGAGGATATCCAGGTCGTCGGCGTGCTCGACGTCGCCTATCGCAGCGATCATGCGCAGATCATCGTCGGCGCGGATGGTAACCCGGAGCACGCGGGCTGCACATGGTGCGGCGAATGCGTTCGCGTCTGTCCAACCGGCGCCATTCACGACATCCTGACACTCGCGCGCCCAACGAACCGCGCCTCGAACGGCAATGGCAGCCATAACGGCGATATCGCGCAACGCCTGGGCGGCAACGGCCGCGATGCCACACCGCACCTCGCGAACAGCGCACTCGATCACGATCACAACGCGACCACGAGTAATGGACACGGCGTGCGCGCCGTGTCGACACAGCTGCCTGTACTCGATCGAACGGTGCGCAGCGTGTGTCCCTACTGCGGCGTTGGCTGTCAGATCGATCTGCAGGTCAAAGATGAACAGGTGATCCACGTGAAGAGTCCGTGGATCGAAGACGACACGCCGAATCAGGGGTCGACGTGCGTGAAGGGTCGGTTTGGCTACGACTTCACGCAGCATCGCGACCGCCTGACGGCTCCACTGATTCGTCGCGGGTGGAAGAAGCAGGACGGCAGGTGGATCTACGATGCCTCGGAAGCCCATGGCGTGGATGGCACCGTCTGGCCACGACGCGGTGGACCGTGGCTCGATGTGACGGGAGAGAGTCGAACGTTCAAGAAGCGACCGCGCACCAATCCACTCGAGACCGCGCCGACCGGTCCATCACCACTCGGCGATCCGCGCGATCGGGCGTCGACGCCCGACGATTGGTATGCGCCGTTCCGCACCGCGACGTGGGACGAGGCCATGGAGCTCACCGCGCAGGAGCTCATTCGACTGCGCGACACGCACGGCCCGAGCTCGCTTGCAGTCTTTCAGTCAGCCAAGTGCTCGAACGAAGAGAACTATCTCCTGCAGCGGATGTTTCGCGGCGGTATCGGGACGAACAACGTCGACCATTGCACGCGCCTCTGCCATTCCTCATCCGTGAGCGCAATGCAGCGCGCGATGAATACGAGCGCCGCGTCCGGGTCGATGCGCGAGATCGAGCACGACACGGACATCATCTTCATCCTCGGCGCCAACACGACGGAGTCGCACCCGGTATTCGGTGCGGCAATCAAGCGTGCAGTCAAGCGCGGAGCGAAGCTGATCGTTTGCGATCCGCGACGTATCGAGCTCGCGGCGCGCGCACACATCCATCTGCAGCCGCTTCCCGGCACCGACGTCGCGCTGATGAACGCGATGCTCAATCACATTCTCGCACTGGGCCTCGAGGATCGTGGGTTCATCACGACTCGCACGCACGAGTTCGAAAAGGTGCGTGCGGCGGTGGCGCCGTACACACCCGAGCGCGCGGAAACCATCTCCGGCGTTCCGGCGAGCCTTATTCGCCGTGCCGCGGAGATGTACGCACGCGGGCCGCGATCGTCGACGTTGTGGGCGATGGGGCTGACACAGCACAGCACTGGCACCGACATCGTGACGGCCCTGCTCAATCTCATCCTCGTCACAGGCTCGATTGGACGTTGGGGCGCAGCGATGATCCCCATTCGCGGCCAGAACAACGTGCAGGGGGCGAGCGACGTCGGCGCGATCCCCATGTTCTATACGGACTATCAGAGCGTCACGGATCCGGTGGTTCGTCACCTGTTCGCGAACGCGTGGGGGGTGCCTGACGAGCGCATACCGCTCACGGCAGGACTCAAGGTCACGCAGATCGCCAAGGAAGGCAGTCCGGTGCATGGGATGTACATCATGGGCGAGAACCCCATCATCTCGGACCCCGACGTTTCCCACGCCGAAGCGTGGTTCCGCGAGCTCGAGTTTCTCGCGGTGCATGATCTCTTCCTCACCGAGACCGCGCGTTATGCGGACGTGATCCTCCCCGGGGCCGCCTTCGCCGAGAAGGACGGTACGTACGTCAACACGGAGCGGCGGATTCAGCTCGCGAAGAAGGCGGTCGATCCGCCGGGTCAGGCGCGAGGGGATCTCGAGATCATCGTGGAGTTGTCGAACCGCATCGGGTTGCCGACGCAGTTCAGGAATGCGTCCGAGGTCATGGACGAGATCGCGCGCGTGACACCGTCGTGGCGCGGCGTGTCGCATGCGCGTCTCGATGGCGGTCCGGGGCTGCAGTATCCCGTGCCTGACGCGAACCATCCAGGCACCGCGTTTCTGTTCGATGATCGGTTCCCGACGGCCGACGGCAAGGCGGTGTTCCACGCAGTGGAGTTCCTGCCTCCCGCCGAGCTGCCTGACGACGAGTACCCGTTCATCCTCAACACCGGTCGTCAGATGTATCATTGGCACACGGGGACGATGACTCGTCGATCGTTCGCGCTCGACGCGCGGGAGTCCACGCCGACGGTGGAGCTCAACCCCGCCGACGCCGCGACATTGGGCGTAAAGGATGGCGACACGATCGCGATCAGCTCACGCCGAGGGCGCATCACGATCGCCGCGCGCCTCTCGGGACGGGTGGCTCGGCACCAGGTGTTCGTGCCCATGCACTATCGTGAAGCGGCCGCCAACCTGCTCACGAATCCCGCGCTCGACCCATACGCCGGCATTCCGGAGTTCAAGGTGTGCGCCGTGAAGTTGTCCCCTGTGGTCGATCAACCCGAGGAAACCGCGGTCACTGCACGAACACATGGATCTGAAAATCGCTGACAAGGTCGCACTCGTTACGGGTGCGTCACAGGGACTCGGGTTCGCGATCGCGCGCGAGCTCGCATGCGAGGGCGCGAGTGTCGCCATCGTCGCGCGCCGGAAGCCCGAGCTCGACGCGGCAGCGTCCGAGATACTCAAAGCCGCGCGCACACGCGTGCTGCCGATCGCCGCTGACGTCTCGAAGGAAGGCGAAGCCGACCGCGTCGCACGACTGGCCGAGGAATCGCTCGGACCGATCGACATTCTGGTCGCGAACGCGGGTGGCCCTCCGTCCACGCTGTTCGACTCGACGAGCGACGAACAATATGTCGCGGCTCTTCAGCTGAACTTGTTGAGCTCGATTCGCCTCGCACGGGCCTGCGTCCCGGGGATGCGACAGCGGAAGTGGGGACGCGTGATCTTTCTTACGTCGATGGCCGCAAAGCAGCCAGTGCCCGGGCTCATTCTGTCGAACACCGCGCGCGCCGGCCTCCTTGGCTTCGCGAAAACGCTCTCGAACGAGTGCGCGCGCGACAACGTGATGGTGAACACGGTACTTCCCGGGCATTTCGATACCGCGCGCGCACTGGAGCTCGCGCGCATGCGGGCGCAGCGCGAGCATCGGCCCGTGGAGGAATTGCTCGCGACGCGCGCGGGCGGCATCCCGGTCGGACGCTCGGGCGACCCGAAAGAGATGGCCGCGGTGGTCGCGTTTCTCGCATCGGACCGAGCGAGCTTCGTGACCGGAACGGCCATTCAAGTCGACGGCGGCCAGATTCAGACGATCACGTGACGCTTGGGCGGCGGCTTCCATCGCTGCACGGAACCCGCCAACTTTTCGCGTCGCCATCGACGCCAACGATCGCGTGAGCTGTCCACCAGCATCGCGCTTCGTCTCCAGCCGTCCTTTCCCGTCCCCTCCTTCCCCATAGTCCGTACTCGATGAAAGCGCTCGTGAAGGAGGCCGCCGGTCCCGGCTTCGTGCTCAAGAACGTTCCGGTCCCCACGATTCGCGACGATGAGGTATTGATCAAGGTGCGGCGCGCCGGCGTGTGCGGCACCGACGTTCACATCTATGAGTGGGACGATTGGGCTCGCGGACGTGTGAAGCCGCCGATCGTCGTTGGCCACGAGTTTGCCGGTGACGTCGTGGAGGTAGGCAAACTGGTGACCGATGTTCGAGAAGGCGACCGCGTGACCGCGGAGGGACACATCGTCGATGGACGCTGTCTGCTCTGTCGCACCGGCAACGCACACGTCTGTCCGTTCACGCGCATCATCGGCGTGGATCGCGACGGCTGCTTCGCCGAGCACATCGCGATGCCTGCGGTGAACGTCTGGCATCTCGATGACAACGTGTCGTACGACATCGGGGGCATTCACGACCCGATGGGTAACGCGTTCCACACTGCGCTCACGGCAGACATCCCGGGCTCCACGGTGCTCGTCACGGGGTGCGGCCCGATCGGCATCTTTGCCGTGGGCATCTGCAAGGCGGCGGGCGCTTCCCGCATCATTGCATCCGATGTGAACGATCGCCGGCTGGAGCTCGCGCGGCGCATGGGCGCGCACGACGTCGTACATCCCGGTGAAGCCGAAGCGGCGGTGAAGGCGGTGACGGACGGACTCGGCGTCGACGTGGTGCTCGAGATGTCCGGCGTCCCCTCCGCGATTCACCAGGCGTTCGCGCTGGTGCGCGTCGGCGGCCGAGTGCAGATGCTCGGCATCCCGGCGAAGCCGATGGAGGTGAACTTCGCCACGGAAGTCATCTTCAAAGGGATCACGATCTACGGTGTCGTCGGCCGGCGCATGTACGACACCTGGCACCAGATGACGCGGTTTCTCAGGTCGGGGGAGTTCGATCCCACGCCAGTCATCACGCATCGCTTTCCGCTCGAACAGGCCGACGAGGCCATGCACGTCATCAAGTCGGGCGAAGCCGGCAAGGTGATCTTCGAGATCGCCTGACGCGCTTCGCGCGACCGACACCCGGATCCTCTCATGTCGCTCAACACTGCATTCGCTTCCGAGATCGACTCGCGCATCGAGCAGCTCAAGACCGATCGCGTCTACAAGCAGCTCAACTACCTCGACTCGCCGCAATCCGCCCGCGTGCAAATGGAGGGACGCGGCGAGGTCCTGATCCTGTCGTCCAACAACTATCTCGGGCTCTGCGATGAGCCCAGCGTGATCGACGCCGGCATTCGTGGGCTTCGGCGCTTCGGGGCGGGCACGGCGAGCGTCCGCTTCATCTGCGGGACGTTCACGATCCACCGCGATCTGGAAGAAGCGATCGCGAGGTTCGTCGGCACGGAGTCATCGCTCACGTTCGTGGCGGCGTGGAACGCGAACGAGGCGCTGACGTCGACGATCCTGGAGGAGGGCGACTTCGTCGTGTCGGACGCGCTCAACCACGCGTCGATCATCGACTCGATCCGTCTCGCCAAGTCGATCGTGAAGTGCACGAGCGCGGTATACAAGCACGGTGATCTCGACGATCTCGTGGCCAAGCTCGAGCAGGCGAAGGGTGCGAAGCGTCGTCTCATCTGGACCGACGGGGTGTTCTCGATGGAGGGCGCCATCGCCAAGCTTCCCGACCTCATCGACATTGCGCGGCGCCACAACGCCGTACTCGCGGTCGATGACTCGCACTCGACGGGCGTGCTCGGCGAAACCGGCCGGGGGACGGCGGAGCACTTCGGAATGCTGGGCGAGGTCGACATCATCACGTCGACGCTTGGCAAGGCGCTGGGTGGCGCGGCGGGTGGCTTCGTTGCGGGTTCCGCAGGCGTGTGCGACATGCTCACGCAGCGGTCGCGCCCGCAGCTGTTCTCGAACGCGCTCCCGCCGACGGTAGCTTCCAGCGCGCTCGCCGCGATCGAGTTCGTCGAGAAGCATCCGGGCCGCGTCGCGATTCTCCGCGAGAACACGAGGTACTTCCGTGACGCGATCACCGAGGCGGGGTTCAAGCCGCTGGCGGGGGAGACGCCGATCGTGCCCATCATCGTCGGTGAGACGGCGCTCGCGATCCAGATGAGCAACATGTTGCTTGACGAGCACGTGTTCGTGACGGGCTTCGGGTATCCGGTGGTGCCTCAGGGGCAGGCTCGGGTGCGATGCCAGCTTTCCGCGGCGCACACGAAGGCGGATCTCGACGAGGCGGTCGAGGCGTTCAAGAAGGTCGGGCGGAAACTGGGGATCATCTAGCGGATCATTGCTCCGCTGATTGGCGAGCCTTTTCGGGGAACGGCGATGACGCTGATCGGGCGGAAACTACCGGATATTGCCTAACGATACACTTCGGTCGCACCACGAGCCCGGAATCCTTGTGAACGGCCTCGGGACGCTCGATTCGAGCGTCCCGAGGCTGTTCCATTTTCATTGCTGGCTCGTTGGGAGTGCCTGCTTCAATGGAAAGTCCGATCCGGCAGTTTTTGCACTTTCCGCTTCATTGCAGTTCCAAGGAAAAAGCTTTGCGACGCAACGAAGTGATGCGGCATTCCTAACGATTCGCGTGTATCGTACATCACATCGGTCGACGCGTGACGCGAGCGACGGCGTTTTCGTCTCTGACATGAATTCGCGTGTCGGCGCCGACCGCATGGTCCGCGCAAATGTGATCCCCGGCACTCCGCGCCACGTTGGGCGCTGACTTCCACGCGCGTCATCTGAGGCTGAGCTATGCGATTGATTCGGACGTTGACTGCAGGACTGGCCTGTGCCGCTCTGCTCCCGGCCATGGCCGCCGCGCAGGCTGCTCCCCAAAAGGTTCGTTCCTTTACCGACTCATGGTACTGGGGCGCCAAGGGAGGCGTTTCCATGTTCGGAGCCGTCGCCGAAAACATCAACGCGCCGACGGTCGGTGGCGAGTGGATGATCACGCACTCGCGAGTCGCGATGTACGTGTCGGTTGAACAGTCGTTCTTCGAGACGCAGGGGGCAGTCTTCGATCCCTCCAGCGTCGGGTCGGCCCGGATCGTCGACATCAAGGACTCCCGTCGCTACAACGCGCAGCTGTTCGCGTTTCCGAAGCAGTACGGCGCGTTCCGCCCGTATGCCGGCCTCGGGTTTGCGCTCATCTCGATTCGTGACGCGCAGCCGGAAGGCACGTTCGTCAGCCCGGCGTCGCAGGACACGGTGCTCTCGATGGTGAACGACGCGAGCAGCCGCACGACGCCCGTGTTCACGCTGGGCGGCCAATACGACTTTTCGCGCTCGGCGCTATTCGTGCAGGCAAGCGCGATGCCAACGAAGAACCGCTTCCTCATCAATGGCAAGCCGACGACCTACCTGCTCGAGGCGGGCCTGCGTTACAACCTCACCGATGCGATCGAGAAGCTCCACTAACCCGCCGGGAATCGGGAATAGGGAATCGGGAATCACAAAGAGGGCCGCGCAGTGGCGCGGCCCTCTTTTGCATCTAACGGCGAGCTCGTCGTCGTGGTTTGACGGGCCCGGGACGGCCTAACGACACATAGGGATTTCCCCGCACGACCCATCGCAGCGGCCAGTCAGCGGCTTTGGTAATCCCAACGCGAGCGGTCACGTCGACCTCGGCGTCGGGCACCGGGTCCCCGACGAGTATTCGGAGCGGACCGCGATCCAGCCGCGCCCCGTCCAGGGCACCGTCGATGCCTAACGCCTGGCAGAGCTTGCCCGGGCCGTTCGTCAGCTCGGCGTCTCGCCGGACCTTCCCGCGGCGGCGCCGCATGAGCTCCACGCCGCGCACCGGCTCGACAGCGCGAACGAGGACCGCGCTGCCGTGCCCCGCTTCGCGCGTGACGGCGTTGAAGCACCAGTGTACCCCGTAGATGAAGTACACGTACGCCACACCCGGCGGGCCGTGCAGGTTCCAGGTCCGCTCCGTTCGCCCGACGACCGCGTGACACGCCGGATCATCGGGACCGAGATACGCCTCGGTCTCGACGATTCGGCCGGACGCGACACCCTCGGCCGACGTATGCTCGAGAATCGCGCCCAGCAGGTCCCGGGCGACGAGCTCGGTGGGACGATCGTAGAACGATGCGGACAGCGACCGTCCCACCGGCGTTCGACTACCCCTCCGCTCCCGAGGCGGCGGTCTTCTTCGGGCGCGGGCGTCGAGGCTTGGCCGCGGGCGTGGCGGCGCCGGCGCCCTCCGACGCAGCGGCGGCGCGCGTCGTGGCGCGGGGCGTCTTGCCGGCCGCCTTCTTGGCCGGCGTCTTCTTCCGGCCACGACCACCCTTCGGCGTCGCCGTCTCGAGGATCTCCACAGGCGCCTGGGTGTTCTCGTCGCCGCGATGCGACGCCGGGTCCAGCGATGCGGTAATCGTGGTTGGCGCCGCCGCCGGGAGTGTCTCCTCGACGACGCCTAACAACAGCAGATCGGTCGGCAACTCCCCCGTACGACCGATCGGCCCGCGTCCACGACTCCCGGCGCCTCGTGGGCCCATGCCCCGTGGCACGGGCGGCGCCGCGGCCGCCTTCGGCGCGGGCGTCGTTGCCGCCGCGGCACGATTCAACTGCTCCGAGACTGGCGCCACCTGCCCCGTCACCGCGACCTCGTAATCGTCGCCGCGGCGACGCAGGTCGATGACTTCGCCGATGTGCGCGTCCTTGAGGATCCGGATGAAGTTCCGTTCGCTCAGGCTCTCGCTGTCGCGACCGAGCAGTTCGAACGCCTGCTGGCGCACGCGACTCGCCGGCACGGCGCGATCCCCCGACGTGAGCGCCGCCACCGCGCGGCCGACCAGGGTGAACGCTTCCTGGCGCGTTAGGCGTTCGCCACTCGAGCCGATGGCATCGCCGGTCCCCTCCGGCTCCGCGCGACTGGGGGAGACCGGTGTACCTGGCGGATGAACCAGCTTGTCCCCGTGTGGCGGCGTTGCTGTCTCAGCTTCGCCGACCTCCGGTGGTTCCCCCGCAGCCCGATGGGTGTCGGTGCGTGGCCCACGATCCTCTCGATCCCGGCCGCGCCCGCGACCCCGACGTCCCCGACGTCCTCGCTCGTCGCGCGCGCGATCGTCGCGCCCTTCGCGGCGGCCATTCTCGGCCCGCGGCTCACGCGCGCCGTTGTCGTCCGTGGCCACCGCCGCCGGCTTCGCCGCGGGGACCTCACTGGTCGGAATCGGGGGAATGGTCTCCCGCGGCAACCCGACCTCGAGCTGCCCGTTTTCCAGCTTGTTGACGGAGATGAGGCCGCGTTGGGCGGCCTCGAGGCAGAAGCGGGAAAACTTCGAGATGCCGAGGTTCTTCTCGTCGAACGAATTGTCGATCTCCTGCATGACCTGCTTCAGGCGGTCGGACCGCATGACGTCACCATTCTGCGACATCCGCTTGATCGCCTCGCTCACGAGCTCCCACGGGTCGTATTTGACGACTTCTTCGTCTCCGGCCTTCACGAGGCCGGCGAGGGCGTTGTAGCTGTAATACTCGTCGCAGTTCATCACGAGCAGGTCGCTCGACGACTCGCGAATGCCGACGCCGATCACGTACTTGCCGTACTCCTTGAGCTTCGTCACGAGACTCGCGAAATCGGAGTCGCCGGAGAGGAGGATGTACGTGCCGATCTCGGGGCGAGTGAACACGAGCTCGATCGCGTCGACGGCGAGCCGGATGTCGGTCGCGTTCTTCTTCGAGGAGCCGTACGCCGGCGCCATGATCATGTCGATGGACGACTCGGCGAGCGGCACGATGTATTGCGGGTAGCGACGCCAGTCGGCGTAGGCACGCTGGACGGCCACCTTCCCCTTGATGATCTCGGAGCCGAGGAGGTGGCGGAGCTCCTGCTGCAGGTCGGAGCGAATCCCCATCGTGACGTTGTCGAAGTCGATGAGGAGAGCGGCGTTAGGCGCGTGCGTGTGAATCGGGCCGCTGATAGCGGGCATCGCCTGGGGCCCCCGGTGAATCGGTGCGACCGGGGCGCGGGGCGGCCGCGTGTGACGTGAGTTCATGTACTTCCTATTAATGACGGTGTGGTGTACTCGGCAACCGTGCGACGGGCGAAGTCCTTGACCGCTTCGCCCGTGATCACGGCGCCTTCGACGGTGCGATGCATGCGCACACCAGCTCACCCACGGTGGCGTGGGGGACACCGATCACGCAGACATCGTCCACTAGCCGCGTTTCCGTCCTCATCGATGATGCCGAGACCACCGGTGAGGAAAAACGCATCCGGCGTGTACGAACGTCCGGTCCTCAAACCCGAAGATCCGGTCGTCGCACCACAGGAGTTGGGAAGGATGATCGCCACGCGATCGCCGCTCCCGGGTCCCAGCTCAGTCATCGTCGCAGCGAGTGACGAAGACCTGGCATCGACCTCAGCGTAACTCGACCTGCTGGCGTCCGCGACAATCTCGGTGGGATCGGGGTGCTCGCGTGCACTCCGGTGGAACACCTGCGCGGGCGTCCAGAGGTTCGGCATCAGTCTCCGCCTATGGAACGCGGTAAAGCTAATAAGGACTGAGGGCTAGGAAAATGGGAACCGACTAGTCGCCCATTGCCTTGACGATTACCCGCTTGGATCGTTGACCGTCCCATTCTCCATAGAAGACGCGCTGCCAGGGCCCAAAGTCGAGCTTCCCCTTCGTGACGGGGACGATCACCTCGTGCCCCACGGTCAGAGAACGCAGGTGCGCCGCGGCGTTGTCTTCACCAGTCCCACTGTTATGCCGGTAGGCGTCCGGAGACCATGGCGCAATGCGCTTCTCGAGCCAATCGAGGATGTCCTGCCAGAGCCCCGACTCGTGATCGTTCACGAACACGGACGCGGAGATGTGCATCGCCGAAACGAGGACCATGCCCTCCTGGA
>Ga0307408_100002249_pt1 | contig 13771 bp, 16 predicted proteins | sample 322Cmetagenome_FD_202116 | JGI IMG/M metagenome (GOLD analysis project Ga0307408, IMG submission 202116) | Maize rhizosphere microbial communities from greenhouse at UC Davis, California, United States - 322HYB-C-3 | ecosystem: Host-associated > Plants > Roots > Rhizosphere > Soil | place...
GGCATGCAATCGGGACGTGGGACCCTTTTGGCATGGACGACCATGGTGAGCCTCATCATGCAGTACCCTGGCAAGTTCATCAAGCCCTATGGGGGCGTGGGGGCGGGCTGGTCGTCATCCTACCTGGTCGACGCGCAGTTTATGAAAGGGGCGGTGACACAGACCGGCACCCTCCGTGACACCAGTCCGGCTTTTCAATATTTCGCCGGCGTCCGCGTGCTGGTGACGGAGAATGTCTTTATGTTTGGAGAATATAAATATTTTGCAAGCCGTTACCACTGGGGCGGAAACCTAGAGCCCTCGCTTGATTTTCGGACGCACATCGTGGCCATTGGAGTCGGTCTGGCGTTTTAATGATGGAGCCGACCGCCCTCTTGCCCGTCTGCGTGAGTCCTGCTACAAGATGGGACCGGACGCGACATTGTTTCATGAATCCCGAATCCACTCATAATATCGGCACGCGGTCAGCCGGCCAACTCGTGCCTCTGCCTCCCCATCCGCTTTTGCGCCGCTACTACGACCAAGATGAGGCCCGTCAGCGTTTTCTCAACGACCTGTTCAATCGTACCGCCCCGCAATATCGCAATATCGACAAGGCAACCGGTCTGGGTTCCGGACTCTGGTATCGACGAAAAGCACTGCTGAGGGCGGGACTCACAGCCGGCATGCACGTCCTGGATGTCGCGTGTGGGCCCGGTTTGGTTGCGCAATGTGCACGTCAAATCGTAGGTCCTGCCGGGTCGGTTATCGGGCTCGATCCTAGTAACGGAATGCTTCGCGAGGCGAGACGGGGTCCATGTCATACGCTGGTGAATGCCATCGGTGAGCGGCTGCCATTTCCCGACGCTTGCTTTGACTTCTTGAGCATGGGGTATGCCTTGCGGCATGTCTCCGATCTCCGGGACGCATTTTCCGAATATCGACGGGTGTTAAAGCCCGGCGGCATCGTGCTCCTGCTCGATATTTGTCGACCGCGGTCACCTCTCTTGCTCTCCCTCTCCCGGTTCTACGTCAGGACGGTCCTGGGCATCGCGTTCTCAGCCTCAACGGGGAACCGCGACATGAAGACGCTCATGGATTATTGGTGGGATACGACTGAGCACTGCGTCGGAGCAGACACCATCGTCGCTGCCTTGAAAGAAGCCGGATTTATCGAGTGCGGGCTGCACGAGCTGCTCAACGGGCTCTTGCGCGATTACCGCGCCGTGAAACCGGAAGCCGCTCGATGACCAGTCAACAGCTCTCAGCTTTTGAACTGGAGATCGCCAAACTGATCGTGCTGGCGCTCAAGTTGAAGGCGGATCCCTCTTTCATCGAGCCGGAAGCGGTGCTGTTCGGTGACGGACTGGGGCTCGATTCCATCGATGCGTTAGAGCTGTCGCTGGCCATCGCGCAGACCTACGGGTATCAACTTAAATCCAGCGATCCCGAAATCAAGGCGACGTTTTCCTCCCTGCGAGCGCTCGCACGCGCGATCGAATTACATCGCACGAAGTGATTCCTGTGGTGTCATGTTAGATGCGCCTCTGATCGGCTCATACTGCCCGGACGACGTGCTAGCCTGGGAGCCCGATGGCCCTCGCTCCGCGCGCGAGTTTCTTTCAGCGGTGATCATTCTGGCCGATGGGCTTCCCGACCGGCCGTCGGTGCTCAATCTGCTCACGAGCCGCTACGAGTTTCTTGTCGGCTTTGCGGCTGCGATGTTGCGGCGGCAAGTGACGCTTCTGCCGCAGAGTCGAGCGCCCGAGACCCTGCGCCGCATAGCCGTCGATCAGGAGAGTTGCTATTGCTTGACGGACCGGGGGGAACCGGTCCACGACATTCCTGCTGTCGTGCTGCCGGCCCGGAGAGGCTCGGTGAGGCCCTGGAACATTCCACGAATCCCACTCCATCAGCACGTGGCCATTGCGTTCACGTCCGGAAGCACCGGAGAACCGACACCGAACCTGAAAACATGGGACGCCTTGGTGTCCGTGGCACGAGCGACTGCGAAGCGGCTGGGTGTGAATGCGGCTGGCGTCAAAGGCGTGGTCGCTACCGTGCCTCATCAGCATATGTTCGGATTAGAGGCGTCCGTCATGCTGCCGGTGCAGCAAGGGCTGACCATGCATGCCGGCCGGCCACTGTTCCCCGAGGACATCCGCGCGGCCTTGACCGAGTCACCGCAGCGATCGTTACTCGTCACCACGCCCTTGCACCTGCGCGCGTGTTTGCTCGCCGGTGTGAGGCTTCCTCCCATCGGGATGATCCTCTCCGCGACATCCACCCTCACCTCGGCTCTGGCTCGGGAAGCCGAACAGCGGTTTCATGCGCCCGTGCATGAAATCTTTGGGTTCGCGGAAGCAGGCAGCGTCGCGTCACGGAGGACGGTGACAGACGAAGACTGGCGTCTGCTCGACGGCGTCGCCCTGGCACGCAACGGCTCACATGCCTTCATACAGACACCCTATCTGCCCGGCCCCGTTCCGATTCCTGATCGCATTGCGGTGACCGGACGGGCGACATTTCGTGTGTTGGGCCGTGCCGAGGATCAGGTCAACATTGCGGGGCATCGTGCATCACTGGGCGATCTCACCCGACAGTTATTAGAGGTTGAAGGGGTACATGACGGGGTGTTTATCTTGCCCGACGGGAAGGAAGGATCGTTGAGCCGTCTCATGGCATTGGTCGTGGCACCTGGCAAGACTCAAGAAGATATCCAGCATGCACTGAGGCGGCGTCTGAATCCGGTGTTTCTGCCGCGTCCGTTGGTGCTTTTGCCGCGGCTTCCTCGCAACGAAACGGGCAAGTTGCCGCGTGAAGCGTTGCGTCAGCTCATGGAGCGGTGGAAGGACGAATCGTCGCATGACGTATGAACGGACGCTGACGATCAACAGCGATCATCCGGCGCTGCCTGGGCACTTCCCGGGACATCCGGTCGTCCCGGGCGTCATCGTCCTGGAGGAAGTGATTCAAGCGCTAAGAGAAATCCATGGGCAAGGGGTCATCGTCACGGGAATGCCGGCGGTCAAACTTTCTTCTCCACTCAGACCTGAAGAACGGCTCACCATTACCATCGAATCTCAGGAGAGCGAAACGGCAGCCTTCACCTGCGAGGTGGGAAGCCGCCTCGTGGCGTCCGGGTGCATCCGGTTTCGTTTGCCGGGCGGAAGCCAATCAGGCAGTTGATGGCCGTTGCCTGGAAAACGCGACAGGAACGCGGAAACCGGCGGTTGATTCGCCTGATGGCTTGGGTGGCGGAGTCGCTGGGAAGGCCGATGGCCAGGGCGCTGCTCATTCCCGTCTGTCTCTATTATCTCTGCCGTTCAGGTGAGGCGAATCAGACATTGCGCCAGTATTACCTCCGCGCGCAAGGCCGGTCACCTGGCTGGCAAGGACTGTTCCACCATTACTACTGGTTTGGGTCCACGATTCTTGACCGGGTCTATTTTCTCCGCGGGCGTTTCGGGCTGTTCGATATCCGAGTGAATGGCCTTGACACACTCACTCGTGCACTGTCGCTTGGGCGTGGATGCCTCCTCCTGGGCTCGCATCTCGGCAGTTTCGAAGTGGTGAGAGCGATGGGCGTTTCGCGCGAAGAGCTCGATATTAAAGTGCTGATGGACGAGCAAAACGCGCCGTTGATGCGTGCATTCTCTCACGAGATGAACCCTGTCGTAGCCGACAGCGTCTTGCAGGTCGGAGGCGTCGACAACATGCTGCGCGTCCGGGAGTGCCTGGAGGGAGGTGGGATCGTCGGCATCATGGGTGACCGACTCATGTCCCATGACCAGGCCGTCCGCTGCAACTTTCTGGGTTCAGACGCGCCCTTTCCGACCGGATCCATACGACTCGCTCACGCAGTCCGCACGCCTGTGGTCATGTTTTTCGGTTTATACCGCGGGAACAATTGCTACGACGTGCAATTGGAACTGCTGAGCGAGGAGATTCGACTCTCGTCAGAGCGGCGCGAGGACGACATACGGCGATGGACTCAACAGTATGCGGACCGTCTCGCGCACTACAGCCGAAATGCCACTGACAACTGGTTTAACTTCTATGACTTCTGGCAGGACACACCTTGAGTCGGTGACGCCTCAGCCTAGAGGCATGGAGCACATCGCCATAACACCCACGCCGAAATGGGCGAAGTGCGTCATGGCCATCGTGAACCAACTGCGTCGCCAGTGTGCCCTCGGCTGCCTGCTTCTCACGCTTGGGAGCTTCCCTCCGATTGTCCATGCTTTCGACGGGGACTGGACAATTGAGAAGTTGATGGCCCTGGTCGCGGAGCAGCGAAAGCCATCGGTCGCATTCGAAGAGGCCACCTATTCCTCCGTGCTGACTGAACCGTTGAAGGTTCGCGGCGTCCTGCGGTTCATCCCACCGGCGACGCTGGAAAAGCTCGTCACCGATCCGCTTCATGAGCGGTATGTCATTCAAGGAGACCGCGTCACATTCGAGAGTCAACGCACAGGAGTGACACGCTCACTCTCGCTCGGAGAGTATCCGGCTCTGAGGAGTTTTGTCGAGGCGTTCCGTATGAGTCTGATGGGCGAGGCCGCGCAGTTAAAACAACTCTATGAAGTCACTCTCGATGGGACCCCTGCCAAATGGACGCTGTTGCTGCGGCCGCTGGATCCCGCCGGCAAGTCTGTCGTTGACTACCTCCTCTTCACCGGCTCGGACGGTCGCATCTTCACGATTGCCATCCGCTCGCCGGACGGTGATCGCACGGTCATGACGCTGCTTTGGAGATCAAGTCGGTGAGGCAGCGGTATGGAATCGGGGCCCTCTGGGTTCTTGCAATGCTCCTGGGCCTCTGGCTGGTTGTCACCAGGGTGGTGGTCCACAGTGAACTGGGCGATCTCCTGCCCGATGGAACAACAGCGACGCAGCGTCTCTTGTTGACGCAGTTGCGAAGCGGGCAGGCCGGCCGGATCCTCTTGCTCGCCATTGACGGGGGAAATCCCGACGAGCTGGCGGACACCAGCAACGCCTTGCGTGAGCAGCTTCAGGCCACCGGCCACTTTATATTCATCGCCAACGGCAACCAGGTGGTGGAGCGCCGCGACTGGGAGATCCTGTTTCGATGGCGCTACCTCCTCAGTCCGCAAGTCGATCATGAGTCCTTCTCGAGTGAATGGCTTCGTCGCACGCTGGAACAACGGCTGCAGGATCTTCGGTCGCCACTTGCGCCAGTCATCAAACCGACGTTACGAGAAGATCCTACCGGAGAGGCGGTCGCCATACTCGCCGCACTGTCCCCAGCGGAGACGCCTGCCGCACATCGCGGTGCGTGGATGTCCCGTGACCGGTCAAAAGCCTTGCTCGTTGCAGAGACCCGTGCCACTGGGTTCGATGCCGATGCTCAAGCCAAGGTCCAGCAACAGGTGCGCGCCTTGTTCGAATCGCTGGTAGGAGCCTCGCCGTTCCGATTGCGCATGAGTGGACCCGGTGTATTTGCGGTTGAGATCAAGCGCACCATTGAAAGGGAAGCCTGGTGGCTGTCGATGACTGCCGCCACGCTCGTGCTGGTGTTTCTGTATGCCAGCTATCGATCGGTCATCCTGGTGTTGTTAAGTGCCATTCCACTGACTTCCGGAATCCTGATAGGCATGCTGGCGGTGCAAGGGTGGTTTGGGTTTATTCATGGCATCACGTTGGGTTTCGGGATCGCGCTCCTTGGCGTGGTGGATGATTATCCCATCCACCTGTTCAGCCATCTGACCGCTCGAGGTTCGGCTGGAGAGGTCATTCGAGCGATTTGGCCGACGATGCGGCTGGGCGTGCTGACGACGACCATCGGATTTGCTTCCCTGCTGCTGGCCGGGTTTCCTGCGCTCACCCAGCTCGGAGTGTTTGCCGTCGTGGGTCTCATGACGGGAGCCGCAGTCACCCGTTGGATTCTCCCTTTGTTCGTCCCAGAGGGTTTTGCTCCGAACTATGCCTGGGCGGGGTACGCATCGACGCTGCAACGAGCGTCGCGAATGAAGCCGCTCGTGCCGGTTGCCGTTCTCCTTGCCAGCGCCGCGTTGTTGTGGTCTCATACGCCTATATGGGAAACGGATCTGGCGCAGCTCAGCCCTGTCACGGAGAGGCAAAAACAGCTCGATCATGAACTACGGCAGGAGCTGAGCGCGCCGGATGTTCGGGATGTGTTGATGATCGAGGGACCAGCCGAAGAGGCGGTACTTCAAGCCGGCGAAACGGTGATGCCCAAGATAGAAGAGTTGCATCGGGATGGGGTCATCGCAGGCTATGACCTGATTTCACGCTACCTCCCGAGTCATCGTCTGCAGCAGCAGCGACAACAGTCCTTGCCGGCGCCACACGTCCTGCGACGAAATCTTGAGACGGCGCTCCAAGGCCTTCCCTTCAGGCGCGGCCTATTCACTCCTTTCATCGATGCGGTGGAGGCTGCACGATCTCAATCGCCGGCCGACAGGACATTATTCGAGGGAACCGCACTCGGAATGAGAATGGCATCTTTGCTGTTCGAACAACAGGGGCACTGGGTAGGGGTGGTGCCATTGCGCGCGGTTGAGGATCGCCAACGGTTGAAGCAGATCGTCACCGCTTGGAAGGTTCCCCACGTTGGCTATGTCGATCTCAAAGAAGAATCCAACCGCCTGATGACGGCGTACCGTGATCGGACTTTCTCAGTCGTGCTGTGGGGAGCGCTGGCGATTGCCGTCATTCTGGCTATGGCATTGAAGTCATTCAAGCTGGTAGGGCCGGTGTTCCTTCCTATTCTTAGCGCGTTAATCGTGATGGTGGCCTTGGTCAATGCCTCGGGCGAATCGCTGTCAGTGTTTCATGTCGCGACGTTCCTGCTGGTCATGGGGCTGGGGCTCGACTATGCCCTGTTCTTCAACAGGTCGGAGGGAAGTGCACAGGAGCGAGCGCACACCCTGTATGGGTTGTTCGTCTGCGCGACCACCACAATTCTGGTCTTTGGCATTCTGGCCACCTCGACGATTCCGGTGTTGCACGCCATAGGCTTGACCGCCTCTGTGGGATCGTTCTGCTGCCTGCTCTTCACCGGGCTGATGGCAAAGGAGAAGGTGCATGCCTCCGGATAAACGATCGATGACTCCATTGACGCTGTCGGCCTACACGCTGGTAACCGCGAACGGCCGCGGCATCGGGGCGGTCTCGCGATCGTTGCGTGACCGGCGCACCGGTTTGCGGCCGTGTAATTTCGAGGATGCCTTGCTCAAGACCTATATCGGCCGGGTGGATGGGCTCGAGGACTTCTCGCTTGGAAACGGATTGGCGCCGTTCGATTGCCGGAACAACCGGCTGGCATGGCTCGCTCTGCAACAAGACGGATTCATGGTGGCGGTGGCCGAAGCCAAACAACGGTACGGCTCCGACCGCATTGCCGTCGTCATGGGAACCAGCACGTCCGGAATTCTCGAAACGGAGCATGCCTATGCGCAACGGAATCCCCGGACCGACTGGCTCGGAGACGATTTCACGGCACGCTATCGATACACACACAACATGTTTTCGTCAGGACACTTTGTCCGGGCATGCCTGGGGCTGCATGGGCCCGCCCTCGTTATTTCGACCGCCTGCTCTTCCAGTGCCAAAGTGTTCGCAACGGCCGCCCGATATCTGCAGGCGGGCCTGTGCGATGCCGCCATCGTTGGGGGTGTGGACAGCCTCTGTTTGACCACGCTGTACGGCTTTTCAGCTTTGCAGCTATTGTCGGCCCAGCCCTGCCGCCCTTGCGATGAAGATCGGGACGGGCTTTCTTTGGGTGAAGCCGCCGGCTATGCATTACTTGAGTCGAGCGCGAACGTCGGAAGGAAGGGAGCCGTCGCACTGCTCGGCTACGGTGAAAGCACGGATGGCCATCATATGTCCCAGCCGCATCCTGAGGGCTTGGGCGCCATTAGAGCGATTCAGCAATCGCTGGAACGGGCGGGTCTTGTCCCTTCCGACATCGACTATGTCAACCTCCATGGGACTGCGACGAAAGCGAATGACTTGGTAGAGGACAAAGCGGTCCATCAGGTGTTCGGATCAGCTCCGGTCGTCAGCTCGACGAAAGGTTGGACGGGGCATACGCTGGGAGCAGCCGGCATCACCGAGGCATTGATGACGGCCATCTGCCTGAAGGAAGCATTTGTTCCCGGCACGCTTCACTGCGAGCGTGTCGATCCGGCATTGAAAAGCCGCGTCATCCGCAATAATGAAGCACGGCCGATCCGGTTGGCGGTGAGTAATATCTTCGGATTCGGCGGCAACAATTGCAGCTTGGTTCTCGGAGTCTTGTGATGAAGGTGGGAATCTTGGGTGTGGGTCTGCTGAGTGCCGGCCTCGACGGCTGGTTGAAGGGACGTGCAGTGTTGGCCGGCACCAGTTCCTACCGCCCCGGGTCGGTACCTGAGCCCGAGTCATCCTTGCTGCCGGCCAATGAACGTCGGCGCAGTAGCGACGCGGTGCGCTGGGCTCTGCATGTCGCAGACGAAGCTGTCCGTCACTCAGGACTTCACGCACAGGAGCTCGCCACCGTGTTTGCCTCTTCCGGCGGGGAAATGGCCGTCTTGGATCAGTTGTGTCGCGCCTTAACCACACCCGACCGGGCCGTATCTCCGACGCTCTTTCATCAGTCGGTTCACAACACGGCGGCCGGCTATTGGGGCATTGCGACCGGCTGTCAGCAATCCTCGACCGCGCTGTCCTCCTATGACGATTCCTCCGCCCTGGGACTATTAGAAGCGGTCGCCTATGCAACGGTCGAAGAACGTCCGGTCCTGTTTGTGGCCTATGACCTGCCGTCGCCTCCACCGCTCGATTGCGCACGGCCGATCCGATCTGCCTTCGCGGCGGCGCTGGTGATGACCCCATCGGCAAGCGGGGCTCCAGTTCATGCAGACCTTACGCTCGCGACACACACCAAGGCCGAGATCAGCGGGATGGAGGATCAAACCTTGGAAGAGCTCCGGCGTGGTAATCCTGCCGCTCGGTTGCTGCCGCTGCTTCATGCGCTTGCACAGCCAGGTACGCATCGCGCGAGTCTGAATGTCCTCGACGATCAGCGGCTTATTGTGGAAATCGAGTCGTGACAGGGATGCTGAAAGCCGAGATCGGCCTGTTGCTTCCTCACGGGGAATCTATGTGTTTGCTGGATGCGGTCGATTCATGGGACGACAGGACCATTACCTGCCGGACTTCCAGTCACCGCGATCATCGAAATCCCTTGCGTGCCGGAGGGCGGTTGATGATCACCGCGGGCCTCGAATATGCCGCGCAAGCCATGGGGGTGCATGTCGGACTCCTGAACGGTGGTCTCCGAAGCGGGAAGCAAATCGGCTTTGTCGGAAGCGTTCGCGATGTGACCTTTACCATCAATCGGCTGGATGACTTGACGCAGGACCTCACAGTGACTGCCACCCGTCTCCTGGAGGGAGACAGCAGTTACATCTATCGCTTCAGTGTGACGCATGACGGATCCGCCCTCATCGAGGGCAGGGCGTCGATTTTTATCAGAGCGGCGTCGTCATGAAGAGATGGGCCCTGGTGACCGGCGGCAGCGGGACGATCGGTGCGGTGATCTGTCGGCGGCTGGCAGCAGATGGCTGCGCAGTCGTCGTGCACGCCAACAGGCATCCGGAGTCCGCCCAACAGGTGGTGGAAAAAATCACTGCTGACGGCGGGGCAGCGCGAATGACGACGTTTGATGTAGCTGATCCCGATGCGACGCGAAAGGCGATTGAATTGCTCCTCGATGAAGGTCCCATTCAGGTGCTCGTCCACAATGCGGGCGTCCACGACGATGCGCCGATGGCAGGCATGACAATTGAGCAATGGAAAGAAGTGCTCGATGTTTCATTGAACGGGTTTTTCCATGTGACGCAACCGCTCCTCCTTCCGATGCTAGGAACCAGATGGGGAAGAATCGTGTCGATCTCGTCGCTGGCAGGGGTGATGGGCAATCGCGGACAAACCAATTATGCCGCGGCAAAATCGGGCCTTCACGGGGCCAGTAAGTCGCTTGCCATCGAACTCGCGTCACGTGGCATTACGGTCAATGTGGTCGCTCCGGGCGTCATCGAATCACCCGCCACGAGACATTCGTTTTCACCCGAGCAGGTCGCATCGATCGTGCCGATGAAGCGGGCAGGCACTCCTGAAGATGTCGCGTCACTGGTCTCGTTCTTGGTCTCGGAGCAAGCCGGGTACATCACCGGACAAGTGATCGGGGTCAATGGGGGCATGGCGTGAACCGGCAGGACCATTCAAAGCCAGTCGTCCTGGGATCGGCAGAAGGCGGCGGCATCCATGGTTGCGAACGCGATCGCTGTTGGGTCGTCATCCCGGCATACAACGAAGCCGCGACGGTACGTGAAGTAGCTATGCGATCGCGTCGAGAGTGTGCACGGGTCATCGTGGTGGACGACGGCTCGACGGACAACACCGCCGAGTGCTTGGCCGGTCTGGACGTAATCGTTCTACGAAACGAAGACAATGCCGGGAAGGCAGAGAGTCTTTGGCGAGGATTCCAGCGGGCGTTGGCTCATGGAGCGGTCGCTATCATTACGCTCGATGCGGATGGGCAGCACAGGCCGGAAGAGATTTCCCGGTTCGTGGCTGCAGTGCAGGATGATCCTGAGACGTTTTTTGTCGGTGCGCGAAGACGGGAGCATCGGAAGATATCCCCTGGGCGGTATTGGGCCAACTGCATGGCGGATTTCTGGATCGGCTGGGCGGCAGGCGTGCGGATTGAGGATACGCAGTCGGGGTTTCGGTCGTATCCGGCGCGGTTGCTGCGTGAGGTCGTGCTTCGACATGACCGCGCGCGGAGCTTTGTCTATGAAAGTGAAATCCTGATCGAGGCAGCAAGACGCGGGTTTCCATGCCGAAATATTGCCGTGTCGGCCATGGCGCGCCCCGGTCAGCGCCCCAGCAATTTCCGGCCCCTCGCGGACGCGCTTCAGATCACAAAAATGGTGTCCTGGAAACTGATGAAGCGAGGGATGTATCTGAGCGGACTATGGTGCTTTGTCACGGGCAAGTCGAATGCAACGCAACCGACTCTGCCGGCGGGCTCAGCTGGCCAGGTCCTCGCCAATCATTCGGTAACGCGTGTTGTGCCGGTCAGGAATTAACTTCCTGCAGCGGCCAAGCGCGAGCGGATGGCGCCATCCAATCGTTGGATCCAGCTGGCATAATTTTCGTGTATGGTTTGCGCGTTCGCGTCATACTTGAGGTTCGAGCTGTCCTTGTAGAGAATGCTATAGGTCTTGGTGGTATAGGGAATAGACACGACGGCTTGATGGCTGCGAATGTTGAGAGTGCCGATAACTTCGCCTGATTTGGCAGGTACCATTTGCCAGCCGGCTGCGACTCCTGCCGCAACAATCTCTTTTCGAACCTCGTCCAGGCTCAGATCTTTTCCCGATGCAGTTTGCACGGGTGCATCTTTCACTTGATACACCTGCCCCCCGCCTCTGCAGCCGATCAGGGCTACCAGCGCGACACAGGCGGCTACTGTCGCCCAGCGTATGCTCTTCATGGCTGACCTCCAGTTGAAAGACCGCTCAGGAGAACGCACTAGCTCTTATTACGACCGGATGGCTCACGTCAAGATGGGTGGCCGCGCTGCTCATCAGGGGGCTCGGCACAAAGTGTCGGGCAGAGAGAACATCCAGCAGCGCTTCGAGCACGCGCAAGTTTTTGGGACCCATTCCCCTGGTGTTCCACTTCGACATGTTCTTCGGAAACGACTGGTCTTTCGCGTGGATGAATTCCGACGGATGGCAGTAAAAGACCAGGTGCCGGGATGCCCGCTCGATCCAGGCGATCATTTTGTCGAGCGTTTGCACCCCCAGCACTCGGAGGGTTGCCATATTGACAGGGAACAGAAAGGCAGACGGCGGTATTTCCGTGATGACACTGGTGCCCGGTTTGCCCAGGTCCGCTTCAGATGGTCGATAGGGCTGGGTCGGAGCCCAGAAGTACTTCAGATAATGAACACGTCCGAACCCCAAGTCAAAGCGCCTGGCCGGGATTGAGGAATCGTAGAGATAGCCTTCTTCTTCAAGGATCCGCAAGGTGGTTTCACCGATCCACAGGTTCGGGGCGCGGAAAATGACCGGGCGAACACCGGCAGCCTGCTCCACGGCTTGAGTGGCCTGTCGTATCCAGCTTCGTTGCTGCTCGTATCCGGCGGTTCGAAAGTCTTCGTCCTCTTCAAGGCCTCCATGAGCCCATCCATGCGTCCCCAATTGATGTCCGCGCTCGTGACAATCCCGAACGAGAGTCGGATAGGCCTCAGCAAAACGACCCGTGAAAAAGACGGTCGCCTTCATGCCATAACGGTCGCAACAGTCGAGAAGAGCCTCGAGGCCTTTCTCCGATCCCGGCACCCAGTCGCAATCAATGGTGAAGTGCAAGTGTTTCACGGGTGAGAAATCGCATGTTTTTACATTGAATGAGTCGAAGATTTCTACGGGACTGACTGATGTCCGCTGCATGAGGCTCATGTTCGTGTTCAACCGGTTTCCGTAAGGCGGTACAGGGAAAAGGGCCTCAGTCCGCAGTGACGAGCCCTTCGATTTCGACCAACAATTCCTTGCGGCAGAGATCGCCTTGGAGATAGAGCAGGTGGCTTGAAGCAAAAAACGGATCGTCCGTGACCCGGCGTACGGCGTCGAGATGATCTCGATTTCGCACGTACACTTTGAAGATCGATTGTAACCGTGCCTCTCGCTCCAGGGTGGCCGGAAGGCAATGGGCGCGATCGAGCAGCGCCCGCAAGTTTGTCATCGTTTCTCGAGCTTGGAGATCGGCTAAACCCTTGTGTTGGCTCTGATGCCCGACGACGCTCGCTGTACCGGAGATAAACAACTGCGTGGCGCTGTCCGAGCGGTACAGACTGGCACGAGCGAAGGAGGGGCTGCGGGGGCCATAGAGGCTTGGATAGTCGTACGCGTTTACTTGACGTGGGTTGCCTAAATGTAAGGCTGGATGGGCGCCGGCGAGGAAATAAATCTGAAGGGGGCCGCTTTGCGTTCCCACAGCCGTTCCGGCCGGCAGTGAGGCAGGAAACCCCGGCAATGTGTCGGCCAAGGCTTCGTGCCGTCCGACGCAAAACAACCGATATCGTTCCAGGCCATGCTGGTCTTGATTGATAGCGGGAAAATAATTCCAGATTCGCCATAAATGCGGGAACCCTGATTCGAGCAGTTGATGAAGGAGGTGACGGTAGGCAATTTCAGTGGTCCGATCGAGACCACAGTCCGGATCTTCCGCCACGGTGATGGAGCCGAACAGCCATGAGCCGCTCATGGCGAGCGAAACCCCGTTCTCCTTGTACAGGCGGACTGGCTGATCGCAGCTCCAGAGTTCGCATCGGCCGGATCGGTCGAGCAGCGGTAGATCAAGGTGAACGACCGGACACGGCAGGGAAAACGGCAGAGGCAGACCGAATGAGACGACGGCAAGCGGGTAGGTCTCCGTTGTCGTCAACTGCCGGACAAGCTCATCTGGCTCAAGGTAACTGATTTTGACGTGGCTCGTGGATTCCAGAACCCGCTGCGCGGACGCGGGAGAGGACGCCTGATGGTGTCGCATGCCCATGGATCGGATCGACCTATGCTGACGCCGACTTCACAGCGTAGTCGGTCACCTCGGTTACCGTGGCGCGGCTGCCACGCTTACGCCGGCGGGCCACGCTCCAGTTTTCTTTCCAATTCAACATGAAAACGACGTAATAGACAACTTTAAAAAGGAAAAGAGGGAAGCGCATCTTCGATTGAGCGAAGACATCTCCGGC
>Ga0307408_100002252_pt1 | contig 13758 bp, 10 predicted proteins | sample 322Cmetagenome_FD_202116 | JGI IMG/M metagenome (GOLD analysis project Ga0307408, IMG submission 202116) | Maize rhizosphere microbial communities from greenhouse at UC Davis, California, United States - 322HYB-C-3 | ecosystem: Host-associated > Plants > Roots > Rhizosphere > Soil | place...
TCGAGTTAATCCGAAATTGGGGCGATGTTCCTGCTCCAATGGTTCCATCTTACCGACAACCAGAACTGTTTATTCCTCAAAGCAACCGCGATAGCACTTATAATAAATTGATAGCCGACTTAGCTGTAGCCAAGGATCTGGTTCCCTGGAGAACAGAAGTAGTAAGAAACGAGCGGATTACAAAAGGGGCTGTAAAAGCGCTGAGGGCACGATTGGCTTTATTTCGTGGAGGATATTCCCTAAGAACTGATTCCAAAACCATGGAGCGCAGAAGCGATTATCTTCAATACTATCAGATAGCCCGCGATGAATGCGCTGACTTAATTTCACCTGCCAATAGAAGTCAACACACCTTAAATCCAAATTACGAAAATATCTGGCGTAGCTTAACCTCTTTCACATTCGATCCTTTTGGAGAAATTTTGTTTGAAGTGGGAGCCGGAGGAGGAAACAGCAATTCGGACAGTCGGCAAGGACAATATAACGGCCCAAGCATTAATGCCGCTTCAAGATATGGACAGGGAGGTGGCGGAGTACTTGTACTTCCTAATTATTTTTATGCATTTAGTCCGCTAGATAAAAGAAGAGATGTTTCGATTACTTATTATGCCATAGGTGCGAACAATGTAAAAAGCTTAAGAAGGCTTGGCGAACTTACCGATGGCAAATTCAGAAGAGACTGGCGAAATCCGCTATTGCCAGGAACAGTACTGAATGTGGGTTACAACTGGCCCCTTATTCGTTTCTCAGATGTATTGCTAATGTTTGCCGAAACTGAGAATGAGTTAAACAATGGACCAACCACTGCTGCAATATCCGCATTTCAGGAGGTTAGGAAACGGGCATACGGTGTGGATTCTGCAAGTATTGGCGTTACACCTATAGATAAGGCCGGATTTTTTAATGCTATTGTAAATGAAAGATATCTTGAATTTGGAGGCGAAGCCATTCGGAAATATGACCTAATCCGATGGAATTTGCTGGCAGCAAAAATTGCCGAAACCCGGCTCAGGATCACTCAAATTAGAGATGCTGTGGGCGAATATAGTAACGTTCCCCAATACATCTACTGGAGAAATGTTACCCTGACCGGCATCGCTAGCGAGGAAATACATTTTGCTGCAACCAATCCATTCTATACACCAACTCAAGTCCCAAATCCAACAACTGGCTGGACCAGAACCGATTGGAGGCAACACCTTCTAACCGGCGCAACCATCGACAACCTTCCTCTAAACCAAGGAATTGCACGATTTTTCACTCCAAATAAAAGTGAGCTTTTCCCATATACTACCGCTACTTTACAAGCCTATGCTGGTAGATTAAAGCAGAACCCTGGATATGATTAGTAATTATAATCAATACTTGAATCAAAGCGCGCAGCCATCAACGGCTGCGTTTTTTATTTGTCATTGTAGCAATTCAACTTCCTTGTTCGTAATTCTGTTATAAATCAGTTAGATATGAAAGCACTTTTATGCCTTATTGGAATACTCACCGTATTATTAAGCCCATCCTGCGACAAAGGAGAAATAAACTACAATAGTGATATTAAGCTATATAAGAACCAACCTGTAAAAGTTGGCGGAGCGGAAAACATTTTTTTAGAAGCAACGGAAATAACAGATAGCAGGTGTCCGAAGGATGCAGTCTGTGTTTGGGAAGGGAACGCTATGGCAACGATAAGAATAAGCTCAGACGACGCTATAATTGCAGTTCCAGAACTCTGTCTCGGGTCTTGCAGTGCTAATGGGAAATCGTCTGCAACAAAATTTACCATAAACGGCGAAACTTATGAGCTTATTTTGAAAGATGTTTCTGCAAATACGAATAAGCCCTTCGCAATAGTTCAGGTTAAAAAAACCTAATATATAGATCCAAAAAATTCTCAACACAAAAAAAGCCGGACTAAATCCGGCTTTTCTATTTTCAGGTTGAATATGGATTATTCAACTACAGTAACTCTGATCATGTTGGTTTTGCCTTTTTTCTCAATAGGCATAGCCGCAGTGTTAATCACGATTTCTCCAGGCATAATTAAACGCTCTTCTCTTAAAATGCGGTTAATATCTGCTATAGATTGATCTGTACTTTCAGTTTTATCGTAATAAAAACCCTTAACTCCCCAAAGTAAGCTTAAAGTATTTAACAAATTGCGATTACTTGTAAAGATAAATGAGCTTGCTTTTGGCCTGTGGCTGGAAATTTCAAATGCAGTATAACCAGAATAAGTCATGGCAACGATACCAATAGCATTTGTTTTTTCTGCAAGATAAACCGCAGAACCACATACTGCATCAGAAGTATATCTCGGAGAATTCTGATTTAATTTCTTAGGCGTTTGGTATGGATACGCAGTTTCTTCAATGTTGGTGATGATTTTTGCCATTGTTTCGATAACAATAAGCGGGAATTCACCCACAGAAGTTTCACCACTAAGCATTACCGCATCAGCGCCATCTAACACTGAGTTAGCAACGTCGTTCACCTCTGCACGAGTTGGACGAGGCGTAGTAATCATACTCTCAAGCATTTGAGTAGCAACAATTACTGGTTTCGAAGCCTCACGGCATTTACGGGCAATCATTTTTTGAAGAACCGGCACCTGCTCCATTGGCATTTCAACACCCAGGTCTCCACGAGCAACCATTACACCATCAGTTGATGCGATGATAGCGTCAATGTTATCAATTGCCTCTGGTTTTTCAATCTTAGCGATAACCCTTGCAGATTTTCCGCTACGGTTGATGATACGTTTTAATTCAACAATATCTTCTGCTGTACGAACGAAAGATAAGCCAATCCACTCGATATCATTTGCAAGCGCAAATTCAAGATTGCTTAAATCTTCCTCCGTTAAGCTTGGGATCGAGATTTTTGTGTTTGGAAGGTTAACCCCTTTACGAGAAGTTAAAACACCGCCATGCACAACCTCACAAACAACAGTATCTTTATTATTTGTATCCACAACACGCATCTGAAGCTTTCCATCATCCAAAAGAATGATCTCTCCAGCTCTTACGTCTTTAGGGAAGTTCTGGTAAGTAATATATATCTGCTTTTCGTTTCCAATAAGCTCGTTGGTTGTAATTTCGATGCGGCTGCCATTAATTAGTTGAATACCGCCTTCTTTTACCTTACCGATGCGGATCTTAGGCCCTTGAAGGTCCGCAAGCATACCTACGTTGGTTTTGTATTGCTTGTTGATTTCGCGAATCGTGTCAATAACTTTCTGGTGGTCTTCCTGGCTTCCGTGAGAGAAATTTAACCGGCATACGTCCACGCCGGCCTTTATCATGCTTAATAAAGTTTCTTTACTTGAGGATGCCGGGCCTAATGTTGCAACTATTTTTGTCCTTTTATGAACCTGTCTCATCTTTTTTTAACCTCGTTATATGGTTTTTAACTGGTGTACCAAGTACACTATGAAATATTCCGCTAAAATATCAGATTTTCTTTAGATTTCAACTTTTCTGGATCAACTTCTGCCGCTACAACTACTTCCGGAAGCTTATTTATGCCCTCTATTAGCTGATTTAGGTCATCTTTGTCGATAAAATTCTTTATTAAAATAAAATAATCGACCTGTTTCATCTCCGGAATCAGGTATCCTTCGGTCCCTTTGTTGGCCAGCAAGTAAAATTCTGTATCTGCGTCAGGATTTTGGTGTAAATACCTCGAAAAATACACCGGATTACTCCCTTTTAACTGCAAGAAAAGCTCGTCTATCCTGAAAAAATTAGTATTTAAGCGCTTATTGATCTTAAAACATAGCATATAATCTTTCAAAGAAGATGTGATTGCTATTAAAACAAAGTCGAGGTCTAATTCGTATTTTAACGTAAGCCTGTTCAAACCGCCTTTTTAAAACCTTGCAAAAGTAAAAAAGAATCATATACCCGGCCCAGATTTCTATCATTTTTAGGCAAAAACAAAAAGGTTTGATATTTATTAGAATTTATTTTTCTTTGCACTGAAATATTTAACCCATTTAAAAAATAAAACTATGTCTGATATCGCTTCAAGAGTAAAAGCAATTATCGTAGAAAAATTAGGTGTAGATGAAAGTGAAGTAACACCTGAGGCATCTTTCACTAATGATCTTGGCGCAGACTCTCTGGACACCGTAGAGCTAATCATGGAGTTCGAAAAAGAGTTTAACGTTGCAATACCTGATGACCAGGCTGAAACAATCGGTACAGTAGGCCAGGCTATCGCTTACTTAGAAAAAAACGTAAAATAATCCACGCATCCACAATATAAATGGAGCTTAAAAGAGTTGTAGTAACAGGACTAGGTGCGCTTACTCCTATTGGTAATACCGTTGCGGAGTATTGGAATGGATTGATAAACGGGGTAAGCGGCGCCGCTCCGATTACAAAATTTGATACTACAAACTTCAAAACCAAGTTTGCCTGCGAAGTCAAAAACTTCAATCCTGAAAATTTCCTGGACAGAAAAGAAGCCCGAAAGGTCGACCCTTTTGTGCATTACGCAATAGCTTCTACTGACGAGGCTGTTAAAGATGCTGGTTTTGATGATTTCAGTAAATTTAATACCAATAGAATTGGTGTAATCTGGGGTTCGGGCATTGGCGGATTAAAAACTTTTCTGGATGAGGTAACGAATTTCGCGAAGGGAGACGGAACCCCTCGTTTTAATCCCTTCTTCATCCCTAAAATGATTCTGGACATTGCGCCAGGCCACATTTCTATTAAATACGGATTAAGAGGCCCCAACTTCTCAACCGTATCTGCTTGTGCATCTTCCACAAATGCACTTATAGACTCTTTTAACTATATCAGGCTAGGAATGGCTGATGTAATTATTTCAGGAGGCTCCGAAGCAATTATTAACGAAGCTGGTATGGGCGGATTCAACGCCATGCATGCCCTTTCTACAAGAAATGATGATCCAGCAACCGCTTCTCGCCCGTTTGACAAAGACCGCGATGGTTTCGTTGCCGGTGAAGGCGCAGGAACAATCATACTTGAAGAGTTAGAACATGCTAAGGCACGAGGCGCTAAAATCTATGCCGAGATTATCGGTGGAGGAATGAGTGCAGATGCAAACCATATTACAGCTCCACATCCAGAAGGACTGGGGGCGAAACTGGTAATGACCAACGCCCTTAAAGACGCAGGCTTAACTACGTCAGACATTGATTACATTAATGTTCACGGTACATCAACGCCACTGGGAGACATCAGCGAATCAAGAGCGATTATCGATTTATTTGGAGAAAATGCATTCAAACTGAACATCAGTTCAACTAAATCCATGACCGGGCACTTACTTGGAGCTGCCGGTGCAATCGAATCTATTGCTTCAATTCTTGCAGTACAGAACGATATTATACCTCCAACGATTAACCATTTTACAGATGACCCGGATATCAACCCGGAATTGAACTTAACCTTCAACAAAGCTCAGAAAAGAGTGGTAAGGGCAGCTCAAAGCAATACATTTGGTTTCGGAGGGCATAATGCTTCTGTGATCTTCAGAAAGTATGAAGGCTAAGAAATTTGTGAAGTAAAATTTATAATGGCTGCTAACTGCTGTTTTTATATAAATAGTGAATTACTACATTTATGTAAATAATACGGATGCCAATTAAAAAATTTTATAAGCTTTATTTCTCGCCTCAACGCGAATACATTAAATCATTAAGGAACTTGCTGGGTTTTGTGCCCGGCAACCTTAATTTGTATCGGATGGCATTTCGCCACCGATCTGCCGCTATTGTTTTAAAGAACGGAACGAAGAATAGCAACGAGAGGTTAGAATTTCTTGGCGATGCTGTACTTGGATCGGTAATTGCTGACGAATTATTTAAGCGCTTTCCATACAAAAGCGAGGGCTTCCTAACAGAGATGCGCTCTAAAATTGTAAGCCGAGCTAACTTAAACCAGCTCTCCAGGAAAATGGGGCTAAACGAGCTGATTGAATTCGACAGCCGGATTATCAATTACCCTACCAAACAAGGCTCCTTGTTGGGAGATGCTTTTGAAGCCTTGATTGGGGCTATTTATCTTGATAAAGGGTACGATTTTACACATTCATTTATATTAAATCGTATTATTAAACCCCATGTTGACATTCATACTCTGGAGAACACTGAAACCAACTTCAAAAGCAAATTAATAGAATGGTGCCAGCGCCATGGCAAGGACATTACCTTCGAACTAATTGCCAATAATGAAGGTGAAAGCACAAAATTGTTTACCATTCAGGTAATTATTGACGGCGAAACTAAGGGTTCGGGAAGAGATTATAACAAGAAAAATGCTGAAAAGTTGGCCGCTGAAAAAGCATGTGAAGCGCTAAGCATTTAGAGTTACCTTTAATCCTATCTCTTTATATTACAGCGTATTTCATCCCTGAATAACGTTAAGCCCCCTAAAAAAAAAATAATTTATCTTATTAGCTGTTTCTTCTGGAATTCTTACTAATGCCATAAACCTTTGTTAAGGCGCATTGTCAGGCTGAGGCACTCGAAGCCTTAAGCTGCATACCGGAAAATTCCGTTGCCCACCGCACGCACTTCGATGGAGCTCAGTGTGACACGACCGCTCTACTACTGTCATTTCCGCTTTCGGTGTTTGAAAAAAAATGGAAAACTACCCATGTCATAACATTGAAGAGGCATCAACCATTTTATGCCGAGCCCTTGCCTAGTTTATTCGAGTATCCCATCATACAAGCGCATTAAATCGCCCTAGGCCGTTCCCCAATACAAGCGTAAGCCTTGTATCTTGTTCCGTGCGTTGGTTCACGGTTTTATCGCCGACTTCCTTCAGATTCTACCTCACGATAGACACCCTTGTCTTTGATTAACGATTCCTACTGACAGGCTCGTTCGGGACTTCCACCCTAGAGTATGATAGTATGCGTAGCGCACAAATAAAAAGGCCGGGCAAGCCCGGCCTTCAGCAAAAACTTTAGTAAAAATTATAAACTTCTAAAGAAGGAAATTTCGTTAAGTGAACTGATTTTGACAACTATTTGGCTGTCCTCTTTTCTTAAGCTTGCAAAATAATAAGTAGACTCTCCAGGTGCTGTTGAGTAAGCTGCCGGCACAGAAGAGTCACCAACTTCGAAACGTAAAACCTCTCCGATTGAGTAATCTTTATAGGTTTTTTTAAGCCTCTCTAATGTTGCCGCAGGAAGGGCCTCAGCTTTAATATACTCTGTAGTTGCTACATAATCACCTTCGACATTGAAGAAAGCCGCTTTTCTAACTCCGTTAAGAGAGAAAGACGCTTTGTAATATCCGTCAACATTTGACCATGTTACATCTTTAGCATCATGGAACTTTGCATTGAAGTTATTTTGTGCAAAGTACGATGCTGTTTCCTTTTTATCGGTTTTGTTTCTATCGGCTGCAAATCCGTTTACAACCAAGGTCAGAACAAAAAAGACTGATAAGATTGTGTTTTTCATAATATTCAATTTTAATTTCACAACAAATATCAACGAATATTAACAATTTGCCAAGGAAAAAATAACTTTTATGAAATTTTAATAATAAAAGTGCATCAATAGTAAATATTTCAAATTTATGCGCCAATACAGGCCGTAAATTATTATTTCCTTAAAAGATAATTTTTACGGGCTACCCAACCCTGGAGGAAGGAGTAAATTAACCAATAAGAAAGGGGCTGCACATAAAAACGATTAGATTTTTAAATCCATTATACCGAATTGTGTGTTAAGGCTTTACATATTAGAAATTTAATTATGAAAGTATCAATCTTCTCAATTTTAATTAGCTCCGTGTTAATGTCCTCCGCATGCTCTTCAAGCAAACAAGGCCAGACTTCTGCCGATTCCCTTGCCGGCGACACCAGCAGTATAGGCACAATAACTGATACCACAAGGACAGACACTACCAAAACTGACACAAGTAAAACTTCGCCAACGCAGTAGCCAACAAAAAGGCCCGGCAAAAGCAAAAGCCAGGCCTTTTTTGTTGGCAATCTTTATAATTTAATTCCAAGCCCTACCTGAATCACCTGATTACGATACAACGGAGTTTCCTTTGTTCCATCTTCGTTATTCTTTTGAAAATCAATAGCGTATCGGCCATTAAGGCTAACCTTTGGGGCTAAATTAAAGCCAATACCAGCAACTCCACCAAGTATGCTCTTCTTAAGATTATTATTTTCCTCTTTAATTGTATTCCGGTATTCCTGAGACCCTTTCTCAAAACTCTCTGTTGTAGAGGTTAGGAATGACAATTGAGGCCCGAAATGAAGATTGAAAGAGCTCGTGCTGACTTTTGCAAGTATCGGAATATCAATGAAGTTTGATGTTACAGAGTACTTGGTTTCTGCTCCCAATAAATCCGTGGATGTGGTTTTATATCCTTTTTGGGAATAAAGAATTTCAGGAGCAAAAGATAAGGCGGAGATTATTGGAATGTCAAGCCCGAGACCGGCAAAAAAGCCAGGCTTAAAGTCGGTTTTGAAATCATCGTCGCCCGTTTTAATGATATTAGAAAAGTTTGCTCCTCCTTTAACCGAGAGCGACTGCGCCTGGACGCCTGCCACAAATAGTGCAGCAAATGCGAATGTAAGTACGTGTTTCATGATCTAAATCTAAGTGATTCTAAAGTGTATGAATAACTATGCCATCGTTTTGTTTAATTGACAACAAGGATTTTATTCATATTTGTAGTAATGAACGCTTAATGAGCGTATATATTTTAGTACAAAACACACATGATGAATAAATCTAAGGTTCTGTCTATTTACGGAATTTTGCTAGCATGCGGATTATCCTTGAAAGCGCAAACCAGAAAATCGTTTATAGAACCTAATATTGCCCAGCAGCATTGGGTAGATTCAACTTTCAAGAAACTAAAACGGAAAGAGCGTATAGCCCAATTATTTTTTGTTAGGGCACATACGGATCGGGGCAAGGCCTACGAAGATTCGGTAGCAAGCCTTATTGCTAATGACAAAATTGGCGGACTTGTCTTTTTCCAGGGAGGGCCGGGCAGACAGCTCAACCTAACCAAAAGTTATCAATCAATGGCTAGCACTCCTCTCTTAATTGCAATGGACGCAGAGTGGGGGCTGGGAATGCGACTTGATAGTGCGACTTCATACCCCTACCAAATGACTTTAGGCGCCATCCAGGACAATAGCCTAATCTATCAAATGGGAAAGGAAATTGCGCGTGATTTTAAACGGCTGGGAATGCACCTAAACTTTGCGCCAGTTGTTGATGTAAATAATAACCCTAAAAACCCGGTAATTAATTACAGATCCTTTGGAGACAATAAGTATAATGTTGCTTTAAAGGCTGAAGCCTACTTAAGAGGCCTGCAAGATGAGGGCGTACTAGTAAGTATTAAGCACTTTCCCGGCCATGGCGATACTGACGTCGATTCTCACAGCGACCTGCCTAAATTAAGCTTTAACCGCCAACGACTGGACTCTTTGGAGCTATACCCCTTTAAAGAGCTTATTCAGAAGGGGGCATCGGGTGTTATGGTTGCCCATATGAACATCCCTTCGTTAGATAGCACTGTTAATGTCCCGTCCACATTGTCTAAGCCGATAGTCACCGGATTACTTAAAACCGAGCTAGGATTCAAGGGACTTGCAATCTCTGATGCCATGGAAATGAAGGGAGTAGTAAAATTCTTCCCAAATGGCGAAGCAGATGTAAGGGCATTAATTGCAGGCAATGACGTGATAGAGCTCTCTGAAAATACCCGTAGAGCAATAGAATTAACGCGCGCTGCAATTAAGGAACGGCGACTTAAATGGAGCCAAATTAATGCGAGCGTTAAGAAAGTGCTTGCTGCTAAATACTGGGCTGGGCTGGACAAACCATTTACAGGTGATTCCCTTAATCTGAAAAGCTTTTTGAAACGCCCGGAGGCGATCGCTTTAAATCAAAAACTTTCTGATGCAGCTGTAACCCTTTTAAGGGGAGACAGCCTGTTGCGTAGTGTATTACGAGAAGAGAAAACCGCAGTTATTTCCGCGGGAGTAACAGATGTGACCACATTCCAAAAGGAAATTAATCAGCGATTCCCGAGTTCAACAAACTTTACATTGTCCAAAATCGCATCGGCTAAAGATATAGCAAAGCTAAAAGCCGAACTTTCGGGCTACAAACAAATAATCCTGGCTATTCATGACTATCGTAAAAGGCCGCAAAGCATCTTGGACTACAATACTGACCTAAAAACTTTTATTGCTGAGATGGTTGCAAAAAATGCAATAACCTGCCTGTTTGCCAATCCCTATACATTATCCGGTTTACCTGGAGCTGAAAAAAGCAGAAGCTTATTGGTTAATTACCAAAATAGCGATGAAATGCAGAGAGCTTCCGCAAAAGCAATTAGCGGAGAACTTCCCATTTCAGGGAGGCTACCTGTGACGATAAATGCTTTGTTTAAAACCGGAGAAGGAATCCAATATTTTCCAATGCCCGCGACGGTGTCAGGACAAGCAGAATAAAAAAAGAGGCTGTTAATTTACGTTTAACAGCCTCTTTTTTTTAGTTACCTCCAATGTTCACCGAACCACCGGCTCCTGGGCCAGGATAGCCCCCCTCTCGCCTTTGGAAGTTATTTTGAGGCTGCATTCCTCCAGGGAACTTAGAGAGGCGGTAGCTGAATGTCGCCATTACGTAACGAGTCAAACGGTTATTCAAGCTATTGCTGATTAGATTTTCTGACTGTGTTCTCGAAACATTTGTAGCTTCTTTCATCACGTCAAACCCTTGTACTCTTAACGTTCCTCGCCTATTGAAGAATTGCTTTTCCAGGTATGTATTGATGATTAATGGGTTTGTGGCTATATTTCCGTAGCCGCTATTGATAACCTTCGTTAAATCAAATCCCACAATGAATGTTTTAAATAGGTAAACCTTACCATTAAAATCTATATTCCAGCTTTCTGCTTTTGATTTCTGATCTGGGGTTAAACTATAGTTGATCCAGTTAGTGCTGTAGCGCAATGCTGGATAGAGCTCGATATTTTGATTCGGGTTAATCTGCAATCTTCCTCCCTGGCTGATTCCCCAATTTCTGCCCATGTTTTTCTGTCCATTCTGAAAAGTAACGTCGTTGCTGAAATTCACGTTTCCGAATAACGACACTCTTAGCTTTCTATCAAAAAGTTGCTTGCCGACATTATAATTGGCATTTGTAGAAAAATATCCATCGGTATTTAAATAGTAAGTTTCCTGAACGTTGCCTGGCTTTCTCACTAAATTCCTTGTGATTCGATTGTTGATAATGTTTCCATCTAACCCCAAATTCAGGAACATGCCAGTGGCTGCATCGTTACTGTTATAATTGATGTTTAAAGACTGAGTAAAGGCAGACTTCAAATCCGGGTTGCCTATTATCGGGCGCTGTATGTCTGTCACGTCAATAACAGGCTGTATCTGACTAAAGCTAGGCTCAGTACTTCTTCCCGAGTAGTTTATATTTAATGATTTTGACCGTGCAAAGAAGTAAGCAAAACGCGCAGTGGGGAAAAAGTTGAATCCTCTTTTATGCGGATCTGCGCTAATTCCTGCAGTTTGTGAATGCCCCTCTAGCAAGGTTGGTTGCGCCGTAAGCCCAATATTGAAATTATACAATTTTTGCTTGTCAAACCGATAGTTTAAGCTGTAGCGCTGTGTTGTAAATGAATACTCGAAATTATTGCTAAGCTTTTGAGAATAATCAAAATCGCTAGTTAATATGTTCAGCGTGTCTGTATTTCGGCTATTGTCGTAAGATGCCCTGCTGAAATTGTATCCAAAGTCTATTCTCGAATACTTTCCTATTGGTTCGCTATAAGTAACATTAATGTTCGTATTAATGCTTTGATTATCTATATCAACCAGGCGATTAGAAAGGCTATCATTTCTGTTAACATAGTCAAATACGTCCCGAGCTTCCTGATAGCTGTCATTTTCAGATTTCCCCACAGATCCTGCGATAGAAATATTTCTACCTGGTTTTAAAAAGCGATGGTTATAGATCACGTTTCCGCCGAAGAAAGGAGAGCTCGCATCTGTTGCGGAATTATTGTCCCGCGTTATTGTTTCAAATGTGTTTCCAGACTGATTTTCGAGATAATTGCTTGAAACTTCATTCTTAGACAAACTGAAAGATGGCGAGAACAGTAAATAATTAAGCGAGTCTATTTTATATTCAAAATTGAAGTTGAAGTTGTGGAATGTTGTTTTTGTATCTGAAGATGAAGTCCTGTCTGTATTCAATACACGGTTTGCCTTTGATACAGTGTCGAACCCAAAGTTATTCTCAATATTATTCAGAGAAAACAGGTCATTGTTTCTATGAGTAAACCTGTAGCTGCCATAAACACTTACTTTCTTGCTCCACTCATCCCGGTAGTTCAAACCTCCTCCAGATGTGGCCGTGATTCCGTTTTGGTTAAACCCGCCAAAACCTCCGCCGCCACCGTTTCCTCCGCGCCTTCCTCCGCCGCCAAATCCACGGGTTCCTCCACCCAGAAACTGAAACACGTTAGCATTAGTGTTATTAAAATTGAATATCGTTGAAATTTGGCGAGTATTGTTTAAGAACTGGCCGTTTCCTAAAAACTGATACCGATCCTTGTTTCCAATACCAGCGTTAGCATTTAAAATCATTCCCTTGTTCTTATCAGGACGGATTTGAATGTTAATAATCTTATCGGCTTCGCCTTCCCTTATTCCCGTTACTCTGGCCTGATCCCCGTAGTCATCCACAATCTGGATTTTCTCGATGATCTCCGCAGGTAGGTTCTGTGTCGCTGTTTTCAAGTCGCCTTCAAAATAATCGCGGCCATTAACCCGTACCCGGGTAACACTTTTACCTTGAGTGGTAACATTCCCGTCTTTGTCTACCTCTACTCCTGGCAATTTTTTAATAATATCCTCGGCTACGGAATTTTCCCTTACCGGATAATCGCTCGCCCGGTACTCAACAGTATCTTGCTTTACTACTACACCTTTTGAACCAGACACAACAACTTCTTTAAGCATATTGCTTTGAGCTCGAAGAGTAATAGGATTTAATTTTAATGGGGAAGTATCATCCTTATATAGAAACCTCTGATTAAAGTTCTGAAAGCCAAGGCTACTTATGCTCAGCAAAAACTGAGAGGACTTGACATTTGAGAACCTGAAATTCCCGTCGATATCAGTCCTGGCTAATAACGTGTCTTTGGGCGAAGTCAGCTTCACCGAAGCCGCTATAACTCCATTGCCAATAGAGTCTCGCAATACACCGCTTATTTGCCTTTGCGCCCACAAATTTTGCGTGGCAAAAGCAGCTAACAGCAGTAGTAAACTTTTTTTCATTGTAATAGTTATTTTTAAGTGTGTGGTATGAATTTTAACGCAAGTTTAATGCCTTATCAATCCTTTTTAAATTGAAAGATACTTACAGGGAGAATAAATAGACAAAGTAGCCCTTTTCGTAGATCACTGTTGGCCCATGAAACCAAGCAACGCATCTTTATAATTGTCACTTACAGGAATTTCTGCGTTCTGAATGATAACCCTGTTCTTTTTAAACGCCACTAACTTTTCTAAGGAGATGATAAACGACTTATGTACCCGCATAAATCGTTCGGAGGGAAGCCGTTCCTCCATATAGCGCATACTTAAACGAGTAATTACAGGCTTTTCAGCATCATTAAGATAGATTTTTATATAGTCCTTTAATCCTTCTATGTAGATAATATCTGCGATATTGATTCTTACCAGCGAATAATCAGCATTTACAAAAAGGCA
>Ga0307408_100002254_pt1 | contig 13751 bp, 7 predicted proteins | sample 322Cmetagenome_FD_202116 | JGI IMG/M metagenome (GOLD analysis project Ga0307408, IMG submission 202116) | Maize rhizosphere microbial communities from greenhouse at UC Davis, California, United States - 322HYB-C-3 | ecosystem: Host-associated > Plants > Roots > Rhizosphere > Soil | place: USA...
AGTGAACCACAACCGTCCCTGTTGGCAATTGCTCACAGGGGACAGGCAACGTCCCAGCCTTCCACATGCGCCAGGCGGTTTTATAACTGATGCCTTGGAGTTCGGCCCATACGCTTGGTTTCATGAATACGAGTATGGCCCGTATGTCCATAATTGACTACATTTACTTCAGCAGTTGACTACCCCACACGGCCAGCGTGCAGCGCCGCGACCAGTGATTCGGTTTCCCCGGTCGGGCGGCGGCCCAGCAATACCGACAACTGCTGGCGGCATTGGCGATAGGCGTCATACGCCTCCGCCGGACGCCCCAGCGCCTGCAAGCTGCGTATCAACCCACGGTACATCTCTTCCGCCAGCGGTTGCTGTTCGACGATGCGTTGATAAATGCCGGCCGCTTCCCCGTAGTGGCGGGACAACTCCAGTCCCGCCCCCAGTTTGGCCATTTGCCGCACGAACCGCGCCTGAATCGCGGCGCGCGCCGTCAACACTTCCGCCTGTTCATCATCGTCTGGCAAAAATGCTCCCTGATACAGTGCCAATGCGCGTCCGGCCAGCTCCAGCAGCGTGGTCGCATCGGTGCAGGAAGTTTGGGCGTCGATCGTTGCATGGCAGGACTCAAGTTCCGCCAAATCCAGCCAGCAACTGGCGGGATTCAAGCTGACGCAGCCCGCATGCAACACCACGAACGACTCGCCTCCCAACAATTTGCGCAGGCGGTGCAGCGTGTTGTCGAAGGAATTGCGCGCCGCATCACCCATGGCATCCGGCCACAAGGCCGTGCATACCCGCACCACGGCAACCGGATGCGGCGCCAGCGCGGCCAGTAATTTCAACAGCGCCAGCGGCTTGCGGCTTTCCTTGCGTGCCGCACGCGGCGGCGTATTGGCACACTCGATGGAAAAGCGTCCCAGCGTCCTGATGCGCACCGGCCACGGCCAGTGCTCGCGGTCGCCGCTGGGGGGCGGCGGCAAGCCCGTCTGGCGGATCAACTGACACACGTGGGAGGATTCGATGCCGGCCGCCAACGCCAGGTTGTACAACGGCGCCATTTCCGCTTCGCTGCAACACAGCGGCGTCATGTAAATGCCAAAGCGATTGCCAATGGCCAACGCCGACCGCAGCAAGCGCACCGCCTCGCCATCCTGGGCGCATTGATGGCGTATCAGCGCTTCGATCATGCCGCACAGATAGCTGGTCAAGGGCACCGCGAGTGCTTGCGCCATGGCCTGGGCGGCAGCGATATCGCGCAATGCTTGCGCCATGTCGCCGCCGCGCGCGCTGGCATAGGCGGCATAGGCCATGGCAAGCACGGTCCGGTCCGGCACCCCCGAGGCCTGGGCCAGCTCGATGGCGCGCCGGCCGTCTTCCTGGGCACGCGCCAGGTTGCCGTCCGCCAGCGCGATGGCCTGCGACGCGGAATAGTACAGGCTGGCAAAAACCGCGGCATCGGTGGTGACGGCAGAAAACAACCGGTCCGCTATTTTGCGCGCACCCGTCAATTGCCCCTGCCGTACATGGCCGACCACGCTCAACCACATCAGGCGGGTATCGAAATGATGCACGCCCAGGTGGCGCGCCAGCTCCAGTCCTTGTTGCGCGTACTGGCGGCAATCCTCATGCGCCGCCACGACAGACGCATGCAACGCGCGCAAGGTCAGCCAGCGCACGCGCGTGAGCGGACTGGCGCTGTTTGCGTCGGGATGCAGCGAACAATGGCGCAGCAGCCGCTCGGCGCTGACCACGTCACCGTAATGCAGGTAATACGCATATAAAATCGCGCCTTGCGCCAGCCTGCGCGGTTGTGGCACCTGCTGCAACAGCCGCTCCGCGCAGGCGGCTTTTTCCGGCAACACCGGGTGACCGGGACGGCGATAGGCAAGGCCGCAGATGTAGCTGAACAAACTGTTCGCGGCGGCGTTGGCGGCGGGCCCCGTGGCGGCTTGCGGCAGCGATGGATAGCGCGCCAGCCAGTCATCGAGGCGCGCCAGGTCCGCGCCGCTGTATATATAACTGTCCACCAGCGCGGCCCAGGCCTGGTGCAGCGGTCCGTCTTCCTGCCGCGCTTCAAACGCGTGAAATGCCCGCTCGAACAAAGCGCGCGCTTGCACTACGTCGAAGGGCAACAGACAAACGCCCTGCCACAGCGCAATGCGGGGATCCGATCCACGCATGGCGGGCGGCAGGCTTTGCAGCCATTCCGCCAGCGTTTGTATGCGCCCTTGCGCGGCAAGTTCCTCGGCGTTGTCCAACAGCAGCGCCATCAACCTGCGCCAATCGCCGATGGCCTGCAGCAAGGCAACCGCCGCCGCCAGTTCGCCCTGGGCCGCCAGCAGCCCCGCCGCGCGGCGTTTCAGTTGCAGCAACTGGGCGGGATCGCTGTCCCGATGCAGACACTGCAGCAAGTAGGTCCGGAATAACGGATGAAATTCGTACACCGGTTCCGCTGCCGCCATCCGGTACGTGAAAGCGTTTTGCTGTTGCAAGCCGGCCAGCATGGCGCAACAGGCGGGGTTGCCGGTCAGCCGCTGCGCATCGGTGGCGGCCATGGTGGGCAGCAGCGCACACATGGCCAGGCAGGTCCGATCGTCCGCCGCCAGGGGGCGCAAGATTTCGTGCGCGAAATAATCAAACAATAAATCCTCTTTCGAGGGGTCCAGTGGCGGCAAGTCGGTATCGGCAGATGCATGCCTGGCCATCAAGACCAGCCCGGCGGTCCAGCCACGCGCCAGCTGGTGTAACTGGGCCACACGCATGGCGGCGCCGCCATGCACCTGTACCACCCCGGTTGCCTCATCCGCATCGAGTTCAAGTTCTTTCGCCGGCAGCACGGCTAATTGCCCGTTGAGATGGAGGCGCGTCATGGCGGGCGGCGGCGCGCCGCGGCTGACAAACAGTACCGTGCAAGCGGCCGGCAAATGCGCCAGTCCCCGCGCGAGGAGGCGGTACAGCGGACTGTCCGGCAACTGTTCATTCAGGTTGTCAAACACGATGGCACACGCCCGCGGCAATACTGCGCCCAACTGTTCGAAGTAACGGCAGGCAAACGCTTCCACATCCGTCAGGTAGCCATCGGTCAGCAGCGGCAGGCGCCCGTGCCGGCGCCGGCACGTCCGCTGGGCCGCCAGACCGAGGTAATGAAAAAAAGTGGCGGGATCATGGTCGCCGCTGTCCACCTGATACCACAGGCATGGCCCACGGTTGACGTCCAGCCAGCTTGCCGCCAGCGTGGTCTTGCCGGCGCCCGGCGGCCCCTCGATCCAGACCGCGCGCGCATGCTGCAGATACCGGCCGATCAGCATGTGCAAGCGGGTACGCGGGTACACCTTGACCAGGCGCGGGCGCATGATCTTCATCGGGACTGCGCGCTCGCGAACGCGCACGTCATCCGACACCTCCGGACTGAACATAAGCAACAGGCGACTGAACGCAGAGACAGGAAGGATCCTGCCATTCAGCGTAGACCGTATGCAGCGGCAGAAACTCACACATCGTCACAGTTGACGAGATGCACCACCGCCTGTGCTGTTGCATCAACCGTGCGTTTACCAGCCGTTGCCGATCTGCACCCGCGCAGCACTGCTGTAACCGCGTTTGCTTTCGCCGGGATAGAGCCACAAATTACCAGTGGCGTTTTCCCGCGCCACGATATCCTGGTGACTGTCGCCGTCCCAGGCGGCCGCGCCAAACGAGGTGTAACCGTTCCAGCCATTGCCAACCTGCACCCGCTGCACGGCGCTGTAGCCACGTTTGCTTTCACCGGGATAGAGCCACAAATTGCCGTTGGCATTTTCCTGCGTCAGGATATCCGCATGGCCGTCGCCATCCCAATCGGACAGCCCGAAGCTGGTGTAACCATTCCAGCCGTTGCCGATCTGCACCCGTGGCGCGCTGCTGTAGCCACGCTTGCCCTCGCCGGGATACAGCCATACATTGCCGCTGGTATTTTCACGGGCCACGATATCCTGGTCGCCATCGCCATCCCAATCGATCAGTCCGAAAACCGTGTAACCGTTCCAGCCATTGCCGATCTGTACCCGCGGGGCGCTGCTGTAGCCACGCTTGTTCTCGCCGGGATACAGCCAGACATTGCCGCTGGCATTTTCCCGCGCCACGACATCCTGGCGGCCATCGCCATCCCAGTCCGCCACACCGAAAAAGGTATAGCCAATCCAACCATTGCCGATCTGCACCCGCTGTGTGCCGCTATAGCCGCGCTTGCTCTCGCCGGGGTACAGCCACACATTGCCGCTGGCGTTTTCGCGGGTCACGATATCGCGATGGCCATCGCCATCCCAATCCGCCAGTCCGACCAGGGTGTACTGCCCGCTGGCGTCCTGGGCTGCCGACACCAAAGGTTGTGCGGCGCAAACGATGACGGCCAAGGCGCTTGCTGTGAATAACCGTGTGCTGAGTAGTTGCATGATGTACGTCCTTTCATGGTTGGGTCGCGGCGGTGAATGGCCCGCGACACCCACTCTAAAAGGACGCATCTTAGAAATCGCTTACATATCCGGGAACCGGTCGGCGAGGCAGCAGGGCCACAGGCCCAGGCTCAAAGGTCCGATGGTAGCCGCTTACTGCCTTCCTTACCAATCACAAAAATTGCATGACCCATGCCCAATTTGACATGGCGGCACGCCGCAAAATAATTGGTTGACTAAAAATGTTAGCGCTATTAATTTAATGGTATGCGGATGCCGACAAACAAGCGGGCACACAAAAATATAAGGGGATGATGATGAAGCCAGCACCGCAAGCGGAGGTGCTGGGCGCGTACGCGCATGATTGCGCACATCGAAAACCTGACCACCGCCAGCGCGCGCACCGGCATGCGCTAACTCCCTCGTCCCTCAACAGAACACCGCATGGTGGCCAACCCCGGTCCGAGCACCATCCATGCGTGCAACATCAACAACGACAAATTCAACCACGACAATGAACAAGAACCGCCGGCAATTCCTGACCACCTCCTCCACCCTTGCGGGCATGGCTGCCCTGCCCGCCTCCAGCGTGCTCGCCGCGGCAGCCACGCGTCCCTTGTACAAAGACGCCAACGCGCCCGTCCCGGCGCGCGTCAAGGACCTGTTGGCCCGCATGACACTCGAAGAAAAGACCGCGCAAATGTTGTGCGTGTGGGGCGAGAAGCGCCTGATCGAAGACCAGCGCGGCGACTTTTCGCCGCAAAAAGCCGCGCAAGCCTATCCCCACGGGCTGGGCATGATCGCGCGGCCATCGGATCACCAGGGCGGCGCCACACCAAACGGCGCCGGCGATGACGGACAACGCAGCAACCGCAATGCGCGTGAAACCGCCGATTACAGCAACGCCGCCCAAAAATGGGCCATGGAACAAACCCGCCTCGGCATTCCCCTGTTCCTGCATGAGGAATCGCTGCACGGCTATGCGGCGAAAGACGCGACCAGCTTCCCGCAAGCCATCGCGCTAGCCTCCACCTTCGATACGGCGCTGGTGCGCAAGGTATTCAGCGTGGCGGCCCGCGAGATGCGGGCGCGCGGCGCCAACCTGGCGCTGGCGCCGGTGGTGGACGTGGCGCGTGAACCGCGCTGGGGGCGCATCGAGGAAACCTTCGGCGAAGACCCGCACGTGTGCGCGGAGATCGGCAAAGCCGCCGTACTGGGGTTCCAGGGCGAACAGCGCCGGCTCGCGAAGGACAAGGTGTACACCACCCTGAAACACATGACCGGTCATGGGCAACCGGAAAACGGCACCAATGTCGGTCCGGCGGAAGTCACGGAACGCACCTTGCGCGAAGAATTCCTGGCGCCGTTCGAACGCATCATCAAGGAAACCCATGTGGCGGCGGTGATGCCGTCGTATAACGAAATCGGCGGCATACCGTCGCACGCGCACCGCTGGCTGCTCAAGAAAGTGCTGCGCGACGAGTGGGGGTTCAAGGGCGTCACGGTATCCGATTACCTCGGCGTGCAGGAACTCGTCACGCGCCACCGGCTGGCCGACACGCCGCAGGATGCGGCCGTCTACGCGGTCAAGGCCGGCGTCGACATTGAAACGCCGGACGCCTTTGGCTACAAGCTGCTGCCGCAACTGGTCAGGGACAAGCGCATCCCGATGGCGGAAATCGACGCGGTGGTGGCGCGCATCCTGGAATTGAAATTCCATTCCGGCCTGTTCGAACAGCCATATGTCGATGCCGCGCTGGCGGAACAATTGACCGCCACGCCGGATGCGGTGGCGCTGGCGCGCGAAGCGGCCGTGCGCGCCGCCGTGCTGCTGAAAAACGACAAGGGCGTGCTGCCGCTCGATGGCCGCAAAGTCGGCAAGGTGCTGTTGCTGGGCACCCACGCCAGGGATTGCCCGATCGGCGGCTATTCGGACGTGCCGCGCCACGTGGTGTCGATCTACGAAGGTTTGAAGGCGGAGAGTGAACGCCAGGGCTTCCCGTTCGCGTATGCGGAAGGCGTACGCATCACGGAAGAACGCATCTGGGGCAAGGATGAAATCAAATTCACGCCGCCCGAAGTCAACGCGAAACTCATCGCCGAAGCCGTGGCGGCGGCGAAAGATGCCGACACCATCATCATGGTCCTGGGTGACAACGAACAGACCAGCCGCGAAGCGTGGGCCGACCAGCACCTGGGCGACCGCCAGTCACTGGATTTGATGGGCCAGCAAAACGAGCTGGCGCAAGCGATTTTCGCGCTGGGCAAGCCCACCGTGGTGTTCCTGCTCAATGGCCGTCCACTCTCCGTCAACCTGCTGGCGGAGCGCGCCGACGCGCTGATCGAAGGCTGGTACCTGGGCCAGGAAACCGGCCATGCCGCGGCCGACCTGCTGTTCGGCCGGGCCAACCCGGGCGGCAAACTGCCGGTCACGATTGCCCGCAATGTGGGCCAGTTGCCGATGTTTTATAACCATAAGCCCACCGCGCGACGCGGCTACATCGATGGCGGCACCAGGCCGCTGTATCCGTTCGGCTATGGCCTCAGCTACACCACGTTCGCGTTTTCCGCGCCCACACTGTCGCAAACGTCGATCGCACGCGACGGCGCCACACGGGTATCCGTGAACGTGACCAATACCGGCAAAGTGGCGGGAGACGAAGTGGTGCAGTTGTATATCCGCGACGACATCAGTTCCGTCACGCGTCCCGTGCTGGAATTGAAAGGCTTCCAGCGCATCACGCTGGCGCCCGGCGAGACGCGCGCGATATCGTTCGAGATCGGGGCACAGCAACTGCAGTTCTATAACGCGGAGATGCGGCGGGTGGTGGAGCCGGGCAGCTTCACGGTGTCGGTCGGGCCGAATAGCGTCGAGTTAAAGCAGGTGAAGTTGACGGTGGCATAACACCGGGCATGCGGCGCGGCGGCCACCATCCGCTGTGCCGCACGCGGCCTCAACGCAACGCCAGCGCCGTGCGTCCGGCACCGCTGCCAGCCACGTTGCCACCACCACTGCCGCTGGTATCGAGCTTAAACGTCCCGATCACCTGCTCCAGTTGCGCCGCCTGCTCCTGCAACGACTGCGCCGCCGCTGCCGCTTCCTCCACCAGCGCGGCATTTTGCTGGGTGGCGTCATCCATCTGCGTGATCGACAAATTGACCTGGCCGATGCCGTCGCTTTGCTCATGGCTGGCGGTGGTGATTTCCGCCATCAGGGTCGCCACATGCTGCACGGATTTCACGATATCGCTCATGGCGTCGCCCGCCGTATCGACCATTTTTCCGCCCGCCTCCACCTTGCCGACCGAGTCCACGATCAATTCCTTGATCTCCTTGGCGGCGGCGGCGGAACGCTGCGCCAGCGAGCGCACTTCGGATGCCACCACGGCAAAGCCCCGGCCCTGCTCGCCGGCGCGCGCCGCTTCCACGGCGGCATTGAGCGCCAGGATATTGGTCTGGAACGCGATGCCATCGATCACACCAATGATGTCCGACATCTTTTGCGAGCTGGCCGTAATCTGGCCCATCATGTCCACCACACCGGCCACCACCTGGCCGCCTTTGACAGCCGCATTGGTGGTCGCCGCCACCAGCTTGTTGGCTTCCTCGGCGTTGGCGGTATTCTGCTTGACGGTGGACGTCAGTTCTTCCATCGCCGCAGCGGTTTCTTCGAGGTTGGACGCCTGATGTTCGGTCCGTGCGGACAAGTCGAAGTTACCGGAGGCGATTTCAGTCGACGCGGTGGAAATCATCGCCGTACTGTCGCGCACCTGCAACATGGTGCTGTTCAGCGAGGACACGAACTTGTTGAAGGCGTGCGCCAGCGCCCCCACTTCATCTTCCGATTCCACCGGCATGCGGCGGCTTAAATCGCCCTCGCCGCTGGCGATTTCCGTCAGCATTTCCGCCGCGTGGGACACCGGCGCGGCAATCGCGCTGGCGACAAAGAAGATCGCCGCCATGCCGATCCCGCCGCCGATCAACGCTCCCACCAGCGCCGAAATCATGGCCGAGCGGCCGATATTGCCCAGCACTTCGGATTCCGGCACCTCCGCCACCACATAGGCATTGAGTTCGGGGATGAACGACGACGCCACAAATTGCGGACCGCTGTCGCCTTTATAGCGGCCTTGGGCGAATTTCTGGCCACCCAATAATTCCTTCGACAAGTCGGCGCTGAAACCAGGCATATCCTTGAGGAAATGCTTGCCATCGACCAGCGCGGGATTGCGGTGCACGAGGAAGGCGCCATTCGGGCGCACCAGCGACACGGAACCGGATTTGCCCAGCTTGTAGCTGCGGATGGTGTCGGCCAGCGTGTTCACCGCCAGGCCCAGGCCGGTCACCGCCTGCTTGCCGCCGGGAGTCTGCACGCGGGTATTAATGAACAACATGTATTTGTCGGCGCTGACATCCTTGTCGATATCGAGCGTGTATTGCGCGTTGCCATTCACGAAACCATAGAACCACTGGTCGCTGGCCTTGTCCTTCGACAGCGTGCGGTCATAGCCGGCATCCGTAAAATACTTGCCGGTCGTATGCGAGACCCAGAACACGGTGGCCGCGTTGTTTTTCGCCTTCAGTTGCCTGGCATACTTTTGCCACGCTTCGACGCCTTCATCCGGCAAGCCGGCCTCTTCCCAGTCATGCAGGAACGTATCGTTGGCCAGGGTCAGCGACACCGACAGCGGCTGGTTAATCTGCCGCAGGATGTCGTTGCGGATTTCCCCGATCTGCGCCGGCAATTCCTGCTCGACCACGCGCACCCGCGCGTTCTCGCTGGTCATGTAGACGCTGAGTGACGAGGAAATAAAAATGAAGAGTAACAAGCACAAACCCATGGCAAGCATAAGTTTGTTCCTGATGGACAGACGGCGCAGCAAGGCCATTGGAGCACTCCCGATATTTTATGAGTGGCCGTGCGTCGATAACCGGCCTTTATTTAAGTGTACATAGAACCCTTATATGTACGCGGTAATTTTGCTTCATTTGTTGCGTGTCCAGTAGCCCGGTTGCGCGTATACCTGCTTTAACTCGTCTATAAAGAAACGTATCTTGGCAGGCAGGTGTCTTTGTTGTAGATAAACCGCCATGATGTCGTAATCGGGCAACGCAAAGTCGTCCAGCACGGTGATCAGGCTGCCCTCGGCCAGCTGCGACTGGATCTCCCACGTCGAGCGCCACGCCAGGCCCAGCCCCTCGCAGGCCCAGCGGTGCAACAACTCACCATCATTGCAATCGAGGTTGCCCTGCACCTTGGTGGTCACGGGTTTGCCGCCCTGCTGGAAATACCAGCCGCGCTGCTGGCCACCCTGCAAATTGAAGGCCAGGCAATTATGGTGCGCCAGGTCCTCCAGGGTGCGCGGGATGCCCATGCGGTCAAAGTAATCCGGTGTGCCACACACCACACGGCGGTTCTTGGCCAGACGCACCGCGACAAAGCTGGGATCGATGACGCCGCCGATGCGGATGCCCAGGTCATAGCCCTGCCGCACCAGGTCGATCACCTGGTCGGTCAGGTTGAACGACAGCTGGACCTCCGGATTCTTTTTCAGGAAGGCCGGTGCGTGCGGCGCAACATGCTGGCGCCCGAACGATGCCGGCGCGGACACGATCAGGTGACCGGTCGCCTTGTGCCGCCCTTCCGCGATATTGCGCTCGGCCGCATCGAAATCCGACAGCAGTTTGCGGCAGTCATCGAGGAACACATTGCCCTGTTCCGTCAACGTCAAATGGCGCGTGGTGCGGTGCATCAGCTTGACGCCGAGACGTTTCTCCAACGCATCAATTCGGCGTCCCAGCATCACCGGCGTAATGTTTTGCACCAGCGCGGCTGCCGCCAAAGATCCTTTTTCGACCACCGCCACGAAGGCTTCGATTTGTTTGAATTTATCCATGCCAACATTATTCCATACTTGGAGTATCGAATAAACCGATTGTTTGTGGTCTTATCAAGCGAAGCCTACGCCTATAGCATACAAAACATCCGCAACAGGTTCACAAACCAACAAACACTCAGGAGAACAGAAATGGCAAAGATGAAGGCAGCTGACGCAGCCGTCCACGTGATGCAGAAAGAAGGCATCAACGTTGCTTTCGGTGTACCGGGCGCAGCAATCAACCCACTGTACGCCGCGCTGAAGCGCAACGGTACCATCAAGCACGTGCTGGGCCGCCACGTCGAGGGCGCTTCCCACATGGCTGAAGGCTACACCCGCGCCGCGCCAGGCAACATCGGCGTCTGCATCGGCACCTCCGGTCCCGCCGGCACCGACATGATCACCGGCCTGTACTCCGCACAAGCCGACTCGATTCCCATCCTGTGCATCACCGGCCAGGCGCCGCGCGCCCGCCTGCACAAGGAAGACTTCCAGGCAGTCGACATCGCCGCCATCGCCAAGCCAGTGACCAAGTGGGCCACCACCGTGCTGGAGCCGGCACAAGTGCCACGCGTGTTCCAGCAGGCATTCCACCTGATGCGCTCCGGCCGTCCAGGTCCGGTGCTGATCGACCTGCCATTCGATGTGATGCAGGCCGAGATCGAATTCGATCCGGACACCTACACCCCGATGGAAGTGTACAAGCCACGCGCTTCCCGCGCACAGATCGAAAAAGCGCTGGAAATGCTGAACGACGCCGACCGTCCGCTGATCAACGCCGGCGGTGGCATCATCAACGCCAACGCGTCCGCGCTGCTGCAGGAATTCGCCGAGATCGTCAACGTGCCGGTGATTCCTACCCTGATGGGCTGGGGCACCATCCCCGACGACCACCCGCTGATGGCGGGCATGGCCGGCCTGCAAACGTCGCACCGCTACGGCAACGCCACCGTGCTGGCCTCCGACTTCATCTGCGGCATCGGCAACCGTTGGGCCAACCGCCACACCGGCTCGGTCGAAGTGTTCACCGAAGGCCGCAAGTTCGTCCACGTCGACATCGAGCCAACCCAGATTGGCCGCGTGTTCGGTCCGGACCTGGGCATCGTCTCCGACGCCGGCTACGCACTGGAACTGTTTGTCGCAGTGGCGAAAGAATGGAAAGCCGCCGGCAAGCTGAAAGACCGCACCGGCTGGGTACACCAGTGCCAGGAGCGCAAGCGCACCATGCTGCGCAAGACCGACTACGACCAGGTGCCGGTCAAGCCGCTGCGCGTGTACGAGGAAATGAACAAGTACTTCGGCCGCAACACCCGCTACGTGTCCGCCATCGGCCTGTCGCAAATCGCCGCCGCGCAATTCCTGCACGTGTATGAGCCACGCAACTGGATCAACTGCGGCCAGGCCGGTCCTCTGGGCTGGACCATCCCTGCCGCGCTGGGTGTGCGGACCGCCGATCCGAAGACCGACATCGTCGCGATTTCCGGCGACTACGACTTCCAGTTCCTGATCGAAGAACTGGCCGTGGGCGCGCAATTCAAGCTGCCGTATATCCACGTGCTGGTCAACAACTCGTACCTGGGCCTGATCCGCCAATCCCAGCGCGGCTTCGACATGGACTTCTGCGTGCAGCTGGCGTTCGAAAACATCAACTCGCCGGAAGTCAACGGCTACGGTGTGGACCACGTCGCCGTGGTCGAAGGCCTGGGTTGCAAGGCGATCCGTGTGCACAACCCGGACGACATCATCCCGGCATTCGAACGTGCCCGTGAACTGATGGCGCAGTACAGCGTGCCGGTCGTGGTGGAAGTGATCCTGGAGCGTGTGACCAACATCGCGATGGGCACCGAGATCAACAACATCACCGAGTTCAACGAAGTTCTGGACATTAAGTAATCCGTAGGCAACGCAGGGGAGTCGCCTCCCCTGCCCGCAATACCTGTCTGTCGATTTACGCAAAGGATATAGAAATGCCAAAGTTCGCCGCCAACCTGACCATGCTGTTCAATGAACTGCATTTCCTGGACCGCTTCAGCGCCGCCTCGCGCGCCGGTTTCAAGGGGGTCGAATTCCTGTTCCCATACGATTTCGAGCCGGAGCAACTGGCTGAAAAACTGCACCAGTTCCAGTTGGAGATGGTGCTGCACAACCTGCCGGCCGGCCACTGGGCTGGCGGTGAACGCGGTATCGCGTGCCTGCCGGACCGCATCGGCGAGTTCGAGCAAGGCGTGGAACAAGCGATCCGCTACGCAAAAGTATTGAAGACCCAGCGCATCAACTGCCTGGTCGGGATTCCGCCGGCCAACGTGGAACAGCAAAAAGCGCAAGACACCCTGGTGCGCAACCTGAAGTTCGCCGCCAAAGAGCTCAAAGCAGCAGGCATCCCGCTGCTGATCGAACCAATCAACACCTTCGACATTCCCGGCTTCTTCCTGTCGGGCACGAAACAGGGCCTGGACCTGATCGAAGCCGTCGGTTCGGACAACCTGTTCCTGCAGTACGACATCTACCACATGCAGCGCATGGAAGGCGAGCTGGCGAACACCATCAAGAACAACCTGTCGGTCATCAAGCACATCCAGTTGGCGGACAACCCGGGCCGCTTCGAACCGGGCACCGGCGAAATCAACTACCGCTTCCTGTTGAACTACCTGGATGAAATCGGCTACGACGGCTGGGTTGGCTGCGAATACAAGCCAAAGAACGGCACCGTGGACGGCCTGGGCTGGCGCCAGGCGCTGGCTTCTTAATCAAGATAAATCATTTATACAAATACTAGGAGAATTATCATGGCAAAACTCGGATTCATCGGCCTGGGCATCATGGGCGCACCCATGGCTGGCCACCTGCAAGCCGGCGGTCACAAACTGTACCTGCACGACGTTAAAAACCCGCCGGCAACGCTGGTCGAAGGCGGCGCCACCGTGTGCACCTCGGCTGCCGAAGTGGCCAAGCGCGCCGACATCATCTTCCTGATGGTGCCGGACACCCCGCACGTGGAAGAAGTGCTGTTCTCGGAAGAAGGCATCGCCGCCGGCCTGACCGCCGGCAAGATCGTGGTCGACATGTCGTCGATCTCGCCGATCGCCACCAAGGAATTCGCCAAGAAGATCAACAAGAAGTCCTGCGCCTACCTGGACGCGCCAGTGTCCGGCGGCGAAGTGGGCGCCAAGGCTGCCAGCCTGACGATCATGGTGGGCGGTCCGCAGGAAGCGTTCGACACCGTCAAGCCACTGTTCGACCTGATGGGCAAGAACATCACCCTGGTGGGCGGCAACGGCGACGGCCAGACCACCAAGGTGGCCAACCAGATCATCGTGGCGCTGAACATCCAGGCCGTGGCCGAAGCCCTGCTGTTCGCCTCGAAAGCCGGCGCGGACCCAGCCAAAGTGCGTGAAGCGCTGATGGGCGGTTTCGCCTCGTCGCGCATCCTGGGAGTGCACGGCGAGCGCAT
>Ga0307408_100002255_pt1 | contig 13750 bp, 6 predicted proteins | sample 322Cmetagenome_FD_202116 | JGI IMG/M metagenome (GOLD analysis project Ga0307408, IMG submission 202116) | Maize rhizosphere microbial communities from greenhouse at UC Davis, California, United States - 322HYB-C-3 | ecosystem: Host-associated > Plants > Roots > Rhizosphere > Soil | place: USA...
CATTGGCCCACGGAGGGAGATGCGCTCGGCTTCATCCAGCAGACGGCGAGCTTCCTCGGGATGGCCGAGGAAGTGTTTCGCATGTGCGGCGGTGAGCAGGGCACGGGGGAGCTGATCAGAATGGCCAGCGTCGCGGATGCCGTCGAGGGCAGCCTGGATTTCACGTTCGAGAATGGAGGTGTCTGCAGACTCAGGAGATAAAATTGCTCGGCAGAGCGTCAACTGCGCCAGCGTCAGGTGTTCGAGGGCAACGGAGAGAAGGCCAAAACTAAATTGAGCTGCCCATTCGAGGGTTGTCGCGGCGCGAAGGGCAACTGCTGAGCAAGCGTTCAAGTAAGGGCGAAACTCTTGGAGTGCGGCATCATTTCGCGCCACACTCTTGTCGTCTTTACGCAGCCATGTTTCACGTAATAGAGAGGCTAGCATGAGTTCGCAATATCGGAAGCCCTGCAGTGAGTAGAGCAAGGGGACCTCCGGTTCGTATTCCTTCTGCATGGCTTCCGCCTGTTCGAACAGAATCCTAGCCTCCTCGCCTTCTGCGGACTCATTCCCGCCGAAGTGGTGGAGCGCGTCGGCCACGATAGTGCGCCTTGATATTCTATGAAACTCATCCCCGCTCTTGTCGGCGTACAGGATGGAGAGGCGACCGTGCTCCACCGCCTCCTCAAGTATGCCCAAAGTCAATTCCAGTGAACTCAGGCTACCGGCGGCGATGGCAGCATTTATCCAGACTTCTTGTTCAATTTGTCCTTCCATGGAAACCCGCAACGGTTCCCGGGCCTCGCTGAGACGACCGAGCGCGCTGAGGCTATAGGCGGCTTCGTTAAGCAACCACCCCTTAGCCGAGCTGGTGAGATGAGGTGAGAGGCGGTGCCAAGGTTCTTCGAAAAAGGTCGCAACGGCGCCGAGATCAGGACCTGCTGTGCCTAGTTTTTTTGTGCTGTAGGCTTCCTCTCCTCGCTGAATTCGCTCGCGGTATACATTCGCACGTGCTTCTTCGTGTCTTTCAGCGAGGCAGCCGTGGGTAACGGCTTGGTAGAGAGGGAGAAGTCCAGGAAGCGTGTCGGGCTGGTATTCGGTTGACTCGCAAAGATGGTCGAAAAGTCGGGAGTGGCCTGAACGAAATGCGTTTGGACTCACTTGTTTTAGCCTAGTGGCGAAATATTCGCGGAGAAGAGGGTGACATTCGAGATTACCGACGTTGTTCATCTCGACGAGTTTGATTTCGCTTAGGCGGGAAATGGAAATTTTCCAGTCCTTTTCCGTGGTGCCAGAGAGGACATCGGTGAGGCCGGGGATGGCTGGCTCCGAGCGAAGGGCTTTAAGACAATCGGCGGGAGCGGGCCGGTCGAAGAGACCGAGCAAGCGGAGGACGGCGAGTTGTCGCTGGGCCTGAGCGTCGCCTGCGGCGAACCATGTCTCGTAGGCTTCGATGGCTTTGAAGGCGTGGCCGTAGGGGCGGGTGGCATCATTGGAATATTCCTTGTCCGCTTCGGCTAGCTTCATGCGGTCGCGGCGGCGAATGTTGCCGTCTTCGGTGAGACGGAGGAATTGTCCGACCAAAAAGAGCGTAAGGGCGTGGCCCTTCACTTCTTCACTGGCCTGCTGCAGCTCCTCGTCCTCCGGGTCGATCACTACGTTTCCAGCGCGCTTGGCTCCGGCATGGTGAAGCAGCCGGGCGCCATCGATGGGATGGAGAAAGTCCAACTCGTGATCAATGGCGCATCTCGTGTAGTGAGAATCGAGTTCAGCCACCTTTTCGCGGGTGGTGACGATGCACAGTCCATCGTTCCGCGCGGCGAGGCCGAGAAGCAGGGCGGCCATGGCCTTGTCCTTGAGCGCGCCGTGCATGGGGCCGGGCGGATACTGGAGGGGTTCCAGTCCATCGAGCACCAGCAGGCCGCGCTGCTGGCCGATGAGCTTGGCTAGCCGCGCGGTCTTGTCTTCCGCATGACCTTTTGCGGAATCTGGATCGCCGAAGTGCTTCAGCGCTGCATCAAGGAAGAATTCGGAGGTCGCGCTGCTCTGATCCTTCGTGCCTTGGCTATAGAAGCTCCAGTCGAAGACACTCTCCGCGCCGCGCCAGTCCTTCATCGCCATCTCTGCCATCCATGTAGAGACGAGAGAGGTCTTTCCCTCGCCACCCTTGCCGCGGATGATGACGACATGGGTGCTCTTGTTTTCCCACGCCCTATCGAGCATCACGAGTTCCTTCTCACGACCGATGAGCTTGGTGGCGGTGTGACGGAGCTTGGTGGGCGGGATATCGATTCGTTGCTCCAGCGCGGGAAGGATCGTGACGAGATCGCGCAAGACGGCGGAACTGAGACGCTCGGGATTGAGAAATTGACCACGGTCCCGGCAAAGGTCGCTGATTCGGCGATAGTGCCTTTGTTGGGCTCGTTCCTGTTCGGGATCGTGGACGAAACGATCTTCCCGCGGGCAACTGCAAGGAGTGGGCGGTTCGCCGCGGGACGAGAAGTCGGAGGGGCAATAGAAGAAAATGGGGCGCTGGTGGTAAAGCGCCAGATAGGCCTCCCACTGGGTGTAGGAGAAGCCGGGGTCAGGCTGGGACAGCAGGCCGGCCAACGCGGGCAGTCGCTCGGCGAGATCGGGATAGTTTTTCTTCAGGGCATCGACAGCCAAGGGCTTGGGGCATTCGCCGGTGGCCTTTCCAATGAGGTGGATTACTCCGTCGCATGCCCGGATGTAGGTATCGAGCTTCCCGAGTGTGGTATCGTCGAGTACGCCGAAGTCCTCCTGCACCGCGACATCAAGCGTGGGCCGTTTGAGGTCGTCGGCGAGGAGGCGGCGGTAGGACTCGAATTCACTGCTGACGGCGGAAAGGAAGAGCTTCTTGTTCACGCGGGAAGGGAGCGATGGTCGCGAAGCTTCCAGAGATTGGTGCGGGTGGCGAGAATTTCGCGAGGAACCGGATGATAGATAGTTAGGGTCGATTTCACCGGAAAGGTTCTCACGGCGTCCGAGGGCGGCGCGGAACGAAAGAGCGACTCCGAAAACCAAGATTAGGCAAACCAGACCAAGGCTTGACCCGGGGTCTGAATTCCGTTCATCTGAACACATATTGTGCCTGCCGCTCCTGCCAAAGTCCTCGTCCAGACACCGCTTGATGCGCTGAAGAAGCACTTCGGCCATAGCGGCTTCCTCGATGGCCAGGACCGGGTGATCGAGCAGATCACCAGCGGTCTCGATGGCTTGGTGGTGATGCCCACTGGCGGTGGCAAGTCGCTGTGCTACCAGCTTCCCGCGCTGTGCTTCGAGGGCGTCACGCTCGTCGTTTCGCCGCTGATCGCGCTGATGAAGGATCAGGTGGATGCCTTGGTCGGGAAAGGCATCCCCGCGACGCTGATCAATTCCACCGTGCCGTGGGAGGAGCAGAAGGAGCGGCTGGACGGCATGCGGACCGGCAAATGGAAGCTCGTCTATGTCGCGCCGGAGCGCTTTCGCGCGGAGTCTTTCCTGACGGCACTCAAGGGCGTGGAGGTCTCGCTGTTCGCAGTTGATGAAGCGCACTGCCTCAGCCAATGGGGGCACGATTTCCGGCCGGACTACATGCGGCTCGGCAAGGCACTTGACAAGATCGGGCGCCCGCAATGCGTGGCGCTGACGGCCACCGCCACGCCAGTTGTCAGGGCGGACATCCTCGAGGTGCTGAAGCTGCGCGAGCCGTTCGAGGTGGTGAGCGGGTTCTCGCGGCCGAACCTTTCGCTCGCCATCACGCCGGTCGAAAAGAAGCAGCAGAAATACGACCGCATCCGCGACATCATCGGCGCGCACAAGACTGGCATTATCTATTGCGCCACGCGCAAGAAGGTCGAGGAAGTCGCCGAGGTGCTGGCGTCGTGGCGGCTCAAGTCCGTCGCCTACCACGGCGGCATGAGCGATGCCGAGCGGAACGACGCGCAGAACATCTTCCTCGCGAAGAAGGCCGACGTGGCCGTGGCGACGAATGCCTTCGGCATGGGCATCGACCGCTCCGACGTGCGCTTCGTGATTCACTTCGAGGTGCCCGGCAGCGTGGAGGCCTACTATCAGGAAGCGGGACGTGCCGGTCGTGATGGCGAGGCCGCCGCGTGCGAGCTGCTCTTCAACTACGCCGACACCCGCACCCAGGAGTTTTTCATCGACGGTGCCAACCCCGGTGCCCAGACGATCCGGCAGGTCTACCAGTATCTCCTCAATACCGCTGACAAGGAGTACGAGATCCATCGTAGCATCGAGGACATCACCGAAGGAGCCGATGTGAAGAACTCGATGTCGGTCAGCAGTGCGCTCGCCACGCTCGCCCGTGCCGGCTACATCGAACGCTTCGATGTTCCCGGCAAGCGCATGCGCGGCACCCGCCTGAAGAAGCCGGATGTCTTCGCCCGCGCGCTGGAGATCGATGAAGCCGCGCTGGAGGAAAAGGACCGCCGCGACCGGGACAAGCTGAAGTCGATGGTGGAGCTCTGCTACTCCCGGGTCTGTCGCCAGCAGTGGATCCTCGGCTACTTCGGCGAGGACGATGCCGAAACCTGCGGCACCTGCGACATCTGCCGCAGTGGAGAAAACCACGAGCAACGCGCGCCGAATGCGGAGGAAGAATTGATCGTGAGAAAGGCGCTCAGCGGTGTCGCCCGCATGTCGCGGAAGTCGGACCACGGCTGGGAAGGGAAGTTCGGCCGCGGCAAGATCGTGCAGATGCTCTGCGGCAGCCGCTCCCAGGAAATCCTTTCAGGTGGCCTCGACCAGCTCAGCACCTACGGCATCCTGAAGACCCAAGGCACCGGTTATCTCAATGCCCTCTTCCGCGCGATGGGAGAAGTTGGATTGGTGCGCGTGGATGCCGGTGAATACCCGCTGCTCACGCTGACCGACCTTGGCGAAAAGGTCATGCGCGGCACCGCGAAGTATCGCCTCGCCTGGCCGCCACCGGCCCCATCCGGTCATGTCGAGTCGCTCGACGACCAAGGCTTCGATGGCAAGCTCTACGCGGAGCTGCGCGACCTGCGCGCCCGCATTGCCAAGCGAGAGGACGTCCCGCCCTATGTCATCTTCAGCAACAAGACGCTCGAAGCGCTGTGTCGTTACCGCCCGAAGAATATCCAGGAAGGCCTTGCTGTTCCGGGGATCGGCGAGTCGAAGGCGCAGCGGTATTTGCCGGTGTTTCTGGAGCTCTTGAAGGAGTGGAAGTAAGTCGTCTGTCCGGATCCTTCAGTGGGTGATCTCCATCTGATAGCGAGCCACAAAGTAAGGCCCCACCTGCCGCTCGCTGTGTTTTACAAATCCGCGCTTTTCATAGACCGCACAGAGCTTCGGACGGGAGGCTTCGCAGTCGAGGCGCAAGAAGTGCCGGCCTGAAGCAATAGTGGCGTCCCGGGCGAACCCGATCATCGCATCCATCACCTTGCTGCCGGCGTGGTGGCGTCGCACCGCAATGCGGTGAAGATAGATCGCTTCGCGCTGCGGGAGATCGGGCCAGAAGAGCGCGTCTTCGTCCTGCATCTTGAAGACGCCGGCCGCCTCATCGCCAACCCACACGAGATAAAAGAGTCCGTCGGTCACGTCCGTTGCCACGGCTTCGGGCGCGAGTTCACCGGCCTTCCATAGTGGCTCGCCCCGCTCGGCCAACCACTCCGCCGCTTCCGTCAGGATCGCGGAAACAACCCTGGCTTCAGCGGGCAATGCCCGGCGGATGACGGGTGCGCATGGCGCATCTGCCGTCAGCTCGGAGAGACGCTTGCGTTGCTTGCCCTCTCCGTCGAAGTTCGCCGGATGGAGCCAGCGTTGGAATGCTTCGCGGCGTGATGGCCATTCCTTGTCGATGATGGAAAACCACGCCGTGTCGCGGTTGCGGCCCTTCATGATGATCGCTTGGCGGAAGATGCCTTCGAAGGTGAAGCCGAGCCGCTGCGCCGCGGCGCGCGAGGGCGCATTGAGCGCATCGCACTTCCATTCGTAACGGCGGTAGCCGAGGTCGAAGGCCCGCTTCATCATCAGGAACATCGCCTCGGTCGCTGCGGTGGTGCCTTGAAGAAGTGGTGAGTAAGCGATGTGGCCGACTTCGATCGAGCCAGCACGCGGATCGATGCGAAGGTAGCTCGCGACGCCGATAGCCCGTTCGCTGGATTGATCGATGATGGCGAAGAAGAGCGGATCGATTTTGCGACTCACATCCTCGACCCAATCTCGATAGACTTCCTCCGAGTCGAAGGGACCATAGCCGAGGTAGGTCCACATTCGCTCGTTTGCGTCGAGTGAGTTGGCGGCATGGAGAGAGGCTGCGTGCCGTTCCGCATCCAGTTTTTCCAAACGGCAGAAACGGCCTTCCATCGGTTCAGCCGAAGGAAGCGGCGGCGGAGTCCAATCGGTCACGGGAAAACCGACAGGCTGGCCGAGGGGATTCAGGTCGTGTGAAGTGGGCGTGCTCACGAACGCCTGATCCTTGAATAGACTCGCGTGTCTCGCAAGCCGCCGGATAGGTTTCGCCGGTCGTTCCGCAGGATGCCTTCGAGCTCGAAGCCAGCCCGTTCCGCGAGCTTCCAACTCGCGATATTGAGGGTGTCCGTCGTGAGAAAGACCCGAGTGGCTCCCAGCTTGTCGAGGGCATGATCGGCCAAGGCGCGCACACCTTCCGTCATCAGTCCTCTGCCGGAAAAACTACTACGTACCCAGTAGCCGATCTCGAAGTGACGGAGATCCCAATCCGCATCGTGCAGCCCGCTGCCGCCAATGAGAGTGCCGCCGTCCTTGAGAAAGAAGAAGGCCATCAAGTCCTCGTTGCGCAGAAATCGTTTATGCGCGCGGCAGCACGAGTCCTCGGAATCTTCCGGTGCGGGTGGAGGTGTCACCCAGCCGAGCCAAGGGGAAAGTTCCACCAGCGATTCCGTAATCGCCGCATGAAACACCGCGCCATCACCCGGTCGTGCGACACGAATGATCAGGCGCTCGCTTTCGATTTGTTCGGGAAGGGTCGACTGCATGGAGGCGACGCCACCCTACAATCGCTGAGTACCGAAGCAATGTCACGCATCGGGAACCTCCGCGCCGTGATCGAGCCAGAGGCGGAATTGCTTCGTGAACTCCTCGTGGGTGAGAGGCGGGAGCGTGCGGCCATCGCCGGGGTCCCAGCCCCAGAGGACCAGCTTGTCTTGGTCGACATGGTGGAAGAGTTGCTCGAGGGTCTTGCCGCCGTTCTTTTTCGGGTCCTTGAGCTGGGCGGCGAGTTCGGCGGCGGACTTGCCCTCGAAGACCATCGGCATATCGCGCGGTGGCAGGTGCCAATTCGGATTGCCGGGCGGCATGTTGTTGCCCGGCAGGTTCGCATGCTGGTGGCAGTTGGCGCACTTGAGAGCGAAGATGCCTTTGCCTTCGGGGCCGTTGGTAACGTTCTGGTCGTGCGGACGACTTTCGTCGCCTTGCAGCGGAGCATTGCCAGCGGGATGGCAGTTCATGCAGCGCGGGTGCATCAGCACCTTGTAGACTTCGCGGAAGGCGGCCTTGGATACGGCGGGGTCCTTGGCTTTGGTCTTGGTCTCGTCCTGACCGAAGGCGTGGAAAGTGAATCCGGCGAAGGCCAAGGCACCGGTGCCGCAGATTGTGGCAATCATGTTTGTCTTCATGGAAAGGGGGACCGGGATGGATAAATGGATGGGATGTTTTGAACCGGGATGAACGGGGTGGGTGATGTCTTTTAAGATCCTATTCATCCCATCCATCAGGGTTCTGATTTCAGGAGAGACGGCGGAGTGGCAGCTCGCGGATGCGCTTGCCGGTGGCTGCGGCGATGGCGTTGCAGACGGCGGCGGCGAGGGGCGGGACGCTGCACTCGCCGGCTCCGCCCATCTTCTCCGTGCTGGGCACGATGTGGGTCTCGATGAGCGGGCTCTCGTGCATGCGCGCCACCTGGTAGTCGTGGAAGTTGCGCTGCTTGACCTCGCCTTTCTCCAGGGTGATCTCGCTGTGAAGCACGGCACCGAGGCCGAAGACGATGCCGGATTCCATCTGGGCCTTCACGCCTTCGGGATTCACGGCGAGGCCGCAATCGATGGCGCAGGTGACCTTGTGGACCTTGGGAACGCCATCCTTGGAGACGGATACTTCGGCAACTTCGGCAACGGTGCTGCCGAAGCTTTCATGCACGGCGATGCCGTGGAAATGGCCCTCGGGCAGAGGTTTGCCCCATCCGGATTTCTCGGCGGCGAGATTGAGGGCGGCGAGGTGGCGGGGGTGATCCTTGAGCAAAGCGCGGCGATATTCCACGGGATCCTTGCCTGCAGCATGGGCGAGCTCGTCGATGAGGCTCTCCATGACGAAGCCGGTGTGGGTGTGCCCGACCGACCGCCACCAGAGCACCGTAATGGGATGCTTCGGCGAATGAAGATCGACGCGGTGGTTCGGAACGGACTTGAGGTAGGGCGAATCCGAAACGCCCTCGACCGATGTCGCATCGATGCCGTTCTTCACCATCGCTGCTTCAAAGGGCGATCCGGCGAGGATGGACTGGCCGACGAGCGTGTGCTTCCAGCCAACCGGCATGCCGCTTTCATCGAGCATGATCGAAGCGCGGTGGAGAAACGCCGGGCGGTAGTAGCCGCCGCGGATGTCGTCTTCGCGAGTCCACATCACCTTGACCGGTTGCTTCACGGCCTTCGCGACGTGAACGGCATCGGTGACGAAGTCCGACGTGGGATTCGCGCGACGGCCGAATCCTCCGCCGAGGAAGGTGGTGTGGATTTCTACCTTGGACGGATCGATCCCCGCTGCCTTGGCGGCGAGCTGTTGATCCATGGTTTGAAATTGGGTTCCCGTCCAAATCTCGCACTTTCCATCAGCGATGCGCGCGGTGGCATTCAGCGGTTCCATCGTCGCGTGGGCGAGGTAGGGGACAAAGAATTCGGCCTCGATGGTCTTGGTGCCCTTCGCGGCAGGCAGATCACCTGCCTGCACGGCGACCGTGCCCTCGGTGGCGGCGAGTTTGCGGAACTCTTCCAGAATCGTGGCACTATCGAGCGGTGGACCTGGATTCCACTCCACCTTCAGCGCGTCGCGGCCGAGCTTGGCTGCCCAGAAATGGTCGGCCACCACGGCGATGCCGGTGGGGACTTGCACGACTTCGCGCACGCCGGGGATTTTCTTCGCGGCGGTGGCATCGAAGGATTTCACCGAGCCACCAAAGCCCGGCGGACGAGCGATGACGGCGGTGAGCAGGCCCTCGAAATGGACATCAATGCCGAACTTGGCGGTGCCGTTGATCTTCTCCGGGCAGTCGAGACGCTTGGTCGCCTTGCCGATGAGTTTCCAGTCTTTGGGATCCTTCAGCGTGACTTTCTCGGGAAGTGGCAGCCGCGCGGCGTCCTGCGCGAGTTCGCCGTAGGAAGCGCGCTTGTCCCCGGCGACGACGTGGCCGTTTTCGGTGCGGCAGTCAGCGGGTTCCACCTTGAATTTGGCGGCAGCAGCTTGGACAAGCAATGCCTTCGCCATCGCGCCGATCTGACGGTAGCGGTCGAACTCGGAGTGAGTTGAAGTCGAGCCGCCGGTCATCTGCATGCCGAAGGCGGTGTGCGCATACTGCGGCGCGGCGGGCGCGTGCTCGGCGGAAACCTTCGACCAATCCGCATCGAGTTCCTCGGCAATGAGCATCGGCAAGGTGGTCCAGATCCCTTGGCCCATTTCGGAGTGAGCGAGCAGGACCGTCACCCGGCCATCGACGCCGATGCGAAGGAAAGCATTCGGTGCAGGTAGTGCGCCGGGTTTTCCCGGTGGGGCATCGGCGGCAGCGACCCGCTTTGGCAGCGGAACGAAGAAGCCAAGCACGAGCCCGCCCGTAGAGGCGAGGAAGCTTCGGCGACCGAGAGTGGTGGGGTTGGCGGCCGTGCTCACTTGACACCTCCTTTCGCCTTCGTTTCGGCGGCGCGATGGATGGCGCAGCGGATGCGTTGGTAGGTGCCGCAGCGGCAAATATTGCCGCTCATGGCGAGGTCGATGTCTTCATCGGTGGGATCGGCCTTCTCGCGCAGCAGGACCGCGGCGGACATGATCTGGCCGGATTGACAGTAGCCGCACTGCGGGACGTCCTCGGCGGTCCACGCCTCCTGCAAGGCTTTGCCAAGCGGATCGGTGGACATGCCCTCGATGGTGGTGATGCTTTTCCCGATCGCTCGAGAAACCGGCGTGACGCAGGAGCGAATGGCCTCGCCGTCGAGGTGGACAGTGCAGGCGCCGCATTGGGCCATGCCGCAGCCGAATTTGGTGCCGGTGAGGTGCAGCAAGTCTCGCAGCACCCACAGCAGCGGGGTGGAAGGATCCGCATCCACCACGTGATCCTGTTGGTTCACTTTGAGGGAGATCATGGCAGGAAATTTTTCGGGAATCCGGCACCATGGAGCAAAAGGGGAAGTTTGCCAGTAAATCGCTCCATCGTTTTCATGGAAGCCGGAACACAGTGCCGCGAGGGAATTTCGCCTTTCTCGACCGGGCCACCCGGAAACGAACCGGAGGGCGGAGCAAGACGAAGTGGCGAATTGTCGGTGACTTATGATTCTGTAACCAGCCGCTAACGTGATCGCGTAAGATCGGGATTCTGGATTGATCAGGTTGTCCGAAGTGGTTTATTTTCAATTCATGATCCCGCTCACCCCCCGAGCGGGGGGATCACCCAAATCCTTCCCCCCGGTCACCACGTGCCTGCTAGCCTTGGCATTATGCACCTCCCCCGTCCTTGCCACTGGACTGGACGCACCACAGCCGGTGGGTGCGTTTTTCAATGGAACCTTCCCCGCCACCGCGCCGGGATCGTCGACGGGATGGGAAACTGAAAACGCCTTCCCGAACCTGACCTTCATCGATCCGATGTGGCTGGCGGAGATCCCGGGCGGCGACGAGTTTCTGGTCGTCGGGAAAAACGGACAGCTCTGGCGATTCGAAAATGACCCGGCAGTGACACAGGGCGAAGTGGTGATGGTCTTGGATTGGTCGGCACAGACCCAAGCCTCGGAGGATCAGGGCTTCTACCGGCTGGCCTTTCACCCGCAGTTCGGTCAGGTGGGATCGCCGAACGCGAACTACGTCTACGTTTCCTACAGCCACAAGCCGGCCCTGGCCGGTGCGGATGCCGATCACAGCTACTGGCGGCTGTCGCGATTCACCTGGCTGCCAGCCAGCGGGACGATCGATCCGGCGAGCGAGGCGGTCCTGATCGACCAGTATGACCCGCATCGCTGGCACAACGGTGGAGCACTCACTTTCGGCAACGACGGCTTTCTCTACGTCACCGTGGGCGAGACCAGCGAGTGGAACGACAGCTTCCTCAATTGCCAGCGGATCGACCAAAGCCTGTTCAGCGGGATCCTGTGCATCGACGTGGACAACGACCCGGCGAAGTCGCATGCGATCGTCCGCCAGCCGGTCGAAGATCCGGCCTGGGGCAAACCGGCGGGATGGCCGGCGAGCAGCACCCAAGGCTATGGCATTCCCAACGACAACCCGTGGCAGAACCCGGGCAACGTACTGGAAGAGTTTTATGCGATCGGCTTCCGAAGCCCGCACTCGATGCACTACGACCCACCGACCGGTGACATTTACGTCGGCGATGTGGGGCAGGGAACCCGTGAAGAACTGACCCGCGTGACCGGCCCGGGCGCCAATGCTCAGTGGGCCTATCAGGAAGGAACGGTTGCCGGACCGCGGGCCAAGCCGGTGCCGTTGACCGGTGCCGACCAAGTGCCGTTGGTGGATTACGGCCGGGACATCGGCGGCTGCCTCATCGGTGGCATGCGCTATCGCGGTGCGAAGTGGAACAGCCTGCTCGGTGGCAAGGTTCTCTATGGTGATCACCTCACCGGTGAAGTGTGGAGCGCCACGCTCGATTCGGGCGGCGGCGCCCCGGTCATCGAGGAACTGGTGGACGGCGGCTTCATCGTTGGCAACAAGGCCGGTCTTGCGAATTTCTGCACCGACTCCACGGGCGAGGTCTATCTGATGAACCTCAATGGCACGAATCAGGACGGCGGCACGATCCTGAAGCTTGCCACAGCTGGCGCTTCGGTCGAACCGCCGGCCCTGCTTTCGCAAACCGGGGTCTTCACCAATCTCGCCACGCTGGCGACGGTGCAAGGCGTGATCCCCTACGATGTGGCGAACCCGCTGTGGTCGGACGGCTCGTCGAAGCATCACTGGATGATCCTTCCCAATGACGGCAGCCACAACAGCACGCAGGAAGACATCGTCTTCAGCGAAGAAGGGAATTGGGTTTTTCCCGCAGGCACCGTCTTCGTGAAACACTTCGAGATCGGGACCGATGAAAACAATCCCGCTGCAGTGAAGCGGCTTGAGACACGTTTCCTGATCTGCACCGAAGGCGGAGGGAAATACGGCGTCACCTACAAGTGGAATGCTGCCGGCACTGATGCCGAGCTGCTGACCAGCGGCTTGGATGAAAGCTACAATGTGACCCTTGCCGGCGGGGGCTCGGAGGCCCGGACCTGGAGCTATCCCTCTCGCTCTGAATGTTTGCTTTGCCACAACACGGCGTCGGGCCAGGCGCTCGGCGTGCGCACCCATTCACTGAATCGCGACTTTCACTATGACCTCACCGGTCGCGATGCGAACCAGCTCGCCACTTTCAATTCGCTCGGCATGTTCGATCAGACGCTCACCGCGGAAGAGCTGGCAAATTTCATCGAGGCCCGCGCGCTCGACGACGAAACCGCGCCGCTTGAGCATCGCGTTCGGTCGTATCTCGATTCGAATTGTTCGCACTGCCACCAGCCGGGCGGCCCGGTAAGCTACTTCGACGCGCGGCTCGGCACGCCGCTGAATGTCCAAGGCCTGATCAATGGCATGATCCAAGGGCACTTCACGATGGGTCCCGATGGCCGTTATCTGAAGCCCGGCGATCCCGATCTTTCCGCACTGCACATCCGGCTGTCGAACGTGGGCAATGGCGCGGCCATGCCTCCGTTGGCGAAGAACGTGGTCGATCAGAAGGCGGTGGATCTCTTGCAGGAGTATCTCGAAAGCCTCACGGCGGAAGAGTTCGCACTGACGCCGTCGCCGCAGGCGCGCTACATCATGCTCTCCGCCTACAGCGAGGTGCATGGCTATGACTTCACCTCGGTCGGCGAGTTTTCGGTGCTCGATGGCAATGGCCTGCCGATACCGATTTCGGAGCAGTCGATCGCCTTCGTGAACAGCGAGGAATTGGTCGATGCTTACTCGCCCGCTTCGCGGATCATCGATGGTAACATTAATAGCTATTGGCACACCGTCTGGGAAGGGACCGGGCTGTCACCAGTAAATCCCAACTATGTCGGCATCGACCTGGGCTCGGTGCGTTCGGTCGGTGGTTTTGTTTACACGCCGCGCCAACAGCCGCCGGGTGGGCCGGTCACGGACCAGAACGGCCGCATTGCTGGCTATGACGTGCATTACAGCAATGACATGGAGAACTGGACGCAGATCGACCATGGCACGTGGCCGAATAGCAATGCCGCCCAGCGCTTCGACGGCTTGGCCGGGAAGCGCAAGGCGCGCTGCCACATCGGCGGGCCGGTCGAGGCGGTGAACGGGTCGTTCGACGTTACCGTGGTCTTCGACATGGACGTCACGGATTTCACACCAGCCGACCTTCAGGTGACTGGCGGCGTTGTCACGGGCCTGCGTGGAAAAGGTTACTACTACGTGGCTAGTATTTCGCCGACCCATCCGGGCGTGACAGTGAGTGTGCCGGCGGATGCCGCGAACCTGAGTG